>Ga0070751_1000120_pt1 | contig 62883 bp, 72 predicted proteins | sample VirMetDEL_Aug_28_FD_78514 | JGI IMG/M metagenome (GOLD analysis project Ga0070751, IMG submission 78514) | Aqueous microbial communities from the Delaware River and Bay under freshwater to marine salinity gradient to study organic matter... | ecosystem: Environmental > Aquatic > Marine > Coastal...
CATGGAACAGCGTGGCGTGGTCACCGCCATGAACAGCAACGGTTCGCGCGAGGTAATCCGCCATGGGTAACTCTCGCACCGCTGACAAGTTCGTAGTCCGCATGCCTGATGGCGTTCGCTCTCGCGTAGAAGCCGCCGCCGACCTCGACCACACCAGCATGAACACCTTCGTGGTCCAGGCGATCGAGGAAAAGCTGGCTCGCGCCAAGCGCCAGGAACTTCTACTGGATGCCCTGGAGTTGGTTGCTTTCGGTAATGACGGTGGCCAGGTGCAAATGGCTCCCCGCCTGATCGGCTGGCGTACCGCCGACTATCTGGAAGAGACGAACGACCACAAAGTCGCCAGCAACTGGGCGTCTGCTGTCGCAGTCCTGCCGATCTTCGAAGGCGACACCATCACCAAGCTGCCGCATGTCCCTGTGGAGACTTCGGCATGACCGTCTGCTACGAGAAGTTCCTGCAGCAGAAGGTGCGCCTGGCTGAGCCGCAAGGCTTCGAGGTCGACCAGTCTGCCTTCCATGAACTGCTCAAGCCCCACCAGCGCGCCATAGCTGCATGGATGGTTCGCCAGGGCCGCGCGGCGTGCTTCGCCGCGTTCGGCCTGGGTAAGTCGATGATCCAGCTGGAAGTGGTGCGCGTCACCCGCCAGTTGGCCGGCGGCTATGCGCTGATCACCCTACCGCTCGGCGTGCGCCAGGAGTTCGTCCGCGACGCCGCCAAGCTGGGTATTACGGTGAAGTTCATCCGCCGCTTCGAAGAGGTGGAGGACGAGCAGACCATCTACCTGACCAACTACGAGACAGTCCGCGACGGCAAGCTAGATCCTCGCCTGTTCAGCGTGGCCAGCCTCGACGAGGCGAGCTGCCTGCGCGGCTTCGGTGGGTCGAAGACCTTCCGAGAGTTCATGGCGCTGTTCGCCGGCGACGATCGCGCCAACGGCGTCCGCACCGAAGGTGTCCGGTACCGGTACGTGGCCACGGCCACACCGAGCCCGAACGAATACATCGAAATGCTCGCCTACTCGGCCTTCCTGGGCGTGATGGATGTTGGCCAGGCCAAGACCCGGTTCTTCAAGCGCAACAGCGAGCACGCCGACCAACTCACCATCCATGCCCACAAGGAAGCTGAGTTCTGGATGTGGGTCGCGTCCTGGGGGATTTTCGTCCAGCGCCCGAGCGACCTGGGTTTCAGTGACGAAGGCTACGACCTGCCAGAGCTCGACATTCGCTGGCATGAGGTGCCATCCGACCATTCCAACGCCGGCCATGAACGCAATGGCCAGGGCCGCCTGCTGCGTAACACCGCCATCGGCGTACAGGACGCCGCAGCCGAGAAGCGCGAAAGCCTGACCGCCCGTGTCGCCAAGATGATGGAACTGCGCGCCGAGGATCCAGACGCCCACCGGATCATCTGGCACGACCTCGAGGCCGAGCGCCACGCGATCGAGAAAGCCATTCCCTCTGTCGTCAGCGTGTACGGCTCGCAGGATATCAACGAGCGCGAGAACGCGATCATCGACTTCAGCGACGGCAAGTTTCCCGAACTCGCCGCAAAGCCTGTCATCGCCGGCAGCGGCTGCAACTTCCAGCGCCATTGCTCCTGGGCCATCTACCTGGGCATCGGCTTCAAGTTCAACGACTTCATCCAATCCATTCACCGCCTGCACCGCTTCCTGCAGCTCGGCCGCGTGCGCATCGACCTGATCTACACCGAGGCCGAGCGCGACATTCGCCGCCAGTTGGAAAGGAAGTGGCAGCAGCACAACACCATGGTTCAGCGCATGACCGAGATCATCAAGAAATACGGCCTGTCCGTGGCCGCCATGGCTCAGCAGCTCACCCGCGCCATGGGCGTCGAGCGCGTCGAGGTCACTGGCCAGAACTATCGCATCGTCAACAACGATTGCGTCGACGAGGCTCGCCGCCTGGCCGACAACAGCATTCACCTGACCGTTACCAGCATCCCCTTCAGCACCCAATACGAATACTGGCCCAACTACGCCGACTTCGGCCACACCGACAGCAACGAACATTTCTTCGAGCAGATGGACTACCTGACGCCCGAAATGCTGCGCGCCACCGTGCCCGGGCGCCTGGCCCTGATCCACGTGAAGGACCGCATCGTGCCAGGTGGCATGACCGGCCTCGGCTTCCAGACCGTTTACCCCTTCCACATGAAGGTGGTCGAGCACTTCACCAAGCACGGCTGGGGCTACATGGGCATGAAGACCATCGTCACCGACGTGGTGCGCGAGAACGCCCAGACCTACCGCCTCAGTTGGACCGAGCAATGCAAAGACGGCACGAAGATGGGCGTCGGCATGCCCGAGTACCTGCTGATCTTCCGCAAGCCGCCGACCGACACCAGCAACGCCTACGGCGATATCCCGGTGGTGAAGGCCAAGCCCCTGTGCATCGACGAAAACGGCCAGGTTGTGCCCTTCGCCATGGACAAGAAGCTGACCGTCACCAGGGGCAACGGCTACAGCCGCGCCCGCTGGCAGCTCGACGCGCACGGCTTCACCCGCAGCAACGGCAATCGCCCGCTGACCGAAGCGGACTTCGAAGGTATCCCGCATGACGTGATGTTCAAGCTTTACCGCGACTACAGCCTGTCCACCGTCTACGACTTCGAACACCACGTCACCATCGGCGAATCGCTGGAAGTCACCGGCAAGCTGCCCACCGGCTTCATGCTGCTGCCGCCGCAGTCCTGGCACCCGGATGTTTGGACCGACGTTGCCCGCATGCGCACGCTAAACGCCGAGCAGTACAGCAAGGGCCAGGAAATGCACCTCTGCCCCCTGCAGTTCGACATTGTCGATCGCGCCATCGTCCAGTACTCGATGGAAGGCGAAACCATCTACGACCCCTTCGGCGGAATCATGACGGTGCCCGTCCGCGCGCTAAAGCTGAAACGCAAAGCGATCGCCTCCGAACTGAACCCCCGCTATTTCCTCGACGGTGCCGGCTACTGCAAAGGCGCCGAGGAAGACATGGCCATGCCCGACCTCTTCGCCCTGCTCGATGCCGAGCAGCAGGACGATATCGCCAAGGAATCCGCCGAATGACTTCCTTCAAGAAACCAGCTCCGCTGGAGTTCCACACCCAGTACGGCCTGGCCTTCGATGACATGGCCAACGAAATCAATGTCGATCTGTTCGCCGGAGGCGGCGGCGCCAGCACCGGTATCGAAATGGGTCTGGGCCGCCCGGTGCATATCGCGATCAACCACAACCCGGCTGCGATCAGCATGCACGAAGCCAATCACCCGGGCGCCCTGCACCTGCAGACGGACGTCTGGGACGTTGACCCGGTGGAAGTGCTCGCCGGGCGCCAGATCGGTTGGTTCCACGCCTCTCCGGATTGTACCCACCACAGCCAGGCCGCCGGCGGCCAGCCACGCAGCAAGGAAATTCGTGACCTGTCCTGGGTGGTAAACAAATGGGCGGGCATTGCAAAGCCCCGCATCATCAGCCTCGAGAACGTGAAACAGATCCGCCAATGGGGTCCGTTGATCGCCAAGCGCTGCAAAAAGACTGGCCGCGTGGTGACGCTCGAACAGGTGAAGTGCCCGACCAGCGGCAAGATGGTGAACCGCATCGCCGATCCTGGCGAGCGCGTGCCGCGGCATAACCAGTTCCTTGTACCGGACCCCAAGCACAAGGGACGTACCTGGCGCCGCTTCCTGGCCAGCCTGCAGGCGCTTGGCTACGTGGTGGAGCACCAGATTCTGAAGGCCTGCGACTTCGGCGCGCCGACCAGCCGCGAGCGCCTGTTTCTGGTGGCCCGCCGCGACGGTCGGCCGATCGTATGGCCGGCGCCCACGCATGCCGCCAAACCTGGCAAGGGTCAGCTGCCCTACCGTACCGCTGCCGAGTGCATCGACTGGAGCGTACCGAGCAAGAGCATCTTCGGCCGCAAGAAAGAGCTAGCCGAAGCCACCAAGCGTCGAATTGCCAAGGGCATCCACCGCGAGGTACTGGGCAAGAAACATCCCTTTATCGTACCCGTGACCCACCAGGGCTCCGACCGACTGCACAGCCTCGACGATCCTTTCCGTACCATCACCGCAGCCAACCGTGGCGAGTTGGCGGTTTGTGCCCCACACCTGGTGAAATTTCGCTTTGACCACAGTGGCGAATCCCTCGACCAACCGCTGCCCACGATCACCTCTGGCGGTAACTGTGCACGCCCTGCTGGTGCTGCTCACGCGATGGGCGTCGCTGGGGCCTCCCTTATTCAGGTCGGCTACGGGGAGCGCCCAGGACAAGAACCCCGGGTGCCTGGTCTGGATAAGCCGGTCGGTACAGTGGTCGCCGGCGGCGTGAAGCACGCCCTGGCCAGTCCTGTACTGGTTGGCGTAGGAGGCCGCGCAGGTCAAACCGAGCCACGCGGCGGCAATGACCTGATGTACACCATCACCAGTAAGGGCGACACAGGAGTGGCCACCGCGTTCCTTGCACAGGCAAACGGCGGGTTCAACGTCACCCACTCAAAACCCGCTCTTGATCCAATGACCACGATCACCAGCACCGGAACCCAGCAACAGCTTGTCACCGCCAATCTGGTACACCTGCGTGGCAATTGCGATTCGCGCGATGTTCAGGATCCTCTGCACACCATCAGCGCTGGCGGCCAGCACCATGCAGCGGCTACGGCTTTCCTCTCCCGACAGTTCGGCCACAGCATCGGCCAAGGCCTGGAAGAGCCAGCGCCGACTATCACCGCTGGAGGTGGTGGTAAGTCTGCGCTGGTAGAGCTGCAGCTTTCCCCTGACGACGAGGCCGGCGCACTGCGCTGCGCGGCATTCCTGATGAAGTACCACGGCACCGGCGAAAACATCGTCGGCATGAGTGACACCGTGAGCACCATCACCACCAAGGATCGGCTGGCCCTGGTCACCGTCTGGATCGGTGGCGACCCATACGTGATCGTCGACATCCACCTGCGCATGCTGAAACCGCACGAACTGTATGCGGCTCAGGGATTTCCGCCGAACTACATCATCACCCACGGCCACGATGGGCGTCCGTTCAACGTCAGCGAGCAGGTGCACATGTGCGGCAACAGCGTCAGCCCGCCGCCGATGGCAGCGATCGCCAGGGCGAACAACCCATGGGCTACTCCGTCGCCCCAAAAGGCTGCAGCATGAAACGCCGCAAGCCCAACAACCCGCGCGCCCGGCTCGAGCGTTCCTGCCGGGCCATCCTGAGCAGCAACCACGTTGCTGTGGTGTGCATCAGCCCGAGCGGCTGGCAGGGCATGGTCAACTGGAAGTTGGCCAAGCGCATACCGCCTGGCCGCCAGGTGGCCAATGCCCTCTGCGATATCCCGCATCGCTGGACGATCTACGTCGCCGGCCTTTGCGTGGATTGGTCTGGCAATCGGTACATGAAGAGCATCGAGGCCATGCCCGATGGCAACTACCTGGCGGCGCACCTGACGGACGTTATCGAAACCTGCGTGCTCGACCAGCGCGCCAACTGCAACCCGCGCCACCTGATCGGCTCTGGCTGGATCGCCATTCCTGCCCAGGTATCCCTGACCGAAGAACAGGCCTACCGCATATTCGATCTGGTCGGTGCCTGGAATCAGGTTCAGCAGGTGAGCGCATGAACGCCCCTATCTACTGCCGCACCACTGGCCTTCGGGTCGGTGTGTGCACCTGCCTGCGCTGTATCAGCCCAAAACCTGAAACCAACCTGGCCGGACTTCCCTGCCCGATGCCGCCGGCCAGGCCAGACAACGATTATCCCACACCTGTGAGGTGAGCCATGAACGAAGCAATGGAACCCATCGACCCAATCCATTCCGCGATGATGCTCGGCATGACGCCAGAGCCGTGCGAGCCGATCATCGAGATCACGCGCCAGGCGCTGACCAAGCTGCTCGACGTGGTCGAGTTCGGCGATCAACTGGAGCGCGTCGAGAAAGATCGCCTGGTCGCCTTCGTGAAAGAGATCCTGGCCGAGGCTCAGCCGGAACTGTGGGCCATGCACAGCGTAGGCCCCAACGAAGTGCACCCGATGATTTCCAAGGAAGAAGCCGAGAAGCAAGCGGCCAGCCTGATCGCACTCTGCAAAGAGCGCTTCCCCGAAATCCCCATCACCGTCAACGTCATCCCCTCGCCCTACTCTCCGTTCGAGCATTTCGAAATTCTGGCGGAAGAACTGACGGAGCAAGTGGCCAGCCTGCGCCAGGCTGTGGCCACTGGATCAACCCCGGCACCTGTAGGGGCCATGCCGCCGAAAATTCCGCGCGCACTGCTCGGCAAGATCGTCGACGAGCTCTTCGGCGGTGCGATCGAGGATACAAGCGCCATCGAAGACGTGTATCGGATGATCGTCCGTGAACAGCAGGCAGCACCTGCAGTTGTAAACCAGCAGGTTACTACTGCCGCCATTGCGCCGGATGCACTGGAGCAAGCCAGGCGCCACCTGTCCAACGCCATCGAGGACGCCGAGGACGGCAAGACCGCTGCCGCACTGCCGGCGTTGCGTGAGGTTGCCCACTACCTGGCGCAGGTCGCCTCCCCAGCCCCGAAAACCATGGGCATGGAAGCGATCTGCGGCAAGTACGGCAACGTGCTGCGCCCGTTCATGTCCATGATGGAAGCCGAGCTGCACGCCAACACCGGCAAGGGCGACCGCCCGGCCTGGCTGGCAATGTCTCCAGAGCAGTGCCTGCTCGAAATCTACTACCACACCGCCAAGCTGCAGAAGGCCGTGAAGAACAACGACATGAAGGGCGTCCGCGAGTACACCGCCGACGTGGCCAATATGTCGATGATGCTGGCCGATACCTGCGGATGGCTGGACGTGGTGAGCAGCGAGCTGGCGGCCAATCAACAGAAGCCCATGGCCGAACTGATCCGCCAGCACCGCATCGCCGTTACTCCAGAACACGAAGGCCAATGGCATGCCGATCTGTACGGCAGCGAGGCCGAACCCCTGGCACGCGCCGAAGGCGCCACGCCAGAGGCAGCGGTCGCCGCTGTCGTAGAGCTCTACCACTCCCTGCAGGAGCAGCAGCCATGATCGTCGACGACGTTATGACCGACAAAATCACCCTGCACGGGCTGGGCTTTGTGCAGGTTCAGCTACCGGCCGATCAGCGCCTGCACGTCTGGCACCCTGAACTGCCACGCCGTCATTGCTTCGAGCACTCGGCCATCCACAACCATCGTTTCTCGTTCTCATCCCGTGTGCTCGTCGGCGAGCAGATCAATATCGAGTTCGACGCCACCAAGCTAGGCGACCCGACCCACGTCCTTTACCTGCACGAAGGACCGCGCACTGCGCGCGGTGGGCGTCCATGGGTTCCGGACGGGGAAGCTCGGATGATCGAGAAGTGGCGCAGTTCCTGCCACCCCGGCTGCACCTACAACATGCGCGCGTATGACTTCCATAGAACCGAGCCTGGCGGCGACGGCAAGGTGGCCACCGTCATGACCAAGACCTTCGAAGGCCAGCAAGGCGCGCACTCCACCTGCCTTATCGGCATCGACCCTGATGGCGACTTCGATCGCTACCAGTGGTCGCCGGCGCAACTGTGGGAAATCGTCAGCGATGTTCTGACCGGGAGCAAGCGGCCATGACAACTAAACCGGCAAAGGCATATGCAGTTACTGAGCGATCCGAGGCGATGACTGTGATTGTGTTCGCAAACAGTGGCATTGCAGCCAGGCGCCAAGGCGCCAATGAGCACGACACCGATTTCAAATGCATCGAAAGCTGCCGCCGGGCGCCGTGGGCCGATCAGTACCAGAGCACCGGCAAAATACCGGCTAAAGCCTGGATCGATAACGGCTATTCGCAGACCTGCGATTACTGCGAAACGGTGATCTATGGCGACACCACCGAGGATGAAGACGGCAACGAGCAAGAGCCAATCTTCGAAGACATTCATGCCTACTGCGGTTCTGGATGCAAAGAGGCGCGCGAACAGGATATCGCTCAGCGCAAGGCAAGCGGCGATGCCTTCCTGGCCCGCATCAAAGCTGAAAGGCCTTTCCTGACCTTCATCAACCTGCGGTGCGACTACCCCTGGATATACAACAGCGCCGAGTACACCTTCGAGGGCGCCAAGGTCGGCGGCGGAGTGAGCGAAGACAAAGACGGGAAGTTGTGTTGGCACGTTGCTGCAGTTGACGAAGAAGCATATGCCGCTTTCGTTTCAAGGGCAGCTCGGCCATGAGCACCAACGATCCCGACACCGACCGCCCCACGGTCTACGACTGGAACGCCACCTGCGATATCTGCCTGCGCCCTCGCAGTGCTGGTGGCCACCAGAAGTGTTCGAAGAAGCGCCAGGCTCTGCGCCGGCAGCAATAGGAGTCTCGCCAGCAATGAAAATCGAAACCACCCAGGTGACCAAGCTGCTGATCAGCGACCTCATGGGCGAGCCGTACAAGCTCGACCCTGTGTCGGTGATCCTCGAGGACTACGAGCCAGGCCGCGGCCGGATCATTATCGAGTGCGCTGGTGAATCGTGGTCGGCATGGTGGGGCGCCATGAGCGGTCGCCCCATTGCGCAGTTCGTCTGCGACAGCGGCGCCGACTACATCATCGGCTGCATCGCCAGCCAGGTACGTGAAAGCCGCTTCTCGGGTACCGCCCTGCATACCCTGGCCAAGCGCTCTGTGATTGCTCGGCGCCTTGGTGAGGGCGATTACTGGGAGTATGGCGATCGCCTCGACAAGCATGAAGCGGCAGAACTGTGGAGCGAGCTCGACGACCTGCAAAGCGTCGAGAGTGATCAGGCCTGCTGGCGGCACTCCGATCTGCTCACCCGACTGTTCGGCGAGGAATGGTGGCACATGGCGTCTACGGCCACCGAGCCGAACCCGGCATACCACTACCTGCAACGTCTGATCGCAGCGGTACAGGCCGGCCTGCTCGAAGCTGGTCTTGCCCAACCGAAGAAAGGCAGGGCTGCAGCATGAACCACCAACCCAAAGCCGGCCGCTGCCGTGCCTGCACCAAGCTCTGGGAGGACTGCAGCTCGCTGCCCTTCCACACCATGCCGGTTCACAGCCAGGACGGTACCGACGCGGTGGTGATCTGCACAGAGTACGTCAAGGGCGCCAATGTGGTGCCCTCGAAGTCACCCGCAACTGCACCGATGCAGCGCCTGTACCTAAGTGGCCCCATGAGCGGACTTCCGGCCATGAACTACCCGGCATTCCACGCCGAAGCCGCCCGCCTGCGCGCCCTCGGGTACCACGTCGAGAACCCCGCCGAGAACCCGCCCCAGGATAGCTGGGATGACTACATGGCCGTTTGCATCCCGCAGATGGGTACCTGCGACACGATCGCCCTGCTGCCTGGCTGGTCGGAATCGCGCGGCGCCCTGCGGGAACGGCAGGAGGCGGTAAAGCTCGGCATGACGATCACACCAGCGGCGAAGATCATCGCCAGGAGAGTGCACCATGAGCATGTCCCAGTCCCATGCAGTGAAACTGATCAACGCCCAGGCGGCCGGTATCACGTTGGCGCGAGCGGTTGAATTGCTGGATAAAGCACGGCGTTATGTGGGTCAGTCCAACAGTGTCACGGCAATGGATCTAAGCCAGGAAATGCTGGAGTTTACCGCCAACTATCGCCGGCAAGTTGAGGATACTGGTTGCCCGGAATAAAGTGCGGCGGCATACTCCGCGCCGAACCCAGAATGCCCGGCTTCCCAGCAAACAGTAACGTGTATCCTGGCGTGTATCCCTAAGCGGTAAAGCCCCCGAAAGGCCCGTGATTGCGGCAAAGCGTGAGTCTCCCCCGGGGCACCACGATCAAGATTCTGAGATGCTCACAGAACACCAGAAACCCAGGAAAGCCGGCTATCTGAGCCGGCTTTTTTGTTTCTGGAGATCGCCAAAGGTTCAGTGAAGTTCTTGTATCCCTGTATCCCCATATGTATCCTCGTTTCCCCGCGAACTTTGGGATACACAACAGGTGAAGCGCACTGCGATCAAGCGCCGGCCACTGGCTGATACCGTTCTGGCCACCCTGGAACCGGAAGCGAAAGAATATCGTGAGCTCGACGGCGCCGGCCTTTACTTCCGTGTGAAGCCGGACGGCGGCAAGTCCTGGCAATTGCGCTACAAGAACGCCGCTGGCAAGTGGTCATGGATTGGCCTTGGCTCATACCCTGAAGTGGGCGGCGCCCTGGCGCGCAAGAAGGCCGGCGAGCACCAGGCGAACATCAGCAACGGCGTCGACCCTCTCGAGCACAAGCGCGCCGAGAAGGCCCGCATGGATGCGGCTGCCACACGCACCTTCAGGGCTGCAGCAGAAGACTGGTACATGCACATGCAGGCCAAGGGGCTGGAGCAGAGCACGCTGGACAAGGTGCGCGCCTATCTCGATAAGGACATTCTGCCGGCGCTGGGCGCCAAGCAGCTCGACGATATCACCCGCGCGGACTGCGCTGGCGTGCAGGCTATGTTCGAGGCACGCAACGCGCACAACGTAGCCAAGAAGGCGCGAGGCTGGATAAACCAGATATTCGGCCGAGCGATCGCCAAGGGCCTGACCGAGAACGACCCGGCCAGCCGCCTGGCAGCGATCGCCGCACCGCCACCCACCACCAAGCAGCAGCCGCACCTGCTCGAGCATGAACTGCCCGACTTCCTGCACGCCCTGCAGGCCAGCACCAGCCGGCTACCGGCGCGCACCGCTGCATGGCTCTGCCTGTGGCTGGCTGTGCGCCCTGGCATGCTGCGCTTTGCCGAGTGGCCCGAGTTCGACCTTGAAGCCGGCACGTGGTCAGTGTCAGCGGACAAGATGAAGATGGACCGGGACTATATGACCCCTCTCCCGCGCCAGGCTATTGCCGCCCTGCAGGATCTGCACAGGGTCACCGGCCACAACCGCTGGCTGTTCCCCGGAGTTGGCCCTAAGAACCCGACCATCAGCGAGAACACCATCTGCCAGGTCTATGCAAAGATCGGCTACAAAGGCCGCCTTGTTGGCCACGGCACACGCCACACCGCCAGCACCCTGCTGAACGAACACGACTGGCCAAAGAAGCATATCGACGCCCAACTCGCGCACAAGGTCGAAGGCGTCGCAGGCGTCTATAACAAGGCTCAGTACCTTGAGCAGCGCCGGGTGATGATGCAGTGGTATGTCGACTATCTGGATGCTCTGGCAGCCGGTACTGCCAAGCAACTCAGTCGGAGGCCCTGAACAGGCCCTTGCCCTGCTCAGCCAGCGCGCCGAAACTGGGCTTAGGTTTTTGGGAGATACCCATGCTTCAAGTCTGGATTGGCGCCATCCTGCTGGTGCTCGGCATGTTCATGCTGCTGGCAAACCCTGTTGCCGGCGGCGTGCTGATCGGCATCGGCTACCTGCTTTACAAGAACACCAGCAAGGCCACGCGCGCCGCGGCCGAGTCCACGTTCTGGGGCATATGCTTGCTGTGCGGTACAGTTGTGGGTGTTGCAGCCATCATCGGATATTGATCCGTCATTGGAGTCCAAATGAAGACGTCTACGCTAATTGCCATCCTGCAAGAAAAGCTGATCACTCACGGTGATATCGACGCTGAAGTGACATGGGAAGGCATCAGCAGGCCGATATATGCTGAAAGCATTTACAAGACCAAGGACAACAGACTGTTCATTGATGGCGAAGGCGTCGACCTATTCCACTACAAGGAACGGTTTGCCGAAGACCCAGCAGAGAGTACTTCAGTGGACGCTCCTCGCGTGCCGCAGGAAGATGAATAGCTGCTGCGGCAAGCCCATCCTTGGCCTTGCCTGATCAGAAGTCCCCGCCCGCCAGCTTCACGATCCTTTCCGCAATCTGATTCGACTGACGCTGCAGCGCATCCAGGCGCTGCCGCTTCTGCTCTGGCGTCATGCGGGTGTCGCGATATACCGCATCCATCTGGTTGCGCACGTTGCCCAGTTGCTTGCGAGCGAAGCCCAGCGCCGGCCGGTGGCGCAACTTCTCGCGGTTCGCCGCCATCAGTTGCTCGGCCGCGTCGACGCGCCCCTCCTCCCGATAGGACTTGATCGTGCGATTGAGCTGGTCGGCCTCGCGCATCATGTCGTAGAACTCAGACTGGTACTTGGTGCTGCGCGGCGAATCGCCCTGGTACAAGACTTTCAGGATCGGGATATCGCCGCTGCGGCTGGCCGGGCGCTCGGCATCGCTGAAGGTGTTGGCCACCAGGCTCGACATATCCAGCACGTACTGGCCTAGGGTGCCGGTGTAGGCGGCGATCAGGTGGTCGACCTGCTTGGGCGACAGCCCTGCGATCGGCCCGGTAACCTGGCCCAGCACGCGGCCAATGGCGCTAGTGCGCTCGTCATACCGTGCCTCCGGCAGTTTCCCCTCGTCGCTCATATCCTCGATCGGCGAGTCGCGGAAAAAGTTGCGGTTGGCCTGCAGTTCCCGGATTGGCTGGTAGAACTGCGGTACCGGGTTGAATGCCAAGGTCTGGAACACGCCTTGCGATACCGCCTTGGCCAGGTCGCCGCCATCCTGGGTACCAGTGAGCGCGTGCAGGATTCGCTCTGGCACGGTACCGAAGATCAAGCCCAGTTCGAACGGCTTGGGAATGCGGAAATGCTCGTCGCCTAGGAAGATATGCCAGTGCATGTCTTTATCCCAGTCCATCAGTGCCTGGTAACGCTCGTCATCGTCGTTCAGGCCAGCCAGCATCAGCGAGAACAGCGCGATATAGCCGCCCTTCATGGCCACTTCCTTGGCCAGTAGGGTCTTGTCGCCCTTCACCGCACGACCGAGCTTGTACAAGCCCTGCAGGCGCGCGTTCAGGAACGGCACCACATCGGTAAACCACTGCGCCGCGGCGAAGTTGCCGCGCAGGCTGTAGTCCATCAGATCCTTGGCTTCGTAGGATGCCTGCCGGCGAGACTTGCCGGCCTCGATCGCGGCCTTGTAGGTGCTCAGACGGTTGGCGTTCTCGACCTTGTCGCCCAGTTCCCGATACTTCTGCCAGCCCTTGCCGATCATGGCCGCGGCTTTTGCTGGGGTGTTCACCAGGCTGCCCAAGTAGGCCTCCTGCTGCGTGCGGGTGAAGCCCTTCTTCTCCAGCGCGCGGCGGATGATCTGCGCCGAGGCCTCTGGATCTGCCCCGTGCACATAGCCACCCTGGAAGCTGCCGCCGGCAAACATCAGGTCGCGGTAATCCTGATCCTCGCGCAGAGCGTCGCGCATGCCCTTGAGCGAGTCCTTGCCCAGCGTGAAGCCGTCTTTGTTGATTACCCAGGCATGCGCGGCGTCACGGATGAAGTTGCGCAGGATGAAGTCAGGCGATGCCGTTACGCCGGTGGTGAGAATCCGCTTGAAGGTCCGCCCGATCTTGGTGATCGGGTCATTGAACACGCTGCCTTCCATGAACTTCAGGCCGCGCAGCAGGCTCTCGTCGTTCACGCGGTAGTACTCGCTCTTGCCGTCGCGCTGCACCCGCACGATATCGGGGTCAGTCGGCGCAACGCGGGTCCACAGCTTCTCGAAGCCCTCGCTTTCAGGCTTCATCAGTTGGTTCACCACCTTGATGACGTTGGAGCCGGCCGGCAGGTCCAGCAGATCAGCGGCCAGCGCCAGGGCCTTGCGATCCTTGCGGATCTGCTGGGCGATCTGATCACGGCTGATCAGCACCTGCTGCCAGCGCGGGCTCTCGTCGGTCAGGAAGTCGCTGCCCTGCAGGTTATCCACCACCTCGAGCAACGCCTTGTTCTTCATCGAGGCGTCGATGCGCTTGGTCCATCCGGCCAGCATGTTGGACAGCAGGTCGTTGGTTGGCAGGTTGCCACCCTTCAGCGCCTTGATGGCAGCGGTCTGGTGCGACAGGCCGCGCTTCGACCGCGGTGCAGTGAAGATGCCTTCGCTTTCGTCCTGGCGGTAGAACGGCACGTAGTAGTCCGTCAGCCACTTCGCCCTGGCGTCCTGATCGATCAGGCCGGCTTCTTGCGCCAGGTCGAGAACAGCCTCGTTCACCTGTGCATATTCGCGATACACCTTCTCGAAGAGCTCTTCCTTGCCCTGCCCCATTGCCACCAGCTCGGCAATCTCGGTATCGGTCAGGTTGTTCTCACGCCCCTGAGCCTTCAGCAACTGAGCGCGCTTGCCGCCGAGCCAAGCGAGCCATGGCGTCAGGTTGTCCGCGCCGAGGTCACCCAGGATATCAAGCACGCCGCGGGTACCGGCCTTGCCAGACACGATACCGTCGCGCCATTCCGGCGCCGCGTAGTGCAGCACGCCATGCATCACGTCGGCGATACCACTGGCCAGGCGGGCCGACACATACCCCTGCTGGTTTGCATCGGTGACGCCTACCGCCTCTTCAGCGCGACGGATGCCGGCCAGGCCGTCGAAAATCCCCTCTTCCGATCGCACGGACCATTCCTTGAGCTTCGCCTGCAGGCCGCCCAAGGTGACGTTGCGCACCTGATCCAGCAGGTTCTGCGCCTCGCTGCCCGCCAGCCCCAGCTTGCGCAGCGCTTCGGTGTCGCGCTGGCTGGCACGGGAATAGCGAATATCAGGATCGATCTCGTCGAATGCCCCGGTGTTGTTCGTGGCCGACTTCACCTGGTTGTTGTAGAACGCCACCCAGGTACCGGTATTCGCAAGCTGGATGCCGTCATAACCCTCGGCTTCAAGCCGCTGCCGCATAGCGATCGCCTTCTCGAAGGAATCCAGGCTCTGCGATTCCGCCACGCTCATGCGGTACGGGTTCTTGATCGATGCGAACAGCGGCATAACGTTGGTCAGCCCTGGCATGCCGTCGGTTGCTTTCTCTGCGTAGGCTTTCGCCAGGGTGCCGTCATTGGTGAGGAACACACCAAGCGGTGCCGTGGTGTGGCCGGTGCTGCGGCCCGGCCGGCTCTGGTCAAAGATGGTGAACTGTTCGGCGGTGCCGTGGTACAGCACCAGTGGCTCGCCGTTGCCGTCCGTCACCTTAGAGACGGTATCGGGATTGACGCGATTCAGCGCCCGGCGTACAAAGTCCCCTGGAGCCTTGGTATTGGCCGGTGTCGACCTCTGACCTTCACGGGTCATCTCGCGCGGAGAGACTGCCAAGGCTTCTTCTTTTCTATCGAGCGTCACAAGATTGTGCAGTCGGCGCCCGTTATTGTCCTCGCGGACATTGAACACCACATACAGCGGCACCCCGTCGACAGATACGGGCATGATCAGCTTGTGGTGCGCCATCCCTTCCCGACCTTTGCTATCGAAGTCCCAGCGCGAATACTCCGCATGGCGAATTGCGTCCTGCACCTTGGCCAGGACCGTATGTTTCGCCGGGTCTGCTGAAGTCGACACTGCTTTCTTGGCGCCGTTGTTGTTCAACCTGACCTCGCCAAGCACGTCATGCTGCAGGGTTTCACCAGACGCAACAAACCCGCGCAGCAACTCCAGCACCTTGGCCTGACGCTCCTTGATACCCAGCCCCTTCCAGGCTTCTGGTGTTTTCAGGCGAAGCGGCTTCGATTCGTCCAGCCGCTGCTCAACCGCCAGTGCCTGCCAGTCACCGAACCACCGGTCGAAAGATTCGCTGCGCACTTGGTGCCACTGCTTCTGATTGAGCTTCGACGGCTTGCCGTTCGGTGCCAGCAAGCGCCCCTGCTCGTCGGCGATTTCTGGACCACGACCGGAGCGCCCATCGCGCGAGAACGCCTCCCGAGCACCAGCCCGGCGCCTGCCGTTCTCGATATAGGCCCGAGCATTGGCCAACAGACCCTGAATATCGCCCTCGGTCCAACGCATGTTGAAGCCGATAGATCGCAGCGCGTTGCGCATCGCGGTCACCAAGCGCGGCCAGAACGCTTGCTGCTGGATGGTACCGGCGCCAGCCATATCGGCCAGCACTTCCTCCATGGCCACGGCCGGCTCATACCCATGCCGACGCACGAACTGATCGGCCTGGGCTTTTAGCTCTGGATTGCCGTTGTAGATACTCATCAGTAGAGGCTTTAGCCGAGCGCCGTACGCTCCCTGCATACCAGCATGACCAAGCACTTCATGCTGTAACACGAACGCCGCGTGCTTCACGTCACGCAGGTTGTCGGCCACTAGATAAACCGTGCCGTCGCTCAGGGTGCCCTCGATATCAAAGGCGCCATCACGCTCGACAGTACGACGCTGGCGATCCGGCAGATCCTTGATCGACTGCACCACCTTCACATCTGGCGCATTCTGCCAGGCCCCGGTCAGGCGCTTGAGTTGCATGCGCAGTTGGCCAGCGCGGGCGCCCTGGCCCTGCTCTGGAGAGCGTCGGTAGCTGTTGCGCGAGTACATGACCACCGCACCGTCATCATCAACGCGGGTTTGCACGGTCGAAAACAGCTTGTCGAAAGCATCGCTTACCGGCCCCTGCTCGTCCGGGGTCAGATACGGGTACCGATCAGCAGAACGGACGAACTGCTCCAGGGTCCGGACGTTCGCCAAGTAGTCGTTGCGATAGCCCTGGTCTGCCAGCCTGGCAATGACGTAGGTTTCAAATGCCCGGGCGCCGCGCTCGATGATCTGCGACCAGTATGCATCCGGCGACTTGTCCAGATTGGCAGACCGGCGCGCCATGGGCGACTGATCCAGCACGTCGACCAGTTCAGCGAAAGCACGCTCTACCTCTGGCCGCACACCCGTAGGATGACGTGGATCGACCTGCCAGTTATCCGGGTTGAAGTACTCGGCATCTGGGTTCTGCTCGCGGTAGCGCTGCAGTTTGGCCAGGGACATAGGCGAACTACGTTGCGTCTTGTGGACGTACAGCGGTTCCGGCCGGTAAGTGATGAAGTTGTTATTGCGGTACGCCTGCTGGGCATTGGCGCCCCGCTCCATCGGCACCTCACCGCCACGCTGGCGAGCAAAGTAGTTATCAAGCGCATGGAACCATTCATGCGCAAGCGATCCTGCCCCGCGCGTCTTGGTCATGTTGATGACTATATTGCTCGGCTCGAAATGAGCGCTGGCACGGCCACGCCCACGCGAACCGAAGCCGATGCCGAGGCGCCCGCCGAGGCTCAAGGCTTTGGGCGGCACGCCGACCACATCGGCCAGATCCATGAACGAATCGTAGGCTTGGTTCAGCAGGCCCTGCCGATCAGCACCACCGGCACCTTGCGCAACCCAGTTGCCGAACTCGACGCCACGGAAGCCGAACACTTCAAGGAACTGCTCAGGCGTGATATCGGCGCCGTTCCGGTAATTGCGCCCGGTACGCTCGTCGTTGGTATCGCGGCGCATGTCGGCCTTGGTGACGTTGTCGCGGTTCTTTACGGCATCCCAGGCCGTGACCAGCTCACCGTGCTGGTCCGATAGAAAAGCGCGCGCTGCCTTCACATCGCTGAAGGTCTTTAGACGCCGCAGTTCTTTGTCCCCATCCTTTGAAATGAACACCTCGCCAGAACTGCGATCGGTGTAGATGGAGAACTTCATGCGCGACTCTGGAGCCGAACCCAGATTGATCGCAGAGCGGATATCGGAGAGAGCATCGGCGACGCTATTCTTTCCGAAGAAGTGTTTCCTGCTGCCGTCGATCTCTACCTCGACCCACGAACCGGGCACCATTGTCCCGCCATCGTTGTACTTGCCGCTGGCAACACTTACCCGGCCTATACGCCCCCACTGACCGCGATCAATACCCATCAGAAGTTCGATCTTGTCGGCGATCGGTCGCAAGCCAGGGCTGAACTCGCGCATTTTCGGAACAGTCGCATCAGCACCGATGTCAGCCAGCGTCTTCAGGATCTCGCGCGCGGCCTTCACCTTGTCGACCCAGACGCGCACCTTGTAAGGTACGCGCGGCTTGGCAGGGATCATCTCGCGCACGACCTGATACGACGCAGCGTGAAACAGATCCTCGATGCGATTGATCTCGTCCTTCGGCCAAAGCTGGCTCAGGGTGCTGTTGGCGATAGCGGCATCATCCATGCTGTCCAGACGCTCGCGCACCCCGCGCAGCTCGTCCTTCCTGGCGCCGCCCAGCTTCTCGCCGGCATCCTCTACGATTTTTGGCTGACGGCTTGCCGTCGCGGTAGGCTCTGGGCGCGCCCGCTCTTCACTGACAACACCGTACTCTTCCCGCAGCGCTTCCCAGGCCTGGCGGTTCACGCCTTCCGGGCTGTCGCTGTTCAGGTCGTTGTACTGCTCGAAGGTGATGCCGGCCGAGGCGCGATCAACGTCCGCCTCGTACTGGTCCTGCAGGCGCTGGATGGCCTGGTCGTAACCTGGCGATCCTTTCTTGATGCCGGCGGCCTTGGCCTGGCGGTCGATATAGCGCTTGCGCGGGGTCGCCAGGATCTCGGGCAGAGCCGGCGCCAGATCGGTCGCTTGAGCGGGTACCGCCTGTTCACTGGCCGCTGGTTGATCAGCAGCAGGCTGCTCGCTCAGTGCACGCTGTCCGTCTGCCCCTTGAGTTGCAGCAGGAACACCAGATCGATCAGTTCCTGCCGATCGCCCGGCAGCGGCAGGCCGTTCAGCCACAACTGGCTCTCGCGCCACGTTATCTGCCGCATCTGGCACAGCAGGCGTATCGCCTGCGGCTCGGTCATCAACAGGCCCTGGCCGACTATCAGCACCTTGCACCTCCTGAGACGCCTGATCAGTGAACGAACTGGGGAACTCACGCGCCAGCGGCAGCAGATCGGCCATCGGCGCATTGAGACGGATAACCTTCACATCGCCGCCGGTCTCGCGTTGCGCCAGCCATTGGTGGTGGCCATCGAGAACATAGCCGTCGCCAGATACCAGAATGGAGCGCTCGGTACCTTCCCGAGCAGCAGCGCGCCCTACCCGTTCCGGACTGAACTCGGCTTGCGTCGGGCGCAGGCTGCGAGCCGGCACGGTCTGTTCCTCATGCGTAACGCCGCGGGCGTTCATGAAATTGACCATGGCCCCGCGATGGTCAGCGCGAATCTGCGGCATGTCCGCGCGCGGCACGCCAAGGCTGCCGGACTGTTGGTTGAATCCGACCCAGCCACTACCGAGGTCGTCACCCTGCAGGTCACGCGCGAAAGTCACGCCGCTGTCACGGCCATTGTCACGTGACACGTCCGTGACAGGTCGCCGCGCTGCCGGCGCCTGCCGCTCCATGCCAGGCCCGCCGATGGGGCGAACCTGGGCGCGCGGCTCAACGAATGGCGCAGTCGCACCACGCTGCGCATTACCCTGGCTGTCCACCACCATGGTGCCTGGCGCGGGCAAGCCAAGCGGCGCAGGCGGCGGTACCGGCTCACGCGGCACAGCAACCGCCCATCCACCCTCATGCGGGACGATGATCGGGCTTTCGCCCTCGCGCTGCAGTTGGTTGAACAATCCCAGCAGGCGCACGTCTCGCTCGCCACGGAATGGGCGCCCGTTCTTCTGCACGCGAATATCGAAGTTCGGATCGCCAGCCACTGGAGTGGGCTGCACCTGCTCGACAGGCATAGGCCCGGTATCCGACTCAACCGTCGGCAGCGGTAGCGGCTGCTCGACCTGCTCGACCGACTGCGGGCCGGTGTCCGATTCCACAGTTGCCAGCGGCGGCTGCTCCGGCAGTTCGTCTACCTGCGGCACCAGTTCATCCAGGCCGCGAGGATCTTGCGGGTCGAAACCCTGCTCGGCCCAGGTATCCAACTGCCGCTTGGCGGCATCCAGCGCCTGGGCCTCTGGCACTTCCACCATCGTCTGCAGATCACGGTCGTAGCGGTAGAAGCGCAGATTGCCGTTCTCGTCCAGATCAGCCGGGAACAGCTCCTGAGCGATCGCCAGTTGCTGGCTGATCGGCTCGTATCGACCTCCCGGCTGCGTATCGGGCGCACCGCTGAGCATGGATTGACGCACAGCATCCTGCACCGGGGTCTGGCTTCCAGTCGGCGCGCCGTCGACGGCAGTTACGGCAGCGGCAGACAGCGGGCCAGCAGCAGGGTCCAGCCCCATCTGCTCAGACGGTCGGCGTGCAACGTTGACCGCACCGCCGATCGCAGATCCTGCCAGCGTGCCTTCCACTGCAGCACGCGGCACGCCCTCCATCAATGGCTTCTGCTCGGCCCAGTTCTGCAGCATCTGCTCTTGAACGGACTGCGGCAGCTCTTCCAGCACGCCCTCGGTCAGCGCGCCGCCAGCAACGCGACGAGCCAGCCCGGGCGATTTGCCTGCCACCTGGCCGACACCGCCAGCCAGCGCGCTCTCCACGTCGATCAGGCCAGCACGCTGTGCAAGGCGCGCACCAAAGCCACTCAGGGCAGCACCAGCCACACCAGCACCAGCAGACGCCAGGGCGGCGCGCCGCGGGTCGACCTCGCGATCAATCTGATCCATGGTGCCGCCGGCGATCACAGCACCCTCACCACCAGCACCGGCCGCGATAGCCTGCCGCGCGGCCTGGCCAGCGGTCGCCGGGCTGGCGATCAGCCCAGCAGCGCGCCCACCTACCAGCGCACCACGGCCGATAGCGCCACCCGCCAGCATCTGCGGCAGCGACTCAGCCACCAGGCCTGCAACATTGCCAGGATTGCTCGCGTAGGCACCCGCGATATCCAGCGCATCGCCCTCTTCCCAGGCCTGCTCAATCTCAGCAGTACCTTGCTGGCGTTGTGGGCTGTATTCCTGCTGAGCCTCTTCCTGCCACTTGCTGGGCTGGAAGCCAGTCGCCTCACCGATCTTGTCAGCCGTCTCGTCGACAACACGGCGGCCAGTGAGCGCGCCGACACCCACATCAGCCAGACCAGTGACCACACCGGGCAACTGCTGCACGCCGCGTTTTAGGTCGGTACCCAGGTCGCCGAGAAGAGAAGCGTTCTGTTTCCTACCAGTTTCAGAGCGGAGGTCAAACTCATCCAGCAGATTTGACTTGTTGGTTGTTACTTCCTGCCCCTGCGATCCACCGTCGCGCAGACCAAATTCGTCAAGAAGATTTGCCATTCCGCTCTCCAAAAGAAAACCCGCCGTAGCGGGTTGAGTCTCTTGGTCGGTAGCACGAAACGCTAACCCTACAGGGGGTTAGCCCTTGGCAATAAGGCTCACTGCTGTCCGATCGTTGTGGAAGTCCTACCATTGCGAATGGTTGTAGATCTACTGCCATCACTTCCGAAGCAGTTCGTATAGTCACCATTGCTAAGACAATTGGTGACTACCCTCTTTCTACTTGGCTCGGGTTCCTGAATCCCATTTTCGGCGTTGATCCGCTTTCTCTCCAGGCGCTCCCTTATAATTTCGTCAGTGGTCAGCTGCCTGCTACTGTCTTTCACAACGGTAACCTTTGTTCCAGCACCACCTCCAGATTGCGCGCTATTGCCGCGCATGATTTCCGCTGCTCGTAGATTTCTCTCAACCACCGACGAACTACTTTCTGGCTCTACTGTTCGCTGCACCTCTCCCAGGTACTGGGACTCACCACCGCCAGGTGGGCATGGCACCTGAGAAAAAGCGATCGCACCATCAGGTCCGACACATTTGAATATCTGAGCGTTCGCCACCGATGCAAACATAACCGCCAAGATAAAAATGTAGATTTTCACGATGCCACCTCCATGCAGTAGCGCAACGCTACCACCAGCGTGGTCGCCAGTCATCTGAACAGCAAACTACTCGACACACGGCGCTATTGACCAACCGATATCCCTTTACCACGCAGAAGCTCAATCACCCGCTCTGGACTGATACCCTCGTCTCTGGCGGTCTGCTCAACTTCTGCTCGCGATACCTCACGCCTGGCACCCTGAGTTTGCTGCGAAGCATTAACCGGCTGACCGGTAGTCACGTCGATAACCTGCTTGCCAACGATCGGTCGTCCCATTTCGTCACGATCAAGAATGACGTCCTGCGTGATATAGCGGTCCTTCGCCTGGGTCGCCAAGACGTTGTAAGCCTGGCGGGCGACATTACGCTGCTCTTCGCTGATGTTCGTGTCAGAGATCTGCGCGCGCAGTTGCTCGAGGCGCTGGCGATCCTGCATGCCCAGGTCACCCTCGGCAATCTGCTGCTGCAGGCGCTGCTGGTTGAGCTGTTCGGTGCCCATTCGCTGGGTCGTGGCGGCACGCTCCACGGCCGAGTTGGCGGCGCCCTGCTGGGTCTGCTGCCGCTGCCCTTCCGTCTGAGCCTGTCGCGCATCGAGGCGAGCATTCTGCAGGTCGGCCAGGGTTGGCGAGCGGGAACTGTCGCGCACTACGGTAACCCGACCGCCACCTTCGCCGATTTCGCCACGTCGACTGGCCTGGATCATCTGCGCACGCTCTTGGTTGGCGCGCTCGAAGCGATCGATGGCCATCTGTGCGTCACCGGGAGCACCTACGGAAAGGCCACCACCAACGCCATCGCCAACACGGTTCATACCGCCAGCAGGCATCGTCCTGGCACCAGCTGCTGCCGCGTTGTCGTTCGTGAACTCAGGGGTGCCATCGGCACCGGTACGCATGGCGATGCCGTTGCCTGCCTGGGTGTAGCCGTTTCCGGCTGGCGATACAAACTCTGGTGCATCAGCGCTTGGCGCCGATGCTTCAGGCATCATGGCAGCAGACTCTCGCGCCATAGCCTGGATACGCTCAGGCGTCATCCCGGTGGTTGCAGTTGGTGCTGGCGAAGCGGCAGGCGCTGCGCCTGCGCCGTCACGCGGCTGCACGCCGAGGGCTTCACGACCAGCAGCACGCAGACCTTCGGTGGCGCCGCTGATACGATCCAAACCTTGCTGCACGCCGCCGACCGCCTCGTCGCGATATCGCGCTGCACCACCAGGTAGCGTCGACGGGTCGCCACCAACCGCATATGCAGCTACATTGCGCAGCGCATCCCGGCCAGCAGCGATCGGAACCTGAGCTGCGCCGGCCACGGCCTGACCGATGCCGGCCGGAACATCCAGCAGGCCCCGAACTCCCGGCATACCGAGACGCGGCGCGTCCTGTTCAGTAGTCGTCGTGGTGGTGCTTCGCGGCATGCCCAGCCCCGGCTGCTGAGTGGCAGCAGACTGCTGGCCAGGGCGCGGCATCCCGAAGCCGCCGGCGCGCGGCTCAGCCTGCGCCGGAGTCGCCTGAGCGTTGTTACCCGGTACGCCGAGGCGTGGCGCATTCTGCTGCGCAAGCGTCGTGGCACCAGGTCTCGGCAGGCCAAGGCCTGGGGTATTGGTGATATCGAACGAGGTCTGGCGCGGATTGCGCTCATCGTCAACCAACCCACCATCCACGAAGAACTGGCGCGGGCCGTCGGCTTGCTGCCCTTTCGCAGCAGCCATCACCGCCTTGGTGAGCCCGAAGCCCTTCTGCTGGTGAGTGGCGTTCTTCAGTTGGTCGAGCACCACAGCGCCAAGCGCATGCACGTCCTGGGGCGGCATTTCGTACTCGCCATTACTGACGGCCACCGGCACCTGCTTGCCAGGCATACCGAGCCGCGGCTGTTCCCTATCCGGCGCACTCTGGCTATTACGCCCAGGCATTCCCAGCCCGAGCTGAGCCGTGGTGTCGGCCGGCAGGATGTAAGTTCCTTCCGGAACGTCTTTCTTGATCGAATCGGACGTGCCAGTGCCAGGCCCTTCGATCAATCCGCCATTGGCGGCATGCTTGCGCTTGGGAAGCCCGTACATTGCCTATCTCCCATGAAATTACGGAAATCTTTGCACCACCCTAGCGGCACCCCAAACCCTATAGGGGGTCAGATGATTTCCATCGCCGACCTGAATGCTGTCCAAAAACCAGCCGGCGGCGGCACAACACCACCCGCGCCAGCAACAAGAAGCGCGCCCATCACCAGATCAGCGCCAGGCAGTTGCGCAGCAATGAAAGACGCTGAATCCGGCCCTTGCTCAATCGCAGCAGAGGGAGCCCAGTGCACACCCTGCACTAGTGGGGAGGGGATGAAATCTGGCTCGTAATCAGCCGTGAAAGTAACCATCAACGGCAGTTCGCCCGACGCGACGTAGACGGTACCGCTCGACTGATCAGCCCCTGTCTCTGTCACGCCCTCGACAACAACCAACCCGTCGAAGCTAGCCGAGGCAATAACCCCTGGATACAGACGCGCCAACGCTGGAAACGCATCGCAGCGCGAAGGGTCAAACACTGACCATCCCCCAGAAGTCTGGCTTTCCCAGTTCCACCAGCTGGCGTAGTCACGGTTAACCGTCTCAGAACTGGCCGATATCTCAGACAGGTTTATCGGAGAGAAGACCTGAACATACCCAGTTGCCATTATGTGAAATCCTCTGCGCGAACCAGCCTGCATTCCCCGTTGGCGTAGTACACCAATCCGTTTGGCATGTTCTTAAACGAGAGGTCTTGCGGCTGCATGGCCTCATCAAACTGAAGCGCCCGGTACTGGCGCACCACCCCTTCAGCCGACACAAGAAAATACGTCCGCACAACGACGCCAGTGCTCGACTCTTCACCGTAGAAGACCATGTTGTCGCCCGTGCTACCCAAATTGCCAAAGTCGTAGTACTCCGAAAGCATGGCCATGGTGAACCGGTGAATCTCCACCGCGGCAGCCGGCGGCGTGTCCTTGTCCGCGCTCGGCACGCATCGCATGACCCTCAGATCATTACCATCCCAACTGCTGACCAGCACCACATCGCCCACCAAAACACCAACGGTGTCGGACTCTGCAGCTACGCGGCGCAGCACTTCAGCGCCGCCAGGTGTGTAGGTGTACAAGTAGCAGTACCCAGTGTTGAAGTCTTTTGCCGCCCGATAGAAAACAGCCACCGCGACCTCCTATTCCCTAACTTTCAAAGCTGTGCCGCAGTAATAAGCGCCTGCCGGCGATCCGAAATCGGCCAACATGGACCAGGTCGCGCCAGAGTCAGCACTGATGAATGTTTGCCCACCCTCGACACCAGGCTCTCCAGCAGACCGGCCAAGGCCGCCGAAGGTGATGATCACCGTCGCATGGCGAACGATTACACCGTCATCCACACGCTCGAGCACCGGGCAATCGATCGCTCCAACGAAAAGATTCGTGCGCAACTGCCGCTCCGCAACAACAATGCCTGCGACCGAAACTACATTCAGGCTGCTGTCGTAGACCATGACAACCAGATCGCCAAGACTGTTGAACACGCCTGGGCTTATCTCGATCTGGTCAGTAGCAGGAAACAGGTACTTGCCGTTCCCTATGTAGCGGACGCAGGAGAAACGGCTTTCCACGATGTTCCGGCAGTACCTTTGCGGTACCAGCTCACTGAGCACCACCACCGCGCCAGCAGACGTCAGCGCGACGATATCGATGCTGGTTTCGGTGGTACGTGCGCCTGCGCTGTAGTCCACGTCGCTGGAGAAAAAGACGGCGTAGGCTGTTTCACCGTCCGTATCGATTCCTATCGGAAACGAGAAGTCATGAGACTGCCCGTCAGTCGGATCAATCATCGCCGCCACAGGTCCGGAGATCAGATCCTTCGTCAGCCCGCCTTCGCTCCAGCGATATGCATACACGGCATTGAACGGGGCGAAACCTTCATCTACTGCGGCATAGTTGAGGTGCAGGACAACAGCGATCACCATCCCTGAATCAAGCCGAGCCAGCATCGCTGGGTACAGGGTGTTTGACGAATACACATCATCAACAGGATCCAGCACCGGAACCATAAGCGGCTCTGAGCCGAGCCGAGTGTCATCCAGGGAGAACCACGGCAGATCAAGGTACGGCCCGGCCGACACTGGTTGAATCCCCCTTACCACCCCGAACCATAGCCCCTTCGCGCCGTACCTATCATCATCGTTTCGCATCTCTGCAACGGCATGGATCACCAGCAGCGTATCGAAATAGGCCTGCCCTTCATCATCGACGCCCGTGCTCAGCTGTATCGCGCGCGCCCACGGCTGCTGCGCAGCACTGAATACCGTTGCAGCAGAACTACCAGGGTCGTATGCCGGCGGCGCAATACGCTTGCAGAACGGCAACGCTCCGGCTGTATCCCATAGCGCGCTATCAGAAACAGCGATCGACCAAGTATCCGATGGCACCTCATGGTCAGATACTTCCCAGCCATCACCACCCACGCTGTATCGAGCACGCGCGATAGCCGGCGAGTAGAGATTCAGCAGGTAGACAATGTTGCTATCTCCACGCCCCACGAATGCATATGGGTTCACCACGTAGGGACCAGGCATATAGAGCGGCACGGTCAGTTCCACGACGCCGATTCCCTGCCGCACCGAAAGCGACGGTTGAATGCGACTCTCGATAACGCTCACGGCTGGCGCCAACGTGCCGCCGAGCACCACGGGTAATGGCGGGCATCCGGCATGGTCAGGAAACAGGCTCGCCGGCCCGCGGTTCCATGCGCGCGCTATATCGTCCCTACCGCCAGGCAGATCGATCAGTGGGCAATGCGCAGGCTCGTATCCAGATCCAGGCCCGCCGACCAGAGCCCTGCCCGGCACAGCCACAGTTCCAGGGGTGTCGATCAAGTAGACTGTCGCTCTGTTGCCGACCCGCGACGCCTTCATGATGTAGCCGTCGACGATCCTCGATCGCGTGATGTTCATAGCCCCTGGCAATGACCTGGCAAAACGCACAGCCCCATCCTGTAGCCACGCGGCCGAGGCCGCAAGCAGCTTCACCGTGACGCCAAGCCGGAAATTCACTGTCACGCACCGCCGCTAATGATATTGGCATTCAACGTCGACGCGGCGCTTGCTGCCGACGATGCGACATCTCCATATGCCCGCACGGCCTGGCCAAGCGCGTTGTTGCGGGTATCGCTTGCCACAGCACCGACGGCAATACGGGATTTATCCAGTTGCCCATTCATCCGCAGGTTTGCCGCCTGCAGACGCAGTTCCTCGAAGCCGAGTTGCACACGCCAGTACGACGAAAGCGAATCTTGGAACGTCGCATAGGCCTGCGTCCTGATCCTGCTGGCCTCCAGATCCTTGTTCGGCAGTTCGATCCACTGCCGATAGAAGTCGGCCATCGCCTGCAGCACACCGATCTTCAGGTTCAAAGCCTGCTGCTGGGCAAACTTCAGCAGATCGAGCTTGATCTCTGCGTCGCGCACAGTCTGCGCACGGTTGACCTCACCAATCGCATCACTGGCCCGCTCTTCCGCCCGGGCAATTGCCTTCAGCATGGCACCTGGCGGCGAGCTGAATCCGCTCGCGGAAAACTCCGAGCGAATCTGCTCGACGGCGCTGTTGCGAACTCGATACTCACGATCCCGACTGTCGTGCCAGACCGCCTCGAATACTTCCTTGTTCAACCCGAACGGCTTCTGCCCGGTGATGATTCCAACCAACCACTCTTCCGGCGCATAGCGCAGTGCTCCCTGCAACTCAGGAAAATACTTGTCCAGCCACTGCTCACTTTCCGAGTTCAGGAACTGGATCGTTGCACTGCTGTTGTCCGGAGAAAGAAGATCCCCGAGGCTGGTTGGCGCCGGCATGTTCACCGTCTTCCCGGTGAACACCAGGTTTCCGCCAGAAACTTGCGGCAGATATGTCGCTATCCGGCTTTCTGCAGCTCTGGCATTGCTAAGTGCAGTATTCGCGAAAGCGAACAGCTCGGCGATGTTGTCGTCTATACCGGCCATGCTATCCCCTCCTGCCATAGCCACGGCGCTGGGTCACGCCAACTTCGAGTTCCACACTGTCTACCGTCGCAAAAGTGGCGTCAGCCAACTCAAGCCGCACATTCCACGTCCGCCCAGCAACACCCTTTGCAAGCTCCGAGCGCTTCTGCGCGCTGTCGCCAATCATCCGATAAACCCGCTCCGGCCCATCATCAGCGCACAGTCTCAGGTAGCACTCGCCATCGGTACGCACCCCAACGAAAGCCATGGCCATGCGCTTCAGGTGAGCATCGCCATAGTCGGATGCGCCGAAGTCAACCAGAGCACTGATCACTTCTTCGCTTTCACCGCCCAGGCGGTACAGCCCATCCTTGCGCCAGGCATATGCTTGGCCATCGTCATAGGTGAAACCGAGAAAATCGAAGTCGCGATAGGTGGTCAGCGCGCCGGTCATGAAATTGACCGCGTACTGCAGGGCCTGCTGGTGAGCAGCAAAGGATCTGGACAGCACCGCAACGCGCTCCATGGCGATCATTTCTATGATCGAGCCAATCTGCGCGTCATCAGCAAACGAAATGCCGTCCTCGGCAGCCATCTCGAGGACGATGATCATGTCCGCACTGCCGGCAGCTTCGAGCGAATCCAGAGCTACCAACAGCAGCGCGCTCTCAAGCACGTGTAGTTCGGTCGCGATTATGGCGTCGCTGCCGTCGTATACCCCTGCATCCAGATACGGTACCTGGGTATACATGACGGGTATGCACGGCATCGATACCGCCACCAGATTGAATGGCTGCTCACCGATGGCAGATCGAACCGGAAGCTCTGCGGAAAAACGCAGCGCCTCTCCCTGAGCGCCAACAGCGCTACACAGGACCGGCGGTGTCAGCCCAATGAAACTGGTCAGGAGTTCTTCGACACTTCCCAGCCTCGCGCTGAGCGATATTGCCGGTAGTTCCGACTTCACCCACTGCGCACTCGACTCAGTTCCGATAGCAGCGATCAGCCCTGGCAGTTCAGCCTCGAAGCGAATCGACCCAGTCACTGCAACCGCCGTTGCCTCCAGCCTGATACGAGGCATACGGATATCGACTGCCGTGTAGTCGGCAGTTTCACTGATCGCAGCCACCAGCCTGATAATGTCGCACTCAAACGATATCGGAGATTCGGATGCAGCGATCTCTGGTGAGTCGACATAATCACCAACGCTGTACAGCAATGCCCCGCCGTAAATCTCCCCAGAAGAAGGCACCGCCGATGCGTAGACCTGCGCCCCGTTGACGCTGTAGGTCACGGCGCCGTTAAAACGCTTGACCTCGACAATGGCTTGGGCTGGAAGCGGCTGCGGTCCGTATACCGCAATGCCGCTCTCGACAATGGTGTACTCGTCTCGCCTGGCAACCAGGCTATGCGTCATCGCGCCGATAACAGGCTCGTAGGTTCGACGGCTGAACCCGATCTGCACACCAACCGGCGACGGCGGTAGCATCCCACGAAAGAACCCGATCGCGGGAACCTGGGCCAGGCTGCGAGCGCCTGCGCTCCATCCGGTGTTGTTTCCGTAATCGTAGCGTGACGGTGAGCCAGGCACTGCCGGAATAGCCGGATAGCAGACTTGGTCGCCAACCTTTGTAGGTGTGTAGGGGCTGTAACCGGATTGCCCACTTACGCTTGAGGCACCGGCGGCCAGCTGATTGTAAATCCCACTTGGGATATTCAGTTGCCCGCTCGACGTATAGTTACTGGTTGGCAGCGTCACATATGGCGATACCGCCTTCCCAGATCCACCACTGCTGCCACTGGCGAATGCGAAAGAACGCTGTGTCGAGCCGCCAACGCAGAATGCCGCTCTCCCTGGCACAGGAAGAACGGCCGGCACATAAATCAGCTTCTGCGTCCTGGCCAGACGATTTCCCATTACTGCTCCGGAATGGCGAGCTGGAACAGTTCGAACGAAAGCGGCTGGCCGTTCACCAGTGGCAGCGTGGCAATAAACATGTCACTCCCAAGAACCCCCGCCGAACCTTGGAAGCGAACAGCAGAAGCACTGGCATCACCTGCATCGCCACTCAACACATAGCGAAAGAAGGTAGGAGTACCATCAGCAGCATTGGTACCAACCCAGGTCTCGGCGACGTTCTTCACCAAAATTCCACCGGGCGCAGTCGCCTCGAAGGTGACCGGCGTGCCGCTACCCCCAGCACTGATTTCGTTGAGCAACACGGCACCGCCGAGAGCCGCATCAGCGGATGCTGGAATAGCCCCCGAGTAGATTCGGATTAGGCCACCGTCCAAGGTTTCCTTGAGCGATCCAGTGATTGCAAGCGCCTGGCGCAATCCGGTACTGAGCTTGATCATGATCGTTCTCCTAGATCACGTTGGTGGGAATGTAGGTAAGCCCGCACACCAGCTTGGCTTCGAGCCCAACAGACAGTTGTTTGGCGGTAGAGAAGCGGACAACCGACAGCAGCAGCCCTGAGTTGGCGCCCTTGGTGGGGTTAGAAACGATGAACGAGCCGTAGACAGTGCGGTCGGCGGTCGGCGTGAAGACGGCTTTGGCATCGACGTTGTCGTAAGTACCAGCACCGTTGTAGCTACGCTGCCAGATCGGTCGAGTGGCTTCGCTGTACTCAACGAACTCCCCCATCACCGCAGGAATGTCCGCGGCCGAGGTATTCGCGTCGGCGAGGAAGTTGTTTCGGAACAGGCCGCAGTAGAAGTTCGGTACCGGGGCAACGTCGCCGAACGGGGTCTGAATGAGGAAATCGATACCAGCCTGCGGAATACGGTTGTACTTCACCTCACGGGCAACCAGCAGACCGGTTTCCTTGTCGTAGAGCTCCAGCTCATGGCGAAAGCCCAGTACTTTCAAATGGTCAGAGTGCATCGCCTATCTCCAGATCAGCAAAGTCGCCCGTGGCGAGGTTGTTCGGTTTGGCTTCTCCACGCATGGTGGTCACCACCATCGGAATGCCGTTGTTTTCAAGCACGCCAGCAGCCCCCGAGCACGCAATGTCGGGCGCGTAGGTCTGGCGGTTAGGTAGGGAGATCTCGCCGGCCGAGTTGCCGATCGCCATCCCGTATCGGGTGAACCAAGCAACTCGCTTATCCGGAAGGCGTGCAGCAGACCCGCGCACAGCCTTCAAATCGAGCACAGGCACCTGTCTCGGCGTGCCGGTATCGAGTCCGGTGACAAAGTAGGTGCGGTCAGCAACCACATAGACACCGCCCTCGGTCGGGGCTATGACGGTCGGTGGCTCCGGGTACTGCAAAAACCCTGTGACCGGGTCCATCAGGTGCGGGGTCATCGGAGCCGTGAAAACCACGTAGTTGCCGCACACGCCAACGAGCAGAGAATGGAATGCGGCCAGCATTGAGCAGGCAGGTAACGGCACAAGCCCTGAAGTAGTGAGCCTTGCGGTCTGGTCATCGACTCCAGTAACGGCCATTGCACCGCCAATCAGCGGGCCCTGACTGTATAGAGTCGCGCCGTTGGCAGGGCTGAGGTAGACCCTTAGAGGCCTGGCGTCATCACTGATCACGCGAATGGCCTGCCCTTCCGCGAGCCTGAATATGACAGGCTCGACACCAGACTCTTCGCCGTCGGCGCCGAACGCTGTGACAGCAACCTTGTAGATTCCCGCTGGCAGCGCGCCCGCGATCAACTCAACGTCGAACCCTGGCGCCGGCACCGCCCATGGCTTAACCTCTCTGCCGTCCGTTCGCAAACTGTCGAACGCACCGCTCAGATAGACCTGGCCATTGATGACAGCACCAGCAATGTCACCATCAGCAGCCATGCTGCCAATCACCTGGCTTGAGTCGGAATCGGCGTGGTAGCAGCCGATATCGCCGCCCTCGACGTACACGACCCGCCCCGGCAGCGAGACAGCCAGGCGCATATCGTCAGCAGCGAGCACACGCGCATGGCTCGCACGCATTTCAAGCTGGCCACCCTCGGTAGGGTCGAGGTTCACCAACTCACGCACGAACCCAGCAGGCAGCCGCTCAGGTTTCGCGATGTTGTTCGCGCCCTTGGCCCAGTTGTCGGTGCGGGTAGTTGGGGCTGGCATGCAGCAGACTCAGGTCGGTTTCGATGACCAAAGTCTGCTTTCAAGGTTTAGTCCGGAGCGAACCCTACAGGGGGTCAGGAGGCGCACCCTCACTTCTGTGAGGGCTACGGAATGTCACTGAATACTGACGAGCAATGAGTTTCGCGCAATCAAAGGCCCCGCTTGAAGCAGAAGAAGGCGCGCTGCCTGAATACAACGAGTACTCCGTAATCTGCGAAGTCCTTTATTCCCTGGCTGCTCGCAACTTTCAGCAGTAGACCAAAAGCGCACCCTCACTTCTGTGAGGGTGCGCGCCGTATACTACAAGCACAGCAGTCCGAGAATTAGACCTACAGACGTTGCAGAGTTCTGCATAGAATATCAGCCTAAGAAACAACGCGAAGAGTCATATCGAAGATTTCGACGGTAATCGCAGTAGTTTGTGATGGTCCGGCACCGGTAGCGATGCGCAGACTAAGAACCGTTGTACCCGAGGGCACAACTATTCTGGGCGTACGCAGCACCCAATCGAAAAACTCGCCACTAGCTGGGGCTACTATCTCCCCGGCCTCCCCGCTGGTCCCGGCAAAGTCGCCGACTTCGCAATCCACTGCGTACAATATTCCGCCAGTATGTTCCGCTCGGATATCCAGCTGCAAGGCGCGGGCATTGGTTAGCCCACTGACTCTGACGGTAGCCAGACCCTCCACGGTGGCACCTACCGGGATCGCGACAGCATCTTGCTTGAACACTATCTGGTGTCCGGCCCCGCCCGCAGTACCGGAAATCTGGATGCGGGTGCGATTTTTCGAGTTAGCGTAAGAACCCGGTACAGCCTGACTGGCTACATCACACACTACTGTAAGACCGCTGCCTGTCGCGTCTATGCGAGAGCCGGTAGCTATCTGGCCGGTACCTATGGCCACTGTACCGTCAGAACCAAACATGCACCCATTAGGCAGCAGATTGCCGTTAGGGTTGTTGGTGGCGTGGTAAGCGTTGCCCGCGTCGGTGAAGTTATCTGGCCTGGCCGGTTCCAGTGCAGAAAGCAGCGCACCCAGGCGCCGGCCGAGTATCGACGCGCCGTAAACTCCGGGGTGAATACCATCCGGCAGGCACTTGGCGCGACCGCGACCGCTAGTATCCGTAAAATCGACGAAATCCGGGTTTGCGTCCAGCAGTTCGAAGCCGCGACGACGGAGTGACTCGGCCTGCAAGAAGTTGTTGATGGTCGACGCCTTCTGCCTGTGCGCTGTCGTGTAGGTGGTGGCTGGCCCTCTCGGGTAAATCTTGCCCAGCACGACAAATATACCCGCCTCCTCGAAACGGTCCAGAATCTCGGTGAGGTTGTTGATCGTGTCTGCTACGGCGATGGACTGCGTTACGTCGTTGCCACCGATAGTGCCCACAGCAATGTGTGGTGCAGCGTCGATGACTGTCTGAATACGTGCCAGGAAATCTGCCGTGTTGTCGCCACCTACGCCGAAGTTCCACTCCTGCGGAAAGAAATAGCGTTGTTGGCAGAAGCGTAGAGCCCACGGTAGATATCCGTTGTCCTTTAGTCGCTCACGAGAACTGGAGCTGGAATTATTAGCAGTGACCGAATCACCAAAAACAGCGAGGCGTTTCAGTCCTCGCGGATTCACAACTACGTCTCCCGGTATACCCGGCTCAGGAACGCCGGCTATTTGGCCGAACTTAGTAATGGTCAAATACGCCTGACTAGAGGTGCCAAAGCGATTGTATAGAGTTATCGAGGAGCCTGACGAACTGACGCCCAACCGAATACTTATATTAGAAATCTCTCCTACTGCCTGGAAAACGCACAGAAGGCTTATACCATTCCCAGAAGTAGCGCCAGTAGTTACTCGCGATATAGACATACCCAAGAAGACGCCATCAGCCCACGCAGTAAGTATCACAGACCCTGTCGCGCTTATCTGCATATAGGGGATATCGACATGAACTTGTACTGTCTGACCTACGAACGTATCAGCTGCATGAGTAAATAATAAGTATCCGTCTGTGCTACTCGGTTCTGAAGTGGTATTAGGTATAACATCACTAATAGCCGTAGAACTGGATAAACTAGCACTAATTCGGGCTATCGAGACAAACCCGTCCGTAAGGTCATCCAGCGTAGCTAGCGTTCCATCTTTATCTGGCAGTGTGGTAGTTCGCGGCGCTGTTAACGACGCGGCGCTGATCGTCGCCCGACCTACGCTGAGCGACGTGCGCAAAGTACCTGCTAAGTCACTAAGCCAACGCATAATTAGCTCGGGATCACGTAGGAGACGAGCATGCGCGCAGCACCCTGTGTTGCGCCGCCGGCCGAATAGGTAGCGATCAGATCCTGGGCGGTCGCTTCGGCTGCGGCGGCCGGGTCTACCTCAAACACAGTACCAGCGGCAGCGGTCAGGTCGACCTGAGTGCTACCAAGGTAACGCGACAGTTCGCCGGTCACACCGATCGAGAGTGACGGAGCACCGTCGAACGGGGCATCGATCACGATCGCAACCAGGCGCACCACCGCATCGGCTGGCAGCTGGAACATGGCTACAGTGCCGGTCGAGTTGAACGCCAGGTCTGTGGTGTCGGTGGCTTCGAGGTTGGTGGCCGCTGCAGACGACGCCCAGGACAGATTGCCGGCGCCGTCGGTCGTCAGCGCGAAACCTGCAGTACCGTAGTTCGCCGGCATCTTGAACGTCAGCGCCTGGGTCATGCCGGTATCGGGGCGACTGATGGTAAGCATCCAGTCATCACCAGCACCAGTAGCGTCTTCATTCAGCACAAGGCTATCGCCGCTGGCGGCGATGGTGCTGCCCACAAGGGGCGCATCGGCGTCGTCGGTTGCGTTGCGCGCGCGGATCTTGCCGCCCGTGCTCTTCAGTTGCAGGCCGCCCAGGCCGAGCCGGAACAGGTTGCTGAGCGTGCCGCGTAGATCGAGAAAGCGCATGGTGATACCTCAGTTTAGGTTGAGCACAACGAAACCAGAGCCGGCCGTTGCGCCTGCACCTGGGGTGATTTCGAGATAGATGCCGGTGCCTGCGGCGAGCGAGGCACCTGGCGTTGATTCATAAGTAGCAGTGAAGTCAGGGGCCACCTGATCGCTGTCGAGCAGCACCGCGCCGGCCTGCGTGCGGATACGCAGCGCAGCGCCATCGCCGTCGAATGGTGTGGCGACGATCAACTGCACGGACACCAGCAGCGCAGAGTCAGGCAGTACATGCAGAAGGCGCGGAGAGGCATCGCCATACGCAAATGCAATCGGCGGCAGCACCTGGCCGCTCTCCCCTTTTGGCCCGCGCAGGCCTGCAGCGATGACTGCGCGTGGCGCCTTCTGGCGGACGGCAATCGGCCCTGGCCGCTTCTGTACAACGGCGACGGCAGAGCTGGTGCGCGCGGCGCGGGTGGCGATCGCTGTCACGTCGTCACCTCGCGCGTTACCTCGATCGGGCTGATGGCGGTCAGCTTGTAGACCTGGCCGCCCGGGGCGATGACTTCGGCCTCGTAGAAGCCCTTGCTCCAATCCAACGCCTCGGACTGCTCGGCGGTCATGGTCAGCACGAACTGGCTCAGCGCCACGTCGACGATGACTAGGCTATCTGGATCCTCGGCAGGGTCGCTGTCCCAGGTGTGCAGCAGGTCACCGCCAGGCTTGGTGCGCACCTGGGCGCGGCACCGCCAGCCCGTGATATCTGCTGGCTTCGGTACGATCAGCAGACCGGTACCTGAAAACGGACGCCAACAATGGGCGTTCACGCCGTTCAGTTCCAGGGTGTCGGCGTCGATGACTTTCGGGTAAACCCAATCATCTGCCGGCGTGTTCAGCTCGGCCGGAGTCTTCACGCACTCGATGCGCACCGGCCAGCCGTCCGGCACGCCATGGTTCTCGACAGTCAACCGGGCCGGCGCCGTCTGCGGCATCGCAGTGATCACCGGGTACGGAGACATGAACTCTCCCTCGGCATACATGATGCCGAACTCGAAGGTCTCGCCTCGGTAGATGGTGATGGGGATTTCAGGCGCCGACATGCCAGTCTCCTTACTCGCCGCTCAGGCGTTCCTTGAGTGCGTAGCCCATCAACGGCCACAGCTTGCCGATGGCGTTCTGGCGCGCGATCTTGCGGCCGATCTCGGCATCGAAGTTCTCCGGCGAAGCGCAGGCCGACTCACCGGTTACGGTGAAGCCGTTGCGCAGGTCGAGCACACAGAATGTCAGCAGGTTGAGCGCCTTCGCATAGCAACTGCCCTTACCACCACCAGCCAGGCATGCGCCATGCACACCGTCGCCAGCCGTGAAATAGTATTCACCGACGATGTTCGCCTCGATGTCAGCCGACGTGATGCGTGGCGCGGTAAGGCCCTTGGCCTGGATTTCCTGCTCGATGGCATCGCAGCCGACTTTGGCCAGTTGGTCGAACGCCTTGGTTGCAAGGCCAAGCGCACTTTCGGCAAGTTCAGTCTTAGCGGCCTGCCCCTTCTGGTACGGCATCCATTGCGCGTAGAAACTGCCGACAATCATGTCGCAGCCTTCCTGCACCAAGGGCACGCTGCACACGCTGAACTGTTCGCCGTTCTGATCCCAAACGGTGAGGTTCACCATGGTGTCGCTGTGGACGTAGGCGATCACTGCAGCCAGTGGCTGCGTGGGGTTACCGAAAGCCAGCTTGCGGCCGGCCATGTAGTCAGCGGTCGGGATGAAGTGCAGCACGCGGCCGACGGTGGGAGTGATACGGGTCATTGTGGTGCTCCGATGATCTTGCACTGCCTGTGCAGGGATACGAGCTGCTCCTGCAGCTTCAGGATTTGGTCGCGCTGGACTTCGAGGCCGGCGACGAGGGCTGGATAAGCTCGTCGAGCAGCGGCTGTAAGTTCGGGGGCGCCTGCATCAGGCTCGCCGGCAGAGGCGGTGGCTCCGTCCACTCGCACTGCGGGGCAGGTGGCAGCGACTCGCAGCCCGCAAGTACCATCAGCGAGGCAGCGATACATAGCGTCGGCATAGTCTTCGGCACGTTGTTTCCCCTTCAAGAAAGCGTCTTCGCGCGCGGCCTGGTCAGTTGCCATTTCGCGCTGTAGGCGGTTGGTGTTGCGCAGCGACTGGATCGCCGCTGCGCCCTGCTTGGCCAAGGTCACAGCGTTGTCACGCTCGAGCACCACGGTGTCGAGGCGCAGATAGAGCAGCGCCAGGGCGATGGCCAGGCCGGCGCAAGCGGCAACCAGGGCACGGATCATTGGACGCTCCAGCACTTGGCGTGGCGCTCAAGCTGGCGGGCCCACACGCCCCAGCAGCGCGTGTTGGGCTTGCCGTTCACCAGGGTCGAGCAGTCGTATTTGGCGGCATAGCGCCATTTCAGCAGCGCGTCGCATGCCTTCGGGTACTCGCCAGCCAGCAGATGGCGGCGCATCGAGGATGATCGCCAGTTGCCGATGCCGTACTGGCCGGTGAAGTCGAGGTAGAGGTCGTATTCCTCCTGAAACAGCTTCACGCCAGGCAGCGAGGCCTGGAATCGGTTCTCTTCTTCGCTGTGCAGCGCCCTGGCTAGCTGCTGGGCGCGCTCGCGAGTGATGGGAGGATCTGCGAGAGTGACGCGCGTACCGTCTTCGTAGCGGGTCGAGCCGTGGCCGATGGTTGGCAAGTCGCCCTTGGTCGGGATGTGCGGAGCAAGCAGCTCGACGCCATCCTTCTGCACCACCGGGCCTTCGCCCTCGCTCTTGATCCAGGTGCCGAAGCCGGCCAGGCTGAGCGTCAGCGCCGTGACGGCAATCCGGTTGCGGATGCTCATTGCTGCCTGCCTTCGAGGCCGCAGCGCTCGCGAAGCGCCTCGATGCGCGCCAGGCTCTCGGCCTGCTCCCGCTTGTCGCGTCGGTGCTGGAAGTAGAAATTGCAGGCCAGGCCGAGCAGCGCGATGACAACGCCAGAAAGCCCGATCCAGTTGATCTGAGCCAGCCAACCGAAAGCCCCTGCAATTGCGCCGCCGAGCATGCTCTTGTTCGTGATCGAAACGGCTACCGTGTCCACGGTGCTTTCATTGATTTGAAGTGCCATGCTCGCTCCCGTGCTGGCTGGTCTGCTTTGACGGGATGCTATGAAGCGGAACGAACAGTGGCGAACCCTACAGGGGGTCAGACCCAGGCTTTGTTGTGCTGCTCAACGTCCTGGCGGGTGATGCGGCGCAGATCGCTGTCGGGGCGATCGCCGAAATAGGCGGTGAATGCGGCCAGGGCTGCATCGGCGCGGCCGAGGTCCAGCGTCTCGCTATCCGGAACACTGAAGGCGCGATGCAGTGCCCAGTTCACCAGATGCCGGTGATGGGCCTGGTTGATCTCTGGCTTCGACGACTTGTCGGCGGTGAGGCCGCGGATAGGCAGGCGGTACCCTTCCAGCTTGAGCGTGCCACCCAGGCGCGGCGTCGGTACCAGGCGGATGCTGGTGTCGCCCTGGATAGCGAAGCGCGGAACGTCGGTGCGGTCGCGCCAGCCTGGCATGTTGTCATCCAGCCACTCGCGCGAAACCAGCTTGACCTCGCACCGCTCGGTAGAACCTGCCTCAAGCAGGCCCAGGTGATCGATCTCGTACAGCACCTGGCTTAGCGGATAAACCGTCTCACCTGCAGCGATATCGATCTCGAAGCTCGCATTATGCAGCAGGCGCCCGCGAATGCAGGCCTCCTGCTCTGCCTCAATGAGCCAACGCGCAACGTCAGGCTGCTCGAACAGGTACGGTTCAACCTTGTCCTGTGCGGTAGTCCTGAAATCCTTGGTCAGCTCGTCGAGAGTCATGGATCACACCACCCCGAACTGGTCGATCATGCCGGTGACCGCCTGGCGCAGTTCGGCGACAGACTTGCGCTTGTTGAGGTTCTGCTGGTAGTTGGTCATGGCGTACTCGGCCAGCGAGTCCTTGGTCATGATGTTGATCTGCTGCTTCAGGTCGAGAATGCGATTCTCCTTCTCGCGGTTCTCGTCCTCGAGCTTCTTGGCAGCAGCCAACTGGCGAGTGGTGTCGTCGTCTTCATCCTTGTCTTCGACCTTATCCGACTTCGCAGGCGCTTCGGCTAAGGCCTTGGCGCTGCCTTCTTCGAACATGTCGGGGTGACGCAGGAACTTGCGGGCGATATCGGCCGGCATGGCGCGCTCCTGGCCCTGAGTGAAGCTCAGGCCGGTGCCATACAGGTGATCGGTGTAGGTTTCCTTGCGGCCGATGTAGACCACCACGATCTTGCCAGGGCCAGCCGGTGCGCTCGGCGCAGCCTGACCTGCTGGAACCTTGGCCAGTGCAGCAGCAACGGCAGCGGCAGCCGCTTCGTCAGCGTCCGGCAGAACCTTCAGCGCATGCACGACGGCACGGAACAGGTAGTCCTTCGACTTCTGCTCGGGCGGCAATTCATCGTAGGGGCGGCAGCACGGGTGAGTCTTCTTCTCGGCGTCCTTCACTTCGCCGTACACCCAGCCGTCGGCGACCTTCTGAGCCAGCCAGCTTTCGTGCGATTGCTCGGGAGTGGCATCAGGGTTGGCCAGGTGCATTTCGACACCAGCGATGGCGCTCTTCTGCTGCCATTCCGGCGCGTCATCCCAGGTTGGCTGGGAATCATCGCCCAGCGACAGACAGAACGCCGCGTTGATGGCGTGCGCGACCTTCGCAATGACCAGTACTTTCATGTTCGTGTCCTACCTTGCGGAAAAAGAAAGGGGCCGAAGCCCCTCCCAAGCTGCGTATCAGCGGGCGCCTTGCAGTTCGCCGCTCACCAGCACCTCGATCTTGCTGGCCTTGGCGTTGTCAGCGACAGCCGTGGTCAGGATCAGGCGTGCCGGCTTGGCCAGCGTCTTCAGGGCTTTACCCGCATTGGCACGCAGGCGCGCAGCGGTTGCCAGGGCGAAGCCGGTACCGAAGTACGCGGCATCCTGCGGCACAGTGGTGTCATCCACACCATCCTCGTAGGCAAAGCCCAGCGAGCCGGTGATAGTGGCGGTCATGCCGGTGCTGATCAGGATCGAAGCATCGTCCAGGCGCATGCCTTCCGGCAGTGGGCCGAGGTCGACCACATCGGCAGCAGCGATCGCTGCAGTCGAATCAGCGTTGAGCGCGGCACCGTTGGAGCCGGTTTCCAGGGTGAACTTCAGGGTGGTGGTGTTGCCATAGGCACCAGCAGCACCGCCGAACTGGCGATTGCCGTAGGTCTTTAGGGTTACTTTGGCCATGATGGGCTCTCCTTCAATGGGGTTCAGTAAAGGCGGGCCGGTGTTACCCGGCCCAACCCATCACTTGCGAGCGCCGATGATCGGCACAGCGGTGTCGATCGCGGTGGCACCGTAGTCGGTGAACTCGGTACCGTTGCCGGTCTCGATCGCGAAGCGGATCTTGCTGACGCCACGAATGGCACCCAGCAGCAGTTCCACCTTGTCGCCGTGGTCCAATTCCTTCTCGCTCCAGAAGAACGGGATCTTGGACTTCTCGCTGGCAGCCATCGCCTCGGCCACGGCCTGGCCACCCAGCAGGATGGCGCGGTCGATAGCGAAGTTGGTGCCGAAGCTCGAAGGCACGATGCAGGTGCTCTCGGTTTCGCTGTTGCTGGCCGCGCAGTAGCGGATGGTGTCGCCGGCGTAGAAGCGGATCGGCTTCGGCATCTTCACGATCAGCACGCCATTCCACAGACCGACCTCGCCCAGGAACAGCGGGTGGCCTTTGGCTTGCTGGGCACGTGCCATCGCACTGGCCTGCAGTTGACGGAAGTTTGGATCAGCTGCGAACAGGTTGTACTGAGCAGCGGAAACCAGCATCACGCGCAGCGGCGATTCGTTGGCAGCAGCGTCACCTTCGAAGATCACCGGAGGCGGCGGCAGAGCCACCTGATCGAGATAGGTACGCACACCATCCACGGTGTCCATCTTGAACAGGTCGGTGGTCGCCAGGTCGACTTCACCAGCGTTCACGGTGAACGGCTTGATGCCGTTGCCACCATCGGCGATGAAGTGACGGTTCTTGGTCGGCGCTTTCACGCGGTTGACCATGATCTTGGCGAAGTCCGGATGCGCTTCGGTTGGCACAGCCCATTCGATGTTGTCCTGAAAACCGCGAGCACCAGCCATGTGCACCAGCAGGCTCTGGTCGACATAGGCGTCCATCTTCGCCTGTGCGACAGGGCGACCCAGGCGGCGGAAGTCGGCCGGACTGCGGATGGTGGTCATGGTGTCGCCGAGGTCGATCGGGAAGCGCGCCTGGTTCACGCGCAGCTTGTCCTCGGACAGTTTCATGCCCACACCGCGACCCTCGGCATACTCGCTACCCATGATCGGGTAACCGCCTACCGGGTTCAGCAGGTGGAAGGTGACTTCATCACCGCGGCTCTTGCCCAGGTCCTGGCAACGAACAATCGGCATGTGCTGGGTGGTCTGCTTGCGCAGGGTAGCCTCGGCACCAGCGGTGCCTTTCGGCATCTTGCCGGTGAGGCGGTTCATGGTGGTATTGCGCTGGGTGTGGACGGCGAACAGGCCGACGGCCTGCTCAACCATCGCCTGCGGGTCGCCGTAGCGCATATGAGTCTTGTCGGTCACGGTGAATCTCCTTGATCACGGGACACGGAGCGTCAGACGCTCCGGTTCAGAAATGCCTCGATCTGGTCCGGGCTCTTGTCCATCAAGGCCTCAGCCATATCTACGGCGCCTAAGTTCGCCAGTGCTTCGCTGCCAGTGGCCGGGCCTGCTCGGCCGCCCGGAATATCCGAGAGGCTTACAGGTACCGCCGGCTTGGCCGCTTCCACGGCTTGCTTGGCTGCTGCCTTAACGTCCGTACTTGCGGGCGCCTCGGCTGCTGCCTGAGTTTTCCCAGTGGCTTCCTTGTACGTGTCGATGAACTCGATGATTTCCTCGGCAGTGCCCTTCTCCATCACCGAGCGGTATGCGCTACGGGCGAATCCGGGTTGCGACTCGATCCACGCATCCAACTCCGAGCTCTCGATAATCGAATCGAGGTCAGGGTGCTTGGCGTAGATCGCCTGCGCGTGAGCTTCCTGCTCGGTCATCTGCTGCTTCTGCTGCAGGGGGGCCACTTGCTGCTTCACCAGATCGGCCAGCAGTGCCGGGGCACTCTTGGCGATCAAGGCTTGCACGCCTTTGGCCAACGCTTCCGGGGAGAAATCCCCGAACAACTCTGGGTCAACGCCGGCATCCATAGCGGCCTCAGCGGCTGCCAGGTGTTTGTCGGCATCGGTCGGCGCCATCCCGGCGTCCACCCGTTGCTGTGCTTTTTCCCTGAGCGTTTCCAGTTCCTTCTGGGTATCCTGCAGCTTCTGCAGAGCTTCCTGCTCGCGAGCTTCCGCTGCTTGCTTTCCTTCTCGCGCATCCAACAGGCGCTGATACGGAATGGTGTGGACGTTGTCCTTCGCCATGATCACGGACTTGGCCGGATCTTCCGCCTCAACGCTTGCCGCGTTGTCATCGGTGTTCGATACGTCGTCAGTTGCCTGTGCGCCGTCAGTGGCTTGCGCGGCTTCTGCAGCAGCAGCGGCGGGCGTATCGCTGCCAGTTTCCGAGGTCTGTTCCCCGGTATCGCCCATATCCGCCAGCTCAAGAAGCTGGGCGGCCTGCTCTGCCGTCATCTCACCGTTCGGTGCGTGTTGCTGGATAAACTCGTTCGGATTCATGCCTGTCCCGCCACATATCGCCGTGGCCGCAATGGGTTCAGCAGTTACGAGGCGTCGCCGCCTCGCGCATCGCCAGGTCGCACCTGGCTTGCGAACGAGTGTCGCGAGGGGATCGGAAAAGAAAAAACCCTACAGGGGGTCAGATCTGTAGGGCTTTCAGGTCAGGCGAGGTTGTCGGTGGTGCTGACAGTCTCGATTCCCTGCATTCCGGTACCAGGCTCAGCAGGTACCGGCGGGAAGGCTGGACTGGTGTTCTCGCGCACTGGCGGCAAGCTATCAGGGCCACCTGGCTGCACATAAGGCGTCTTGATGTTCATCGCTGCAGTGGCGTCGGCCTGCGGGAAGTTTGGATCGTCGCCCTGCTGCTGTTCGTAGCCGGCGCCCTTCATGATCTCGTCGGCGACCGGGGCGATCATCGGCATCTGCGCGACCTGGGCAGCCGCTTGCATAGCCGAGTAAGCGGCCTGCACGCCAATCTGCACGGACTCGCGGCGGATCTTCTCGATCTCGGCGTCTGTCTTGCCCTCCTTCATCGCCAGTTCGCGCATCTTCAGTTCTACGCCTGACTTGGCCAAGGCTTCGTCCACCGCCTGCTTGATGCGCTGCTCGACCTGCTCCGGCGATTCCTGCTCGCCAGCGGCGCGAATTGCTTCGACCACATCGCGCTTGAACGGCACATCCATGAGGCTGACCAAGAACGGCAGCACTGCGGCCTGGTACTGAGGCGGCAGGCTCTTGACGGCCTCGGAAAGCGCAGCCAGCTGCTGCGCGCGATAGCTGTTGGTGCTCGGCACATCCTCCAGAGCTACTTTCAGGCGAGTCCGCTGCAAGTCGTTCGACAGATAGGTGTAGCCGGCCGGGTCCTGCTCCGGCTTGTTGATCACCACGGTACGATCCTCTCGCACCGCATCGCCCTCGATGATGATCGTCTGCTGCTTCGCGCCGAGATCCTTGATGATCATCGACAGGAGCATTTCGCCAACCAGCGTCCGGCCGGCGCGGAAGTTGTCCATCATCACACCCAGCGCCTGGTTGCTCTGCTCGATCTGCATCGCCTCCTGCCGGCCACTGGTGGCAGTACCTTCCTTGCCCATAAACCCAGTTGTCACCGCCGATACGCGCTGAATCGCGGAGCGGTTGTCCTGCAGCATCTGGAACTGCTGTTGATTCAGTTGGTAGTCACGATGCACCTGAAAACGAGCGCCAGGGTTGTTTCTGAAGTGATCGGCATTCAGCACGATATCCGCATCCACGCGCGCCACCTGCTGGCGAAACTGGGCATCGGTCATATCCACGGCGCCCTTGGTGCGCTCGGTGCGTACCGACGCCATACCCCAGCGCAGCTTGCTGATGCCGCTGTTCAGGCTGTCCTGCGGGTAGATCATGTCGCGCACGTAGCCGAATGGCACTCTGGTACCGTCCTCACGGAAGCCCCAGAACGGAGCATAGGGGTAATGCCGGTGGGTGTACGGGGTCGGTCCATCGTGCAAGCGGTGCGGGCCAAGCCAATAGCTACGACGCACGCGAGCCACTACGGCACGACTGTAGGTCGACATGCCGCTGGCAAGCGCCACCTGATGCGCCATGTTGCTCTCGTCGTACTCGACCACACGACCATCGGGCGCGGTGATGACGCCAACCTCAACCCAGCGCCGGTACCAGACTTCGGCCAGGCAGATCTCCTTCGAGGTCGGGTTGTACCAGCGTTCCTCTTGCACGGTCCAAGCGCGCGCTTCTGCCCAGGCGTTGTGCAACCCAGTCGAATCGCCGCCGTCATTTGCAGCGTTTGGCGTGTCCATCCACCACTCGGCACCGTGCTTGCCGATCGCCAGGATCAGTTCCTTGTGCTCGGGGAACACGCGAGCGATACGGTCAGGCAGCAGCCAGCGCTGACGACGCAACCAGCGCGCATCGCTCAAGTCCTTCTCGATCGCGGCAAAATCCCAGTGGATTTCGTTACGGTGCACCACGCTGCAACGGTAGGGGTACTTGAAAGGGTCGCTCTCGCGCTTCACCTCAACCCATCCAAGGCCGACCGCAATCTGCGGCTGGAATGCATCGCTGCAGGCGTCGTCGGCCTTCGCATGCCGCTCAGCCTGGTTGAGCTTGTAGTTCAGCGCATCGGCCACGTCCTGGCCGCCCACTTCGCCATCCGGCGTCACGCGCCAGTCAGTGCGGGTCGCACTCTCGTAGCCACGGATAGACAGCAGTGCCGGGCCGATCAGGTTCTCGACTGCTGGCGGAATACCCAGCGCACGCTGCCTGGCCAGCAGCTCGCCATCGAGTTGGTTGCCGTCCGCGTAGTCCATTTCCTTGTCGGCGGTGCCGCGCCACTTCGGCTGTTCCTCGATCTCATGCATGATCTCGGTGTACTCGTCGAGCGTCAGCGCGAGCTCGTCTTTCGCCTCTTCGGCCTGCTCGGGGTGCTTGAGTGCGGTAGCGTCCATCTGGTGGTTCCTCACGTGCGCCAGTCAGGTGCTGGGGCTTCTGTGTACGACTGCCGGCCCTGGTGTCCGAGCATGTCCAGTTCTTTGGCCTGCGCCCACTGACGAAAGGCGTCGGCGCCCTCGCTGCAGCCGTTGGCCTTGTTCGGTGCGTTGTCGAGAAAGCGGTTTTCGGAGCGGCTGAACTTCTTGCGGTAGTTGTCCAGGCGGTTGATGCCGTCGGCACAGGCCACTTCGTCGATGAAGCAGCCCTTCATGTGCTTGCGGGTCTGCTGGATGCCGGTAATCAGTTCAGTGATGCGCGGCACGATGACGAACGTGTGCCCGGGCAGCAGATCCTCGAGCATTTCCAACACGCTGCGGTTGTAGTCGCCCAGGCGCTTGTGCGCGGCGTCATGCGGTAGGTAGTGGGTGCCGTACAGATAGCCGCGGTCCTTCAGTTCCTGCGCGTAGTGGCGCAGATCCTTGCCGTGCTCTTCGTAGTAGTCGACGAATCGATCCTCGCCGCGCAGTTCCTGCTGGAACCACACAGCGCAGCCGTCGCTGTTGCCGATATCCCAGAAGGTGTTCACCGGCACGTCGAGCACAGGCACGCGAGTGATCCCGCCGCGCTTGCGCATGGCCTGCATGTCCTCGGCGTAGTAGTTGCCCTCGGTGCTGATCTGGAAGGCTTCATCGGGCGTGCCAGGGTATTCCTGCCACATCCGCTCTTCCTTGCCGGCGAAGTCGGCCTGCTTGGTGGCCACGTACCAGGCGCGCTGGTCCGGGTCGATCTTGCAGTCCATCAGTGCTTCGAGCTTGTCGAAGTAAGCGTGCTGGCCGCGATCGACCGGCACCGTGACGCTCGGCAGCCGATAGTTCGGCTCCTGCCACCAGGCGTAGAAGTGGAAGCGGTAATCCTTGGGCGTGAGGGGCTTCTTGTCCCGGTAGTTCTTCTGGGCGATCTGCACCATGTTGAAGAACTCGCCTTCGCGCCCTTCCGCCGTGCTCTCGATCACCAACACGCCATTGGTTGGCACGGCCGGTATCGAACCGGTGACCACTTCCTGCGCCTTGTCCGGGTACTTGGCGCAGATTTTCCCGAACTCGGAGACGTGCAGGCGGTGGATGGTGCCAGAGCGCATCGAGGTCGCCACACGCACAGAACTGTTGTTGTGCGCGAAAAGCAGCTCGACCGCGCTATCCCTGGCCAGCGGAAAGCGCTCACGGATCTCGTCCGGAAGGTTCTCGTAGGCGAATTTCACCTTGTCGCGGAATATCGTCTCGGCCGCCTCGCGATCCTGAGCGATGATGCCGCAGCGCTGGTTGGCGTTGAACAGCGCGTGATCCAGCCACAGGATGGCGATCAGTGTCGTGAAGCCGAGTTGGCGTGCCTTCAGGATCAGGTTGCGATGCCACAGCCGCTTCAGGAACCGCTTCTGCGCCCGGTTCGGCTTGAACGGCATCACGAACGACTCGCCTTCCTCGACGATGTTGCCGAGCTCGTCGACTTTGTCGTCGCCCTTCACCATGATTTTGTACAGGCAGCCAGAGAACAGGCGCCATTCAGGGTCAGCCAGGCAGCGCGCCAATTCCTCTGCATTGGTCGGCAGAGGCTGCAGTGGCGTGTCGTGCGTCACTCGCATGGCCATAGGTCAGTCCTCGCCATGCTCAGGGTCGTGCGCCACTGTCTTGAACCCGTTCGAATTACCGCTGGCGATCGAGTGCAGGAGGCTGGCCAGCGGGTCGACGCGCTGCTGGTTGTCCTTCTCGTACAGGCCCAGGTGCTTGAACAGCTTCTCCATGGCCGCATCTTTCGAGTGCGTCATGATCTCGATGCCGAACTTCGTCTGCTTCACGCCGGCATACAGCGACGCAGCACCAGGCGAAAGCTTGCGGGTGTCCTTCAGCACTACACGCGGGTAGCCGTGTCCACCGCATTCCGGGCAACCAGGGAACGGATCACGGTTCGGATCGAAGCCAACGCCGCCGTCTTCTGGGAAATCCTCGGGTTCTTCGCCTTCGTCCACCCACAGCTTGTACGCATAGTCACGTTCGATCTGGGTGCGCTGGCGCATGTGCCCTTCGCCGTAGCAGTGACGGCAGCACACAACCACCAGCTCGGTCAGCTCGCGAGCATCGGCCGTGACCTGATTCCACGCCTCGCGCAGCACACGATCAGCAGTGATCTCGGTGCGCTGTTGCTGTTTCAGCCGCGCTTCAGCGATAGCCGCCTGGATATTAGGTTTCGTTAGGTTCTCGCATCCAACGACTGCAGCCGTCTTCTCGCTGTATCCAGCACGGATCGCTGCCTGCTTGGCGTTCAGGTCGACCATGTACTCTTCGACGAATCGAACCTGCAGGGCTGTAAGCGCTACCTCAGCGTTATGCACCTTCACCGTATTGCGAGCACGCGCAGTCGAGCCGGTCGCCTTATTCTTGGCTACCGGCTTCTTCACTGGCTTCTTGGGTGCGGGCTTGGCGCCCTTCTCTTTCGTGGTCATGCCCGGAGTCTTTCCGGGTGATGGCAGGGTGTCGAACCCTACAGGGGGGCGCAGGCTATGGCTGGCAAGGGTTTGGGCAGAGACAAGAAAGCCCGCACTCGGCGGGCTTTCTCTGCATCGGTGGGTCAGGCGCTCGATCGCGCCCAGTGCAGCACCTGGTCATTCGTGCGGTTGAACACCATACCGGCACTGGCGATACGCATGTCGCTGCGCAATGCGGGGCTTTGCTTGCTCTCCAGGCTGCGAGGCTGCATCACCTCGGCCAGGTTGCGCTTGGCCTCGGCAGCATAGTGCTGGTCAGCGTAGGCCTTGAAGGCCAGGTGGTCGGCGGGTACCGGCGCAGCGAACACCAGGCCGCTGGACAGATACAGGATCGCGATAACGCACAGCAGGACTTTCTTCATCTTCGGACGCCTCGACAGGTTGAGGTAGTTGGCAGTCCGAGTGTTTCGCTGGCATCCCTGCCAGTTCAAACCTTACAGGGGGTCGTTCGGCGTGAAGGTCACATCGAACTCGCCCATCAGCGGCACCGCCTGACCGGCAGCCTGGCCATTGCCATACTGCAAATGCCGGCGCTCGGTGCGCTCTTCCGCGCGATCATCACCAGGGAAGTGCTTGGCGTTCATGTGCATGTGGTTGCAGATGATGCCGGCCATCAAGCCAAGGGCAGCAGGATCTGCGTCGGGTACCAGGCAGGCAGTGCTCAGACTGCCGCCATCGATCTCGACTGAGAACAAGGCGACCGGATCATCACCCTGCTCGGATGACTGCAGCGCGTAGTGGACGACCATGGGGGTCATCTTCGCCTGCTGCTGGGTGTCAATTTCTTGGATTGGATTGCTCACAGTGATTGCCTCCAGGGCATATTCGTTAAACCTGCACGGGCGATTTGCGCCCCTTCCCACCTAAAACTGACCGTCACGCAAGCGTCACAGCCGAAACGTCACATGTGACACCTAAGTGACGCCTTTCTGCGCCGCCTCCAGCTTGCGCTCTCGCCAACGTGCAGTCCGCTTAGCGCCTGGGCTGCGCTGCTTTTCTTGAGCCGCTACAGGTATGCCTTGCAGTTGCTCATGCGTCACACCAGGCGTCACATGTGTGACGCCTCCAAGCGTCACAACTCCATCCAATGTGACGCCCTGTAATGCCCCCCCAGCCGCCTTTCCGATAGTCCTTTCGAACCGATTAAGGCGCCCCTGAATCTCCCCGTTGAGCAATGCGGTTTGATGCCCTACTTCGATACTGGCGGCCTGCATCATTACCCCTGCCTGGATCCTGGCGAGCATGCGATCCTCGGCCGGCGTAAGGATAAGCACCTGATCGCCGATCTCCAGATTCACCGTTCCGTCCGGCAGCAGCGTCTTGCTCATGGGGCGCGCAGGTGGATGCTGTTCTGCCGGAACGAACACGCCCCTGCCGACCCGGACAATCAACATTTCCTCAATGAGCGCCTTCAGCCGATCGTCGATGATCGACAGCTTCAGGCCGGTCAACTCATGCAGCGTTTCACGGGTAACGATCTGCTCCTGCTGGTGCAGGTCGCGCAGTGCGTCGAGTACGACCTGTGTCGATGATTTCTTCGCTGTCATCGCTCGCTCTCCCCTGTCTCACGAATCAGCCCCTGCTCTCGCAGGATTCGCCATTGCTCGGCCGGCACTACGCGCTGGTTCTCTTGTGCAAGAGCCTGTTGCGCTTGTCTGGCGGCCAGCGCCTCGTCGACGATCAAGCCGACATGAGAGGCGGATGAAGTCCTGCTGCATGCCATCAGCGCGGCGCGCAGCCGCTTCTCATCCTCTATGCCTCTGATCAGTTGCTCTGCATTCGCTTTGGCCAACTCTCTGAACTGGTCGCGTTCGCCCTGCAGGACTGCGCACGCCTGGGAACACCGCTCCCAACGGGCATGCCCGTCACGGTGAATAGCGTCAATGCGGTCGTAGTCGCGGAGCAGCTCCCGCACGTCGTTGATATCGACCGTGACCCTGATCGACTGGCTTTCAGTCGCACCGCGCAGGCGCGTTAGTACATGATGGAAACTCATTTCCAATTCTCCACTGGCTCGCGCTCTGCGCTGTTTGCCCACTCGCTGCCGAAGACCTCCATAGGGCCGAAGCACGGCGGTTCGGATTTACTCTTGAAGCCGGCCAGCCAGTAGTAACCACTGTGCTGGGTGGCGCCGCAGTGGTCGCACTGCTGCTATGCGCCGAAACCTGGGGCGCTCTGGCGCCGGTATAGGTGCTGCCTCATGCCGTCACGCATAGTGAAATTTCAGGTACTTGCCTTTCGGCAGGGGAATCCAGATCCATCCGTAGTAGTCGTCGCCGGCTGGGCAGCCACCGCTATGCTGGTCGATGTAGACATAACGGAACGCAGTGCCTGGCTCGTCCTGGCGCTCGCCGCCGTGCGTGTCCGTAAGCTCGAAGTCACACACGATGCTGTCGTCGCAGTAGTCAATGAACTGCTCAATGCTGGCCAGCTTTCGCGGGCTCACCAGCAGAGCGACCTGGGCCAGCACTTCGCGCCGGTTCTTCTCCAACTCGGCGTAGTGCCTGGCCATTGCAGCCGCGTAGTCGGCTTCGATATCGGCCTCGGTTTTCGTCGGTTCAGACATGGCTGGCCTCCTGTTGCTTTTTCAGGTCGCGCAGCAGCGCCCGGTAATGCGCGGTGATCTGCTTGAGTTCGTCGATGGTGTATTTGCGTGGGCGGTGATCGGCTTCCAGCGCTTCCACTGCCGGCAGGCCGATACGCTCGATCAGGCCGGCACGGAAGCCGTTGCGCACCGACTCGCCCTTGCGCGCGTACTTGGCTGAGCCGCCGTTGCAGCCTTTGCACTGGAGCCAGATGTTGTTCTCTTCCAGGCGCAGTTCAGGCCTGGCACCTTTGCTCAGATAGTGGCCACCGTCCCAGGCGCCGCCTGTTTTCCAGCCTTGAGCGGCCTCGATCTCTGCCTGACTCTTGCCGCAACTGATGCAGCCGCTACCGATCGAAAGCTCATAAACCCGGCGGTACGCCTGCACCGCGCTGGTGGCCTCCTGAACGAAATCGCCATGGCTCTTCAGCTTCTCCCGGCGCTCGCCGATCTCGCGCCGCTCCCGCTGATCAATGGCCATGCGCGCCTTCTTCTGGTTGGCAGGCTGATCAGCGATCGCCAGGCCGCACTGCCAGCAGCAGACCTTCTGGCCGATCTTGGGCGTGAATTTCACGTCACAGGCCGGGTTGTCGCACTTGCGCTGGCGATGCTTGCGCTCAGCAATGCCGCTGGCCTTGGCCTTCAGTGGCGTCTTGCGCTTCAGCTCTGTTCTCTTCACGCTGGCACCACTCCGAACATCGTCGCCTTCACAAGATCAAGCGATTGCTCTTCTGTAAAACCTTGTTGGACGTATGCCAGGTAGATAGCCCGGTTAACCTCTGCCACCAGCTGGTAGTGCTCGATAACGACGGGCAAATTCCTGCGCAACGCCTCTACTGCACCCTTGATATCGTCTTGCTTGCTTGGTAGTTCGCGAATGTTGTCTGTCACGCTGGCACCTCGCTGGACTTCTCGCGCTCAGGGGTGAAGTCGCCGCGCAGCGGAATCAGGTGGCGCTCGGCGACGATGGCGCGCAGGCAATCCCGCTCGACCACCCACATGGGATTGCGCAGGCGGTAAGTGACACCGTGCAAGGTGAACTCTTCCCCTCGCTCGCCGCGCGCCAGCAGTTCAAATTGGCTGCCAGCCTCGATAACTGGAGTGCCGCCGGCAAAGGCCAGCGTGCTACGGGTGGTAACGGCGATGTCGCCTGGTCTGAACTGGCTCACTGCTCACGCTCCCCAGGCATCAGGCCGGTCATGTTCTCGATCGCTTCCTCGGTAAGGCCTGGCCAGTAGTTGGCGATCAGGTGCTGGCAGATGCCCCGCCAGAATTCCTTGAAGCGCTCTTCGGTCATGTAGTCGAAACTGATCGACTCCGGTATCAGGCGCGTAACACGCCCCAGGTCTGGGATGTTGAACGCCTCATAGGTGCAGCACACGCCGGCGTCTAGCTGCAGTTTCTTGATGGTGGTGTGGGCGTCGAGGCCCTGGAACTTGTCGACCTGCTCGGCGACCACCCGGCCGAGGGCGTGCACCAGCCTATGAAACTTAACGTTGCGCGCCTGCTTGATCTCGCAGCGCACCTGATCGTTAATCCGATACTCGCGCTCTTTGCACAGGAATCGGTCGATGCTGCTGTCGGCCACCAGGGCCTTTAGCACCTCACCTGTTTCCTGATCGACTACGGCGCGCCAGCGCATGTATATCGGGCGCTGGGCACGCGCCTGGCGCTTCTTCTTGGCCTCTGGTGTCTCAGCCTTTGGTGTTGTGGCTGTGGCTGCCTTACCCATGGCGCACCCCCTGCTGGTCTGTGTTCAGGGCCGGCTGGTCCCAGCCATAGGCACGGTTGAAGCACAGGGCGCACATGCGCATGTACGAGGCGCCGACGGCACTCACCGGCTCGACCTGGCCGCGAATGTCATAGAAGCGATCGCCAATCTTGGTGATGACGTGGTCGCTGTCGTACCAGGGTTCGGCATCAGGGAATGCCTGTTTCAGCAGCAGATAGACCCTGAAACAGCCCCCATTCAGGCCGTAGCGGGACATATCCGGGTGCACGTCGCGCAGGGCAGCGAGGAATGCGAGTACGTCAGCCATTGGCGCCACCCTCGGCCATCGCCCTGTCGATAGAGTGATCCACGTCCGACTGACGGAAGCGCACGCCAGTCATCCAGATCGGGGTACTCAGGTAGAAGGGATGTGCGTTTTCGCTCTTGTCGCGTAGCCACAGATAACGCTCTGAGTTCGCACGCAACCTGACGTTTTCTTCCAGCAGCGACAGGATCTCCTGAGGCTCGGTCAGACGCCGGTACTCTTCCTGCTGCGCGGGGAAAAGCGCGGCCTGCTCTTCGGTGAAGTCTTCGCCGTGCGCATCACGGAGCATGATCAACGCCAGTTCGTGCAGGCGCTTTTGCTGTTCTGCGTTCACTGGGTCACCTCCTGCACCAGGGCGATGATGCTTTCCACGCCCTTGGCGAAGCTGGCGGGCTTGCACTGCATGCACTGACGTAAACGGTCGGCAAGTTGCGAGCGGCCATCCTGCAGCTCGAGCAGCAGGCGACCATCACGCACGATATCCAGCGCGTGCTTGCGGCCTTCCAGCCAGCCGACGCGGTCGAAGTGGCCTTTCTGGGGGATTGGCAGATGGGTGAGCATGTTCACTTGGCACCAGCCTTGCCGATCTCAGCAGCAGCTCGGACGCTTGCCATGCGACGAGCCTTATCCCGATCGCCGCTGTGCTTGCTGAATGCCTCAAAACACGCGATACCATCGACGCGCTCGCTAAGCACACCAAACTCGGTAACGTCGATGCTGAGCCTGCACGCCACTTCAAGTCGCGCGCATTGCCCGTCGTCAGTCAGCGGAGTCCACGCGGATGCACCGTCAATGCTCGGCACATACCCCAACCCGCCATTAAGCCAACGCAGCCGGTATCCAGCACCGCGCGCGGCCTGTTCCGTCAGTTCAGTCACATTCATCACCGCACACCTCCCCGGCCGATCACGGCCAAACGCCCGTCGGCCACCAGCACACGGCGCTGGCCACGGATCAGAATCAGCTGGTCACCCTCACGCGCTACGCAGTAGTTGCGCGAGAGCAGGAAATCGACGGAATCCCGCAGATCGCTCTGCAGGCGGCGCTCAAGTTTCATGTGCGGCTCCTTTCTTGGTCTGGCCAAGGCGTTTGGATTCGCTGATCAATTCCCCGACCGACTTGCCCGCGCGAGTGATGGCCAGCCGGCCACCAGCGCCCTTCTGCAGCACAGCCAGGCATGCTTTGCGATCGCCGATCAGCAGCGGATCTGGCGCCTTGAAACGCCCGCCGCTCTCGGCCTCGGAAATCCCGATCAAGTGTTTCGGGTAGTCATCACCCACCCCGCCAGCGATCACGAAAGCCCGGTACCGCCGCGCAAACTCCAGCCCCTGGAACTTGTAATCTTCCTCAGAATTCGCGGTGCAGAGCTTCACCCAGCCCCCCATGTCATCCAGCACGCGATGCACAATCGGGTCATCGAACACCACGGACTGATACGGCCCAACGCGACGCACAGTCTTGTCGACTCGACTCCATGCCAGCATTCCCTGGTCCTGGCTGGTACCGTCGATCAGCCGCACCACATCGGCCGGCTTCGGCGCAAACTGGCCGCTGTCCGGGTTCTGCACATGGGCGTTCAGCCCTCGGCGCACCGACTCAATGTCGTAACCCGCCAGAGCATCGAAGAACACGTCGACGAAACCGGTGGTGATCTGCTTGCTGTAAACGCTCATGACCTTGGCGAGCATCGCGGCCAGCGCTACCTTGTCTTCAGCTTTCACGGACGTAGTCCCCTTCGATTACCGGGTCGTCTTCTCGCAGGAAATCCTGCACACCACCGCCGCCTTGCTGCCTCTGCAGTTGACGAACCACCTCGTTGTTCGCGTCTTCGAGCTGCTGCTGCCGGTTCATCGACCCGCCGCGGCGCGCCTGTTTCTCCAGCAAATCGGCCTGAGCTTTCCGCATCCAGCGCTGCCAGGTCGCAGTCCAGTCGGCCATTGGCTTGCCGTTGCCTTTCCAGTAGTCGAGGAACTGTTCCAGCTCCCAATCCAGATTCACGTCGGGCACCTTCTCCCTGGCCCACTCCAGCATTGCCGTGGTCATCAGGAACGGCAGCGGCAGCGGCTTCTTCGGCTTGGCGCGTGCGCCTTTCGATTCAGCCGTCGCAGCCGGATTCTTCGCCGGCTGTCCCTGTGACGGGTCACCAGGGGGGCTAAAGGGGGTATTACTCTTGTCTTCTCTAGTCTTATCTGGTGTGACTTCGGCGTGACTCTCGTCGCGCGTCACGTCGCCACCGTCGCGCGTCACGCTGTCGTCACGCTCATTTTGTGACGACTGTTGCGCTGCTTTTTTGCGAGCCCGATACGCTGCACTCCGCGCAGCACTAGAGCTCTGTCGCCTTCCAGTCGAGTCACGGAGCAGCGGCTGCCGCTCGTCCCAACTGGCCAACCTGCCGCCAACGATCAACCCGCGATCAGTCAGCGCAGCGACAACAGCAGCTGTCTTTCCGTCGCCAAAACCGAGCAAAACATCGTGATCGTCACAGTCAAAACTGGTCACGTCACCGCGCGACACTCGAACCGTTTCCGTCACGCCTTCGTCACGCCCGTCACGCTCTGCGTCACGCACCGTCACGCTCACGTCACACTCAGGAACCGCACTCGCGCACTCAAGCAGGCATGCCCACACCGCCAGCACTTCGCCAACGGAAGCACCTGACATGCGCGCAACGCGCTGAAACTTCGGGTCAGTAACTGTCCCGTGCCACCACCGGAGCCAATCCATCGTTAATGCGAAGCCTCGGCAGCTAGGAACTCGGTAACGATCTGCGTCACCGCCTGTTCGGTTGTGATGCCCTTGCTGCGCGCGTAGTGCTCAAGCCGAGTGCGCTGGATAGCGGACATTTCGGCGAGGTAGCACGCGCTTTCTTCAGCAATCTGCTGTGGTTGCGGCTGCCCAAACTCTTGGCTGCTCATGCTCACGCAACCTGAAAAATGTCTGGGCGTAGATCAAAGGCTGAGACGGCGCCGCCGCACGCATCGACAACCGCGCGAACCCTGTGAGCGGGAACGCCACGTGTTTTCCACTGGGTAATTGCCATGGGTGTCACGCCAACCTTTTCGGCCAGCGCCTTGGCTGACCCAACCGCCTCGATAGCGGTTTCAAGAGGTGTCTTTTTCATAAACGGATCGCCAGCTCTCTCATAAACACAAATCAACGATACGTTTATTTATGTATTTGCACAAGCGGCGTAAACTCTTTGTTTATGGAAAAAGAACATTCAGGCATACGCCTACGCTCCCTACTCGAAGAGAGAGGGATCACGTTTGTAGACTTTGCGAGCTCCCTCGGCCTGCCCGCCCCGCAGAACATCCACAACTGGTGGACTCGCGGCGTGCCGAAAGGGAAGGTGCGACAGGTCTGCGCACTCTTAAACGTCAGCCAGGAATGGCTGGAGGATGGCGTGCTGCCAGTTGAAAGCAGCTCTCCAGTTCGCCAGATAACCGCAGAAGCGGTCATGAATGGCCCGATAGAGGCCTGGGACGACGATACCCCACTGCCGGATGACGAAGTCCTAGTGCCGTTTCTCAAGGAAGTAGAACTTGCCGCAGGGAGCGGGTGCATGTCCGTTGAAGTCAACACGAAGAGAAGGCTGCGCTTTGGAAAGTACAGCCTGAAAAACCAAGGCGTCGATCCAGCAAATGCGCGCTGCGTCACCATCACCGGCAACAGCATGGAGCCTGTGCTACGCAACGGAGCGACCGTCGGCGTGGACGTTGGCAATACCCGCATCATCGATGGCGACCTATACGCCATCAACCACGGCGGTCAACTACGCGTTAAACAGGCCTACCGGCTCCCCGGTGGCGGCCTGCGCCTTCGTAGTTTCAATCGTGACGAACACCCGGACGAGGAGTACTCCCTCGCCGACATAGAGCGACATGAAATTACCGTGATCGGGCGCGTTTTCTGGGGGGCGATGTTCTTCTAGCAACCTAATGCACCATGGAAATTAGGCATATTCAGAGGTAGGCCAATGGCAGGGAATAAGATGCTGGAAGAGCGTATGCGCCTGGTAACACCGCATACGTACAACGCGCTGACGCAATTGGTTATGGCCCTTGCCGGAGCAGCAAAAAATCTTGGCAAGAAAACATGGTTTGGCCGTGACAAAGGCGTAATTGCCTACGAAAAGCTAATTGATAAGCTCCGCCACACTGTAACCGCCATGACACTAGATGGAGTGGTCAAGCCTGCGACACCTGCACCAGAACTGGTAGACAAGATCGTCGAAGGCTTGGAATTTTTCAGCCAGGCACACCCCAACTGGCAAGACGCCTACCAGTTCGCCAGCTACTTCTTCATAGAAGAACGTGACAACGCAATTGCCATCCTTGATCGCATGAGATAAGCGAGATCACCATAAGCCATGAAATGGCTTCGGTTCTTCGATGCACTCGCCAGGGGCGACAAAGGGGCGATCAGGTGGCTGCTACTGTGGATCGCTATCGTGGTCACTCTTGCCCTGGTGCTGAACCTTGCGCGCTAGCATCCAGATTGATCAGTTCACTTTCCCAAGAGAGGCAGCGGTCAATCGCCACAGCTAGCCGATCCTTTAGTGCGTTCAGATCCTCTGTTTCATCAACCAGACGCTGCAGATTGCGCAGCGTGCCGAATACACGTTCTTTGGGGGTCATGTTATCCATGGTTGGTCGTCCTGATATCAGAGTTTATGTCGCTGGCCTTTAGCCTCTGCCCTCAGTTGTTCCATCAATCGCAAGTGGCAGGCTTTTAGCCGCCGATCAAGGAGAAATGCATTGGCAAGACTCCAGAGCATAGTCAGCAAGGCTGTCATATCAGCCAACCGCATCATCGCCTTCCCAGTGTTACTTGTAATGAGGGCGTTTTCGGCGATCGGTATCACAAGCGCGATTACCAGGGCGGCTGCAACGGCTATCCGAAGGGATCGACTGATTCTAGCCTCAATCACTCTGGTTTCCCTTGAGCTGTGCTTTTTGTTCATTGTGATGATCCTGACTTCGTTAGGCCTCAGCAGCGCCAAAACAGGGATGGATGTGATGATTATTGCCATGAGGATGGTTCTGATAGCCCTCGCGGCAGCTTCAATGATTTTTTTCAGGTACACCAAGGTCGACCTGAAGCACCGAGAAAGCGCTGAGAAACGCAGCATCGCCAGATCTCGACGCAACAAGTGACACTCATTACCTAGAAGCCCGGCCCAGCGCCGGGCTTTTTCGTTTCTACCGACCAGATCGGCCGGCCTTGATCATGTCACAAATAAACAAAATAAACATTTGGTGTTGACGCACAAATAAACACGATGTTTAATTGCCTCCAAGCAAAGCCGAAAGGCCACCACACGGAGGCAAGCCATGTATCTGCATCCCAACCTGATCAACAGCGCCAACCCGCTGCCGTATCCGGGCCTTCCGGAGCGTGAAGAAACCCGCAAGCGTGCCCTTGCAGTTATGCAGCGCCAGGTGCTGAACGAGCTGCAACTTGGCGAACCGAAGCTGTGCCACGCCTTCGCCCAGTTCTGCGCTGATCGTTTCGATGAAGCCACCAGCTATGCGCTGTGTGTCTCCCGCATCGTTGGCGAGAAGGCAGAACAGAAGCAGGCCGACAAGCTGGTCACCGAGCACGTCGAGAAGTGCCGCCCGCTGTTCGTGGACGAGGAAGTCGAGCGCCGCATCATCGGCGCGAAGTACGAAGCACTGGGGCTGCCGCAATGATCCGCGCCAACAACTGGCGCCGGAACCTCGACCCGCGCGATCCCAACTACCTCGACCCGCTCACCGATGAAGAGCTGGCCGAGCAAGAGGATGACGAAACCTGGATGGCCGAGTGCCGCGAGCAGGATGCAGAGGTGGCTTATGTCTAAGACCTCTCACGCCATGATCCAGCGCGCTATCGCCCAGCGGGCGCAGATGGAAGGCCAGCCGATTCTGCTGCAGGCGGTCACCAAGGCTTACGCCGACGGAATGATCGAACTGGCCTACGCCGAAGGCCTGATCACCGATGCCGAGCACGACGACTACCGCAAGCGGTTGGCAGCTATCGGCAATCGCCAGGCGGTGCCCCATGGCTAGCCCATTCACAGGTCGCTGCTTTGCCGAGGCATTCGCCCGCGCCACTGCGGCCGGCGTCACCGATATCCGCCAGATCAAGCGAACCGTCCGCCGTCGCGGCATGTGGTTCATCACCTGCGAGGTGCCGGCATGAGTCGTTTCACGAAAGACACCCTGCGCGCCGCAGCTGTGTGGCTCGCCATCTGGGGCGCCTGCATGGCAGCAGCCCTGATCAAGTACGGAGTACCGCCCGCATGACAACAACAGCCACAGCACAGGCCGCAACAGAGGACCGCCTGATTCGTTTGCCGGAAGTGATCAAGGCCACCGGCCTTTCGAAGTCGACGATCCGTCGGCTGTGCCTGGAGAAGAAGTTTCCGGCCAAGCGAAAGCTGATGGGCGACGGCCCGAAAGACCCCGTCGCCTGGTCAGCCAACGAAGTGCAGGCCTGGATCGATCAACGCAAGAACCCCGCCAACGACGGCGAAGAACAGTAGGACGGCAACCATGGAACAAACCAACAAGATGGCGATGCTCTATGCCGCCCTCGCAAGCGCTCAGGCCGAGTACTCCCCTCTGGCCAAGAACCGCACCGTCAAGATTCGCACCCGCACCAACGGCGAGTATGAGTTTCGCTACGCCGATCTCGAGGCAGTGTTCAGCAGCACCAGGCCTGCGCTTACCAAGCACGGCATCAGCTTCATCCAGACCATTCAGCCTGCAAACGGCCACAGCTCGCTGATCACCATGCTCGCCCACAAAGACGGCGGCGTCCTGACCTCTGAGATTGAATTCAGCATGCCCCAAAGCGGCGATATCAAGGATTTCGGCGCGCACCTCACCTACCTGCGCCGCTACGCAGCGACCGCCCTTCTCGGCGTTGCAGCTGATGACGACCTTGATCAGAACGGCGAAGGCGCCGGCGAAGGCGATCGGAAGCCAGCAGTCCAGCAATCGCAGAACGATCCTGCGCCGGAGAAAACCCCCGCCGGCAAGCCCGCCTATTCCGACAAGAAGCTGCAGGAAATGCTGCCGAAATGGCGCGACCTGATCGCTTCCGGACAGAAGACCGCTGCTCGAATTATTTCCACCGTCAGCAGCAGCAACACCCTCTCTGAAGACCAGATCGCACAGATCCGTGCGCTCGAGACCGAGGAAGCACAAGCATGAAAATCCATGACGTAACCCAAGGCTCGCTCGAGTGGCACGTACTGCGCGGCAGCCATTTCACCGCCAGTGAAGCGCCGGCCATGATGGGCGCCTCCAAGTACATGACCCGCGCCGAACTGCTGCGCCAGAAGAAAACCGGCCTCGCCCCTGACGTGAGCGCTGCCAAGCAAGAACTGTTCGACCGCGGCCACGCAGCCGAAGAAGCGGCGCGCGAGATCCTGGCCGCCCGCATCGGCGAAGACCTCTACCCGGTCACCTGCTCCCGCGACAACCTGCTGGCCAGCCTCGACGGCATGGACATGGCAGAGAAAGTGCTCTTCGAGCACAAGCTGTGGAACGAGAAGCTGGCCGCCCAGGTGCGCGCCGAGCAGCTCGAAGCGCACTACTATTGGCAGTTGGAACAGCAACTGCTGGTCACCGGCGCCGAGAAGGTCATCTTCGTCTGCTCCGACGGCACCGAAAACAACTTCGTGTCCATGGAGTACTACCCGGTACCAGGCCGCGCCGAAGCGCTGGCCGCTGGCTGGAAACAGTTCGCTGCCGACCTCGAAGATCAGGAAGCCCCAGCCGCAAAGCCGGTCGAGAAGATCGGTCGTGCACCGGAAATGCTGCCAGCGATCCACGTCGAAGTCACCGGCATGGTCAAGCACTCCAACCTTGACCAGTTCCGCGCCATGGCCATGGAAGCGATCAGCAACATCAACACCGACCTGCAGGACGATCAGGACTTCGCCGACGCCGAGAAGACTGTGAAGTGGTGCACCGACGTTGAGACTCGCCTGTCCGCCACCAAGAGCCACATCATGGGCCAGGCCCAGGATATCGACGCTGTTATCCGCACCCTTGACGAGGTGAACGAGGAAGCGCGCCAGGTTCGCCTGCGCCTCGAACGCCTGGTCAAGAACCGCAAGCAAGAGATCCGCGACAAGATCGTGCTGGACGCCAACGAGGCATTCCGCAAACACATCGCCGACCTCGAAGCCAGCTTCGGCGGCAAGATTCGCATGCCTGCCGTAGGCATCGACGTGGCCGGCGCCATCAAAGGCAAGAAGACCATCACCAGCCTGCGCGACTCAGCCGACGCCGAACTGGCGCGCGCCAAAGTCGACGCCAGCACCATTGCCACCGGCATCACCCACAACCTGACCACCCTGCGCGATCAGGCCGCTGGCTTCGAGTTCCTGTTCCACGACGCTCAGCAGCTGGTGCTCAAGGCCAGTGAAGACCTGCAGGCGGTGATCAGCAACCGCATCAACGAACACAAGCAGGCCGAGCAGCTTCGCCAGGATCAGGAGCGCGAGCGCATCCGCCAGGAAGAAGTGCAGAAGATCGAAGCCGAGCAGTTGGCCAAGCAGCAGGCAGCGGCCCAGCCCGCCGAGCCAGCGCCGATCGCTGCAGTCGCAGAGCCAGCAGCAGTTCAGCCGGTCAAGCAACAGGCCCCGGCCGACGACGGCCAGCGCATCAAGCTCGGCGATATCAACAGCACCCTCGGTTTCACCGTAACTGCCGAGTTCCTGCGCTCGCTCGGGTTCGATGCCGTTGATCGCAAGGGCAATGCGGTTCTGTACCGCTCCAGCGACTGGCCGCGCATCTGCGGCGCCCTGGTGCAACACATCAACAGCGTAGCGACCCAGAAAGCCGCCGCCTAACCAATCCCTGATTCACCGACCGCGCCGGCCTATCCGGCGTGGGTTGGGGTTCCTACACCCTGGAGTCACCGAAATGACCATGAAAGCCAACGTATTCGACTTCGAAACGTCCGGTATGCCGGCCTGGAAAGATCCGAGCGATGCCGAACATCAGCCCCATATCGTCGAGGTCGCAGCGCTGCTGTATGACGCCGCCGGCAACATCATCGACCGCTACCAGGCGATCGTCCGCCCGGCCGGCTGGGAAATCACCCCGGAAATTACCGCCATCCATGGCATCAGCCATGAGCAGGCCATGGACGAGGGTATTCCGGAGATCGAGGCCCTGGACGGGTTCCTGGCCATCCACACCCAGGCAGCAATCCGCGCCGCCCACAACGCCACCTTCGACGACCGTATCGCGCGCATCGCCATCGCCCGCTACCACGGCAAGGATCTGGCCGACGCCTTCAAGGAATCCACCACCAAGGTCTGCACCTGCTACGAGTCGCGTCCGGTGCTGAACCTGCCAGGCAAGAAGCTGCCCACCCTGGCCGAGGCCTACAAGCACTTCACTGGCGAAGACCTGGTGGAAGCCCACCGCGCAATGCCCGACGCCCTTGCGTGCGCCCGCGTGTACTTCGCCCTGATGGGCGTGGCCATGCCTGCATTCGCCTGACCAACAGGAGCCCCGGCCATGGAACACATGCACAACGAAACAACACTCAACCTGCCGACCCTGTCATCCAAGGATGCAGCTCGTCAGTGGCTCGCTGACAAGCTGGCTGAGTACCAGTCCGGGGCCGAGCAGGTAACCGAGTCGCCGATCGAGAAGCGCCCACTGGTCAGCGGCCAGTGGCGCTCTCCCGACATGACGATCATCACCGACGCCCGTCGCCATGAGCAGGCCGCCAAGGCCCATCGCAAGGCAGGCGGTCGCCCACTTGGCTCTGTCGTTGAAGACAGCCCCGCACTGATCGAGCGCGCCCGCGCAATGGCCGGCATTGGCATCGCCAAGTCTACCGCCGCCAAACGCCTGGAGATCGGCACCACTCGCCTCGAGCGTCTGGCCGAGCAGAACGGCATCCAGCAGTACAAAAAATCCCCTAAAGCCGCCTGAGGATCACACGATGAACCTGATCAAGTGTGCAACCGTATATCGCGCTGACCTTCCTGAAGCTGCAGCGCTTGCCGAACACCTGGCAGAAGTGCCGTTCACTCCTGTACTTGAAAGCCACATTTCGTCTAGCGGCTTCATCCAGAACCCGGCTACTGAGCAACTGGTAACCGAGTTTCCTGGCGGTTTCTCTTTCCGCCTGCGCCGGGATATCAAGCCGATATCGGCCAAAGCAGTCGACCTGGCACTTGCTGACCAGATTTCGGCAAAGGCCAAGGAACTCGACCGCGACCTGACTAAGGAAGAGGTCGACCAGTTGAAGACAACGATCTTTGACGAGGCGATCAAATCCACTCTTCCTGAGCGCACCGAGCTCAATGCGTTCTATCACATCGACAGTCGCACCCTGATCCTGCCCACCAGTAACAAGCACTTGGCCAACGCCCTGTTGATCAAGCTGCTGGATGCGGTGGAATCAGTGGAAACCCGCACCATCCACGTCAGTGAAGTGAAAGGCGGCCTCACCGCTCGCCTACGCGATCACTTCGAGGACGAGGACAAGAAGTCTTTTCACGGCTTCGCTATCGGTGACTCGGTGGTGATGAAGGGTGACAAGGGCCGCGCCAGTTTCGATCTCGACAACCTCGACAATGCCAAACAGGGTGTGCTGGAAGCCCTGGCGAGCAACATGCAGGTTGAACGCCTGGAGCTCTGCCACGCCGATGCAGTGAACTTCAAGCTGACCAAAGACTTCCAGCTTCGCAGCATCACCTACCTCGCCAGCGATCAGGACGAAGAACAGGACTTCGACACTTACGGCGAACTCTGGGGACATACCGCAAGCGTCCAACTGCTGCTTCTGTCGGCCACTGTTCAGGCTCTCTGTGACCTGTTCGGGTATCAGGAAAAGCCGCTCGATGATGGCGAGAAAGAGAAGACCGGCAGCCAGCAGGATCTGCCGCTGGAGGATGACTCTCTCTACGATGCCGCCGTCGAGTTCGTTCGCGAGAGCGGCCGGGCCAGCATTTCAGCCGTACAGCGCAAGCTGAAGATCGGCTACAACCGCGCCGCCCGCATGATCGAAACCATGGAACAGCGTGGCGTGGTCACCGCCATGAACAGCAACGGTTCGCGCGAGGTAATCCGCCATGGGTAACTCTCGCACCGCTGACAAGTTCGTAGTCCGCATGCCTGATGGCGTTCGCTCTC
>Ga0070751_1000124_pt1 | contig 60983 bp, 101 predicted proteins | sample VirMetDEL_Aug_28_FD_78514 | JGI IMG/M metagenome (GOLD analysis project Ga0070751, IMG submission 78514) | Aqueous microbial communities from the Delaware River and Bay under freshwater to marine salinity gradient to study organic matter... | ecosystem: Environmental > Aquatic > Marine >...
ATTTTATTAGTAATGATATACACACAACATTATTAATAGAAAGAAAGAAAGAAAAACACAATAACATGATAAAAGGCTATATTTTAGTTTTAAGACATTATCTCCCTATTAGATATAGAAATATATCAAAAGAAAATTTTAATTCATCTAATCGCTTATGAAACGAAAGAATAAGGGATTAATTGGATTAAAAAAGTATAACAAGGTTGTATCAATTCTTGTTAAACAAAAAAAGAAGAGTGGAGAGTCATATTCTTTTAGAGATGTTCAGAAAGAGGCATCAAGAATTTATCGTGCAGATTTTAAGAATGTCGCACTATCTAAAATTCGTGTTAAAGATGTAAAAGAAAGTTCTAAAAAGGATTCTGAATTAGTATTAAAAGCATCAGATGTACCTAATTATTGGTTTAATGACCAATCATATTTTAATTATTGGTATCAAGTAGGAGAATGGGCAAATAGATTTGCTAATGCTTTCCCAATGATTCCTATAATGTTAATTACCAAGAGTACAGAAAGAAATCCATTAGTTGTTCAAGGTGCTACGGGAAATTATGAGGGTAGTATCTTTCAAAGATGGACAGAGGATAGAAGAGATGAAATAAATAATAGTGGAGGAGATGATACCAATAGTGCAGATTGGACAATAGGAAATTTTGGTGGTACTCCTGCGATAATAGGAGGTCAAGAGTATGCAGTATGGTTAGAAGAGGGTTTAGAGCCTCCGAAAATAGCACCTAAACCTATTATAATAGAGCCAAGAAAAACTATTCTCATAGATAAGTTAGAGAAAGAGGAGAAAGAGAGAAGAGAAAAGGAAGTGCCTAAAAAGAAAAGAGGCAGACCAAAGAAAACAGAGGAGGAAAAGAAAAAGCCTTTGCCAAAGGTTAAAAAGAAACCTATTGAAAAGAAAAAAGAAACTCAAAAACCTACTCCTTTAGCAGATAAGAATAAGGCAAAAGAATTGTTATTGGAGGAGTTTAAATTAGGCTTAATAACCAAAAAGGAATATAGAGAGGGAAGAAAGAAAATTGAAGATATGTATGCAAAAGGAGGTAAGATATGATTTGGAATGATATAAAAGATGTAGAAACAATAATTAAGCATATAGAGAGGATATGTCCTAATGCTATATTGTTAGAGGGTTATAATGATTGTATTATTGGAATACATTTAGCAAAGCCTAATAATACTCATGTAGTTTATTCTCAATATGGAATAGTTAAAAAATTAATGACTATTGATGATGGTATGGATTATTTAACTGCTTTAGATTATTTTGATGTTATTTTAAGGCAAGTATTTGAACTTGATAATAATACTATGCCGATATTCAAACAAGATTTACCTAACCCTAATTTGAATTAATATGGCAATAGAATTTAAACTTTGTGAGAACGCAAAAGGAGAAAAAACACATATTATTATTGATGAAAAATATGAGATTAGAAGAGATGGCAAAGTGTATAGTGTTCATTTCTCTAATAAAGAACTATTTGAATACCCAAGTTATTTAGATAATAAAGAAATTAAAGATGTAATTAATGCACTATGGAGAAGTTAGGGATATTTAAAGTTATGGAAGATGAGAGGTTAGAACTCTGTGGCTTTTATAATACAAAAGAAGAGGCTATTCAGTATTTAGAATATGTCCAAAATGAAATAGCAAGAAATATGCAACATCAGTACGAGGGAGAGTATGTTGTTATTCCAATGTTACACTATGATTTAAAAAGAACTAATCCATCTAAATAATGATAATAAAAGATAGTAAACCCTTTATTGAAATGTATAAGGGATTGGGTAAAGATTTTAAGGTAAGAGAAAGTAGAAACTATTGTGAAATAGTTACCTCAACAAACCATAGAATATACCACAATAAGAATAATAAGTTTGGAGGAGGTTTATATCTCTTTAAAATGGTTAATAATGATGTTAATAAGTATTTAGAAGAGTATGGGGAGGTAGAGCCTTATGATGAGTTGCCCGTTAATTTTAGCAATCAAGATTATGACTACGAAAAAAAGATAGTAGGAATAGATATTAATAATGCCTATTGGAGTGTTGCCCATCTTAAAGGATATATTTCCGATAAGACCTATAAAAAAGGAATTGCCAAAGATGATTTAAAACAAATTAGATTAAGCACTTTAAGTAGTTTAGGTAAGGTTAGAGTTTATCAAGTATTTACGAATGGTGTATATTCGCATGATGAGGCTTTAAATGGGGATTTAAGGCTTCAAAATGTTTATTTGGATATTAGATACTCAACGTATGCAGTAATGCTTGAAATCGCAAGAGAATTAAAAGATGATTTTTGTTGTTGGAAAACGGATTGTATCTTTTTCCATGATACTGAAAATAATAGAACTATTGCAACTGAAATAATAGAGAGTTATGGTTTAGATTGGAAAGTAGAGAATAAGAACGTATCTAAACTAAAACCACTTAAAATAAAAGGGTAAAAAAAAGAGGCTTTCGCCTCTCATTACTACAAAGGTAAATCAATTCCATAATAAATCTTAAAATAATTACGGATTCGTTCTCTTGCCTCTTCATCAGAAATAAAACAATCCTTGTCAATAACACTTGTAGAATGGTAAATTGTAGTAGTACAATTAAGGTCAATACACTTGATATGGTATCGGTGCATATACTCTACTGAAACTGATTCATAAGTTACCTTAACATCAAATCGTTTTTTAGATAAATCTCGCATAACAAAAAAAAATTAAAAAGTGAATAAAAAAGTTGTTTTCTATTTATTTAAGTATTTAATTTTTAAATTATTTTGTGTGAGTTTTTCGTTGCCCGTTACAGAATGTACTTTCTTTAAAATATTGTTTTTAAAATCTTTTAAATTATCAAAGTCATAACATTCAGAATAGTATTCATCACAAAATATTTCACAACTAATTCCATCATAGTGTTTTTCTACTTCTACTAATATTTTTATTATTTTTTCTGCGTTCATAAATTTGTCATTTTGTTTTTTGAATTTGGTTTACCATTTGTATTGCATCTTTTTTCGATAATGCACTAATTATTCCACAACCCATATACGCACAAACATAACCCTCTTCTAATCCTATCAGTATAGGTACTCTATCGTGTTTTGGTTGTGTTTCATCATACTCTTTAGCATCAACATACATGACTGCCTCGTGATTTATAATGTCTTTAAAACTTCTAACTTTTTTCATTTCTCTTTGTTTTTGTGTATTAATTAATAATTTATAAAACAAATATAAGCATTATTTTTCAATTATACAAATTTATTTTGGCAATCAAGAAATAAACCATGTATTTTTTACAAAAAAAATTTGGTTATTAAGTTTTTTTGTGTAGTTTTACAAAGAATTTAAAAATATACACAAATGGATAAAACAATTACAATAGGAGAGATGAGAAGTATAGTAGCATCTCCCTTTATGCAAGAGATGGCAGACGAGAGTAAGCAAATCAATGTCAATGGAAGTATGATGCCAAGAGGTTATTATAACTTAATCCTATCTATTAGAGATGTCAAGTTGTATGATAAAGGATTAAAGCCTCATAGATATTGGAAAATATCAGATGTTAAAAATTACTTTGGTGTTAAAGGCTCTGCAAATAAAATAGCAAATCAATTAGAAGAGTTAAAAGAAATTTGCTTGAATGGAGATTACGAAAGATTCTATGTTTAAAGAGTACAGAATATACCAACAACTTGATAAAAAAAAGAAAGCCTCTGAAATTAGAGGCTTTTTTCGGTTATGTAACCATTATTTGAGTTTGAGAAATAAGGGTAAAACTCTCCCTGCAAATGTAAACAAAATAATTGATTGGTATATTAAAAATACATTTTCTTAATATCCTCTTCCTCCATCAAATCATTGGCTATCTTTATTCCAAAGGCATTATCTGATGGAAAATGTACTCCCATAACTACTCTACTATCTGCAATTCTTTTGGCTAATTTCATTAAATCATCTTTTTTCTCTTCGTAGTGATTAGCAACTACTGATAATATAAAATGACTTTGCCCTGCATGACCCGATGGATAGGCAGGAGTATTGCCCGATAGTGTTTCATAAGGATTAAAGTTTGTTCTATTTGAATAATAAGCATATTGATAAGGTCTTGCCCTATTGTAATAGTTCTTTAACTGCATTATAAGACCTCCCATATCTTCGCTAATCTTCGCAAGATACTCTATGTATTCTTTATTGTTAGGTATTTCTAATTTAGATAACCAATACTTTGTAGCACCCATTAAATCTGAATCCCATTGTTCACAGAATTTAGATATGCTATCCCAATTACTTTTACTCTCTGCATTAGATTGTATTGATTGTATTTGCTCTATCTCTTCACAACTTTGAATAAAGGTTGGATAAGGATAAAGATTAAACTTATTAAAGTATTTTGTAAAGACATTATCCATCTCTAAATACTTTAAATTTTCTTTGCTGATATTCCCGTAGTGTAAATCCATGTTTACAAATTTATTAAAAGTTAATATAAAACAACAAAGGGAGTAAAAAACTCCCCTTGTCATACACAATGTTGGATTACACAATAACAGAAAGAATTTTCCAACAATAAAATACAAAAATACAAATAATCTTTTTAAAAAACTACTTGTAAAAAAATTGATATTGAAACAATTTTTGTAAATTTGTAAAATGAATAGTGAAGAATACAAATTAAAATCGCAAGGTCATTCTCATTTTGAGTGTGATGATTGTAAAGATTCCTTTGAAATAGGAAGTGGTGGATTTTTAGGCTCTATTGATGATTTTGAATTTCAAATGAGCAACAAAGATAGATTAGAAGAGGAATTTTTAGAATGTAGTCCATTTATGAACTATGTTCAACTATGTAAAAAGTGTTATCAAAAGAAAACAAAATGATTAAAGACAACAAATTTATTCTACTGCATATTGATAGTGAAAATGCACCTCAATTTTTAGAAGAGGCTATTAGCGTAGAGGGTATAGAAAGAGGAGTTATGTTTCGTTCTACTTTAATTAGTGAAATGAAAGACCATTTTAAGCACATGAAAGATAGAGGTTATTTCCCCGTTGGTGCAGTATTAGATTTTGATAATCCAAGAAATATAGAGTATTTGTTTCGCAGACACCCTAATCAAACTGATGAAATGAAATTAATAGAATTTAAACATGAAAATCCAAAGATATTATGAGTGAAGAATTAATAGAATTTTGTGATGATTGTGGAAAAGAATTTCCATTAGAGCAAATGACAGAAAAAGGTACGGGATTCTTTTGTGAAGATTGCTTTGTGCCAACTTGCATGGAGTGTGATGAGCCAATAGATGATGATGTAGATTTTTGTTCCCATGATTGCTATAAGCAGTATTGGGCAGATATTATGGAAGATGAATATAAAAACAGAGATTAGTTATGTCAATAGAAGTAGCAATTATAGGAATTTTGGTAGTTAATCTTTTAGCATTTGGAATAAATGAATTAAGAAGATTAAAGAAGAGAAAGAGAAGAGCATCTACCTATGGGAGAATGAATAATAAGATTGATAATTTAGAATTTAATTTAAAAGAACAACTAACCAAAAATAAGATGTTAGAGAATAGAATTGACTTTATACAAGTTGATTTAGATAGGTATGTTAAATGGTTTGAGGATAGCAATATATCCGTACCAATTTTGAATCCTAACTCTTTAAATCTTGATAATATATCTACTAAACCTACTGAATCAGTTAAGAGCAATTTAGTTGATAAACTTAAAGATAAAAAACCAACTATAAAGCCTAATGATATAGAGATAAGAAAATATATGTATAAGTATGATTTATCAAGACAACAAGCATATAGAAAATTATATTATCAATTAAATAAAAAGAAATAATGACAGATAACGTAAAATACCATATTAAACCATATTTAAAGAAGAGAGGGTTTAACTTGAGTGCTTTGGCAAATACTATGGGAATGAGTTTTCAAAGGTTTGACCATCATATTAAGCCAAAAGATGATTTATCTTTAAACTTTGTTGTAGTGCTTTCAAACAACTTGAATATGAGCATGGAGGAATTTTTAGAGGAAGTATCAACAAGTGATGGTAAAAGCGAAAATTAAAGATAATATAGTACCTTATGAGGTTAATATAACCTATTCATTAAGAGAGGTGCGTAAAATAATCTATGATTACATATTCCATTACAAATGCAGTATTGATTTCTACTCAAAGGCTAAAGTTATAAAGAGTGTTTATTCTCCTGCATCAGATGTCTATTCATTTTACCTTAATAGTTATGGAGTATGCACCTATATTCAAGATAGAATCAAAAAAAATGTAAATCTAAATTTGATGCTCAAAGATGTTTTGATAGATGAGATAGACGAAGATATAGTGTGTATTGAATTTGTGGTTAAGAACGAAGAGAAAATATCATTAAATAAAAAATACAACATAAAAATAATAGCAATATGATACAATTTTTAAATAATGTGATTAATAATGTTTTTAAGTTTATGAGATTTATAACTTATTGTATTGCTACAATTATTTGGCTCTTACTTTATCCTATACTTTATACTGCCTATAAAACTCGTATTGAGGAAGTTAGAGATGATAAACTATGGGAATCGCACCCATCATTTATTCTATTTATCGTATATGTTAGGATAGCAGAATTTTATAGAAATGTTATTTTCTAAAATAAATTTGATTTGTTTTAAAAAATAATTATTAAATTTGAATACACAATAAAAATAACAGATATGAAACCTAAAGTAAAGAATTGGTTAGACCAATTAAACAAAGGAATTACAAACACAAACATTACTAAAATCATTTGGCAGATACACCATCATACCTTTAAGGGTAAAGGTTATACAAGTGTAGATGAGTTAAGAACAGATTTGAAAATGGCTCATCAGACATTGACTGCTAACCTATCATTGATAGAAGATGAGGGTATTGTTAAAGCATTTGGGGAGATAGAGGTTAATGGCAGACCTTATTCAAAGTATTCCTACGCAAGAAAAGACGAGAGAGATGCTTTAGTACAATCAAGAAGAAGAGAAAAGTTATCTCAATGGATTAAAAGAGGCAAAGAAGAATGGACAGACCTTATGCCTCAATCGTTAATAGATGAATTAAATAAATTATGATGGGTAGGAATAGACATAAGAATAAAAATAATCCCAAACCAATAAATGCACAATCTTACTCCCCAACATCTTTGGGGGGTAGGATAGATGCAGATATATTGTATTCATTGTTTAATCAAAAGCAAACCAAAAATGGCACAAATGACAAAAAGAGCCTACAAAGAAAAGGAGAAAAGAAACGAGGCTAAAAAGAAACAAACAGAATTAGATTTACCAAAAATCCCCAAACTATCTCAATCTCTTATTAAGCAGTTGTATAAATATAAGATGCAAGAAGAGTGTGGATTAAGAATAGAGGCTCAATACATCAATGGAGAGCAATTTCCATCATCTGATGTTCAAGAGTTAGGCAACTACTTTGAATATATTGCTACGGGTCAATTACCAAGAGATAATCATGTTCCTCAAGCAAAGACATTAAAGAATGGTAATTTGGCTATTGACTATGCTCGTATGGAGGCTCAAAAAGAAAACTTTATCCATCTGATGAAGAGATTAAATTTTGAGATTGAAAAAACGGGGTTTGTATTTACTAATCCTAAATATAGTGGGATAGCAGATATTATTGCTTTAGATAAGAATATCAAGACAAAAGATAAGTACAAGAATAGAATCATAATAGATTTAAAAACAAGTGGATTGCTCAATGATAAATGGAGTAATATAGGTTGGGCAGATGAATCTATTGAAGAGAAATGGGATTTACTTGTTCAAGCAGTTCATTATAAGATGTTGGCTAAATATGAATGGGGTATTGAGGATATTCCTTTCTATTTCATGGTATTCTCAAATAAAAATGATTGGGAGTACAAAGTGTTTAAGATAGAGGTTGATGAAACAACTAAACAACAACATTATAACAATTTAGTAAATATCAAGACATTTTTAGATGATACAATAAGAGATGGCTTTAAGGCTTATCCTAATTATAAAGTATGCAAAGATTGTCCTATTTCAGTTACTTGTAATAGTTATGCAGATATTCCAAAAATACAAGAGGTATGGATATAAACAATAGTATAATTATGTGTAAAGAAAAAATTTTTAAAGCGTGTAGTAAAATTGTTAAAAACGAAGTTAATATGTCAAAAGATTTATTTGGAAATGAGATAATTGTAAATCCATTATTGAGGGATAAGTATATTGAGCCTCCGTTTTCTATTTTAGATAGTAAAAATGGCAAATGGCAAAGAAGAAAAAAACAATGGATAGATTTAGGAATAAAAAGTGAGATAGGTAGAGATAATAAAAAAGTAAATTCGATACGATTACAAACAGATGGAAAAGATATATCTCAAAATCCGTATTCATCTATTTTTGACCCTTATCTGTGTGAGATTTTGTATAAATGGTTTTGTATTGATGGTGGGGAAATTTTAGATTGTTTTTCGGGTGGTAGTGTAAGAGGTATTGTCGCTAATTATCTCGGATATAAATATACGGGCATTGATATAAGAGAAGAACAAATAGATAGCAACATTGAACAAGCCAAACAGATATTAGATATAAATAATCAACCAACATATTATGTAGGAGATAGTAATAAAGTTTTAGATACCTTAACGGATAAAGAATTTGACTTTATTTTTTCTTGTCCACCTTATACCAATTTAGAGGTTTATAGTGATTTAGATGGAGATTTATCAAATATGCGTTATGATGAATTTATAATGTCTTATGAAAGAATAATAAAAAAGAGTTGTTCTTTACTTAAATATGGAGGTTATGCTTGTTTTGTAGTAGGAGAAGTAAGAGATAAAAAAGGAAATTATATTGGATTTGTACCCGATACAATTAAAGCATTTCAAAAATGTGGTATGGATTATTATAATGAGGCTATATTGGTTAATTCTTTTGGAAGTGGTGCATTAAGAATAAATGGAAATATGAAAACTAATAAACTTGTAAAAGTCCATCAAAATATATTAGTTTTTAAAAAATAAAATATATGGATATAAAATATAAAAAGATGGGAGATGAGTTTCATGCATTGGTATTCCAATTTGAGAAAGGAGAAAAATGTTTTTGTTGCTCAAAGATATTCAATAAGAAAACAGATGTATCTCAAACATTTACATCAGACAAAGAATTTGAAGAGTATAGTAGTGTTCTTAATTACTACTATGGAATTAATATAGAAACAATCAAAAACAAATAAAATGACAAATCAAAATGAGGGTTGGTTGCAGACCTTAAAAAATGCACACCAAAAATTCGAGGTTATTAATCCCGAAAAGGCAAAAGTAGAATTAGGCTTTGCTATGCAGTTATTTCAAAGTAACGCATCTTTACAAAGATGTGAGCCACAATCTATTCTTAATGCAGTAGTAAATGTTGCAAGAACATCTATAACACTAAATCCCGTAATGAGATTAGCATATCTTATTCCACGAAAAAACAAATGTGTATTAGAGTTTAGTTACATGGGATTAGTTGCCATGTTGAGAGATAATAATTGTATTAAATCAATTTCTGCTCATATCGTATATGCTGATGAAGAGTTTGATTATGATGTTGCGTACAATACCATAAAACATAAACCATCTTTTGCAAAAACTGAACAAGAACATAAGACAAGGGAAAAAATAGGTTGTTATTCAAGAGCCACCTTGCCTAATGGAGAAATAGTATTTGAGTTTATGCCAATGTGGGAAATAGACAAAGTAAAAAGAATGTCGGAGGGTAGTTCATCTCAATATAGTGCATGGAATACATGGGAAGATGAAATGATTAAAAAATCAGTTATCAAAAGACACTTTAAGATGCTTATAAGTGGAAATGTAAATGAGGCTTTATCTACTGCTTTACAGATAGAAAATGAGAACAATGCTTTAGTCAATCAATTTGGCTCAAATAAACCTCAAAAACAAAGCCTTATGAACGCTTTTATCGATGTTAGTGATAATACTAATCAAATAACTATTGAAAGTGTAATAGAAGAGCCTAAAAATGAAAATAATCCAATGGATTTATCAGATGAAGAAATAGAGGCTGAATTAGATAATGTTGCACAAAATAAAAATGAACAATTATTTACTGATGAACAATATGAAGAAGATGAAGATAATTGGTTTCCATCTCCACAAGAATAAAGTAGTTTAGTCATTTGGCTACTTTATTGCCCTCTCTTTTTATAAGGGAGGGTTTTTTATGGCAAAAAAAAAAGAGCCTTTCGGCTCTAAATACTACATGGGTAGATTCATGGAATCGTAGAATTTATCTTGCCAATACAACATAAATTTTGTAGGCATTTCCGTATTCTTGACCTCATCAAGAAATTCTGTAATAACCCTTTCATAATCTTCAAGTTGTCTTTTTTGACGAATATACTCATCTTGAAAGTCTGAATCATAACGATTGTTAAAGCCTCCTAAAATATTGTCCATAGTAAAAAAAAATTAAAAAGTGAATAAAAAAGAGAGCCTTTCGGCTCTCCTTTGTTTGTTTATAGTTTAGCAATAATACTCTTTTTCCGTTTTTTCATTTTGCCCACGATAGAACTCTTCGTAGTGAACATATCCATTTCCATATCTATCAGTACCTAAAATTTCCTCTCTCTCTACCTTTTTCATTGAATCATAATCCATATCTGTTAGGTAAAGATTGTGATAGTACCAACCTCCCTCTTCTGCACCTCCATATTCTTGTACTCGTTGATAAACGCTATTTTTATATTTATTGGTATTTTCTATTCCAAATAACCTTTTTAGAGTTTGTAAATCTTCCTCTCCAAACACCACCAAAGTTTCAATTTCAATCTTAACCTCTTCTTTATCCTTTCTCAACTCTTCATAATAATCAAAAATTGATGAATCATTAGTTTCATAGGTATCATAATTCCCTTGTTCTACTATTATTTCTGCATCTCTTGAATTATACAATTCTCCCGAATACTCATCTATTCTTCTAACTACTACTCTTTTCAATCTAAATTCTTTCTTTTCCATTTTTTCTGTTTTTTGTGTATTAATATGAACAAATATAAAAAGTTTTTGGATTCTGACAAAATTTTTTGAAAAAAAACAAAAAAAGTTTGTTTTATTGGTTTTTAGATATATCTTTGAATAGAATTTTAAAATACACACTATGAAAAAAAATGAAAATGAGGCAGTACAAATGCCCGAAATTGAATCAAAAGAACTAAAAAAGTTCGTAGTTTACAAACAAGTTGTAATGGAGTATGCAATAGAGGTATATGCAGAGGACAAGTATGATGCAAACCAAATGGTAGAAAATCATTGTTCCATTGATGAATATATGAACTATGCACAATTAGAACATGATGATACTACTTATGATAATGAGGGATATGTTTATCATATAGATAACATAGAATTATCGGGTACTTGGTTTGGAGATGATAATTATGAATTGACTACTAAAACTGATGATTTTGCAACTATCTATAAGTTTGAAGATGATGATTGGAGTGATTCAGACAAAGTATTTTCAGAGGAAGATAACTTGATTGATGAATGGAAAACTGAAAATGAAACCGAAGAAATAGAAGATTAATGTTTAACTTGGGAGGTTAATAGCCTCCCTTAATTTTTTTTTAAAATGACAACTATAAAAACACAAATTGAAAGTTCAATAATTGAACACGCAGAGGACAACTTGTTAGGGATTATCAATGAGATGAATAGTGATGATACCTTTGATATTGATGATTTACACCATAGATTATTCAATGAGGATTATTTTATCATTGGTTATTATAATGCAAGTGAATGGATTAAAAAGCATAACATTGATGCCTTTGAATTAATAGAGTATGTTCAAGAATATGAAAATGATAGATTTGGAGAAACCAATACTAAAGTAAATTCTGAATCTATGGTTAATATGTATGCTTATATTAGAGGAGAGGAATTGTTAAATAGATGTAGTATAGATTATTCTGATACCAAATACAAAAAAATGGAACTCTTTGATATATTACTTGATATGCGTAAATTGAAAGATATATCCAATGGAATTGCTAAACTAACGCAATAGGATAGGTTAGGATAGGTTAGGTTAGTATAAGGAGGTTAATAGCCTCCTTTTTTTATTTGATAGATTTGATTACAAGGCTATTTAAGACACTAAAGCCTAATACTACTGCACCTATTCTTAAAAGTGCTTTAGGAGGAGGTAAAATGCCCTTTCCTGCCTCTTCTTTCTTTACATCTTCCTTACCAAAGTTATAATGTATAATTGCCTCTGTCATAAACATAGCAAAAGTAACTGCTATTATCTTATTGCTTTCAGTCATTTTTTATTTATTAAAGTTGTTGTTAATACTGCTATTCCTACTAATGCTACACCTATTGAAGAGAATAAAATAATTCTCCTTGTTTTTCTCCTTAATTTAGTACCCTTGAAATTTACTTTTGAATTTTCAAATATCTTAACCCATAAAAAGAAAGCCTCATTTACATCATCAACACCTTTCGTTCCACCATTAACGCTTTTTCTTGCTCTTAATAAATCTCCGTTAGCAATATGTTTCCATGTTCTTTGATTCAAATAAGTTGAGGCTACTTTATATGAATTTTTAGGCTCTAATGCCTTATCTCCATCTTTTGCTAAATCAACCCCGATAAGTTTACCATATTTCTCATAATTGGCTTTCCCCGTTAATTGAATTAAACCTCTTCCGAAATATGCCATTCCCTTATCATCAACCCCTAAATCAAAATAGTTCTTTTTACCATTAGAAGATGCGTAATAATCTATTGCTCTTTGACATGGCTCATTTTTATATGGTACTCCTGCCTCTCCACACAAATAATCTGCCTCCCATCTTTGTAATGAATAATCACTTTCTGCTTTTGCAGTTGCTAATAAATAAGATGCCTCATCAATGTTAGAAATGTTTTTATCATTCTGAATATAAGTCAATACTTTTTTAAGAGAATCCTCAAACTTGGATTTGCCTCCATTCTCTTTCCATAATTTCATGGCTTGATTTATATTGAACTTTACGGGCATTTTATTTACTTATTATTATTCCACTTGTTACTCCACCTACTAAACCTACTGCAAACCAAAATCCTTTCTTTTCGTACCACTTTGGCTTATCTTTTATAATCACATTATTTAATGATTTAGTGCTAATGTATGGATTAGTATATTCAACCTCAACTATTGGCTTTGGACTTTTGAATAAACCCATCTTTTTTCTGCCTATTGTTACATTCAATCCACTATTAAAACTTACAGAATCTAATAATACTCCACTACGTTTTGTAATACCACTAAAAGCATAAAACTCATTATTCAAGTTGAATTTACGTTCTATGAAAGGTATTGTATCATGTATCATTATTGTATCTGTATATGGCACTAAAACACTATCTATTTTAATTACACTTCTTATTTTTACTTGGCTTTGAACATCTTTTAAATCTTTTATAACAAGCATATTATTTTGAATTGCATCTTTTTGAGATAAGATTATTTGTTCTTGCTCTGCAATCCTATTTCCTTGTTCATTTATTGTTTCTGTAAAATGTTGTTCGCCTATGTTTAATTTTGCTATACTATCCTTATATGCCAAAAGTTCTGCTCTTTTACTACATGAATCCCAAACCAATAAAATTAATGCAATTAAAAGCAGAACAAATGACAATCTATATATAGTGTTTTTACTCACTCTTTTGGAGGCAAAGCAATCAAACTATCTTTTGACCTTAAAAATAATAAAGCAGTTGCCAACCAACCACTTAATTCCTCTGTACTATGACTTTTTACAAACATCAAATACAGACATACTAAAATAATTAGCAACCCTATAATTGTAGTTGCATAATTGCTGAATAATCTTGTTTTCATAATTATTTTTTTGTTAGTAATTTATAATTAACAATAGCACCTAATGTAAAACCTACAATAGCCACTACTACAAATATCATATCAAGTTTTTCCTTTGTGGATTTATCTTCCCACGATTTATTCTCATTTTCTCTTAACATAACTACACTCCTAAATCAATGTTATTATTTACATCTTCTGTTACTGCTAATTCAGATAATCTATCATTTTCTTTTAATAAATCATCTATCTTACCACCTAACTGATTTACTTCTTGCTTGGCTAATTCTAAAGCACGTTCTGTTTGCTTTCTTTTGTTAGTTGCTAAATACCAACCTAATACTGCACCACCAACTAAAAATACTATGTTTTCTGTTTTCATATTTTATAATTTATAATGATAATAACATATCCATTAATTCCTCTTGAGGAAACATATCAACTTTTGTACTTCTACAATTTGTATGCGACCATAATCCTTTTGTGTTTTTACACATCTCTACATCACACACATCAAAAGCATCTGCACCCTTTTCTCTAATTAATTGAGGCAAACCTTTTCTTACATCTATTTCATTTCTCTCTCCTATAAAAACTATTAATTTCTTTAATTGAGATAATTGTAAATCTGAATATCTATGCCAATACTTATGACCTCTAAATTCTTTCTTTAATTCAATGGCTTGACTATCCTCTGCCTCTGTACCAACGTATGTATAAAATTTATTAGGCTTTCCTTTTATCCATGTACGAACACCATTAACTTTTTTATAATATCCTCCTAAATAAAGAAACCCAAAATTGCATACCTCAATACCTACTGATGCTCTGTGCATGATATTATTTCCAATACCTAAATGCCAACCATAACCACCATCTGCAAATGCTTGAGCAATAGCACCATCATATTTTCTATCTCCATCTGTTATTTTCTGACCTCCTAACACAAATTCAGTAGCAACTCTACCCCTTGTATCATTTGACCAATTTTTTATTGTGTTAAATGGATTATTCCACCCTGCCGTATGATGAATAAAAACCCAATCTTTTTTCTCACTTGAATAGTAGTATTCATCTCTTGGCATAAAGGCTTGTTCTACCTTAATATCAAAATCCTCTGACACAATAGGCTCTTCCATCTCATCAGTTGTTATAATACCTAAAGAATAGGCTTTTGCCCATGTATTCTTACCAACTATACCATCTTCAATAAGACCATTTAATGATTGAAATTTAAGAGTAGCATTATGAGTTAAATTGCCAAAATCATTATCTATTTTATATAAATATAAATCAAGATTCTTTAAAAACTCTTGCCATGTTCCGACAACTTCTCCTTTACTACCTTTTTTAATTGTTTCCATTATTTCTCATCTAATTTATCTTCTAAATAATCAACCATTCGTAAAACTCCTTGCCTTTCATCTTGGCTCATCTTACTATTGTTAATCATTTTCTGATTATCTAAAATAGCCTTTGCACATTCTTTTTTACTCATCTTTTTAGCATCTTTTACTAATTGTTTAGGCACTTTGTATTTTCTTGCCTCACTCTCAACAAAAGCATTAAAAGAACTGCTCTCTTCGTTATCAAGTAAAGATACCGATTTTAAAGCATTTTCATTTTTAGCAATAAGGTTTCTACGTTGAATAAACCAATAAATAAGTAAAGCACCACCTATTAATACATAGGGATTGCTTAAATATCCATTTTCAGTTGTTTCATTCATTTTTATAGTTTTTATTATGATGAAGTTGGGTACATTTCATTGGCTTTAATCCTTGCTACAACCATAAAAGCACCATAACCCATTACTGCACCTCCTAATAGTCCAAATCCAACATATCTCAATGCACCACCACCCGTTCTATTAGCAACAATTAATCCGATAGCAAGACCCGTAATCCCACTTAATTGAATCATTTGTTGATATTTTAAATTCTGTTTTATTTGTCTATTAGCCTCTTCTTCGAGAGGTGTTGGGATTTCTACTCTTTCTACTTTTTCCATATTTTTTATTTTAATGTTTTAGCATAATAATCAGCAACTAATTTATGACCCTCTCTTGTAGGGTGTATTCCATCAGTTGTATTTTGTTTTAAATCATATACGGGAACAAAGTTTGCACCCTTAATTTCTTTGAATAATCTTTTTTGAAAATCTCTTCTCCTATTTACCAAAGGAATCCAATCCTCTGCACTATCTAAATATCTTGTTAAAGGCATGATATTATGATTACCAAACTTACCCTTTTCTCCCTCTATTTTCCAACCTAATCCAACAAACACATCAGCACCATTTTCTTTTGATAAATCAACCATTTTTTGTACGTTACCAATGGCTCTATCTAATGGGATTGATGAGTTTGATGTATCGTTGCCTCCCATATAAATATAAACTCTATCGTATTTATTATCAGATAGTTGAGATGGTAAATTATCTAATCCCCATGATGTTGTTTTACCTCCTATTGCTAAAACATCTATTTCTTTATTAGGAAATTTATCTCTTAATAAGTTAGGATATGTCCATGTTATATTGCCACCACTTGCAGTTTTAATAGCACTTTGGCTATCTCCTACAATAAGTATCTTTTTAGGATTTTTATTCTTTATTCTAACCCTAATACCTTTTGCTCTTCTACGTTGAATTATTATAAAAGCAGTAACGCTTATAAGAGTTAATCCTATAAGCGAATAAGCAATTATATTTTGTGTTTTTTTATTCAACTAACATTCCTTTATATACTGAATATGCACCATAAATAGCAAGAGCAATAAATCCATATCGTAAAATTGGATTATCTCTTAACTTCATGCCATTTACATATCCTTTATGTTTACCATAGGGCAATAACTCCCATTTAAACTTCATTCCATCACTTTCAACTAATTTGAATAGTAACCAATTATTTCCTTTAGATTTAGGAACATTGGCTAATGCCTCCGAAACTGAATTAAACATTTGAGATTCAAGAACTTTGTAATCTTTGGGATTAATCCATGTTAGTTTAATCGTTCCTATCTTATATGGTAGTTTCTCTTGGCTCATCTTTATTTAAATTAGTATAAGCATCACACTTGGCTTTTTTTGTTGCACAACCAAATGAAATAGATACTAAAGCAATTACTAATACTATTTTATACATAGTTTTGAATAGTCCACATTAATTCATTGTAATCATTCCATGCAAAAGAATCTTTAATCATAACTAATTCATTCTTTGCGTGTTGCTTTGCGTGTTCACAATTCAAAAAATACTTATCTGAATTTTTTTGTAACTCACTTTCAGTAATCTTAACTCTTTCAAGAGGCTTTTTACTTTTTACATCTACTTTAATATATTCAAATGTAGGCTCTGATTTTTTTGTAGTAGCCTTTTTTGTAGTAGCCTTTTTTGTAGTTTCCTTTTTTGCCATGTTTACTTCTTTTTAAAAATTACCATTCCCGTTTTAGTTTTAGAACGTACATAGGTATTACCATTGTGTTCAAAACTTTTAGCACCACTCTTTCGTGCCTTATTTAATTTAGTCATATATGCGTTTGCCATAATCTATACTTTAGTTAATCTTATTTTAGTTCCATCATCTGTTTTACCCATGTCAATAATGCTATTTCCAACTCCTTTAGTAATATCATTTACTACCCATGATTCCAATGTATCAGTAGATTGTGAACTATCCATTGGATTTGTCCATGTTACTGATTTGTTTGGTAAATCAATTTTATTTACATCAATAGACCACCATTTATAAAATTTGTAGCCTTGTAATTTATAACGATATGTATTAGAGCCACTTGTAATCACAATGTTTCCATTTTGAGCAGTAGCAGTCATAGATGAAGAATTATTATTAGTATTGTTGCTAATAGTATTATTTGACTTATTTTTTCTCTTTCTCAAAAGAAAATATAAACCAACACCAACACCAACTACTCCACTAATAATTAATGTCCATTTTAGTCCTTTATTCATTTTTTTTGCTTTTTATACAAATAAATTCCACCAACTACAACTACTAATACACCCAATCCTATTAACATTTTTTGCCAATTTTTTAAGCCTTTTTTACATTGTTTTTTTTCTGAATCCCATGTACCTCCATTCTTTTTACAGAAATACTCATCTCTACTTGCAGTTACAACAACCTCATCTTTAACTATAACTCCTTTATTCCATTCATTAAAATCAAAATTTACATCAGAATTATTGCTTGGAATTGCTTTTGTCATAGTATCTGTATCATAACTTTCATAAGAGGGTGCTTTTGCAGTAATATATTTACCACCACTTAAACTTACATCTAAACTATATTTACCCTGCGTATCAGTACGAACTCTCATATCCTCCGATATAAGTTTTCCATCTGCATCAGAAACATATACAATAGCACTTACAAGACCATTATCAGAAAAGCCTTTACTTGCATCAAATACTTTACCCTTGATTGTAGCCATTTATTTTTTAGTTGCTCTTTTTCTACCATAAGAAGAGATAGTTTTCCCTGCTCTTTTATGTTTACTTACTTTTTCACATGACTTTGAGCCACCTTTTTTCTTTGTTGTTTTTTTCTTTGTTGCCATAACTATTTATTTATAATCCTAAATCACTATTAACACCATCAAAAGATGAGGTATTATTATCTGATGATGTTGTTTCTATTAAATTAAATTCTACTCTTCTATTTTTTGCTCTACCCTCTGATGTATTATTATCAGCAATAGGCTCTGTTTCTCCTTTACCAATAGCACTAATTCTGCTTTCCTCAACTCCCTCTCTTACAAGGAAATTTTTAACTGCATTTGCTCTTCTATTAGACAAATCTAAATTATAATCATCTGCACCTTGAGAATCCGTATGTCCAACAAGATTAAGATTATAATTCGTATAGTTTTTTAAAGTAGTTGCTAACTCTCTTAATGAGGCAAAAGATGAAGTAACAATCTCATCACTACCCGATTTAAAATTTAAGTTATCTACTGCCTTATCAATAACTCCTGCAACTTGAGGAGGAGGCATGGTACATTCTTTAGTTTTAGGATTCCAAACTCCACCCTTGTCCTCACATTCCTTTTTTCTCTTCTTGTTTAATCTATTTCTATTCCAAAAATATAGACCTAATCCTAAAGCCAAAGCAACACCTACTCCTATGGCTATTTTTTGATTTTTAGTTAGTTTTTTTTTCATATCTATTTTGCATCTTTTTTAGTAGGTATATGTACCCATTTTGGAAAATCTTGAGCATTAAGCCAAAATGTATAATTATTCTTTGATGTTGTTGGCTTGTTTATATCTTTCCAACCACCCCAATTAGTATTTTTTAAATCAAAATAAAGCAATTTTGTTTTTGTAGAATCTGTATCTAAATACCATTTTTTAGTTATCTCATAAACACCATTCATTTTACCACCATTGGTAATTTTTATTTTATCTCCAATTTCAAACTTTTTAGAATAGGGATAGCCTTTTTTAATTCCCGAAGATTCTCCTTTAGCAATTTTTTTAGACCCCTCTTCCAATTCTTTTGCATCTACATCTTGTTTTACCAAAATTGAAAACTTTGTACCATCTCCATTCAAATCACTTGTCGCAAAGATTAATCCTTTTTCATTTCCACTTCTCCTTGTAAACCACCAATAAGCCAAACCACCTAATCCAATGATTCCACTTACAATTAATATATTTCTTGTTCCTTTATCTAAAGCCATTTTTATTTACATTTTTTAAATGCCAAACCAATCCTCTACTTCTTCTCTTCTTTCTCTTTTCTCTCTCTTTTCTTTTTTAATTGAAAAATACCAATAAGCCAAACTACCTAATCCAATGATTGCACTTACAATTACTATATTTCTTGTTCCTTTATCTAAAGACATTTTTTATTTTTTATTGTTATACAAATATAACCCATATCCTATAAAGCCTAAAGCACTTAAAATAGTAGCACCTATCAATACTCTTCTTAATAGAAATTTTCTTTTTAAACTTAAATCAAACAAAGTATATGTAAAACTATTGCCATATAATTCTCTTTGCTTATTACACATTTCCATAAATTCTTGGAAACAATAATAGTTTTGAAATACTTGACACCCTGCACTATAACTGCCTATTGTTTCAGTATTTCCCTCTCCATCATCAGCACCATTTGTTTTGGCTCTATGTATATTAATGCCAAACAAACCACAATTCTTATCATCTACATTGAATGTCAATAACTCATCTCTATCATAATCACGATAGACACATAACTCTTTGCTTTGTGTTAAAGCAGAGTATTGACCTCTATGACTACCTATTTTCCATTTATCAACATATTGTCCATTAGGTAGTATAGCAGTAGCCTTTTTACCCTCATAAGTTCCAATGCCTCCCGTTATTAAGTATTTTGTTGATGGGTCTGTTGTTGCCTTATATTGATAACCCTCCCATGTATTATTATCATTTTTAAAAAATACATTTATAGTATCATCAAATTTTGTAGGCTCTGTATTTGCTTTACGAATACCAACTATATTCAGTTTATATGGCTCATTATAAACAACATATTTCCTGCTACGCATCATCTTAATTAGATTGCGTATAGAAATTATATTTAACTTTTTACTATTACAAGCCATTACACTTTTTCTATATTACTCTTTGCCTTACCTCTTCTTAAAATAAATAGAGGCACAGATATAACTAATATACCTACACCTATCAAAATATATTTTGTACTCTTTTTCATTTAAAAAACGTAAATACCAATCCCCAATTTAATTTTAATCCTCCATCATCTTGAGGCTCATTTCCTACCTCTCCACCCTCTTCCATTTGAGGAGTATTATCCATAGGATTTTGTTCTGCTTGTTGAACATTATCCATAGGATTAGCCTCTGCCATAGGTTGAGGTTGTTGTTGTTGCATTTGTGTACCACCATTTGCCATATTATTAGGCATAGGTTGTTGTTGCATTTGCGTATTATTAATTGGTTGAGGTTGTTGTTGCATTTCTTTGTTTGTATTTGTCGTAAAAATCTAAAGCCACCATCAAAACAACTGCACTAAAAAATACACTCATTAAAAACTTTTGGTCTTGGTTTAAATCTGCTTTACTCATTTTTTAAAACTCTTAAATCTCCCATCACTACCACGATAGGTATTTACATTATATTTTCTATTCAAATTTTGAATGTCATTAGCATCAGATGGTAGTTTAGAATCTATAATTGGTTTGTATTCTACATCTACATTTTTTTCCTCTAATACAATTTTGAATTTGTTTTTATGTTGCTCACATAAAGTTTCTTCATCTTCATTAGGGCTTTCTTCATCTTGTTTAGATAATCTTCTTAAAATATCTTTTGCCACAATAGTTATAAAGTAAACTAATAGGCACATTAATAAAAAATAGACAATCATTAAAGGTACTTTCATTTTTGGTTTGTTTTAGTTAATAAATAAAGGGCATAACCCCCTGCGATTAAAAGTAAAATCCTTTTCCAATTAGTTTTATTAACTTTTCGCTTTGGACTAATAGGAACATTATCTAATTCATAAACATTGGCATACTCCGTTTCTTTTGTTAGTATATCAATGTTCATGTCATCTTTTTCTAATTCTTCTGCACCACTTCTTTGTTGATAGGTACTATTTGCTACCTTTCTATAATTATATGTCAATAGCACCTCTGTTGATGGCTCTATGGTATATGTAAATCCCGTATTACCATCTAAAATATACTCTTCTCCATTTTCCTCTTCTACTAAATCTACTTTAGAATAAGAGTATTGGTCTTGATATGGGTCTATTAATTGTGTAGCAGTCAATTCTATTTCATTACCATTAACATCTCTTTTAGTAAAAATATATGGTTGAACTAATTGAGATGCCTTATCTGATATTGTAGGAGTTTTACCTACATTTATTACTAATGATTCTATTTGTAATGCACTACCATTTTGGCTCTCTAATATCTCATCATAAGAAACATTACTTGCTTGATTTATAATAACACCATTTGCACTTTGTACTAATGTTGTAGGAGTGCTATTTATAGCATTAAATTGAGGAAGAAAAGATAATACATCTGTTATCTCTACTATCCTATTAGTTAAATCTGTTGGATATTGAACGCTAACACCCCAATAATTATAAACTTGAGGAATAAAAATATCTATTGGTAGATTAGGATTACTATTTAAAAACCCTGCTGAATCAAAAAATACATTCACAATAGGAACTTGCCCACTTGGACTTAATAAATCCGTTAAAGTAGCATTATTTCTAATTGCAGTATTTATAGCATTATTAAAATCTTCTAAAGATTGACCTTGAGTAACTGCAATTCCCGTAATTGATGTTCCCGTAGTGTTTATATCAAATGTAGTAGTTGTTTGTACTTGCCAATTATTAGCATTATAAGGTGCAGTTATACTGAATCCTCCCGAATAATAAAAAGGCTGAAATCCACCATTATTCCAAACTATTGGACTTAATAAAGAGGTATTCTGAAAGCCATTAGCAACTGCACTATCGTAGTTTTGAACGATTGATACACCATTACTGCTATCTAATCCCTCCTTAAATAAAATAACTTTTTTTAATGAGTTAGTAGTATTCTGAAATTTCAGAGTAAAACTATTTTCTATCTGTATGTTATTTTTTTTTTTCACTTAACTAAATAATTTAAGGCAAATCCAATTATTGAACTTCCTACTGCTATGCCTCCCCAAATCTTTGCCCAAAGATATTTTTGAGATTCAATCCATCTTTCATGCTTACGCACCATTTGTACTATACCATCTTGTCCAAACTCTTTATCTCCAACTATTGCTTGATGTATTTTAGTCAATGTTTCAGATTGCTTTTGCACTTCGGACTTTAAATCATCTAATTCCTTTTTCAAATCTTTATATTCTTTGGATTCCATCATCATTCAATAATTAGAAAGCATAAGCCTTGTCAAATACATTTTCTACCAATACCCCTGCATTAGTTTCAAATTCTAATGTAGTTCCCGTATTATTAATCAGAGCCAAATAAAATCCTCCCGTAACAAAACTATCCGTAGCACTTGCAGTATATGTTACAATAGTAACTTGCTGACCCGTAACATCATTGTTTCTAACTATCTGAATAGCAGAGCCTATTAAACTATCATTCTGCCATCTATACAATCCTAATTCACAATACTGAACACTACCTTGAATAATGTTAAAGTTTGCTCTAATGAAATGAAAAATCCTTGCACCATTATAGGTTGTATCTGCATAAGGTACAACAATATGGTCACCACTTGCAGTAGCACTACCCGTAAACTCATTGGCAATAGTTCCACTTAAATTAGTAGTAACATTTGTAATTGTAATTGCATTTAAAATAGTATCTGCTAAAGCACCAAATCGTATTCTACCATCAGCACCACTACCTAAAGCAAAAACTTGTATTCCAATAGCATTTAATGTTGCTTGGTTTGTTGTTACCCAATTATCAGCACTTGTAAATAAATCCGTAGCAAAAGTTATTAAATAGTTCGTTCCATTCACATTTATATTGGCACTACCACTCGTACCACTTAATGTAATAGACCTACCATACCATATATTGTATTCATTATAACTTGTTGTTCCTGCACTACTCTTATCTGTAACATTATCAAAAAATGTTAATCCATTGGCAGTATCTCCATTTGGTAGAGGTACGGGAGATAGTAGAGTAGTATTCCATTGTGTAGCACTTGTATTATAGTTATTGGTATTTAACGTACCCCCATAATAAGCACCATATATCCCTCCATTTGCATCTTTATATAATACTTGAGAAGATGATTTATCATAAAAATAGGAATCATTAGGAACACTTGGGTAATCAGCACTATTATCTACTATACCCGAATATCCATATCCTGCGGTTAATTCATATCCTTTACTTGCTACACTAACGTATGCCATAATTTTATCCTATTAATATATTACCAAAGTTATCTTGCGTAAATGTCTGTATGTTAGTTACATTAGTTGTATTTACTAAAGCACCTGCTGAGTTATCGGCAACACAATTTACTATTTGAGCAGAAACACCTAAAGTTCCATCTATTGCATCTCCCGTATTGTTAGCCATACCAATAGTACATTTTGAAATCTTGTTGATTGAAGCGTTTAAAAATATACCTACTCCACTTGCATTATTAGATACAACAGAAGAATTAAAAAATGTAGAATCTTGACCTATAAAAACACCTCTACTACCACTTGTTGTTTCTGCATAAGAATTGTGTACTTCACTTCTATCTATTGCCAATCCCTCTGATGAACTTGAAATACCACTACAATTACTCATATAACCTCCTAATGATATACTAATAGCAGTATTAGTATTACTCCTTGCTGATGTATTATATAATTTTGTTCCTGCTACCTTAATACCAATGGCAGTATTACAATAAACACTACATGATAATCCAACTGCTGAACTTTGAATTAATAATGCAGTAAATGAACTACTTGCATTTCCCTCATGTAATAATCTGCAATCTTGTAGTTTAAATCCTAAAGAAATATCAAGCAAATTAATATTATCATTTGTATAAAAAGTACAATTCAATCCCTCTCCACTATTAAGAGTTAATTGTTGAGTAACATACCATGTAGAATTTTTTATATTCCATGCACAAAATCCCGAATATAACAATGTAGCACTACCACCTCTAAAAACACCTCCGTTTATAGTTGGAACACGAATACCATAGCATATACACGCATCACTTTCTTGAATAACCTCAACATCATAAAGATTTAGAGTATTGTTACCCTCACTAAATCGTATTACAACACCATCATCAACATTAGTAGGAACTGCATTTCTTCTTATAATCTTACCATTATAAACATTTGCAGTAACACCTCCTAAATTATTTGTAAATGTATTTTGAGCATCAGCAGTATCTAAAATATAAGAATGTCCATTAAGGTTTATATCTACTCCATCAAGAAAATAAGACCCCGTTGTACTTTCTGTAAAATCATCAAAAAATACAATAGTATCTCCACTTACTGCACTTGCTAAAGCCAAATTTAAAGAGGCATAGAATGTGTACCAACCACTTCCATCGGGTATTCCTATAATTCCCGTAGGTAGAGTACCTCCACCACCTCCTCCTCCCGAAGAGCCAAAACTTGCTATAAATCCATTATCATCAAAATCCATATTCTATCTTTTAAGAGTAAACAACTTCACAAGTTAATCCCGTACCACTAAATTCTAAATCGGGCAATACAAATCCCGTACTTGCGTTTAAATTTAATGTTTGTCCACTTCCTAATGTAATGCTATCTGCACTACCACTAACCTTAATAGTAATGTCATTTGAGGCACTACCATTTAAAATAGCAATCGTTTTAACTCCACTCAAAGTTGTTGGAGATGTTGTTATAGTTTTTATCTGTAAACTTTGTGTAGCCATATCTAAATATCTAAATCTCCAAATATGTAATCCATTGTGATAGGCTTAATTGGTTTGCTACCCTCAAAGAAATACATATTAGGACTATCTTGTTCTTCTTTTTGCTTGTATATCAGCACATTAATATCTTCCCACTTGCACTCTTGCTCATTTCGTAACTTGCGTAAAGACCCTGCAATAAAGGGAGATGCTATTAATTCTCTTCCTAAAAAATCTAACTTAACATTTAGAATTTCATTAAAAGTAACATCTCTAACTACTTTATTATTCAGTAATACTTGGTATTTAGGATTGCAGTTATCATCTCCTGCCTTAATCATTAATTGAGTTTTAGTGCTATCTACATTAAATTCTTTGCTGAAATTTGAGATAGCATCTAACATAATTTTCTTTGTTGATTTTTGTATATCCATAACATTTTATATTGGTTTGTAATGTTGTAAATTTACAAATAAATTTTACATAAACTCTCTTAATTTATAGGTTTCATCAAAAGGTATATTTCTGAACTTTATAATTCCTTTTTTAATTCCAAAATAACCTTTAAAAGTCATAGTTGAATCCTTAATAGATTCCATTAAACCATATAGTACACTACCCGATATAAACGATGTAGTATTGACCACTATGTTAAGAGGGAAAAATGACTTACCACCATTCTTATTTAAAATTTGATTTACAGATGCGTTTCTTACTTCTCCTACCTTTGTTCCATTAATAAGAACATCAAAGTAATAATCAGTTATAGTAACGCTTATATTAGCATCATTTGTTACCTCTAAATCTACTTGTATTTCTACCCTTGATAGATTTGCAGAGATAATTTTAATGCCTAATACTCTATAATCCCATTTTTCAAGAATTAGTGCTTGGGTCATGTAGTATTGGTAAACACCAAATCCTAATCCCAATAAACCTACTCCTATAAATACTTTACGCATTTTTATTTTTATTTCTTACCAAATTTTTTCCATGCAAAATATCCACCAATAAGAACTACTGCACCAATACCTATCCACATTCCATTCTTTTTAAGAAATCCTGCCTCTTGAGGTGCATTATTATTCATATCAGTAGTATTAGATGTATTTGTTGAGTTATTTAAAGCATCTTTAACTTCATTTAAAGCCTCATTACCATCTAAAGTAACTTGACCCATTGGAGTATCAACAACATCTACTTTTTCGCCTCTTTTTAACTTGGCTAATAATTCTTTAAGAGTTTGTCTTGGAACTTGCTCTAATGCCTTTTGTTTTGCCTCTTCTTTAGACAATCCTCCTGCCATTAATTCCTTTTTAACTCTTCTTCTCTCTCTCATCTTTTTGGTTAGGAAATTATCATATTCCATTTCATCTCCAAAATCCATCAAAGACCCACCACCATCAAAATTCATAGTAGATTCTTCTCCTACCATGAAATCATCATTTTCTACAAAATTGCTACAATTACACATTTTATTTATTTTTATTATTTCATAAATTTTCTTAAAACAAAGAAACCACCTACTGCAACTGCACCAACGATTATCATTGTTTTATTTTTTTCAAAGAAACTTTTAGATTCTGCCTCTACATCTTTTACATCTGTTTCAACATTATCTACTACCTCCATTGAACTTCTTTTGGCATTATCCATAGATGCCTTAATTTTTTCTCCTAACTTTTTAGGCTTAATCAAAGGCTTTTTAATCATTATCTGATTAGATGTAGATGTTTCTTCTACCTCCTCCACATTTGGATTATTAACATCTTCTCTTGCCATTTGCCTTGCCTCTTTCCTTGTATATCCCTCTTCCCTATATTGCTTTCTTAATGCACGTTTTTCACGCATTTTTTTTGTTAGGAAATTATCGTACTCTTCTTCATTTCCTCCGAAATACAAGTTAGAATTGTTGCCATCAAAATTTCTACAACTACACATATTATTATCTTTTTAATAGTTTACTGCCAAAGTATAAACCACCTAAAACTAATCCACCTATCAAAACATATTTGATAAGTTTATTTTTAGTATCTGTACCCTCTGCCTCATCTAATGTTTTTAAAGCCTCACGCTTTTCTGTTTCTGATAATTCGGGGTTATTTAAAATAGTTGTTTTTGGGTCTGTTGATGATTTTAACCTTTGTAATTCTAAATCATAGGCTCTTTTGTCTGCATCAGATAATTGCTTTAACTCTTCTTGAGCAATTCTCTCTGCACTTTCCATTTCACGTTTTTCTTGTTTATTTGTTAGTGCAACTTTGGTAATTCCTGCCGTTGATGATATAATTGTACTTCCTAATCCAACCCATACTCCTACTCCACCCTCAACGATACCCGTACCAAATGAATCATATACATCAAAATCAAGTTCATTAAAGTTTACAAAGCCTCTTTTTAAGCCTTTCTCTGCTAATTGTTTTTTGCACTTTTTACCACAAAAGAATGGTTTTTTTCTTTTACCATTATTTGTAGCCTTAACAAGTTTATCCCAATTACCACCTAACTTATACCACTTATCTTTTAACTTATTTCTTAAAGCCTCTGTATTGCCATTTTTTAATTCAATTATAGCATTTAATTTGTATGCTAAACCTCTATAATTTACTGCAACTAAAGATAAGTATGAGGCTCTTGGAACTGCCAAAGCACCAACAACAACACCTCTACCAATGCTACCTCCAACTTTTTTAGCAACATCTTTTAATGAATCTCTTGGTATTTCTTCTCTTGCTTGTTGTCTTGCCTCTTTTCTTGATGCACCCTCTTTGCGTAATTCTCTTTTACGCTTGTTGCGTTGTCTTGCTTTTTTAGTTAAGAAATTATCAAAATCATCATCAATAAAATCAAAGCCATCAAAACTATCCATGACCTCTAATGGTTTCCATGCACCATTTACATCATCAGTAGTACCCGTAGATGTTAAATCATTATCAAACCCATAAAATTTTTCGGGCAACAAAGGAAATCCATAGGCTAATGCACTTATTTCCTCCTCATCTAACTTATTCAGTATTGCTTTATCTCTTTTATTCATAATTAATCTATATTTCCCTCAAAATCCAATGCAACATTATTGCTTTGAGTATATTCTCCATCAAATGTCAAAAACTTGCTTGTAATAGCAGTTTCTTTTGGAGGTCTAATCTCTGTTTGAGGTTTTGTTGGACTTGTAATTGTTGTAGTAGTTGATGGTTTAGTTGTAGTAGTTGTAGTAGTAGGACTTAAAGTTAAACTACCACTTGCTATTGCCTCTTTAATAGGGTCTTTAATACTATAATCAGCCAATGTTGGACTTGTAATTACAGCAGTAGTGCTTGTAGGTGCAGGAACTATGTCAGCAGTTTTACTGCCTCCACCTCCACCGAAGCCTCCACCTCCTCCACCTAATTCATCTCCACCATCTTCTTGAGATTGTTGTTGAGCAAGAGCCATCAATTTTTCTTTTTGCTTTTTTCTATACCATAGGAATCCTCCTACTGCAACTGCACCAATAATAAGGTATGTACTATTTATTTTCATTTCTTCTAATTATTATTTTAACACCATGATAATTTACCATCTACACCTCTCCAAATTTTAGAGAATTTATCTCCAACACCTTTTCCACCACTAATGGTAGTTCCTTGATAAGATTTATCTCCCTTATCAGTAACTTTCGTAACTTTTAAAGATGTTAAAGACTTATCATATCTACCCGTTGCTATTAAATTTTTACCCCAATAGAATTTCCAAAGACCGAATCCATCTTTACCTCCAACTGCCTCTCCATCTGCTCTATCAAATACATAGATTGTAAAATCGCATGGAGTTTTACCTCCATAATCAGTAGAACGCATATTTAATTTAAAATAAGGAGTTCCACTTGCATTAACTAATACTGATTTTTTCCAATCTGCCAATAATTTTCCGAAATCACTTCCATATTTCAATGTTGTAACACCTCCAACTTGGTCTTGATATTCAGTACCATATTCTTTCCATGCTTTTTGAATGTAGGCATTATTATAACTACCCTCTCTATCTAAATCAATCTTTTTAGCGTATTGAGGGTAAGTATCATTAACCCATGCTCTAAACTTATTACCCTCTGTACTATTTTTGAAAGGAGTATTAGTTGCCTCTGCACCACTATTGTAAGATGGTTTTTTATTATAAGAACTTGTTTTAACTTGAGATTCAGTTACAGATGCCTTTTTAGTAGCCTCTGATTTATCTTGAGCCTCTAATCTTTTGTTCTTTATTCGTTTCCAAATAAAATACCCTGCAACTCCCGTTACACCTAATCCACCAATAATCAATGCCCATTTAAGAGCAGGTTTCATTTTTGCCATTACTTTTTATTTAAGATTCTTTCTTTTCTTTTCTTTTTTTCCAAATGCGATAGCCAACAAAAGCCATTCCTCCTAAAGCAACAACTCCTACTGCTAATAAAATTTTATTCCTATTCATAGTTTATCCTAATAAATCATCATTTACATCTTCTTCTATTTCCTCAACTACTTCTTCAACCACATTAGTTGATGGAACTTCTGCTGATGCACTTTCTTTTTTCTTTTTGTTTTTCCACCATAGATAAGCAACTACTCCTATTGCACCATAAATTAACCATTTATTCTTTTTCATTTTTTCTACTTTTTTATTATTTATATTTATTTAATTATTTACTTTTTTATGTTAAACCTAAACTCTCTAATTTACCCATAGGTGCTTTATAGCAATTTTCAAACGGATAATACCATGAGCCACATTGGTCATATTCATCATCTAAATCATACCATAATGTTCTCCCATGTTTATTTTTCCATGCGTTTGCTAACTTTTTAGTATCTGTTGCACTTAAAGGCATTATAATAGAACTAACCTCACTTTCATAGGTATTTAAGTTTGCACCAAGAATATAACTCTCTAATTGAGATACATGATTAGATGGATTGTATGTTGATTGTTGCTCTTCTATTTGTTGCATATTTTGACTTTGACCTCCTTGTAATTCAGTTTGTAGAGTATCTTGTCTATCTGCCTCTTTTCTTTCTCTATATCTTTTTACAATTCTTTTGGTAACAAGAAATGCACCTCCAAAGGCTACGAGTATTGCAACTCCTCTAATAATGGTTTTAGTTGTATCGTTCATTTTTTTATTTTATTAAAATTTAGGTATGCTACGAATATGGTCATCTATTTGTGTCCAATGTTCTGATTCTAAATAATCATTATCTAAATAGGAATGTAAATCACTTCCAAATGTTCTTTGAAATGTATCTCCAACATAACTGACATTTACTTTCGTTCCTGCACCCTTAATGCCTCCAACTGCTAAATCCTCTTCATCACAACATACAGAACTGCCTAAAGCATCACTCCTACCTCTCCAAATATCATAGGCTAATTCAGATGCTCTACCACTACCAATAGTAACTTTATCTCTATTGTTTTTATATAGTGTAGGAGATAGTGTATCTTTTGTTGATAATCTATCCTCTGCTTTATCTCCCTCTCTATCCTCTTTGTCTTTAGTCAATCCTACTGCATTTGTTATAGGTCTTATAATACCAAAATATACTGCACCAATAACTACAACACCAATAACTCCGTAAACTATGTATTTTACACTATCACTCTTATCATCATTTTCTATTATGATGTTAGGTTGAGATGGTGCAGGGGTATTTCCTTTTGCCATTACTTAAAGTTTTTTATAAAATTATCTAACTTCATATATCTTTTCTTATTTCTTTCTGATGGTGCAGTTTTAAACACATTCAGAAAAACATTGTATATATCTATTTTAGGATAACCTAACTTTAGATATATGTTCAATCCATTTATATCTGCCTCTATCTCATTAGATGGATTACGATTCAAATAAAAATGAGAATACTCATGTAAGAGGATTGCCATTCTCATTGGAATAGTAAAATTTCTAAATTGCTCTGCACTAACTTCTATTCGCCCATTTAATTGACTTATTCTTGCAGGAGTAGGTATTCTTTGACCCGTTTGATGAGAACGAATTAAATCATAATAATCTATTCTAAACTTCCCATTATTACTCCTATATACATCTCCTTTAGATGAAGAGGATAAATACCCACATTCATCACAAAATTCTTGTGCAAATTTTACAAAGGCTTGAGTTTTTTTAGAGAAATTAGGTTTAGCAACATTATATGCTAAAGCCTTTATCTCTGTAACTCTAAAAGAATTATCTACTCTTAATAATCCATTGTTATCATTATAGATAATTACTTGAGCCTCCGTTGGTGCTTGAGGCATTAAAACAAAGAACGTATCTTTTCCATCTACAAAGCCATACCTTTTTGTATAGTAAGTGTTTTTTCTATTAGGGTCTTTAACTTTAATCCAAATCTTTTCCCTATAAGATGTTTCAATTACTATCTTTAGTTTAGTTGGCTTATCATTTAATTGTATAGTTTTTACCATTACAAATCATCTCACTATTATTCAGCCTTTGTATTGGCTAACCCATACAATAATACTCCTAATCCAATCAATCCAACAAGGTTTAACATACCCATATTGACTTTTGCTTTTTTGTTAGTCATGGGAGGTTTTGTTTCAGTAGTTTCAGAAACCTCTTCCGTTTCTGTATCTCCATCAACACCCATTAGGTTAAACATCTTCTCATGGTTATCTAAAATGCCTTTATTTTGGTTTTCTTTTAACCACATCTTAAAAGATAATTTAGAGCCACTTTCTTTGTATAATTGGTTTGCAGTCATTATTTAATGTTTAATAAAAATCTTCCTACTATTAATCCACCAATACCATATAAAACTAAATTTCGTCTTGTTGCTATTGCAATCAAAACTCCAACACCCCCTCCGATTAATGCACTTTTAAGATTATTTTCCATACTTTCTTTTACATTAGTATTCAAATCTCCATTACCAACTGCATTAATGAATTGTGAATTGTTACTTAAAGTTTTATACTCACTATTAGTCATTAACTATTATTTTTTTCTTTTCATTAGGAAATATCCACCTACTAATACTATGGCAATACCTCCAATTATTATAGCAGTTTTGTTTTTAGCAAAAAATCCTGCCTCTTGAGTAGGTGCATCAGCACTCTTATAACGATTGACATTTGTAGTCATAGTTTGTTGAGCATTTCTGTTTTGTAAACTATCTGCTAAACTTGTACTAATTGTTCCTATCTCTTCTTTATTTTTAGAGAAAAATGAGCCTATTCTTTTAAATAAGCCAACTTTTTCTTTTCCATCTTTAGTTTCAGCACCTCCCTCTAATTTTTGTGCTTGTTTTCTTTCTTTACGTTTTTGAAACCAACCTCCTATTGCTTTAAAAAGACCTTTTTTAGCCTCTCCATCTGTTGATTCATTACCCGATTTCTTTCTACCTAAAAACTCATATCCACCATCAAATGAGGCACTTGCGAAAATAAGAGCAGAAAGATTTTTAATCATTCTTGGATTTCTCTTATTCATCATTACTAATCTAATAATGCCTTTATTATTTGTGCCTCTTGGTACTTTAATATCAGCATCTTCTAAAGCAGATTTTACTGCATTAGGATTTTCACGAATTACTTTTCCTAATTCTCCTAATACCATAGAATCTCTCCTATTTCCACTTGCATTAGAATAACTATCTATAAAGTTGTAAGATTGATATATCATTGTTTTTTCATTATTATTGCTATTCCTAATAAAACAAAACTACCCCAAATGAGCATTTTTGAATAATTAATATCTTCTTTCTCACTACTACTTATATTAAGTGTAGGAGTAGTTATGCCTTGACCATCAGCATTAGCATATTTATTGTTTTCTTGAATTGGTTGTGTAAGTTCTTTTATATCCTCCTCAATTAGTTCTCTATCGGGGTGGATTCGGCTTAATTCTCTTAAACCATTTGAGCCATTGTTTCTCACAAAATGTTTTAATTGGCTCTCTAATTCTTTTTCGTTTCTTGCTCTTCTGTATTTACCATACTTATTGATAAGCAAGTGTGCATCTAAAGGTTTAGATGATGCTATATAACGATAAATAGTAATTTTTTCCATTCTGTTTTTTAAAAAAAAAAGGGTTAAGATATTACACCTAACCCTTTCGTATTTTGAAAGACATCTTTAAAATCAAGTTCTAAAGATGGACAAACCGAAAAGGTTTATCTAATATAATCAGTTACCGACAAGCCTTTAATTATCTGCCTTTCAATGCCCTAATGGCTTTGTTAGACAACACAACTTTGTCAGATTTGATGATGTTTGGATTACCATACCCACTAACTGCTCTTTGACCCGTAAGTGTACGAGCAATAGAAGAAGTTTCAGCAGGATAGAAATACAATTTAGCAGTTGTACTTGCTAAAATTTGAGAAACTACCACAGAGGTAAATCCATCAATTTTATAAGTAAACTTAACTGCAATAATTGTAGATTGTTGCTGATAAGGGTCAATGGTAGGAACTAAAGTTTTTTGACTTTCGTTACCATTCACATCTTTCTGAATCAAAGTAAGTGTTTCAAGAACTTGGTTAGCAGTAGATGACTGCAAATACGTTAAACCAACTACAAATGGCTTATTCATTGACTGATACAAGAACTCTCCGTATGTAATTCCTGCAATACCCATAGTAATAGAAATCGCAGCCGAATTTTGATAATTTGGAGAAGTAAATGCCAATGTAGAATAAGCACCCAAAATAGTACATGGGAAAGCAGTAGTAGTGTTAGTGTTTGTGATAGTAACGATATATGGTTGTGATGTAGGTGCTTTCATGCGACCTCCCGATGCCATATCAAAAGCATCATCATCATCTCCATCAAAGTTATCAAACTCATCATCTACAAAATCGAAATCATCATCATAACCATCATAGTTAAAGAAGTTTTCGTTTGCCTCGTCTTGTGCTTGTGCAAAATAGTTTCTTAAATCCATTTTGTTTTTGCTTTACTTTGTTGTTAATAAATTCAGTTAATTAATCATGTGCTACTATGTAGCGTACACTATCCCTTGAGATAGGTTTCTTTATTGAAACAAATAAGTATAATTATTCAAATAACTATGCCTCTTCGCCTCCTGCGACTTTAGACATAAGTTGTTTTTCAACCATTTTGGCAACCAAAATACCTACAACAACTGCACCTGCAGTCCACAACATTCCTTTTACATTAGCGTTCATGTGCTTTTTTTTTAAAAAGTTTGTAATTAATTTTATTTACCCTCTCTACAAAGATTGGGATAAGCAAATATACTTATGAATTTTAGGTGTTTATTTTATAATATAAATAAAAAAGGGATTGAAAATCTCTCAACCCCTTTATTATCAATGCTTTAGCAAATGAAAAATACTTGAAAACTATTTAATATACATCTGCATTAAAATAGTCCTTGCTTGGTTATAAGCAGTAGATGAATTATACATTTTCTTTCCTTTACTATCTACTTTCTTTAATAAAGGTGCAATTTTATTTCTATGATTTAAGGCTAAATACTCATCAATAGCCTCTGTAATCATCTTTTGGCTAAAGTTACCCATTATCTTCTCATGGTCGCAATCAAAGTGTAAATAGAATCTTTCATTCCCTGCAAAGTATTGTTTATTTACCAATATCTCACAAATCTTAAAAGCCTCCCATTTGTCCTCAAATTTCTTTTTATGCCTATCAACACTATCTGTATTCTTATGAAACCTCAACCAATTAACATTCTGCCAAATCTTTGTTCCTACTCTACCAATAGATTGAAAGTGTAAAATAATATCAATATCACTATGCCTATTAGTACATATAGCACCAACTAAATCATTCGGCAAATAATCTCCTACATATCTATTAACATCTTCTATCAGCAATAAACCTCCTTTGTATTTACCTAATATATGCCATAGAGCCTCTGCAATTTGATTTAATGTCATTTTACTACCATCATCATTATATGGTCTAACTCTTCTAACCTCAATTTTAGGGTGGTATGAGAATAATTCTACATCACTTGCTCGTATTCCTTTTACATCTGAAAATTCATCATTTACATCAACTATCAATGCTCTTCTTGGCTTTACATTTAAACTACCTTGAACGTATTGATTAATCATTTGTAGAGTGGTATAGGTTTTTCCAATTCCCTTTTTACCTACTGCCACACCTAACATAGCCTCTCTCATATCTCTATATTAAATTTGTTTTCGGTTTTTACTAAATTATGTCTGATACCTCCAATGAACAAAGCACCATCATTTTCATTATTAAAATTATTCCAATGGTCTAAAACTTTTTTCTTTTGCTCATCATCTACTTGAGATGAGGTATTATTTATTTTTGATTGTATGTTTTTTCTTACATAAGCGTAATGGTGCATTACTAATTCATCTCTATTGTAAATCCTTGAATACCCTGCTTGTACTCTTCTTGTTGGGTCTATCTTTGCAGGATATTGATTATTCCAATGGTCAAATGAGAATTTAGTATTTGCTTTTATTCTATATATAAAGGGTGCATAGTATGTTTCATGTGGATATACCATGTAATTAGGTTGTTTGTAATATGTATTCATTAAGCAAAAAGATGTATCATAACCCATCTCTACTATTTCATGTTTAGCATTTGAAAACTGCTGAATATCATAAAACTCATCACAATCCAAATTCATAAAGTGAGTACAATTATTATCTCTGCACATTTTTAATCCAATGTTTCTTTTTTCTATTTCATTATTCAAACCATTGGCTTTTATTATTTCATTGTTGCTATCATAATTCATTGTAGGAGTATAGTGGTAAATATCATTCACTAATCCCATCTTTACAAATTCAGTTACGATTGATTTTAATTGCTCATTCTTTTGATTAAAATTGCTCGTTGTTTGATAAACAATACAAACATAATCTGCTTGAATAGATAAATTCATAAGAGAATAAATCATCAACTCTTCCCCATCAAATAGATTATATGCTAATCCTAATTTCACTTATTCTTTTCGTTGTCGTATGCGTTTAACAATCTCTTTAAAGGCTTATATATCTGAACAATATACTCTTCATTCTTTTGTTGTTCTTTAGAGCATTTATCCCACCATGATAATTCATAGTTTATTTTACTTTTAATGCTTTCTACTCCCTCTCTATCATTATTCATAAACTCTCTTGCTTGTTTCATTGTAGCATCAAAGTTTTCTTTAGCCTCTTCAAGTTCTTTGTTGAATTGAGGTAAAAATACATTCTCAAAGTGCATCTCCTTATCCTCAATTAGTTTCTGTTGTATTCTCAACTTACCCTTTAAATCTAATACTTTAACTTGAGTTTCTGCCCATTCAGTTAGCGTATTGATATGCTTTATAATACTATCTCTTGTTTGCTTTGCTAAAATAGGCTTACACTTGTTTCCTAAAATATCTTGTTTAATAACATTAAACTCTAATGCTTGATTCATAGTATTGTAATAAAGTTTATCATGCTCTATTACTTTTAGAAAATCCGTTTTTGGCATAATACGATTAGCCAATACCTCTGTTTCTTTTTCTTGTTTTTTTGTTAGTTTACTCATTATTCTGCTTTAGTATATTTAATTAATTCAAAATGCCTACCCCATTCTTCTTGATTCCAATGAAAACATAAAACTCCCGTATGCACATAATTCTGAACTCCTACTGCTCTTAAATCCTCTGCAAAATATGTATCGGGAGGATTAGATGATGGATTATCTTTATCCCATCTAAATTCAAATGCCTCCATTACTTTTCTTTTCATTAATGCACAACCTATTCCTGCAACGTATGTAGGCTGAACTTTGCCCTCTATCCACCAATGATGGAAATTAAATAGTTCATAGTGAAATACAAACTCATCATGGTTAGGAGGCTTTTGGTCATATATTCTAATACATGGACTTCTCCATGCACCATCAAAAACTTGATACAAAGCACATACAATAGGCTTTCTTGCCCATAGTAGTTGTTCTATACAATCTGATGGAGGAAATATATCTGATTCTAAATGTAACATATAATCACAATCACTTTCTAAAAAGTATCTTCTTAACTGATTATGGCTATCTGCTAATTTTTCCATCAATTTCCACCCCGTATAATCTCTCCAAAATGTTTTTACTTTATATTTATCTCTTATGTAAAGAGCATTTTTATTTGTCGCTGAATTATCTGCTACATATATCTCTATCAATGATTTAGGATAAGTAAAATCATTAATGTTTTTCATAAAAGCATCAAGACAATAATTTTTAGCATCATAAGTTGGAACTGCTATTAATACTTTAGGAAGAGTATATTTCTTTTTATTCATTATTCTCTTTTCTTTCTTTTCTTAATTGAGATTTTATTTCTTTTGGGTGTTCTGCCATAGGGTCTTTAGGATTTTGAGGCATATTTATTTCCATACCTTGAGTAAATCCATCTTCATTAATCATCTCTTCTACCTCGTTATCATCAAACTCTATAACATCATCTAAAGGCTCTGCTCTCATTGGTTGAGGTTGAGGTTGAGGCTCTCTTCTTACCTCACGTTCAACAACATTTACATTAGATGAGGTCTTTTGTCTTTTATGTATCTTCTCCATTGTTGCTAATGTACTATTGATTGTTTTTTTCAATGAATACATAATACCTACTTTTACTGCTATATCTTTACCAAACATATAAAGTAGAAATTGCTCATCTGACATTCCCCAACCACGTTTCATAAATACACGAATCATAGCAGGGCGAACTTTATAGCCAAACTCTTTATCGTATTTTATTGCAGTAGATGATTGCTCATTGTATTGCCCAATGAACTCCCCTAAAGTCATTGTATCTCCATTTTCAGATACGGGCATTTCTGTATTGAGGTCTATTTTACCATCAATTTGCTTTTGCATTAACTCATCTTCATCAACTTTAATTACATACTCTGCGTATCTGTGTAATTGCTCATAAGCATCAAGACAAGTATCAACTAAACTTTCAGTAGCAATTTTTTTATCTCTATCTTCTAACTCATTATATGCAGGATTAGGATTATCGAAAGGAGATGGCTCACTTTGAATTTGCTCTTGTTGTCTATCTGCAATAATATCTTCATAAGATGGAGGAACAAAAGATGGCTCATCAATATCTGCTACATCTCCAACTGCCACTTGAGGAGTAGAGTAATCCCTTTCAATTACATTCTCCATCAAAGGATTGTAGCCACCATTAGTACCTAATTGCTCATCAGATGCGTTATTTTCTATTTCATTAACAACATCATCAACAACCTCATCTATTGATTGAACATTATCTAATTCATCATCAGCATTTTTTCTTGGTCTGCCTCTTTTTGCCATAACCTATATTTATTTATTTAATTCGTATTGTTTTAGTGTATTCTCTCTAATTCTATCCATCTTATTAATCAACTCCATATCTTGAGCAAAGTTTTTGTCTAAATTCTCGTACTTCTTGATATACTTATTAATTAATGATGGGTCTTTTCGTAATAAATCACTTATCTGCCTTTGAGTTAGTTTAGCCATTCTAAATAATAGAACACACGCTATTCCTATTGCATTTGTCCTTTGAGCAGTATTCTTTCTGCCTCTTATTAAAGTATTCTCATTAATGTTAAACTCTAAACAAGTATTCAACAATATCAGATTGATTAAAATTTCATCTTGAGTAAACGTATTTTGACTAACTTGTAATACTTGAATTGTCTTTTGCAATCCCATTTTATCTATGGTCTTGAGCAAAACTTCTATTAACTCAATACTTATGTTTTTCAATTTATTTTAAAATATATTCAACAAAAATAATAAAATAATTGATGAAAATAATTTAACCTAAATAATAATCTATAATTGCTTTAGCCTCATCAAAGCCAACAACAAATTCAGCAAAGTAACCTTTTGATTTTAATTGATGGAGTATCTCTTCTTGCTCTCTTATATGTTTATCAGCAGTTAAATCTCCATCTTTTTTATAGATTCTTGTACCCTCTCTTTTTACCTCAAGAAATAAACCATGATAGTTTTTTCTTGGCTCAAATATCATAATATCGGGCAATCCTGCACATGACCTCATGCTTTTGAGTTTTCGTGCTTGATTCATAGTAACTCTTAATCCACTACTTTCACTTGTAAATAAAATGTTTGGATATTGCAGTTGAATATACTTACAAATAGCAATATGTAAATCGTTTTCCTTTTGCATATAAAAACCAAAAGGTAGGAGATATACTCAACTACCTTGTGGACTAATTACTAAATGTATAAATAACCAATTACAAAATTGGATAGTGCCTATTTAATTCCAATCCCAAAAACCAATCTTTGCACCTCCACTATTGGTAGATGTAGATGTAGTATTTTGATTAGGAGTAGATGTAGATGTAGTATTAGATGTAGTGTTATCTTCCATCTTTTCTACTACCTCATCTCTTTTGTTATCCATCTGTTTCTCCTCTGTATCAGATTGAGATTCAGTAATAACATCATTTGTTTCAAGAAATTCAAAGATACCATCACAAATATATCTATCGTATGTTTCTATCTTTGATTGAGTAGTAGCAGTAATGTTTACATTTCCATTTTTACTTTTACTCAAAATCAATCTCAAAGTTTTATCTAAATCAGTTTTTAATTGTTTAGTATGATTCGATAATTGATTGATAGATAAGCCATATTTCCTTAATAGAAATTCGTGAGGCAATTCTCTTGGATTTAATTCACTCATAATTGAAATTTTGGTTTGTTATACAAATATAAGAATTATCCCGTAACAATATCATCTATATTGCCACCCTCTTCAAATAATCCAAATCTTCTTTTTGGTGCAAAGCCAACAACCTTATCTTTATTTACCATAGATACTCCAAAGCCACTACCTATCTCCCAATGGTTATCATCAATCTCTCTTAATATCTCTCCCTCTTTAGTTCCATCTCTAAATGTATCATACATGACCTTATCTCCTATGCCAAAATCATTCATTCCAACTCCACCACCTTTTTCAAATTCTCTAAATTGATTAACTAATAAATAGTAGTAACGACCTACTTTTGCCCACCAAAAATGAGTGTATCTTCTTAAATGGTCATCTACTTCCGAATCACTTACTTCACGATTCTTATTGGCTCGGCTTATAGCCTCTCTCTCAATTTCACGAATTTCATCTCGTGCTTGTTGTTCTGTTGCTTTAAATTGCTTTTGATTCGTTGCTACTCCCCAATCATAATAAGTAGTTCCTCCGATAGTAACGTAACCATAATCTTTCAAGTCTTTCGCTTGGATTGAGTTTAGTTTTCCATATTCTTCTCCAACTCCACCACCTTTTGCGTAAACTTTTTCCACCATGTAAGGATAAATATGATAAGTTGTATTATCAAATAAAACATTCATTGACCCACTATCGAAAACATATTCAACTTGTCCTACTTTATTTGCATTATAAAATTTACCCAACTTTTGAGAAAACTTATTAGAAAAATCACTAATACTCCTATTTCTATTAAATTGTTGTAATCCTTTTAATGTTAATTTAATTTTATCTCCAACTTGAAATTTTCCAACTCCACCACCTTTTGCGTAACCTCTAACCCCTAATAATCTTCCTTTAAAATTTCTATCAAAGTCTAAAATAAATTTTCTGCTATCCTCATAAGATAAAGGTTTCATTTTTGTTTCATCAATAGGTGTAAAGGTTATATCATACTTAAACTCATCTTCTAATCTATCAAGTGTTTCCTCACTCATTACGGGTTTGCCAATCATACTTTCGTCAATGGGCAATCCTATGTATCTTAATTCAACAATATAATTTTTTGATTCAACTCCACCACCTCTTGCGTAATTTTTCTTTGATAACATCAAATCTCCTAAAAACGCATTGTGCTTTAACGCAGTTTCGGGTGCATCAAGCCATTGTATTCTAACATCAGACAATTCTCTAAAATCTTCATTTGGAGTAATTGATAACACTTTTGCTTGTCTTTCGGTATTTGAATTTGCATATTGAACAATATCTCCAACTTTAATCTTATCCATATCTTTACCCCTATACCAAACTCCACCACCTTTAGCCATCTTTTTCTTTTTGGAAAATGTCTTTTTAATTCCTTGCCCTATTTTCCTTTCAGTATCAAAGCCAAATTTCTGTGGTCTTGCTCTACCTATCTTATATCCTAAATAACCTCCTAAAATGCCTCCTATGGCTATTCCACCACCCCATGAGTATTTATCATTAGCCATATCGTCATAATAAGATTTATTCTTATTATAAATACGTTCTAAATGCTCAAAAAATGCTCTACCCGTACTGCCACTTGCACTTTTAGATTTTCTATATCCACTTTCTTTAGCAAGTTCTGATAATTCATTCCCAAAACTTTGTGCATGAAAATCTTTGTCAAAATCTACACCCATTTTTAATGCCTTTATAATAGCATCATCTTTGCTCAATTTTCCACCTCTTGCATATCGGGGAACATAATTTTCGTTTGTGCTTTTTGCCATAATTTTTAATTTATTCTATATGCTACTGCATCATTATAAACATCTCCTAAATCTATTTGCATACCATCATAACTTGATAAAAAATGTGCTATACCATCTTCTCTAACTGCACTCTCACTCGCATCATCTATATCAATTAATCCATTGTCCAAAACAACTTTCATTGCCTCTTCTTTTCCAAAATTATCTACATAGTAATCAAATCCTCCATTATCCATTTGGTCAGAAGTTAATGCACTAACAAAATCATCAATTCTATCTTCTGCTATTTCCTCTGCATCATCACTTTCTGCCTCTTCTTCACTCATAATATCCCACTCTACCATTTCATCAATTAATCTATTTTCATAGGTAGAGCCTCTCTCACTTTGTATGTCATTTGCATAACTATTATTCCATTCATCATAAACATTTTGAAAAAAATCATTACCATCAATATAATCAGATAACCAATCTTGATTAAAGTATTCGGGATTTTCTTCTAAATCTTCTCTTACTCTCTGTATAGCATAATCCTCTGCCTCACTTTCACTTTCAAATACCATGTATTCTTCATTTCCATCAGTTGCTATAAAGTATTCATCTCCGTATGCCCATTGATATTCTAAATCATTATTATTAACCTCTTTTCTTAAATCAGTTAATGCTTTTTCTATCCATTCTTCCATATTGCTTTTTTTTATGTAAAAATAATTATTATTTCTAAATACAAAACATTTTTGTTAAAAAACAAAATTAATTTTACATTCCTCTACGTTGATTTATCATACCTCTCATGTTTCTTCTAACATATTTTGGTCTGCTACCTCTCATTCTACCACCTCTTGCAAACTCATCAAGTTTTACATTTGAAACACCACTCATTTTTGTTAAGCGACGTACTCTATCCCTTGCCATTTCTATACTTTCCCATGTTTCACTTTGAGGTTTTCCTTCTTCAATATAAGTTATAGTAAATTTACCTTTTGTTTTACCATAAGGTTTAAAAGAAACTCCACCACCTCTTGCGTAGGTAGAGCCTCCTTTTGCCATTCGTTGATTAAATACAATTTGTGATGTGTATTCAGCACCATCGTTGTAATATACTTCTAAATCTTCAAGTAATGATTGTAATGCTTCATCTGTACTGAAACCATCTTTTTCAATATATCCACTTTCAATGAATCCACTATTAGTCATTCCACCAAAAACTAATCTATCATCAGTTTCCATAACTTCAAAATTGTGAAATTCCCCTTTATTATCTTGAAATTCAATAACCCCTAAATATGTAGCATTTGTAATATCAGTAACACTCCATTTTCCAACTCCACCACCTCTTGCGAACATATTTACACTTGATGATGAAAGGTTTGATTGAGTAATATCTAATTGTTGAGTAGCACCACTAACATCTCCACCATACATATATTTAGTGAGTAGTTTATCAATATCTGAACGTAACTTCATTAAGAACTCTTTTTGGCTATCCTTATCGAATTTACCTAAACTCTCTGCAATAGATGAAAGCATAGCAGTAGTATCAATAATAACTTTCTTTACTACTACTTTAGTTTTTTCTTTTACTTTTTTCTCTACTTTCTCCTCTACTTTTTTCTCTACTTCTTTTTTCTTTTCAGTAGCACTTTTATTAGGAGATTGTTTTTCTACTTCTTTTTTGATTTTTGCAGTTTCTTCTTTTTCTACTTTGTCCTCTACCTTTGATATTTCTTTTTCAATCTTTTCAGCAATATCTTTAGTATTGGTTTCAATTACTGCATCAGCAGTTTTTTCAGTAGTACCCTCAATAACATTATTATCTTTTTTGAGTTTTGTTACTCTTTTTACGTTATCTTCTTTGGCTTTAGTTTCTGCTTTCTTACGAGTTTGAGCCTTTGTTCTTAATGCTTTGTACTCTTCAATAATACTCTCACACTCTTCCTCTGTCTTGCCCGTTCTCTTTTTAATCTCTGCTTTCGCTTTAGCAATATCATCAGCACTTTGCTCTGTTTTTTTAGCACTTGGTTTTCTACCACGTTTTGTAGCAGTAGATGTACTTGGTTTTCTACCACGTTTTGCCTTTGGCTTATCTTCTACTACCTTTTCTACATCTTTTTCAGCAGTTTCAAATTCATCTTTGAATTTATCTACTAATTTTTGAAATGTTGCTCTTGCCTCTGCACTAATGCTTTGGTCATTGGCTCTTGACTTAAATTTTGCGTATTGCTCTTTTGTCGGTTTCTTATCTGCCATCTTTATATTATTTAATAATGTTCAAATTTAACAATTTATATTTTTATATTTTAAAATAACTATGCAAACAACATAGCCTCTTCTAAATCATCTATTAGTTCTTGAGTTTTTTGTTTAACCTCTTCGTTATCCTCAAATTCTAATGTTTCTTTTAAATCCATGATTAACAATTCAACTGATGATAACTCTTTTGTAGGCTCATCAACTACTTCTATCTCTTCAATTTCTACCTCCTCAACATTTCCTAAAATAGCATCTTTTTTCTTTTTATCTTCCAATGCTTTTGCTAATGCTCTATCAGATGGTCTATATTGCTTTTGAATTTCTTTTAATTCAGAAATAGGAGTATTGTTAAACACCTCAAGCATTTTATTACCCAAATAATCGGGGTTGCTATCAGCAAAATTAGATGCCCTTGCCAAATAACTTGACCCTGCTCTAATTTCCTCTGCATTTAACTCTTCTTGTCTGCGTTTTACTTCTTGAACTAACTCTTCAAATACTTGAGAATCATCTAATTGTTGTTGTTCTAATTTTAGTGTATTTATTTTTTCTTTACTTTCATCAATTAGTTGTTGTATATCACTCATAGATGAAATGCCCATTGGCTCAAATACTTTTTGTTGAGTAACTCTAAATTCTGCTAATTCTCTTGGTATGTTATTTTCATAAATTTTAGTTTCTTTAGCAAAATATAAACCATAAGGAACTGAAAATTTATTTTCAAAATCTACCCATGTATCAGATATGTTATCTTTATTCAAACTATGACTATAACTAAAATAAATTTGATTACCTTTAATTATGCTCAATAAACTATTTTGCATTAAATCAAAATTCCATGTTATTTGTTCTTCAACGGGTTTAGCCAATTCATAAATTAAATCTCTGCCTCTATACAAAGTAGAAATATCTAATCTAAATCTCATTATGAGATATTCATAAATATCAATTATGTTCTCTTTGAAATCTTTACTTCCCCATTTAAAAGGGTCGGGTTTTTTAAGGGGTTTAACCTCTTTTTCTTGCTCATCTTTTGGAATTACCCTTGTAATGTTTTTGTCATTTACAGATACCTCTTCTAATTCGCCAATATCTAATTTTGATGGTTTATAATATAGCATTTGTGAATCAATGATTTGGTTTGGATAATCTTTAAAAATAATCCTCATTAACTTGGCAATATCTTTTTTCTTTTCTTCTGATGTATCTAAAAAATTGTTTTGGTTTACAAAATCATCATCAAATTCAATTTTCAATTTATTGTCTTTAATGATTTTATCTAAATTACTTTTATCATCATCAATATTTCTATATGTAATTTTTGTATCATAATAAAATTTTTCAAGAGTAGATGTACCACTATCATTCAAAACATATTCTGCTATGCCTTTCTTTCTACCTTTTTTAGTATCATACTCTACCTCATCATATTCAATAATTGGAATTTCTGTTTTAGGTTTATATACCTCTCTCCAATTTTTAGAGTAGCCATTAGGATATGCTATCTTTTGTTCTTTAAGCAAAGTAACCATGATATTAACTAATTCCTCTGCTGAATAGTTATATATCTTTCCTATCCATTCTCTATAAATTATATTTTTAGATAAGTTTTTATTACTTTCCCAATTAAAAGGAGAATCATAATCATAATTCATTACACTATTACTCGTATAAGACCAATCTGATGGGTTGTTATAATTTTTATCATTTATTAATAAATCAGCATCTTTGTCTATTACTTTGGCAATAGTTCGCAACATATTATTAAATTCCTCTCTATTCCATAAAGGTTTGTCTAATAAATCAGGTCTTAAAAATCTAATGTTATTATACATATTAATATAAAAATCTCCTCTGTTAAATGGTCGGATATGAGGGTATTTTATTTTTTCTCCTGCATTATAAATTGACAAATAGCCAATGTTTCTACTTAACAAAGAAGATTCATCAACAATTTGCTCATCAATTTGCTCTTTTTTGTATTCTGCCTCAAGAAATGCAATTTGTTTAGGGTCTGTTAATAACTCATATTTCAATTCAGATGGATTAAAAGCAGTAGTATCTAACTCATTAACATTACCCGTTTTTGTCCATATCTGATTAATCCTTTCTGTTTTATCTTCTAACTTTTGAAACATAAAGACATCAATACAATCTGCCATTAAAGGAGTAACAATACGAACATTAGCAAATTCATTACCTTGCCTCCATATTCTACCCTCAACTTGAACTATATCTGTTGGGTTAAAATCAAGAAACGCATTGTAAAGTACACTTGCATAATTTTGCAGGTTTATACCCTCTTTAATAGCCTCACTACCTATAAGAACTTTTACTCTATCAGCATGAGGAATAGGCACATATTCTTCTTTTTCTTTGTCAAACTTTCTACCTAAAAAAGCATCTGCAACCATCTGCTTATTCTCATATTTCTTTTTTCCTATGAAATTTCCTTTTCCACTTATGATACCAACTTCTTTAGCCTCAAAACCTAACTCTTCAACGATATAATCTCTTATTAAATTAAATCCTAAAACACCAAAATTCATGTAAATAACTTGTCCACTCATATATGGACTTTTCTTTGATTCAGCATGAAAGTTTTTTATTGATTTAATACATTCCATGATATAAAGCATTTTAGGACTTGCCTCAACATATTGCTTGGCAGTTACCTTTCCTTTATATCCACTACATTTGAATAAATAAGGATTTAAGCATATTTGCATACCCCATACTAAACAATTTATGGCTTTTGCAGATTCTTTTGCTTTTTCTCCCTCTTTAGTACCATCTGCTAAATCATCTGCATTTTCTACATCTATTTCACTATTGTCATCATCATCTGATTTCTTTTTTTTCTTCTTGGTATATTTTCCTAAAATAGTTGTGTTTTGCCACTCTTCATTACATAAGTCTTCATAAGGCAAGGCATCTATGCCTTTTTTAGCATACTGCCTTACTCTATCCCATAACTCCTCTTGTTTATTAGATAATTTAATAGTTGTGCTAACGTAGTTTTCTTTAGGTAAATTATAAACCTCTTTTTCAATCATTATACGCTTGAGAGGTAAAACAATTTTATTAGGTCTTATTACTGCCTCATCTTCCTCTTCTCTTGATGATTTATCAAAAACACGATAAACGAATTTTTGCATAGCAATAATGTTTCTCCACCCAACAAGTTTGTTTCTTTTAACAATAGATAAATCGGTTTTAAAATCTTCTGAATACTCTATTTTGGCAAACAAATCAAAGAAATCTGATACAATACCTAATTCGGAATCAGATAGCATCTGATAATTCAAGTATGCTAACATAGAGTATAATTGTAAAGGACTATTGGTAAATGGGGTTGCAGATAAAAGCAAAGTATTACCCATAGGACTTTTACTCTGAATATATTGGCTTAACCACCAAAGTTTTGTTGCTCTACCACTTGCCTCTTTATTCCTACTTGTTTCAGATATTTTTGAATATGGATTTATTTCTCTTTGTATTTTAATTTTACCCGTTTCTTTATTTGCCTTTCCCGTTTGTATTGTTTTAGGTGCAGATACTACCTTTTCAAATAGATTATTGAAATTGTGAGCCTCATCTACACATACAAAATCATAATTTGTGCTTTCTATATTTAGATAAATAACCTCTTTATTCTTATCTACATTTTCAGATAGTATATTTTCTACTTCTCCACCCTCTTCAAAATCAATATCTTCATCATTTTCATCAAGTAAAGTGCCATCAATGTCTATTTGAGTATCATATCCATCATCATCATCATCTTCTAATTTCTCACTTAAATCCTCATCATCTTCTAAATTGAAAATACTTGTATTGTGTTTAGATTCAATTTGTTTTTTAATATCGGGATTTGATGTTAATTCATCAGTAGCCATTTCTAATACTTGAATAGCATTATCTAACCATTCCGTTCCTTGTTGCTCTAATGTTTTAGGGTCAAAAGCAAATAGTTTAGTTGCTTCATAAGTACAAAGATTTATTCCATCTACTGCATTATTTCCTAATTCATTATAGATGCCACCACCATTGTAGAACATATTTAATCTACTGCCTTTATTTTTAGGATTAAATTCTTGTCCTAATCCTCTTTGAATTTCTTGAGAAAATTGAAAATAAACTTGGTTAGGAACAATCACTAATGGTCTTTCACAAATACCTAAATCCAATGCTTGTTTCATAACAAAGATTGAGCAGAATGTTTTACCTAAACCAACACCATAGGCTAATCCAATACTTCCCCTTGTCATAAAGTATCTTAAAGCATTTAGATTTGCTTTTCTTAATACAAATAATCCTCTATTATCAATATATTTTTTATATGTAAATCCTATTGGAACTTGCTCTAAATTAGGCTCTCTATAAGCATTGTAAACACTATTAAATAAAAACTCAACTTTATATTGGTCATCACTTGATAACCCCTCTTGTAAAAATTGTGAAAATAATCTAATACCTACCTTTCTTGCATCATCTTTTTTACGAGCAAATTTTTCATCTCCCCCTTTTTCTTTTTTAAATGGATTTTTTTTAATGTTTAAATAAAAATTCATTAGGTTTTCTAAATCGGGAGTCAATGTACTCCATTGAACACCTATCTCTTGTGCCTTTTGCCCACTCCCTGCCATTCTACACCAACGAATAAATCCATCTTTAAGGCTTAAACTTTTTTTATTAATATATTGCGTATTTGCACCATATTTAAAACCTGCAATATCTTCTTTTCTCTCTCCTTTTTCAAAATTTGTGTAAATACTAAAGTTTTTTTCACTTTGCTCTCTATCGTGAGGATTTACTACCTCTGTTATCTTAATAGTATTTGCCATGTTTGAAATTGGCAACATAGATAAACGTACACTTTCATCTTTGGTATCACATTTTAATCTGCTATCCCAAACTTCTTTCCATATTGGTTTAAGAACTTCTACATGAAGATTATAAATGCTTTCTCCAAACCTTGAAATAAAATAATCTTTGTTTTTTTCTAAACTATTCCATTTAGCATAGATATTACCACTTTCATATATTACTCTTGGTTGTAATCTTTCTCCAAATTTGGCAGTAGGGTCAAAGAACAAAGCACCTTTTTTCATTAGTTCAATAATATCTACTGCTTGAGCAGGATATGAACTACCATATTTTTCAGCAAATCCTCCTTTTAATTTTTTTCTATTTCTATTTTGTAAATAAATAAAATAGGCTCTTTTATCATCAGTAGTTATTTGAGTATTGTATAAGGCATCTACTTCATCAAATGTCCACATAGCACTTTCTATTGTGCCATTTTCTTTTGCTAATAAACTTTCCTCTAAAGCCTTTTCCTCAAGTTTAAGTTTTTCCTCTGCCTTTTTTAATTGTGAATCGGTTAATTTATCTACATCTACCATTCTTGATGCAGTAGCCACTTGAGGATTATCCCCTAATAAAACTGAATAATCGGGTGCATCTACATCTTCAAAATTCTCAAAGTTGGCAAATTCACTTTGTGTTTCTAATATATCTTCACTTATAGCAACATCACTATCAAGCATATATTTAGAGCCTTTAGATGTTTGAACGATTCTTATACTATTATAACTTGTTTCTAACTTACCATTATATACTTTTATACTTTCTAAAGGACTTGTGCTATATGAATTAAAATAAATATCATATCTATCTCCTTTTTCAACTCCCTCAACTCTAATACGTTCTACAAAGAAATCATGTAAATTATCATCTTCTGTATAAAGTTTAGAACTATTTGTATAATCTTTCCAATATGAATCGGTAGTATATTTTTGCTCATTACTATTATTAAAATAATAAATTGGATAACCTATTTCTTCAAAATGATTTTGGATTCTTCTATTACCATATTTATCAAAAATTGCCATATTCTAATCTGTTAAGTAATTTGGATTTAACATATTTTCTTTTTCTACCAAAGCATCACTAATTCCCATGTCGGTATTAAAAAATGCTTTAATAACAAAATCTTCTATTTCCTTTCTGCCCTCTGTTGTTTGTTTTAGTTTACAAAGGTATGGAGTAGAGTTTTCATCACAAAAACTATCTAAATACTCCTTAATTGTTCTTTTAATCCCAATTATTAATTTATCTCTTTTTTTATTGTCCATAATGATTTATTTATTACCAAAGTAGTTTATCTGCATACCAACCATTAGACCCTCTTACATTTCTATTATTGCTATGTCTTGCTTTATATGATTTTCTTCTTTTATCTGCGTATTCTTTTCCTTTTGTTCTCATGTATGTAGGATAATCCCCATAGCCTAAAGCACCAACTGATGCTACCTTTTTGCCATTTTTGAAAACATCTATTTTCTTGCCCTTAACACTACTTGGCTTAACAACAACACCATATTTTTTGGCTTGTTGTCTTGTATAGTTAGTAATAGTATAAGCCATATTATATTTTCGTAATTGTATAAATCAAAGTTATCACTCCTCTATTTGTAATACCCTCGTTTATTGTAGCAAATTTAGTTTTACTTTTATTTACTGCATCTTGTATTTCCTCTATAAACTCCATTAACTTTATTTGAGATGTGAACTCGCTTATACCAACTCCAATAGCATTGTTTTTAACTTCATCTAAAAGATTTATTACTTCATCATTTTTAGGGTCTGTATGTTCGCAACAACACACAATAGCATTAACATCTGAAAGTCCTATATTCGTATAATCTGATACCTTTTTATTGTTATATGTAGTCATGTTTGTAATAAAGCAAATTTCACTTTCTATATTACCATAAAGATTGTCCGAATGATTTACAATTACTTCATCTAAAAATACGGGAGATTGTTTTAATAGTTTACCAATACCAACATTATGGATATAAAGTTTTTTGATTGGATTATCAATGTTATGATTTTTAAACATCAATCCATAAATCTTATTTATCAAAGTTTCTGATAATTGGTTTACTACATTAACACCTTTAAAAGATGCTAATTTTTCTAATTGCCTAACTGAATAATCTCTTACATCAGAACGTAATAACTCAATAGCCTCCTTATCGTTTTCACTTAAAGTATATTTAGAATAAGGTTTAACAGAGCCACCATCTGCATATTTGCTATCAAATCCCGAAATCATAAATTCACTATTCGGAATCATAACATACAAATCACTATTTGGAAATTGTAAAGCAGTAGAATTGCCTTTATTGTTAAGAAATACCATGTTATACATTTTGTTTCTTTTAAACAAAGTATCTCCCTCATATTGCCCACTCATTGTGTAAATATCAGCAGTAAAGTCATTCTCAAATTCTACAAAAACATTATGAGGCTCATAAGTCATGCCTCCCATCTCAAATTTTCTCCTTGCTTTTACATTGTGCTTTTGCTTATTGTACTCTTCTATGTAATTATTAGTTTCTTCATTAGATGGTCTGTATGTACCTCCAAAAGATTGTGCTACATTTCTTTTAAAGCCACTCCAAAGCCTTTTAAAATCTTCTTGGCTCTTTCTTTCTCTTTCTTTTAGTTCCTCTATTGTAGGCTCTAATTTTCCACCATCTGCATAATTTCCACTATATGCACCCATAATTTTCTCTCTATGAGATTTTGTTAAATCGGGTGCGAATGGGTGCTTAATATCTCCACCATCTGCGTATTTATACGGATAAACTTTCCACCTATAATCAATCCATTCTTTTTTTAGTTCCTCATCAGTTCTACCATCACGCAAATCTAAATCATACAATTCAGCAATAGTATCAGCAGAGCCATATTGTTTTAATAATGAATCGTACTCATCAGATAATCTAACTTTTACTTCTTTTTCTCGATTTATCTTATCTAATTTTTTCTTTTCTTTATGTGGCTCTAAAACATCACGAATATATGCCATTCTTAAATTGTCCATTTCGTAATCTTTTAAGTTGTATGCCTTATATCCATAATAATTAGCAATTACACTATCATTTGGAACAACACCACCATCTGCAAAATCTTCATATCCCTCTAATTGATTTAAAGGAACATCTATTGGTCTTAATCCATAAGGCTCATTATCTAAACCATATTCAAATGTATATCCTATTGATTCCATTTCTTTTAGAAAATCAGCAGAATCACTATAATCAAAATCCCCATCAATTATTTTATCTTGGTATTTATCATATATTGCTCTTACATTAGGAGGTTGTTGTTCATATTCCTCAAATAAATCTACCATACCACCTTTATTGTATTGACCTTTAATAAATTCATTATAAAAGTATTTTTTTACTTCGTTTATATCCTTTAAACGATTTCTATATTGAGCATCTTGAGTTGAATAAGTGCCATCTTGATTTTGAATTACATTTCCATCTTCAAACCACTCTATAAATGATTCCTCTTCATACTCATTTAAAATACCACCTTTATTGTATTTATATTTTCTACCCGTAATATCATCACAATCAATTTTAACTCCATTACCATCAGCAGAATTAATATCACTTGCTATTTCACAAATTGTTTTTTCTTCTCCCTCAAATTCATAGGTTTTTTCAGATGCCATATTTCTTTTATTTATAACACCCTCTCCTCCCTCTAATTCTATTTTCTGACCCGTTGATTTTACTTCCATAGGGATTCCTCCCTCTTTATGTGATTTGCCCGTAGTAACTCCATTACTATTGCCTTTTTGAAATGCCATATAAATTTTGTATTAATTTATAATTCTATAAACATACAAATATAAAGATATTATTTTTAGCAAAATACAATTTGTAATTAAATAAAAAAGCCTCCTTTTACAGAGGCTAATTTGTTAATCTTTAAAATTAAATTTATATGCAATAAATAATTCTCTTCAAATATAAGTATTTATTTTTTTAATTGCGTATCAATAAATTCATTTTTTTCAATTAAATCATTTGGCGTTACATTTAGTGCAACACACAATTTTAATAAAGTAAATATCTCGTAGTTTTCTTTTTTACCATTTACTATTTTAGATATTACATCTTTTCCTAAATATGTTTTACAATTAGATTTAATAGCATTAAATAAATCTGTTTGTGTCATATTTCTTTTTTCAAGTATCTTTTTAAGTTTTGTTTCCATGATTATTTATTTATTACTCCTCAAGTAAATCATTCAACTCATTTTCTTTAATTAAATCAGTTATCATTACATAAGGATTGGTTTGATGTTCATAGGCAAAATCATTATACACAAAAGCATATTTTGGCATACCTATTTCTTTTTGAATAAATGCAATTCCATTTTCTGTTATTCCATACCAACCTTTTTTATATTTTACCTCTGTTGGACTTGTTGGCATTTGTTGAATTAAATCCCAATACTTTAATCTATTAAAATGTTTGGTAATGTTTGGGAAATCTTTTAAATACTGCATAAATACTCTTTTAGGAAAATAATCAGTAATTAATGTGTTTTCTGTGTGTCTATAATGCTTATAAACAAAAACTAAACATATTGCTAAATTCCTCGTTAATTCTCTTTTAGTGTATTTACTTCTATCTGATGGTTTTTCTTTTTTTAAATAAGCACCACCACCCCTATTAATTAATTCATCTTGTATTTTAGATAAATCATTCTCATTAGTAATTATACTTTCATTATTACTCATAAATAATTATTTATTTGGTTTGAATAAACAAAGATACGTTTATTTTATAATATAAATACTATGGTAGTGTAATATATTTTACAATATAAAAAAGAAAAGGGAGATAAAACTACCTCCCTAATCTTCATACACAAAAAAAAGTGTTAAATCTTTTTGTCCTCAAATAGTGAATTAATTACTTTCTTTTTAAACTCACTTTCTGATAATTCAATCCCATTGGTTTTAATACCTATGTTATTTTTTACCATCTCAAGCGTAAAGTAATTACTCTCTCTTTCATTCGTTTTTGGGTTATTTACTACTAAATAAGAGCCATGTATTTTCTCCATAATAGAAATACGATTATAAACGAATAAATAGTTATCCTCTGTTAGTTCGGGAATACCTATTACTAATCCCATCAACATAATAAGCATATTACATTCAGTAGTCATTTGAAAGTATTTACCCTCCTCCTCAAATTTAGGTTGTTGAAAGAAAGCACGTTTATCTGATTCATTTTCGTACTCTTCTTTAGATATTACTCTAAAGGCATTTTTATTCGGTCTTACATCAAAAGTTAAAGCCATTGTGTGTGTATTTATTGATTATTAAAATTAAAGTGTTCTCCTAATGTCTGTTGGATTCTTGTAGGTATCACAATATATGCGTTACAATCATCACAACAAGTGGAATTATTACTATCTCCATAAGGAGATGCGTTATTACCATATTCGCCCTCTATATTCTTACCACAGAGGCAACATTTCTTATCAGTATTTACATTTTCTTTACTCATATCTCAAAGATTAAAGCAAGAGGCATTAAGCCTCCTGCGTTTTAGGTACATAAAAAGGATTTGATTTATTTTCAGTAGTCAAACATTGATATACTATCGCATCTACTACCTTATCGTATTTGTTCATCTGTTCATCACTAAATGAATAGTTATTTTCATAACCATTCACTATCCAATCTCTTAATTCATCGGCTAATTTGGATTCAACCATATATTGCCTCAAAAAAGAAAGCATTTCATCATAGTAATCAGTTATAAATACTTCTCCCTCTACATTACATTCTCCATCACAATAGTAGCAATTTTCCCATTCCTCTTCATCTAATTGCATATCATGATAACCACAACCATCACATTCTCTACAAGTTTCCATCTCTATATCAACTACATTACAATTACCATTATTGCAGAAATCATAATAAAGCCTACTTATACATCTTATTAACTCTCCATGTATCGTTTCTGCCATGTCTGATGATGGAACTAATTTATTCCAAAGATTACTATATATCTCTTGATATACTCCGTTCTCTCTCCAATAGTGTTGATTAAGTGTGCAATTTAATTTTGTTTTCATTGTGTATATTTTAAAATTCTATTCAAAAGTAACATTTATTTTTAATACACCAAACATTTTTTGTAAAAAAAATAACTTTTTTTGTTTATTTAGTTTTTATTACTATATTTGAATAAATTTAATACACAAATTATGAGTAAAGGAGGAACAATAAATGAGAAAGGCTTACCTCAAGAAAATAAGCCACTACAATTTAGAGATACTTATGGGAATCTTTGGGAGGGAACTTACATTAAAGAAGAGGATATGTTCTTTATTGGATTTGAAGATAAAGGAGATTTTAGATATTCATTTCAAGTAACTGAATGGGAATACACAGATAAAATTGAAACTAAAACTTATTAAGATGCAATATCAATACAACCAAAATGACCAATTTAATAGAGTAGTTACTATTATAGATAGTTGCCTAACTTTTGACCAATTATCTTGTTGTTTAACAATGATATTTAATATAAAGTCAAGACATAAAATAGATATTGACCCTTTGATAGCGAGGGTTAATGATAAGAGGCAAGAAATATACTTGAAAAAAATAGGGGAGGTTTAACTCCCCTTTTTTGTTTTATAGTTTTTAGTAGTCAGTTGTATCTACAAATTTAAGAGAATTTATTAGATAGTGTTTCTTTAGAACACTCTTTCCAACTTTTATAGTTATTCAATTTACCCTTACAATTTACAAGTAGGTATTTATCTAAATCTGTTTCGGGTCTAAAACCATAAGCGAATCTATTAATGATATTATCGTAATGATTATTAATAATTCTATTCGTTTCTTTTTTTAATTGCTTTAAAGAATCTAATAATGATTTTGCCTTACTTGGATTTTCAATCATGTATTGTTTAAATACATCTTCTACATAAGTATTGATTAGATTATCGTACTCTATAATCTCTGTTAAGGTAAAAGGTCTTGATTTGCTTTTTAAGGCATCTTTTAAGCCATCTTGCATAGCATTTGATAAAACATATTTCTTTACATCTATAACCTCTTTATCTTGCCATGTAAATCGTTTATTCTCTCTCATCTCATCATCACGTTTAAGAGCCAAAGCCTCTTTTCTTTTACGTTCTCTTTGAGCCAATAATAAATCTCCATAAACTCCACTTAATGCAGTTTGCACTTGTAATGCTTGTTGTTCAAAAACATAAGATAATGGAATCTTACCACTTGCACTTGCTCTTAATATCTCAATCAAACTATCAATAAAATAATCGAAATGGTTTACAATAGGAAATTCTACTACACCCTCATTTTTATTTTTAAAAGAATCTCCATACAATGTTTTCTCCATGTCTGTTAATTCTACACTTTCTATTTCTCCACTTTCTAATTTTCTTTTACGTTCATCACGTTTTTCAATGTTTGATAAAAATTGTTTTTGGAAATCCAAAGCATGAGCAAACTCATGTATTAAAGTATTGAAATGAAATGCAGTTTTTTGATATTCGGGAATTGTTAATCCCGTTTTCTTTTCTTTATAAAAATCTCCCCAACTACCACTTTTAGAATCTCCAATACCAACCATACCTATTTCAGTATAGTACCATCTATCTTCATATTCAAATGTTGGCATCTCTCCTATATTGGCTAACACTTGAGATTTAGTTCCTGCATACACCATGCAATAACTTCTACCATCTTTAGCATGAGGAGTATGTTTTAAAAGTATATCTATTGGTAACGTATAACTAAAATGCTCTATTGCTTGATTTAACCAATTTTGCATATCCTCAAATGAAATACTTATCCTACCCAAATAGTTATAATATAACCACATAGAATAATCTCTTTCATATATTGCTTTACTTACAAGTTTATATTCTCCCGTTAATAAAAAAGATACACCCATCTTTTGATTTTGCTCTTCCATGTATTCATAGCCTTGAAAATCGTATGTATCAACATATTTACCTAAATCATATCTTTTGGAATCCGTATCTACATTAGCACCAAACTTATTTAATACTTGCGTAAATGATTTAACCATTTTAGGATTAGAGTTAGGGTCTTTAATATACTCTTGCATAGCCTCAACTTCATATTGAGTTATTTTACCACCCTCTGCTAATTTTCTTTTTATATCTGCCTCTGATAATGCTATTGCTATTGCTTGTTTTCTATTAGTAACCTTATCTCCACTACTTGATTTTAATTTACCTCTTTTATATTCTCCCATTACTTTAGCAACCTTTCTTTGTTGAGAGGGAGTTTGACCACCTTTATTCATTTTTAATTCTTTAGCATCTACTTTACTTGCTTTACCACCCATAACTGCTGAATATACTCTACCCATACCCCATTGTTCTTTTGATTTAACATTAGGTCTTACACTTGATGGATTAGTTTTATATGCACCTACTCCCTTATTATAAATTTGTTGTAATCCCTTTACTGATACACCCGTATCTTTTGAAATCTCATCTAAATCATGCGAGGCATTTTTAGAATAGCCATATTTTTTATTATACTTATTTCTCCATGTTTCCACGTTACCTCCTTTTTTAAATTCATTATCAAATCCATCTATAACAATTCTGTTACCCTCTTTAGAAACCTCTAATCCACTTGGGGTTAATCTTGAGTAATAATCTTTATAGAAATTAATATCCATATTAATTCATATTGAAAATATCGTATTTACTTTTAAAAGCATTTCCATCTTTATCCTTACTCTTTTGTAAATCAAATTTTGTCAAATATCTAAAATGATACCTCTGTATATTATAACCTCCTGCACCTATTGAGTTTGTTTGATAATAAACAATAGCACCATTTTTAAATACTATCTTAAATATACCTTGATAACCTTGAGAATCTACTTTTAATTCTACAAAATCAATACTTTTCATTGGACTTGTTAGATATGCCCAATCTTTATATATAGCATTAAATAATTTTACCTTTAACGATAAAACATAATCTGCAACAAATTTGCTTAAAGTTTTATTAAAATCATCTTTCAATCCAATTACCTTATATTCGGGAACATCTACTATTTCTATTTCTCTGCGTGTTTCATATTCTCCTTTACGAGTTTTTCCCGTTGGCTCTATTTGTAGTAATTGATTATATATAGGTATTATCAGCCATAATTCTTCTAATAGAATAGGCATAGTGTTATAATGCTCATCTTCTGTATAATATGCTTTTCCGATTTGCTCACTCAATAAAGTATCATATCTATTCATTTCATTTACATAAATCTCTTCATCAATAGGTTTAAGTTTATCTAAAATTGTTTGTTCAATAGTTTCAATCTGCTCTTGATTATTTTGAGATAACTTTGATAATAACTTGCCTCTATCTTTTTGCAGTTCCATATTGACTTGCGTTCTAATATCATAAGCCTTTTTAGGTAATTTAATTCCAACTGAATCTGCTATTTCATTTAATCGTTCTACTGATATTTTATTAGCATCTAATAACTTTCTATAAATATCCTTATCTATTGCATATCTTACATTTCCCTTATTAGTTTTTTGAATACCACTATCTCCTTTTATTTTTTGTTCTTCCGTAAAGAATTTACTTAACTTATTTTGGTATTCTTTATTCTCTTTGATTATTTCTTCGGGAGTAGTCATGTTATAAAACTTCTCATTAAATTCTTTAGTAAATAATCTTCCTAATTGTATATTGAAATTTTCCTCCTCTGTATAATAATCTGAACTATATGTTTTAGTTTTTATTAAATGCTTTTTATCTGACCTATAATCCTCCTCTGTATAAAAAGCGATTGAATTACTACTATAACCAACACTTTTTAAAAAGATATTATTCTTTCTTACAAACTTTAAATAATCTTTTATAATTGGAACTACTTTGTCCTTGTATTCTTGTTCTGTCATTAGGTATGCAGAATCACTTGCTAACTCTTCGCCATCATATTCAAAAGATGTAGGTATTTTGCTTACTTCTTTATCATCTTGTTTTTTTACTGCCTCTACAACAATTTCATCAGAAAACTCCATAGCCATTTTTAAATCAGAAATCAACTCTCTTGCGTTCTTTTTGTCTTTGGCAGACATGAACTCCATTGACATCTCTAAATCGCTTATAAGAGCCTCTAAATTGCTTGTAGGAGGGTTTTCTTTAGTTTCTTTTACATATGTTCCACTTGACATTCTATATGCAGGAGAATCGCCAACAACAACATCTATATTATTATAATCTATAATTTCAATACTTGATTGTTCAATATCATTATTTCTCATCAAAGGCATAATAAGAGAATAGGTAATATCATTTTGGTTTGCGTATTCATTAATAATTTCATCACTTTTTACAAATAAAAATGCTTTGCTATAAAAATCATCTATATCTGTTTTAAGCCATTTAATTTCCTTAACTCCTAACTCAATCCACGATTTAAATAATTTCAATAAATAATTAGCATTAAAATATGCACCTTTATCTCCTACCTTTATTTCTATACTATTTGTAAATGAATCTGTAATCCTATTGCTTATTAATGTTGATAAAGCATCTACCATAATTTGACAATTAATAGTAGTAAACTCATTCATTTGATTGATATTAACCAATACCTTATAATTAGGGAATTTACCATCTAATTTGGCTTTACTCTTTAGATATTGTTGTTCAGTTTCCTTTAAATTACCTCCTACTTTAGTTAGGTCTTTATATTCTTTCTCTAAATTTTTTCTTAAAGCATAAACACCATTACTCCAATCTCCCTCTTTTTTACCTACAATATGTAGCAATACATGAGCATCAGTACCCGTAGCCATGTTATCCTCAAAATCAATTCCTTTCATTATAGGTCTTAAATCATCTCTACTTACTATATCCTCAAATACTTTATTCAAATGTGGATTATAAGGACTAATTGGATATTCTACTTTACCACTAAATACTTCTTTTACTTTGACATTTTTTATATCCTTTTTAGGCAAATACGCTAAATAACTTTTTGGTAGATATTGTATAAATTCAGTTTGGTTATAAGGATAATCAGAACTATCTATATTATATTTTTTATTTATTGGTAACAATGAATTTGCCTCTATCACTAAAGGAAATAACTCCTCCATTACTTTTTTAGAAAACTTATCATTTTTATTATCGGGTGCAAATGATTTATTCTTATTTATAAATTCAAATCCATCTTGAACTATTAGAGATAAATTGTTTTTATTCTCTGCATTTTTGTTCTGTTTGAATTTTAGAATACTATTATTTATTTCTTCTATTATTCCATCTAAACTATAATCTGCCATTACCAATCATTTTTTATTATGTTACAAAAAGAATTACCATCTATTGACAAATACGCAGTAACCATTTCTTTTTTTTCAAAGTTATTATTTTTTTCCCCACTACTAAAACGTATATTCATTGGACATACGATTCTCCCTTGTCTATCAGTTATTTGAAATACAATCAAATGCCTATCTGATGTTTGTATTACAACAAAAAACTTCTTTTGCAGTAATCTACTCAAATCACTTGCTATTTGTATTTTGGCATAACTTACCATACAAGAGTTATATTCCTTAAACCAACTTAATCCTTGAGTTCGACATTTTACTTCTACTATGCCTTTTAATTCGTTATCTCTCGTTAAAAAAGCATCTACCCTACTCATTACATCTTTTCCAATGTATGTGTAATGACATTTCCACTTAATACTTAAAAAATCTAATGCCTCCTTTTCTCTTTCATAATTCTGATTGACATACATAGTATTCATAAGCGATTAGATGAATTAAAATTTTCTTTTGATATATTTCTATATCTAATAGGGAGATAATGTCTTAAAACTAAAATATAGCCTTTTATCATGTTATTGTGTTTTTTCTTTCTTTCTTTCTATTAATAATGTTGTGTTATATCATTACTAATAAAATTGAGTTTACAAATATAATAATTAATATCATTCATTTCATTCATTATTATTAATATATTATTTTAG
>Ga0070751_1000125_pt1 | contig 60947 bp, 51 predicted proteins | sample VirMetDEL_Aug_28_FD_78514 | JGI IMG/M metagenome (GOLD analysis project Ga0070751, IMG submission 78514) | Aqueous microbial communities from the Delaware River and Bay under freshwater to marine salinity gradient to study organic matter... | ecosystem: Environmental > Aquatic > Marine > Coastal...
CTGAGTGTTCATTCCTGGCTTTGGTCCCGCATAGTTTCTGCGGGGGTCGGATGATATCATGCTGCCTGTCATATCTTTATCTATAATTCGGATTCCTTCTGAAAGCTACATGGACTCTTGACCATGTTCTGTTTGCAGCCGTAGTACCTGAACCATCAAGATACATAAATGCTAAACCACACTCTCGTTTCACAGAGGGATCTAGGGGAGTCCAAGAACCTTCGGCGTAGTCATTAGTTGAGACTCCATCAAAACTTACACCACCTGACACTATCGCATCAGACCCTAGTTGTCCGCTATGGATATATTCATAAGCTGCTCCCTGTCCGTCACCGATAGCAAAAGGGGTACTGACTCTGTTGAAGGGAGTATTTCCAGAAGTAACGCCTACACCTATAACAATTCCACTATTGTCCCCAGACTCATAAGTACCTCTCACTTGAAACTCATCATATTCGGTTAGGTTGACTTTCCAACCCTGCCATTCTGAGTTCGTTCCGAATCTCTGAGGGTAGGATTGGTTCGGGTTCGTATATGCAACCTCTCTGTTATTCAAAGCCTCAATATACAACTCAGGAACTACTGCGTGTTGAGCTATCATTGCAGACACATCAGCAGGACTGTAAACACGATATTCAGTCGAAGTGCCAGCAGAAATCTCGTCTGTGCTAACAGCGGAGAGTGTAGAGCTTAGAGGACCATAGTTATCAGCGACATTTCCGCCGAAGTCCTGGTTGCCAGTTAGCGTTCTCGTACCGTCAGTGAGTAGGTACTGAGAGTGGTCATCGTCTCCAAGACCAGTCAATGCGCCGTGATCTGTTACGCCTCCACCACCAGTTTCGTGAGCAATAACGGCTGCGCTAACATCAGCGGGGGTCCATAGTCGATAGTCCGTTCCTGTACCCGCAGTAATCTCTGCTGCTGTTACACCAGAAGGAGCAAACTCCCTCCAAATTGCAGAGCCGTCAGTAGCAACTTCGTTGATGTAGAACTTACCATTGTTTTCGTTTAGCCACAAGTCCAAACTAGAGTAGCCCAAATCAATATCGTCATCAACGGTTGGGTCTGAGGTTGTAACTTCTCTTGACTGAGGGTCGATGCCGAGATCGGTTAGACCCTTATCTACGATACCAGAGGCAGTAGTGACAGCAAGCTCGTCAGTGCCAGATGCAACTCTAAACAGAAACTCATCGTTGCTTTGAATTGAGCTAGCGTCAAGGGCTGAAATAACATCATGCAGTTCAGATTCTGTAAGGCTACCGCCTCCACCACCAGCAGCAGTAATAGAACTCCAAACAGCAGCACTAGTAGTAATGTCTAGACAGATAAACGCTTCGTCGGTACTGGTGTTCGTCCATAGGTCGTTGATGATATGAATGACACCGTTGGTTCCAGCACCATCGTCGTTAGCGTTAGGATCTCTAGTAACCGAAATACGGTTCTGAGGATCGATACCTAGATCGGTCATACCCCTATCTACGATACCAGAGGCAGTAGTGACAGCCAGTTCATCAGTACCAGAAGATACTCTAAACAGAAACTCGTCGTTGCTTTGAATTGAGCTAGCGTCAAGACCTGAAATAAGATCATGCAGTTCAGATTCTGTAAGGCTACCGCCTCCACCACCAGTTTCGTGAGCAATAACGGCTGCGCTAACATCGGCAGGACTCCAAACACGATATTCAGTTGAAGTTCCTGCTGTGATCTCTGCTGTGCTAACAGCGGAGAGTGTAGAGGAGGCTGCTCCGTAGTTATCAACGACATTTCCGCCGAAGTCCTGGTTGCCAGTTAGCGTTCTCGTACCGTCAGTGAGTAGGTACTGAGTGTGGTCATCATCTGACAGACCAGTCAAAGCACCGTGATCTGTTACGCCTCCACCAGCAGCAGCAGCAGTAATAGAACTCCAAACAGCAGCACTAGTGGTGATATCAAGACAGATAAAGGCTTCATCAGAACTAGTGTTAGTCCACAGGTCATTAATGATATGGGTAACGCCGTTCGTACCAACACCATCGTCATTGGCATTAGGATCTCTTGTATTTGTAATGCGATTCTGAGGATCAATACCTAGATCAGTTAGACCTTTATCTACAATACCTGATGCCGTAGTTACTGCTAGTTCATCAGTACCAGAAGCTACTCTGAATAGGAACTCGTCGTTACTTTGAATTGAACTTGCGTCTAGACCAGCGATTAGGTCTTCCAAAGCACCTTCTGTTATACTCCCAGCAGCGGGACCATGTTGCAGAGCCATGCTAGAAATATCAGCGGGACTAAACAAACGGAAATCTGTTTCTTCGCCAGCGTTTCTCTCAGCAGTAGACACTCCACTCAAAGTGGAGCTAGTGGGACCAACATTTTCAAAGACCTGACCTCTTAGGTCTATGCTACTGAATGTGTGAATGCCAGAAACCCAAATCTCTTTGAAGCGTTGATCTGAATCACCAAGTGTAAAGGCAACATCGTTAGCAAGCGAGGGCAGTATGTTAGAGCTTACAGGGTCTGACCAAGTATTTCCACCTCCGCCTCCGCCTCCTCCAGTTTCATGCGCTGCAACAAAGGCTATAATATCATCGGGAGTGAATAGCTTTAATGATGGATTACTAGCCGTCCCTACAACGGGAGGGATAATTGAGGAAACACTGTCTACTACCTTTTGCTCATTTCCAGATAATCCTACAGAAACAATACCAGAAGGATATGAAACTCCTATTCCAGCACTTGCGTCTGTTCTTTCGTCCTCATAGTCTCTAAAGAATATTCTTCCCGTTGAGCTAGGATCTTTTGGGGTATAATTATCGTGCCTAATAGTCATGGTCCGCCTAATGCCATACGCCTTATATAGGCGTTATATGGCTGACAGACCTACAAGATTCTTATCCTTGAACACAGCTTGGAAACTCTTGTCAGAGTCCCCAGAAAGGATGCTGTCAGCGATTTTAGGAGCAATCTCACTCTTGATAGTACGCTTCAGGTTTCTCGCTCCATACTCAGCGGAAAAGCCCTCTCGGACAACATAGTTTACTAGCTTTGCGTCTACCTTTACGGGCAACTTCCCAAGGTGGATACGGGCGATCTTACGAGCCTCTCTTTCTCCTAGCTGCTTGAACCTTACAACATAGTCGATACGGTTACGGAACTCAGGAGAGAACTTGTTTCGATAAGCATCGTTAATCTGCTCTTCTACTTCTTGGTAGGTGGTCTCTGATGAGTTGAAGCCTACCTGCTTCTTTCCGACATGATCGCGAAGACCAATGTTAGAAGTGAAAATAACTAGAGAGCGTGAGAAATCCAGAATATGACCTTTTGAGTCAGTCACTTCTCCCTCGTCAAGAAGGTTGAGGATAACATCATATAGCTTGTCATGGGCTTTCTCAATCTCATCAAAGACGATTACCCACTCCGAAGACTTTTCAGCAGCGTTACCTAGGATAGATCCAGTTTCGTGACCGATGTATCCTGGAGGAGATCCCAGCAGCTTTGCGTATTCGTGCTGTGCTGAATACTCACCGCAGTTGATCTTGAGCATTTTTTTCTTTGACCCAAACGCAACTTCTGCGATCTTCTTACTAAGTTCGGTCTTTCCTACACCAGTTGGTCCGATGAAAAACAACGAGGCTGTCTTTTCCAAATTCGCACGAATGAGCTTGAGGGCTTGTAAAGATGTCTCGACAGCCTCGTCTTGACCGATTACCGCTTTCTTGATCTTTTTCTCTGCGTTTTCAAAGTCACGCAAAGAATGGCATCCCGACTTGTCCTCTTTCAGGAATGCTACGGAGTCTTCATCAAAGGCTTGTTGGAAGTCATGCATATTGACTGCCTTTACCACGGACTCCACTTCAAAGATTTGATATACTGTGATCACAGACTCATAGAACTCACAGTAAAGTTCCATCAGGGTGATATCCTTGTACTTATTTCTCAGCTTGTCTTTAATCTTTTCCCACCCAACGACAAGATTTTCCACAATGAACTTGCGGAAAGCCATATCGGAGAACTTTCCTTCATTAATCATGTCGGAAACTTCACCAATAGTATCGTGAAGCTCTTCTTCGGAAAGTCGTTTGGCGTTAAATAAACAGTTAAATGCGGAGCAGTAGATCTTGTGATACTTGGCTCGGTTCTGCTTATCAGTCATTGGTCAGTTCGTTTTGCAGGTCATCGAAAGATGCGAACTTTTCTTCTGCATCTCTCTTGGGAAGATTTTGGGCTTTTAGTTGAGCAGCCTTGTACTTGGCTAGGCTGTCAAGTGCTTTTGTAGCTCTTTCTGATGTCTCTTGGATCAGGCTTAAAACCTTTACCAGACACCTCTTAGCTTCATCATCAGCAGGGTTTGAAGAAACCATGTCCTCAAACAAATCTTTTACACGCTCCGCACTCTCTCTGTCCTTTGATAGCTTCTCCAAAATGGATTTGTATACGCGGTCGATTCTGTTTGGAGTGTAATAGGCTGTTTTTGGTTGGTACTCGGACATGGTTGTCTCCTTAGATTAAAGGGTGATCCCCGCTATATCTAGTCTTTTTTCTTGCCGTAACGCTGCTCTACATACTTTATTTTATCAGGCTTTGCCTTTGTAGCGTAACCGTGTTCGGCTTTGGACTTTTCTTTCTTGCCTTGGGTTTGATTGATTTTTTCGCCCCCATGCTTGACCTTAGTTCTTTCTGAATACCTTTTAATCTCGTCATAAGGAGTTCCAGAAGGAAAGCCCTTTACGATCTTATCTGAGGACTTCTTGCCCCAAGTGCCTTTTGAGATAACATAAACTCTATCTGAGGCTGGGGTAGTGAAGATAAAACCGTAGGGCTTCTCTGCGAGAGCGTTCTTGATTCCAGGCATGAGGGGGACTTTAGTTCTTTCGATTCCAGTCTTCGCCTTGCCTTTTTTCTCCTTGGTGGGGGAGCCGACGTTTTTTGCCATTCTACATTATATATTACAGATCCAAGTCCCCAGACTCGATTTTATCTGTGAGGGTCTTATCCATCTCTGCCTTGCGGTATTTCTTATCGTCTCCTTCAAAGCTGAACCACCCTTTGGACGGCTGCGTGATGAGACCGCTCTTGTAAGCAAGCTCAGTCATGCCGTGACCTCTGCTTAGACCTTTATCAAACAAAAGCTCAAACTCACACTCTTGGAATGGCAAAGCGATCTTGTTCTTCGTGGTTTTGATCTTGCCTCGGATGCCAGCGACATTACCACGATCATCTAGGATCTTGTCGTTCTTGCCAGAAGCCGTCTCGATACAGGTTCCGCAATAATATTGAAGAGCCTTTCCTCCACCAGCCTTTGTTCTTGGGTCTCCATACATAACGCCGACTTTACTTCTGATTTGGTTGATGATAATCAGACCAGCCTTGTACTTTCTTAGGAACGGGTTGATTCTTCTCAGGCAGATACCAGCGATCTTGGCTCTCAAAGCACCGCCCATGTTGGGATCATCTGCAACCTCTGCTGACTGCGTTTCTTTCTTTGAAGGTGATACGCCGATAGAATCGTAGCCGATGATGATGGGAGTGTCTGGATCAACCTCTCGGATCTTTAGGATGGTGTTCTCCATCGCTTGGAAGCAGTCCTCCAGAGTAGCAGGATCGAGATAGATCAACTCTTCGGGGTTCAGACCAAGCTGCTTCGCAAATGTTTTACTATACGCCTTCTCAGAATCGATTAGGACAGGGATGTAACCTTTGCTTTGCGCTCCTTTGAATGCGTGTGTTAGGAACACAGTCTTCGCTGTTGAAGACTCGCCATAGATCTCAGTAATAGATCCGATGGGGTAACCTTTCTTGAAGTCTCCAGAAATAACCTTATTCAATGCGTAAGAGCCAGAGTCCACAAATCCAAGTGCCTCTGGCTCATCTGATAGGACTGTTGCGCCCTCTAGCTTCTTAACGATATCGTCAAACAGACTCATGTAAGATTAAAGTTGAGTTGCAATCCAAGTTAAGGTTTTTTTCATACCTTATTTAGTCTGTGTTCGATCATTTCTTCTAGCATCTGATCAAAAGTATACTCTGGCTCCCAGCCTAGAGTCTCCTTTAGTTTAGAGCAATCGCCCTTCAGATCGTCCAGTTCGGTGGGCCTAAAATATTCCGGGTCTACTACTACAAAGTCTTCGTAGTTCAAGTTTAGCTTAGAGAAGACTTTTTCACAAAGCTCTCTAATAGAGTGAGACTCTCCAGTAGCACAAACAAAATCATCGGGAGTATCGTGCTGAAGCATCATCCACATTGCTCGTACATAATCCTTGGCGTGACCCCAATCCCGCGTAGCGTTCAGGTTGCCAAGTGCCAGCTTATCTTGTAGCCCTAGTGAAATCTTCACAGCCCCGTCTACGACCTTGTTAGTAACGAAGTTCAAACCTCTCCGGGGGGACTCATGATTGAAGAGGATACCGTTTGACACAAACATGCCATAGGAGCTTCTGTATACTCTGGCTAGGTTGTATCCGTAAAGCTTTGCACAACCGTATGGGCTCACTGGTCGCATGAGAGTGCTCTCTCTTCTGAATCCATCAGTATCGCATTCGTTACCGTACATCTCGGAAGAACATGCTTGATAGATTCTGGCGTCAGGGCAGTATAATCTAGCTGCTTCTAAAATATTCAAGACACCATTAGCATCTGTAAGTGTGGTATATTGAGGCTGATCAAAACTGATTCGTACATGAGATTGTGCAGCCAGATTGTAAATCTCATCAGGCTTGTGTGTGAGAAGGATTCTACACACAGAACCCATGTCACATACATCACCGTAATGTAGATGAAGTCTTGGATGATTGAGAACTCCTCCCTCCTCCAGTCTTCTAGTTTGATTCTCTGGCATAGAGTGGCGTCGAAGTATACCGTGTACTTCGTAGCCTTTCTCTAGTAGGAGTTCTGCCAAGTACGAACCGTCTTGACCGCTGATACCTGTAATTATTGCTGTTTTCATAGTCTTATGTTGTTTGTGCTGTCTGTGAACCATTTGTAGGTTTCTTCTATTCCTTGTTTAAGGTCCATGGTGGACTTCCACCCCAAGCTTTCTAGTTTTGTAATATCTAATTTTCTAACAGGTGTTCCGTTGGGTTTGTCTGTATCCCAAGTAATATCCCCATCGAAACCTACAACATCTTTAATCATATATGCAAGATCTTTGATTGAAATATCGCTGTCAGAACCAATGTTGATGTGCTCTGGGGAGTTATAAGTGTTCATCAAAAATACGCAAGCATCAGCTAGATCATCCACATGAAGGAATTCTCTCCTAGGCGTTCCATCCCCAAAGCAAGTTACTGCTGAGTCACCGTTGTTTTTTGCGTCATTGAACTTACGAATCAAAGCAGGTATAACATGGCAGTGATCTACATTGAAGTTATCGTTCAGGCCGTAGAGATTTGCTGGCATAAGTGATATAGCGTTGAATCCGTACTGTTTGTTATAGAACTGACACATCTTCAATCCTGATATTTTTGCCAAAGCATAGCCTTCGTTAGTAGGCTCTAAGTAAGAAGACATTAAGTATTCCTCTTTGATTGGCTGGTCGGTTATCTTTGGATAAATGCAAGCCGATCCTAAGAACAGAAGTTTCTTAACTCCTGATCTGTAGGAAGAATCAATAACATTGTTTTGTATCTGTAGGTTGTCGTAGATAAAGTCTGCTGGACATACAGCATTCCAACCTATACCACCTACTTTAGCTGCTGCTAGGAACACATACTCAGGTCGTTCTATGAGGAAGAACTTTTTTGTTTCAACCTGATCTCTAAGATCTAATTCTGATTTAGATCTAGTTATGATGTTTGTGTACCCTAGACTCTCTAGCTTTCTTTTTATAGCAGATCCTACTAAACCTCTGTGTCCTGCTATGAATATTCTAGAATCTTTTTTCATTTAATAACCTCGTTAATTATATTGCAAATATAGTCTACATCCTCCTCGGACATCTCAGGGTGATTGGGTACATACAGACCATAATCATGAATAACATCAGCGAAGTTAAACTTCTTCTGTCCGTATAGTTTTATGAAGTACGGCTGCCTTGCCATATTTCCACAGACAAGAGGTCTGCACTCTACTCCCCCTTCCTTTAGCTTCTCTACTATCTCATCCTTCTTTGGATGGATGATAGGGTATGCAAAGTTACTAATAGTAGCACAAGGATGAGGCTTTATCTTCCAATAACTATTCTTTATCTTAGACTGATATCTAATAAAGTTTAGCTGTCTAGTATGGTTCTTTAAATCCAAATGTTGTAGCTGATTTATGCCAAGGAACGCTTGTATCTCTGTAGCTCTCAGGTTAAAGCCTGGGTAATAGAATGAATACAAGTCCCTAAACTCATCTATACCATTTTCCTCCCTAAGCTTGGCTCTAGTCTCTTCTGAAAGATCCCTAGACCACCCATGCGACCTAATAGATTTTAGAAGCTCGTACAGTTCAAAATCATCTGTGCTTACTAAGCCACCTTCTACTGTTGAGAAGTGATGTCCAAAGTATGTAGAGAAGCTTGACATAAGACCAAAGCCTCCCGTGTTAGTTCCAAGATAGGTAGAACCTACACTTTCGCATGAATCCTCTAGAAGAATGATATCATGCTTCTCACAAATATCCATAATCTCTTTCATATCATTTGGCACACCCAAGACATGTACTAGCAGAATACAGGCTGGGTCATGTTCTTCGCATAGATCGCGGAGATGGTTATAATCTAAACCAAGATTATCTAAGGATGCATCACATAGAATGGGTTCCATGCCCAACTGTATCACAGGACTTATAGTGGTAGTCCACGATACACAAGGCACAATTACTTTGTTGTTTTTCATCCTCCCGCTTTGCTGTAGCGCATAAAGCATGGCGAGGTTAGCAGACGATCCTGAATTAACAAATACAGAATGTTTTACACCCAACCACTCAGACCAATAACTTTCAAACCTTTCAGTAAGCTCTCCTTTTGTTAACTTAGGATATGTTTGTAGCCATTGAACTAGATGGTCTATTTCTTTATTGGATATAGTATCCTTTACTAGGTTTATCATGATATACCCTCTATAATAGATTCCCACTCCGAGTATATTTTAGACTTTCTAATTTTATTATCCTCTTTCATCTGTTCACTAATCTTCTCAGTGTCACAGCTAGTCAGTATATCATTCAAATGATCAAAAGAGGAGAACTGAGTTACTGACGGCATCCACTCAGTATCATAGAAGTCCGAACCCTCAGCGAGCTTCTTAATAACACTCATACTCATATAATCATTAGGATCAAACGATGCGTCTCTAGGCATGACCTGTGACATTGGAGGAGTGTTATACATTCTGCTGAATAGAATCTCGGAGAATGCTTTACCTTCTGAGTAAAGCTTACAAAGTAAATCTATGTCTGGGACAAACAGTGGTACATTCGCTGCATACTGCTCAAAGATAGACATGTATGAACAGGCGTAAGGTATGTGAACTATGCCCTTGTAAGCTAGTAAGTCTTCGTAGCTGTGGTTCTGTAGGGCATCAGGCTTGTACTTTACATCAATGCTGTCAAGCTCAGGCATCCTCTGCTTTGAGTAGTACAGGAAATCTTTATTCGTTCCTGTGTACTGCTCTGGGAAGTAATCACAGAAGCTGGGTATGTGCTTAACCTCCCTATCAATAAAAGCCTCAGTGTATATTTTATCAGTTAGATTGTTAGCTACTAATATTATTCTACCTTCGTCAACACCACTCTTTAAGTAGTCGTTGAACTTATTCCACTCATGAGCGCGGAAAGAGAAAGGCCATTCATACCTAATAGGTATGTTTACAATGATTGGCTTATCGAACTTTTTGTATAGTAACGAGAACGGAGGTGGGTAGGTAACGATGAATGCGTCATACTCATTTAGCTCATCCTTATACCTATCGTAGAACTGGTCAGACATATTGTCCGCAGACAACCTCATCCAGTTACCATTATCGAGAAGAGGTATACTACCTTTCTCTCTATTAAATACCCATGTGTGATCTGAGAGGGATACATCGTCTACTTTATGTCCCAGAGACTCAAAGATCTTTTTCATATCAGCGATAACTGATATGTGCATATCTATGTTATAGAACTTCATCTTAATCATTAAACTTCTCTAGCAGTCTATTCACATCCTCACATTCCTTTATGTAATGGAATGTATAGCTATCACTAATCTCATCATCAGTTAAGTTGTAAAACTCAGGAGGTTGTGAATAAAATCCTTTTACATCTAACATCTCTATATCGTTGTCCCTAGCCCAAAGTCCCACACAAACATCTGAGTAATAAGACTTTCTTAGATAATCTAGCGAAGGGACGCCTTTATCCTCTATCAACTTAGAAGATATAAGGTATCCAGCACCCCCAGAAAGATACTCCAATCCCTTGTCTTGGGGCCATGTCCCTTTCAACATAGAGCCATGCATTTTTGATTGGTTGAGTGTAGGAAGCGTTTCTTCTAGCTTACTAACATTCACACAAGTATCGTCGTCACAAAATAACATCCAATCCACATTCTTATAATGCTCTGTGTGGTATACTCGTAAAAGTTCAGCTAGGTTTTTCTTACCATTAGAAAAATAAGTGTCATCAGGATCAACCTCCACTTGATTCCCCACACCCGTGTTCTTGTCGGTATAGAAAATATAGTTATTCCTTCCTTTTAACCAAGTATCCAGAATAACTTCTTGTCTATTCTTGTTCTTATGCGTCGTTAAAATGTGTATTGAGTATTTCATCGGTATTGGCTTATAGTTTATTTTATAAGCTCCATGTGCTCTGGGTGTAGAGGTTCCTCTTTCTCATTAAAGGCTTGTCCCACAAAAAACTTGCCCTTTCTCTTTGTAGGAAATGGAAATCTCTCAAAAAACTCGTCATGTACACAAGCGGAGTCTCTTACCTTATGGTAAATGGTTTTGAGAAAATCCTGATCTACTTGCCAGTAGTCTCCCTTCTCAAAATCATCTATGAGTTCTTTCATGTTATGAAGAAGTCCGTCCCTAACTCCCCACATACCTCCAAGAATCTCGGTTCTGTGGAAAGGGTGATCCCTCATAATATGAAAACTTTTGTCGCTTTCTAACCACTCATTAACAGCGGCTGCTTCCCGATGATTTAGTCTTGAGTCACAATCCCTCGACAGCATCACCTCAATGCTAGGGTCTGAGGCAGCTTCAAACCTCCAAAACATACCTCTCCAATCTCCTGCTCCGTCTTTCAGAAAAACTTCACAGTTTTCTGTGCTTTCCAAAGTATGCACAACATGGTCTGGGGTGGAGGTTCCAATATAAAACCTAGTCTTCCATCCGGGGTAAACTGTTGATGCTAGTTCCGCATTTTTTATTGCACCTTGCGTATATATTGGATTGTCTCCCCAAAGGCTAAACGATATTACCCTTTTCAAGCGTAAATCCTCCGTATTTCTGTGTCTTGCTTAATGTGTTCCTGCCAATGCTTGCTTTCCCTATTGGTACTCATTCCTTCGGGGTTGAAGAAATATGTTCCAATCGCTTCTGAAATATTCATAAGCTCACAGCCTCTTGATAGCAGCTTTAGCCACATCTCATAGTCTCCAGAGATAGTGTACTTAGGGTTGAATAGTCCAGCTTCAATAATCGCTTTCGTTCTCAAAAGGGGAAAGGGACCGCAAATGCAAAGACCTAACAGAGTATTTTTGCTCATTTCTGGAGCTATGGACAGGTTCACTATTTGCTTATGCTCCTTATCCTTCACCGTCAGATATGAGGAATAGATCATATCTGCTTGGGGATTGGCTATAGCATACGCCAGCAAAGTAGATATTGCGGCAGGGTACAGCCTGTCATCGGTGTTGAAGTTCATGGTATACTCGGTTTTGCTTTTGCTGTACCCAGTATTCCATGCTTCGTAAATAGAGCATCCTGGCTCTTGGATATACTGAGGGCTAATGCCTTTCCGAAACTGATAGTTTGTGATTGTTTTCCAGGAGCCGTCATCTGATCCCGCATCGACAAAGATAATATCAAACTCCTTCTCTAGCTGATTATTCACAGATTCCAGGTATCCATCAATCCACTTTGCGGAGTTGAAGGTTGAGCATACTATAGTTACTTTAGGATTTCTTTCCATAGCTCAAAAACCTCATCGTTTGTTTTGTAAGAACATTCATCCTCACCAACTGTTCCCATATAATCAATGCCCAAAGCGTAGCACTCCGCTTTCACAAGACCAAAAGACTCGTACAAAGCACTGTGATAAACCTTGTCGATCATAGAATACATCTTAACTTTATCAGCCTCGTACATAGGAGGAGATACAAACCCAGAATCTACATAATGCTTGACGAAATTGTCGTAGTAGACCTTATCTGTGACATTTCCAAATAGGTATATTTTCTTTTCTCCGTCGTGCAGAGCTTTTTGTATGGACATATGGGTTTGCTTGTTTGTGTCTATGCTTCCAATAATACCGCAAGCTCTCTCATGCTTCATCTTTGGGAACTCTTCTATGAAGTTGGGTATTACTATAGATCTATCACTTTTCAGTGAGTGAGTTTTCTTTTGTGTTTCGGACACAAAAACTACTTTATCGTATGGCTCCATCATATCATCCGTTAGGTTCATGAAGTTAGACATCTCATGACACCAGTAGATCTTTTTCTTTGCCTTGATTGGACCAAGCATGGCGAAGTGGCTAATGACGATATCGTCCTCTTTGCAAGAGAAGTATTTGCTTCCAAATCCCACATTGTACCCTTGTCTTGCAAGCTCATGTATATGCCAATCGTGGGGACCAAATACCTCTACATCGTACCCTGAGTCTATCAACTTTTTCGCAAGGTTAATGATGCAAGTGGTTGACCCTCCAGGGTTTGACCACCCAGTAACAATCTTAACTTGTTGCGGCAATTTGCTTCTCCTCTAAAAGTCTTTCATAAAGGTCTATGCGTAAGTGGATATGCTTGTTGATGTCGTACCTTTCGTCAACAACCTTCTTAAGATTCTGTCCCATCTCCTTTACAAGTTGCTTGTCCTTACTAAGTTTGCTCAAGACTCTTACCCATTCCTTTTTATCGTTCTCTTCAGGAATGAGATAGCCAGTCTCATAGTTCTTGATAACCTCTTCATAGCAACCGACATTAGTGCATACAAGAGGAACTCCATAACGACCACACTCCATCAACTTGATCTCTGATTTAGAATCGTTGAAGTCGTTCATCTGAAGAGGGGCTATAGCAATGTCTAAGTGCTGGTACAAGAAGCCATACATATTTGGCGGTAGGGCTTCTGCCCATGTAACATTAGGGTGTTTTGCTCCTGTCAAGAAGTTTCTTTCATATTCGTCCCAAACCTCTTGCTCCCAGTTACGGCTACCGTCAGGAGTTTTGGGAGGTCTTCCCATAAATATCCAGTGGTTCTTCTTCGTTCCTATAGTCCTGTTAACACCCGCTATAACGCCTCTGAACTGTTGAACATCGACCCTGTGGTGGATGCCTCCAGCCCAGCCTATGCGTGTTACCTTAGCCTCAGTCTTTGGAGCGTTCCAGCAATCAAGGTTGAAGTCTATGGCGTTCTTGATGACGGCTAATGTGCCTGTGCAGTACTGAGAGATGCGGTGAGCGAACTTATTCTGAGTAACGGAAACTAAGTCTGCCATGTTGTACAGATGCTGTGTTAACTCCGATAACTTCTGATCTATGTATACTTGAAAAAGCTTATGCTCTGGATACAGATTCGTTAGTAGATCGTCTGTGTCGTAGTGAAGAAACTTTCCTTGCTCCTTTACATAACGCATAAAAGAATAAGTGTAAGGACCACCGAACTGATGAATATTCTGAGTGAATACGACATCAGCCCACTCAATATCAGACAGGTTAGGTTCTTGTTTTGGTTGTCTCGTTGTTTCATCCCAATCAAGTGGGTTGTAGTTGAATCGAACTTCAACACGGTCAGGGTATAGTTCCTGCAACTTTTCTGCTGGCATAATTACGCGGTAGTATGCACAGCCACCTTTGTTAGCGGGGCAAGCTAGAATCTTTAGTTTCTTCTTCTTCTCCGTTTCGTATGAGACTTTAACCATAAAAATAGGGTACTTCTAATTAAAGAAGTACCCGTAGAAAAATTCAAAAGTTTATGCTAGTTTACATATAATCACCTAGATCATCATCAAGAATGCTAGACTCACTATCAAAACTTTCGGCTGCATCTGGACTCATAGCAGTCTTTGGGAAAATGGTCTCTTCCAGACTGTCAGCCATCGTCTTAAGTTCATCATACTCCTTCAGCTTCACTAGACCATGAATGTCGTGGAGTGAATCCATCCATTCACGGATATCTGCATCACTTCCCGCAGGAGTGCTGCGTGGCTTTGGCTTAGACTTGTCGTAGTTGGGGAAGTTACCCATCGAGGTGGACTTCATCTCTTTGGTGATCTTGAAGTCGAAACCTTCTTGTAGATCGGTAATATCTCCATAGTCTTCGTCAAAGATAGTATCCATGAACTTGGTGAATAGACCTTTGCCGACTGACAGGATCTTTACATCACCGCTCTTTCGATCAATAGCGTTTACATAGTAACGCTCACCAGCGCGAATGCTTCGTGCAAACTGGATGAAAGGCTCGGCTTCTGGGTTATCACGACCGATGGTCTTGATGTGATCCCAAACGTTGAAATATAGATCACAGATCGGACACTTATCATCCTTCTTGCGTGGGCAGTGGATGTTCTTGTCTTGGATACGGTGAATAGCAGTCTCAGCGTAGAAGAGGTCTCGGTCAGAATCCTGTGCGGGTAGGATGCGTACCTCGGTCTCTCCCATGTCAAGCTGCATGAACTTCTTTAGGAAGTCATCGTTGCTCTTATCGCCGGAGTTGTTGCCCTGTAGTTGGGCATACTTCTTTCGTAGTTGGTCTTGGATGTTCATGTTATTCGGTTAGTAGTTTGTTTTCTGCTCGTTGATTTGCTGAGATTTGAATCAGCATATCTTTTTGGTTTTGCATTCCGATGGAAAGGGACTTAATCAAATTAGCTTTGTACTTAGCTTCCACAAGCTCAATCTTTCTGGTTTGAACTTCAGGATCGTTTTCAGCCTTTGCTTCAACGGCTTTGTCCGTAGCTCGCGTACCGCTTGAAATGATTTGCGTTCTCCCTTCATCTCTTGCCTTATTAAAAGCGTTTTCTAAGTATAGCTCTGACTCACCGACTTGCTTCTGTGCATAGGCGTTGAGTGCCATAATAAAAGTGCAGTTCGCGCTGTGATTTAGGATCTTTTCCTGGATATTGTGGGAATCAACCACAATAAATTCTTGGTAAAACTGATCTACAAGAGCGTTGATATTCTTATAGATCTCAGGTATCTTAGTTAGTTTCATCGTAAAAAGTCTCGTTAAGGTACTCTATGAGGTCGGGGTTTTGTAAGTAAAGTTGTGTAAATCCAGATGACATCAACGATGTCAGGTACTCGTTAGTAGGTTCAAACATATCGGTAGAACCTCCCATACCAGCATACTCCAACACAATATGACAGACTTCGTGCAGCAAAGTTTGAGCAATACTTATCTCAGCGATAGGCTTGCCTTCAGATTTCGTTGCAATCGTGATTTGATTTTTTGCGAAGTCTACATATCCCCATGAGTCCCAAGACTTGTAGGGGTCTGGAGTATACCTAACGGTAAACTTTAGTCCTGCATAGTTGATTACATCTGGTCTGTTCATTGGTTTGATGGGGGTGCTTGCTTCATAACGAGTACATCATACTGGAACTCGATTCTGAAGGTGTCTCCTGGTCTACCGTTTCGGTTCTTCATAACATGGACTCTGCCTTCTCCTCCATCTCGCTCTTCTGCGTTCTGGTTAAGTGAGATTACAAAGTCGCAGGTACGAATCTTTCCGTAAGAGTCTGCGAGTTCTGTGTCCTTAATGATGTCCACGGACTTACCTTGTCGGTTGGTCTGAGTTGCCGTCCATACTGCTAGGTCGTTCTCTACCGCCAAACCTCTTAGTTCTTGGGCGAGAATCTCTTGAGACTTGTACTCAGGCATAGACGAATCCGTACTCATGATCTCAAGGTAGTCCACGATCAAGATGTCAGGCTCAAAATCAGAGAAGTTCTTTAATTGGTTTAGATAAGCACGAAGGCCATTAACCGTGCAACGCTTAGTTGGAAACTCCTTGATCACCAGCTTACCGAAGTTAGGATACTTCTTGCGTACAACACCGAGTCTCCTCTTTACTTCCTCTCTGTCAGTTCTGATTCTGCTTTGAGGAACCTTTGTAATAATGGAGTCAAGTCTTTGGGATACTCTATCCTCAGACATCTCAAGAGAGATGTAAAGAACATTTCTACCTTCCGCCATTGCTACCGCTGCTTGGTTGACAAGGTAAAGAGACTTACCTACTCCGGGAGGAGCAACAACCATAGCGAGTTCTTTCTTAGAGATACCTCCTTCAAGAACCTTTTCGTTCATGTATGGGAACGGGGTCTTGAAGGTAACTCTGTGTGAATCGTCGGTCAGCCTATCATAGCGAGCGTCAATATCATCAAAGTACGATTGCCCGATGTCGATGCTACGACCGACATTCATTGCCTCACGAAGCATAGTCGGGATGCTATCAACCTTGCCATCCTTAAGAAGATCTACAGACTCTACCAAAGCACCAGCTACTGCTTGGTGTTGTGCGAAGTCTTCAACCTTCTCCAGTAAGTAATCACGATTGTTGAGAGAAGAAACATCAACCGAGTTTACGCTCTCAAGTTCGGTCTTGTACTCACTGATATGTTCTATCTTTTTTACTTTCTTTTTGCACTCCTCAATGATGAAGTCATCGTTAGGAAGCTGCTTGTACTTCTCATAGTGATCGGTTATAGATTGAAAAATATTCTGATGCGATAGTGCATCAAAATAAGAAGGTTTCATCAGAGGAAGCACCTGCAAGAAAAAGTCCTTGTCGGACTTGCACAAGTAGATGATTCCTCTTTGAATCGAATCTTCAAAACGATAGGTTGACATTATTCTCCTGTTGACCCAAAGCCGCCTTCACCTCTTTCGGTTGGGTACGCCTTATTAAAGACATCCCAGAGGCTTTTAGTCATAAATGTTGGAGTAACAGAAGTGTCTGGCTGGAACATTAATTGTGCAATTCTTGATCCAGGTAGGATATACATGGTTTCAGAGCCTACATTAGAAAGTAGAACGCAAATCTCTCCCCTGTAATCTGTGTCGATAAGTCCAGGTGAGTTTGGAATGAAGATTCCTTTTTTGCCCATTGAACTTCTAGGCAGAACCAATCCATACTCTCCTTTGCCAAACCCACAGTATACACCCGTAGGAATTTTTACTGTTTCTCCTTTCTCTATTGTTGCATTTATTTTTGATCTTAGGTCCCAAGCGTTAGCTTCTGGACTTCCTTTGTAGATCTTACAACCGTCTTCACAAAATACATTAACCATCGTGTCTTTTTCCTGTAAATCTTTTATCGTTTTCGGACATAACCTTGGAGGTTTCCAAGGCTACTTTTTTTCCTGCTTTCATTCTTTCGTTAGCTGTTTTCTTTGAAACTCTTTTTAGTCTTCCTTGTTTTGCTAAATGTTCTTTGTTCATCGTATACTTGGCGTAAGGAGAAGCACCTCCTTCCCCACCTGTATCGACTTGCTTTCTTGTGTTTTCAACTTCGGTTTCTATCCATTTTCTTTCGTATTCCTTCCTGTCCTCTATGTTAAGTTTAGTTCCTGAACCTTCTCCCTGAACAGTATGCCATATCTGTATCTGGGGAGTATAGTCAGAACGACCGCCACAGTTTGGGCAGGACTTATAATGAGGAATCTTTGCGGGAGGTTCTTCTAAGTCAAGTTCAAAGTATTCAATTTCACATTCGTTGTTTTCACATTCAAATGTAAACTCTGTAAACTCTTCTGTGTTAGTGTCCCCCGCGAAGATTCCTTTCTTCTTTTTCTCCACAGGTTCACCACAGTCTTTACAAAAGTATTCTAGCTTTTGGGTACTCTTGTTGAACACTCCTTTCTTACTGTGATGAATGCAACCCATTATAGTTCACACGCTCCTGTAGCACAATCGTCTCTCGACTCTGTGACGAACTCTACCTTCTCTTCGTGAATAATCTTATCCAAGTCTACATCATGTTGGCTGATAATTTCCAGAGGTTCGTTGCCTCTGGAGCCAGCTTTGTAGAAGGTAAATCCTTTCATCTCACGGGCATATTCAAGAAGAGTTTCTTTCACATCTTCGGTGACTTCAAAGTCCTTTGATAGGTTGCAAGTCTTTGATACGGCTGAATCAATACGGGATTGAATGACAGCTTGCATCTTGATATGCTCCTCAGGGCTTACATCATAAGCACCTACAATGTGTGAAAGATCTTTTCCTCGCAAGAAAGCGTCCTTGAACAAAGGATCTACTACGACCGTTTCATTCCAAACGCCATCAGTACCCGTTCTCCAGCGTCTGCGATAGATTGGAGCAAAGATAGGCTCAATGCCAGTAGACACCCCAAGGACCATACTGATAGTACCAGTAGGAGCAACAGTGAGAATGACACCGTTACGAAGACCGTATCTACGAATATCATAACGGATTCTAGAAGGGAGTGTCTTAAAGTATTTTTCTTGCTTGAGTTTGTGCCAGTCATATGCCTCATAAGATCCTTTATCTCTTGCTAAGTACATAGATGCTTTGTAAGCCTCGTTACGAATGGTATCAAACAGACGCTCCGTAAACTCTACGCAACTTTCACTGCCGTACCTGTATCCAGCTTTGATAAGCATATAGTGGAAGCCAGTAACACCTAGACCGATACGACGAGTTCTCATACCAGCTTCTCGGCATTCTGGGATTGGGAAATGGTTTACGGTGAGAATGTTATCAAGGAAGCGAACACCAGTACGAACTGTTCTCGCAAGGCGTTTCCAATCAATAATGCCATCATCGCTGACCATGTTCGCAAGATTAATATGACCCAAGCAACAGTTACCATAAGCTGGGAGAACTTCTTCGCCGCAGGGATTAGTGCTTGGCATATACTCTGCATAAGAGACATTGGTGTATTCATTAGCAAAATCGATGTTAAAGATTCCTGGTTCGCCGCATTCAATAGCGTTGGTAACTAACATATCCCATACGGTCTTTGCCATAAGGGGATCATGCACAGCGTTATCAAAAGTATCATCAAAGCTCTTTAGGTGATGGATTTTTGCACGATTCAAGGCGTCTTCTTCTGACTTAGCCACGACATGAATCTTTTCCATTTCACCGCTTGAAGTTCGCTCTACAGAATAGCGGTAATACTTCTGGTGTCTACCGCCGAAAGTAAAGTGCCATTCTTCGTCGTTTTCAACAGCTTCGATAAAGCGGTTGGTGATGGCTACTGAGATGTTAAAGTTGGTAAGCTCTCCACGATCTAGCTTGACCTCTAGGAACTCAAGGAGGTCTGGGTGACCAACATTGAGGATCGCCATGAGAGCGGTTCTACGATTCTTACCAGCGCGTACATGGTTTCCGATCTCATTGACCATACGCATTACAGAAATAGATCCTGGTGCGCTATTGGGGATGTTTGAGATGTCATCGCCCTTGGGACGAATCTTTGAGAAGTTGAAACCGATACCGCCACCTCCGCAGGAGATCTTGTACATATCCGCGATGGTCTTTGAAATGCTGTCAACGCTGTCCTCTGGATCTAGAACATAGCAGTTAAGTAGGTTCTGTTTTGGTCTTCCCGATCCAAATAGAATCCTGCCTCCAGGACAGAAGTCTCCCGAGTTAATAGCGTCAAAAAACTTCTTCTCTGTGTTTGCTACATCTTCGGGTTGTTCAGCGATAGCCGCTGATTTTGAAACCCGTCTGGCTAACTCCTTCCACTTGGTCTCACCGGGGAAGGCATACTTGTCCCGAAAAATAGTTTCGCTTAATGAGTTCTCTTTAATTTCCATCTTCTTGTTCTAGTACTGCTCTAATGTCCTCTTCAATGATTAGGTGATACTCCTCTCCTCCAAATTTCAACGGCTCTCCGTCGTATTCTCCAAAAATAACATAGTCGCCTTCTGAAATATTATCCGAAACATCGTGTCCTTTAGAGATTACAACCCCTTCGTTAACTTTCTTTCCTGCGGAGCTTGGAGGCAGGATGATACCTCCTGCTGATTCCTTAGGCATCTCCTTTTGGAAGATGAGAAGACGATCTTTATAAGGTCTAATATTGATAGGTTTGGTCATTTATCTACGGCTATATGAGGTTATTTTGTTCTTTTTTATGACATCTAAAACTTCTGCATCATCCTCTACCAAGGATAATAAATACTCATCGTGGGTGATCAAAAAGAGTTTCTTCTCTTTTGTGATCTCTTCGATAAGCTCATGGAGTCCCTTCATCCCCACCTCGTCTAGAGAATCAGCGACTTCATCAAAGAAGATTAGATTGGATCTTTCTTTTCCAGAAAGTACTAAAAGATCGTTAAGGGCTAGAGTTACGGCTAGAGATATCCTCTTCTTCTCTCCTCCAGAAAGTGAGTCGAAGAAACACTCAGTACCGTTATTGTAAAGTTGTTCCTCTAGAGTCTCGTTGAACTCTACGGTGAACACCCCTTTGGTGATCGTACTAAGATAAAAGTTCGCCCTGTCATTAAAAAACGACAATATGTTCTGGATAACGAATTTTACCATGCCAGATTCCGAGAAGGCTTGTTCCCAGAACCGCATAATTTCATAATCTTTGTTATGGTCAGCCAGATCTTTTCCGTATTTTAAAGCATCTTTCTTCTTTGATTTCTTGTCATCGTTGAGCAACGAGATCTTGTTGCTGCTGTCTTTGATTTGTTCAGCAACATCTAGTTCTCTATCGGAGATAGGGATAGAGATATCGTCTATCTTCTTCTTAAGAGATTCGATATCTTTACTTAATTTCTTTTTCTTTTCAGAGTTTTCTTTGACCGCATTAAACAAGTTTGAGATTGTTAGCTCTGTATCAGATGACTGCTTTCCACAATGCTCGCACTTGAAGTCTTCCAAAGCATCGATGCGAGCTTTGTTGTAAACTATCTCCTTGTTCAAGGACTGTAAATCTAGCTCTAGTTTGTGTAGCTGTTGCTCCTTCTGAGTTTTGACTTTTTCAAGTTCTCTTATCTCAGACATAGAATGCTTTCTTAGAAAGGACTTCTGATCCTTAGTCATCAGCTTGTTATAGTCCTCTCTGTATTTACGGAGAGTCTTTAGCTTATCCGAGATCTCAGTAATCCTTCCGTTGGTTTCGGACAGCAACGCAGTTTTGACTTTTTTGTCTGCTGTGTATTGCGACTTGAGCTTTTTAATCGCAGTCCTGTGTGCAAACAGTTCTTGCATATTCAGAAAGCTTTGTAGGATATCTCTCTTCTCTTCCGGGGTTGCTGTGAGAAAGCTCATGCTGTTCTCTTGTCCGAACACCATAGAAGCTAGGAAGATGTTGATATTCGTGTTGAGCAGAGACTCAAGACGCTTCTGTGTAGACGCTATGGAGTCCTGGATCTCCGTTACTCCGTTGATGTGGAGTTTCAGTTGAGGCGGACTTTTGACTCTTTCGATAACTATGTTATCGTTGATGGTCAGCTTTACGCTACACTTACCTTTCGTGTTAAAGTTCTTGAGGCTTTTTGCAGAAGTCTTACGGAGGGTCTTTCCGAACAGTGCAAACACAACCGCTTCGATGATAGTGCTTTTACCAGCACCGTTAGATGACTCTGGCTTTACATCTTTGTTCCTGCCTTTAACAAGAACTAGATTGCTTAGTTTATCGAAGTCGATTGTAGCCTTTTGGACCGAAAGAAAGTTTTCTATTTCTACTCTATTAATCTTCATAGGATCGAACTTTATTCAAGCCGTCTAGCAACTCAGATCTGCTAAAGATAGAATCGCTTTCGGTGATGTACTTGTCGATAAGGTCATCGTCAATAGTTGTAATCCTCGCATGAGGGACGTGACCAGAACCAAACTTTGGTAGGATGTCTTCAAAGACAATCTCCAGTTGGTTAATATCGTACTTAGAAAAGATATTGTTCTTGAGTTCCTCTTCTACACCACCGTCCATGTGGTCTAGCTTGAGTCTCAGTAAACTATAAAAGTTCTTGAAGTTGAACTTTTTAGATAACTGTGGCAACTCTTCAAGGTGGCATTGGAAGTGTTTGATGCCGAACTCAATAGGAGTTCTGTTCACCTTCATACCAGACTTATCGATCACGATATCGTGACAGTAAAGAGTTCTGTTTGCTTCTCCAAAGCAGGTCGTATACTGTGTACCAAGGAGGTAGATATTTTCATTATAAATCTTTGGAACATGGATGTGTCCTAGGAATGCGAACCCATCTTTGTTGGGTCTGACATGAGACTTCTTGATGTACGAGTCATAAGCATAAGCTCCGTTTGACACGCAACCGTCAAAGCCAAAGTGACCAAAGACATTAGCCTTCTCAGAGCTTGCCTCTTTGAGATACTCGATCAGCTTCTCATCGTCTTCAAAGTGGGGGATGATGTGAAAGTCTTGCCCTGCAATATGGACACGCTCTCTGTCTACACAGATCTGAGCCTTGTCCCTAAACAAGGACAGGGTTGTTTCGGTGCTATCTCCCTTTCTTACGGTATCGTGATTACCTCTGTTAATGATAATCTCCGAGCATTTAAAACCGTCCAGAAGAGTCTGAAAAGCTAGAAGCTCCTGTCCTTTGGGGTTTCTCTTGTGGAAGATATCCCCGTTTATAATTACAATGTCGGTAGGCTTACTGTTTACTAGCCTAGTTAGGGTATCTATCTGAGCTTCCAGATAGCCATGATAGTAATCACACCTTATATGCAGGTCAGTAAGAACGACTATTCGCTTTTGTCTGGACATATTCGCTGAGTTCTTGGGCATTGGTTAGGTTTCCTTTTTCATCGAAATGGGCTTCCTTTACGTCTCCGAAAGAAGAGCCGATCTCTACATCCACAGCCATAGGGACTGCAAAGTCGATGTCATACAACTTCTTAAATATTGAGGTGTCCGACAAGGAAGACCTCATAATTTCAGCAGCCTCAGAAATTTTCTCATGAGGGATTTGTGCTTCGATGGAGTCGTGTACGGTAGCCAAAATCTCTAGACCAATCTTTCGTGATCGTGCATACAGAGAAAGGATACCGTGAAGCATGATATCTGAAGCACTGCTCTGGATGATGAAGTTGATGCCTTGTCGTATAGCCTGATGCTTCAACTTGTTGTTTGGGGAGTCCACATTAGGAAGGTGTCTACGGCGACCAAAGATTGATTCCGAATACTTCTTCTCACGAATGCTTGCAGCCGTGGCTTCCATCCAGAACTTAATGCCGGGGTAAGCTTTGAAGAACTTGAAGAAAACATCCTTTGCTTCCTCGATTGAGATGCCTACTTGGTCAGCTAGTTTCTCAGGACCACCGCCATACACAATTAGGAAACTCACGCTCTTGGCGATCTGTCGTTCCTTCTTTGTGATCTTGTCGATTGTTTTGCCGTATACTAGGCTTGCAGTATACTTGTGTAGGTCTTCTCCAGACTTAAACGCTTGGATCAAGTTAGGCTCTTGCGACACATGAGCAAGAACCCGTAGCTCTGCTGCGGAATAGTCGGCGGCTAGGAATGTGTAGCCCTTATCCGCGATAAACATATCTCGGATGTTAACTCTATCCTTACCTTCTTCGTCTGGGCGTGGTAGCGTGTGGAAAGACACACCCTTTTTGAAGATCTTGTTGACCTTCCCCCTCTTTCCTTCCACACGCTTTTTAACTTGCGGTGCAGAGCAGGATAGTCTGCCCGTTACAACTGTTGCGAAGTTGTATTGCGAGTACACACGACCGTCACCGTTGTACTCAAGAGCAGACTTGATACCGTTAACATAAGTCTTGAACTGCTTCACACGCTTGCGGTATTCAAGCAAGCAATCAAGAAACTCAATACGACTCTCGTTAGCTTTCTTGTCTCTGCGAAGATCCTTAGAGAGATCTTTAATGTGTGCCTCACTAGTGGAGGGTTCGCCAGTCTTTTCAGACCACATTCTAGGAGTCATCTTCAAGCCTTTGCTGCTGAACATGACCTCTCCTAGTTGCTTAGGGGAAGCAAAGTTTACTTCTCCTTTCTCAAAAGAACCCTTGGGCAAAATGTTAAACATCTTGTCTTCGATTCTTTCGATCTCTGTCTCTAGAAGACTTGCGATATCATTTAGTTCGTCAGTGTCTACAAGAAGACCTTTGTTCTCTACTTCTGCCATGATGGGCAGGATCAAGGACAAACAGTTCTCATACAGATCTAGGCAGCCAAGATAATCTAGCTCATCAACCATAAGATCGCCACATCTCTTTGTGAGATCGCAATCAATGGCATTACCGTAAGCCATCTCATCAAGGGGCATATTCTCCCAATCAACAGTGTTAGGGGAAGTTACCGTAAGCATTACATTACCTCTTCTGGAAAATATTGTCTTACAATTGAAGCGAGACCATGCCTTCTGTTCTCGTCAATCAGAGAGTGTAGTATCTGTGTATCGTAGATCTTTCGGAACCTAGTGATACCAGAGTTCATAAGAAACTTGATATCGAACTTGCAGTTCTGCAAATACTTTCTAGCCCCGTTGATGAATACGTCCTGTAGGGCTGTGAGGATCGTCTGGATCTCATCTTCATTAAAGTCCGCCTCTGGGTGATGTATAGGAATTACATCTGCTTCATGCTTGGCGTTAGAGAATCCGATGGTCTGCATCTTGTCTAGCTTGTGGTCAAGACCAGTTGTCTCGATATCGATAGCTATGGATTCCTCAGACTCCGCATACTTCTTGATTACTTCCAGAGCTTCTTCTACAGTCTTTGCTGTAAAATAGTTCTTAGACCTCTTCGGTCTGTCATCACTTCGTAGCCAGTTGTACGCGTTGAACAAGTCTTCGATAAACTGTGTTCTGTATACAGGCTCGCTGTGAACAGAGATGGGGTTGAAGGTAGGGAGAACCTTGATGACTCTCCCTTTTTCATCCTCCATTTCAAAAGGTACACCTTGCCTTTCACCGACGGTGCGGTGCTTACTAATGATTCTAAGGGGGACCGTTCCAAAGGTTACGATTACTTTCGGTTGGATCTTATCAAGATCTTCCCATAGCATCTCTCGGAACTTTTCGATATCCTCGTTGAGAAGGGTTAGGTCAGATGCACCAACCCACTTAACGACTCCCAAGCAGTTAAACTTTTCGGGAGGTATACCAGCCTCATTTAGACAATCAAAGAGAGTCTTCAATACCGCTGGAGTATACGGTAGTACTTCTTTATTTACGGTGTCCTCAATATAATTTTCGTGAAGGAACAGAATATCGGAGGGACGTACTTCTTCACGAAATATATCTTCTTTGCGGAAATTATCTGAAATACTGTGTAGGTCCATACTTACATTAGTCGTGGCAAGCAAAAAGAAAAAAACTCACTATATAAACAATAAGGAGTTTGAGCAGACAATACTTAACTACCAGAGAGACCCTGAGCAGTTTGAGGAGGAGATTTTCAAGATGTTTGATCTACTCATCAGCAGCATTATCCACAGCTTCAAGTTTAAAGTCGATTTCGATGACGCAAAACAAGAATGTTTCTTGCTCATCTTAAAAATTCTTCCAAACTTTAGTCCAGAAAAAGGGAAAGCCTTCAACTACTTTACCACCTCTATTCTCAATCATCTCAAGCTTCAGTATACCAAAAACAAAAGGTATCAAGAGAAGCTGCACGAATATAGAGATATAAAAGGTGAGAACAAGACGCCTGAAGGTTTTATTAAGCCTCTTGAGTAGTCTCCTCTACGCTGAAGAAGTCGTAGATCTTAGGATACTCTATGTCCACGGAACTAATCTTTCCGTCTGAAACGTGCATCAAAGAAGGAGCTACCGTGATCGAATACGACGCAAAGGCAGCCGGGGTATCCCAAGAGTTGATGACGTACAATGTCTCCTCCCCTTCTTGATCTTTCCAATCTTCTAAGAGATCGGAGATCTTTTCACAAGTTTCTTGCCAAAGGCTGGTGTAGAGGACATAAAAATCCTTGTTCACTTTGTTCTTGAAGACGCTGTTTACGTCCTCTTCGGAACACAGTTCAATTACTGATCTCATGGGACAATGATTTTGCTATCCGGTACTATAAGTTTAGATTCTTCTTGCTCGCTGCCTTCCTGCTCTTCCTGAGCTTTTTGGGCAACTTCTCTAAGTTCTGCCAGGAACGCATTTGCACCACGCATGAGGAATGCCTTGGCAAGCTCATCTGCGTTTACAGTCTCACCTGCTCCTGAGAGCATTTGGAGGATCTGCTCCCAGCCTTCGGACTCTTCTTGATCTAGTTTGATGCGGATCGTGATTCGTCTGCCTGAGGAGTTAATTTTTGTTCCTGAAAGTTTTTCGGTTTTTTCTTTCGCCATATTACTATTATAGTTTATGAAAGATTATGAAGATATTCTTTCTAATGGTGACTTCACCAAAAGAAAAACAAGGGTTAATGGAAAGGCTAAAGGGAATCGCTACGAGAACTCAGTGGCTAAGATTCTTAATGAAACCTTTGAGACAACCGATTTTTGTAGGTCTCCTGGATCGGGAGCTTTTGCTACGACCCATGCCCTTCCCGAGCATATTAAAGTATATGGCGACCTGATAACTCCACAAAATTTCAGGTTTGTAATCGAGTGTAAGAACGGTTACAAAGTAAACTTGGACGATGTGCTGAACAGGAAGTCCAAGCTATGGGAGTTCATAGAACAGGCTAAAAGAGATGGAAAGAAGGCAGGAAAGGATTGGATGCTAGTCTACAAGAAAGATAGACGAAAAGCAATCGCAATAACAAACGTCAATGTTCCAGGAATCGATAAGGCTAAATTACCCGGTAATTGCTTTCTGTACCAATTCGATGAGTTGATTAAACTTTCCAAGGACATCTTCTTTGTCTAATTCGGATCTCATTTCACCGAGTGCTTGAAGAGCTTTTTTGTCTCCTTCGATCTCTGTGAGGATTCCATCTTCTAGAAGTGCCTCTGCGTTGAATGACATCGCAAGAATGTTTCTGCCTTCTTTTCTGCTGAAGGCGGTGGAACCAATATTGACTCCTCCCATCTCAAAGTAAAAGTTTCCTTCCTTGTTCATCCGAGGTGTTCCGTTCTCAAGAATGTAGAACATTAGCTTATGGGCAGATGTGTTGTATTGCTTTCCGTTGTGGGATATAGATACAATCTCATCTTCAGGGGTAAACACACTATCAAAGAACTCAGTGGTAGCTAAGGCTCTTAGATTGGATTCACTCTTTGATGCTTCTGACACTCTCATAGCCTTACTGAGAACGTGTCCTATCTCTCCCAAAGACTTTGAATCAGTCGGACCTTTAGAAAGGTAATCATTATAAATTGCTAAAGCTTTATTTACAAGCACGTTGGTAGCAACATCTGTCTTCTTTCCTTTCATGCTTGTCAAAGCACCAGCGATAGTTTCAAGGCTGTGTGATAGTTGCTCTGGGGAAAGGGATTGGTCGCTAGTTAGTCTTATGGGGAGGCTGACGATTGAGTCGTATATCTCCCTTCCTTCAATAAGGCTTCTATAAATATCTCCTCTCTTTTTTGGGTCTGCGACGGTTGAATCGAAGAAGGCTTGATCTCTTTCTTGTCTTAGTCTTTGGGCTTTTTCTGAGGCTCCGTACAGCTTGTTTACAGATCCTGTTCCACCTTTCATAGAGGAGCTTAGATACGCTTTTACGGAAACACCGATTGAAGTTTCTCCTGTCTTATCTAACTTTATGCCCGTTGCTTTTTCATACTTCTGTTCAAATTCTCTTGCCTGTTCTGGAGTCTGGAACTTAAATTGATAGTCTCTCTTGTTAGAGGTAGAAGAGAATCTTCCCGTTGATACAACTTCTACGGGGACAATACCAATCTTTTTTATAAGAGAAGCAAAAGCATAGGTCTCCTTGAGAGTAGCAGCCAGGAAGCTTTTCACAGCTTCTTCGGTTGTCGTAACATCAAAGGAGTCTCCTAAGATCTCCTGTAAATCACCTACCAATGCTTCTTGGCTTTCTCCTAGAAGAACCCCCAACCCTTCGCCTACTTGCTTGGACTGCTTCACGATATCCGTGACAGCAGCAGTAAGTTGTTCAATTGCCTCGCGGGTTTGTTCCTCATTATAGTGATTTCTGTTTATAGCGAGGTTCAAAGCATTGACAATAATATCTTCCTTTTTAGTCTTTATTGCTCTAAGAGCTACTCCGCCTTCAGAACTTGAAGATTTTACAAGAGGTTCTTCATTACCCAAACCATCAACGATCTTTGCATCACATAGCTTGTCTTGCAGATTACCAAGTCTCATGGCTTTGAGGCTTGAACCTCCTCTCTTCACGCTAAACCCGTAGTTATCTATCTCACGGTCTCCAGTTGGATCTAGTCCGTCAAACCAACCTGCGTAAGATGGGGCTATTCTTTGGAGTGCTGCTGACCTACTAGAAAAGCTTCCCGCCCACAAAGCTTTGCAAGAGTCTCTTGAGTAAGTTGTCTCTAGAACATCCTTCATTCTCTCAGTTAAATCTTCTTGTCGAATTACTCCGTTGTCATCAACTAGAGATGCAATCTTGTAGTAATCTATATGGATATCAAAGAGTTCTTTCTGAACTGCTGGGGGAAGATCTCTGGTTTGTGCAGAGCCGTACACAGACTTCCAGAACTTTGCGTTGAACCCTGTCAGGTTATTTGGATCTTCTGTTAGAAATGCTGCAAACTGCTCTACTGCTTTATCTGGATCGTCAAGGTCTTCAACCCCAGATTTCTTTAGGGCTTGTGCTGCCTCTGCTTTCTCTTCGTCTGTGAATTCATATGCTTGATGTTGTATGGTTTCAGTATTTAGCTTCTCTTGCTCCTCGGTAGAAACAATGTCAGGCGGAGCTTCGTCTGCTATCTCTTTATCCTTTATTCTTCTTTGTATCTCAGCTACAATCATATCGTAGAAAGACTTGTCAATGACCCTGCCCTTAAAGCCATGAATCGTTCCTGCTCCGTCCTTGAATATATATCTAGGATCACCAAATGAATTCGGATAGGTGAAGAACACATACGGATTGCCAGCCTCTGAGTTTTGCTTTGCTATCTCTTCTGTAGGCTGGCTGACGGGCGACGTAGCAGCGGTTAGGATCTGTTGGTAATCTTCTGGACCTAGTGATGTTCCGTCTGCTTTCTTAGGAAAGTATTTATTGAAGTCGGTCCTGCCTTCAAATAGATTGACCCCTACCTTCTGGTAGTTCTTATGGAAGTAGTTTAGAATGTCGCCCATAGTAAATATGGCTCCCCATCTAATATAAGAATGAGGAGCCTAAGTTATTGAAAAATTATTTTAATTTTATAGTCCCGGTATGATTGACCCGAGGAAGTTCTCAAAGGCGTTGTCCTCGACGTTGTAAACGGTCATGAAGTCATACTTGACCTCGCACTCAATGGTGTTGAATGCGTCGTTGGCGTAATCTAGATCCTGAATCTGGTACTTAGTTGGGAAAGCACCGTAGAGCTTGATTAGCTTGGCAGGGTTTCTTTGGTGATCGAGTTGGATGATCTCGATGGTTCTCTTGAACTGATCGCCAGCTACAACGGGTGAGGAATGGACACCAAAGATTGGGTCGTATGAAGTTCTCATCCAAGTGTACAGAAGTTTTTCAACATCGCCCTTTAGAAGGTTATCGAATGTGAAGGTGACAGGGTTAGTTGTCGGTCTGCCAGGATAGTGGAACTTATCGTTTACTTTGTCAGCTTGGATGACACCTACGGCGAAAGATAGACCTGAGATCTTTTTTGCAGCTAGGGATAGGATGTCATTACCGTCTGAGAAGTTGAAGGTGTTCTCGACATTTTGAACAAGCTCGCTGATATCAGGGATTCTGACAATCCAGCTATAAGCTCTAAAAGAATCGTATTGGTGTACGAGTCTGTGACCATCAGTAATGTCGATGTCAAGGGCTCTTTCAGTTTGTCTGAAGAACTCGTCTACTGAATCTATGTTGAAGACCATTCTACTTTATATAGTGGTTTATTCTACTGCGGCAATACCGCCAGTCTGGTTAGTTACATTGAACTCAAACACTACGATTTCAGCAGCCTTAGTGGGTTGGATAATGACCTTGCACCAAAGTTCGTTTCTGTCGATTCGTATTGGAGTGTTGACAGTCTCGTCGCAGATAACCTTGAAGGCAGTTATACCGCGACGGTCCTTGATCTCCTGGAGGAGAGGTTGAAGAGCTTCGGTGACTCTTCTTCTGGTTACAGCATCGTTTGGCTCAAAGACGAATCTATTTGTTCCTGCTAGGATAGCCTTTCTCAAGGAGATCATTAGTCTGCGAACGTTGATTCTGTCTAGGGCAGTGGGGGCTCTCTGAGTAGTTCTTTGACCGAAGAGTACTAGACCTTGCTGAGGGAACTTAACGATTGGGTTAATCACGTTTCCACCGCTGTATAGAGCGTCTCTGTCGCCTTGGTTGAGTACGAACTCGACATCTACGGGCTTGACCAATCTGCCTCTTGTGAAGCCAGCAGGGGCTACCCATGGGTCAGCTACCTGATCGGTGAAGGCGTACTGTCTGATCGCAAAGACTGCGGGGTCGATGTACTCATCAGCACCTGTAAAGACGTTGAATACTTTTATCCAAGGCCAAGTTACGGTTGCGTAGGAACTGTTTAGTGAAGTTGATCTTGTAGCATCGTCGCCGTTATGCCAGTTGATAGCCTCTTGTACAGAAGCTAGACCGACAGGAGGTGCAGTAGCCAGCAAGAAGTTTTGGGTCTCTTCTGACAGGGATACTGCCGCATTGATGATGTTTTGCTCGGTTACACCTGGGATGGCGAGCATACTGATGTTTAGGGTATCATCTCTGAAGCCTTGCATACCAGTTCTTGCCTCTTGGCTGCCGATAAACGCTGCTTTAACGGAAGCGTCTGACATACTTCCGCCGTGGTCAGCAGCATCACCGTTTACACCTTGGGCTAGATCGTAAGTACCGTCTGCAAGCTTAACATATCTTTGCTCAAGATCTTGTGCAACTGTTGTTGGTGCTAAACCGAATCTTGTAATCGGGTTTGAAGCAGTACCGCCCCAGTAACTTCTAATTACGGTAACGCCGCTGTAAGCTGTGGGAACTTCAAAGCTTGCCTTGGCAACAGAGGTTGAAGGTACACCAGAAGTTACTTCTGTCGCGAGCTTGTTATAAGCGACATAGTAATCATCGGAAGTGTTTTCGTTGTTGTAGGTGTTGAAGTTAAGAACTTTGTTTACAGAAGTTCCTGATGCATCAGAGTTTGACTGGAAGTCTACTAAGTAGCTTTCGGCTGTTGCACCATCTAATTGAACCTGAACGGTTGAATCTTTACCTCTTCTGCCTGAGACAACAGTTCTCAAACCGTAAGTCTTATTGCCTTGGTTGGTGGAGGATACGGCATAGTTGTAGCCAGCACCAGGATGCAGAGAATAGAAGGTTAGACCACCACCGTCAGTCCCACTGAGAGAGTACCTGTTACCCGTTGAACAGGCTACTGGACCTACCCAGTTTAAATATTGGTTACTATCGATGAAAGGAACCGAAGCAATAGCACTTCTAAGACCTGCTGGGACGCTGTCCTCTAAGCTTGTCGCTAAAGTATTTTCAAGTAATCTTAGAGTATACTGGTTAATGGCAATAGACCCTGAAGCGGTAAAGTATCCATCAGGAATGCTTGCGGTATCGTCAAAGACAGACCAGGATGGGTTTCCGAAAATTTTCATTCCTGAAATACCACTGACGCTTTGGTCTGAGGCATCGGTATAACCTTTTACGCCTAAGTAGGTAACATAGCTTGAAAGGTCTCCCGCAAAAACACTGCCAACTTCAGTGACAACATCGCTTTCTACAGGAACAGCATAAGTTCCTCCGTCACCTCTCATTGGGAGACCGTTGCCACCAGCGGCAAGATCAGCGGTGAATGAAGAGAAACCATCAGTTGAGCTACAAGCATAAGTTCTAACTTGCATTACCTGATCATCGCCAGCAGCTTTAGTTACAAAAGCAGCGTGATCGGCTGAGATTTTTTCTACCGTTACTTCAAACTCTTCTGTAACGTACTTGTTGTTGAGAACTTCCATTGAGGAAGCAACGTTTGAACCTTTTGGTATAACAAAGACGTAAGGGGAATCAGTAGTCTTTGCTCCGGTAGTGCCGTTATAAAGATCGACAAAGAAAACGTGCTGATAGAGGTCGCCGTCTAGACCTGAAACGTTTACAACAGCAGGAGTTCCTGGAGGAACAGTAATAAATGCTGATGAAGCGGCTTCAGTGGCAGCGCGAACAAAATACATGGAGTTAGTTCTCTCCAAGATATTGTATGCACCCCATAGACCCTGACCACCAGTTGTTTGATCAGGTCTACCAAAAACTTCTAAAAGGTTGCCAGCATCCGTTACTAATGTCGGGTCGTTTATAGGACCTCTGGATGCAAAGCCGACAGCACCAACAACACTAGGATTAATTGCTGGAATATAGTCAGAGAAATCTTTCTCGACTGTGTAAACTCCTGGACTTACAAAATTAACCATTTATTTTCCCCTACTTGTAGATTACCTGTAACATACCTCTTGAGATGAGGTTCCTTGTGGACGTTGATAGATCTGAATATGGGACAGTCAGAACTCCCCCAGCGGTCAAAGCGTAATGCTTTGGCTCTGATCCTTCGATCATGATTATCTCGATGTTTTGCTGAGAAAGATTCTGAATTTCCACCACTGTTTTTACTTCTGTTTGGACAATTTTGGGTTGGCTCTTCTTGGTCTTACCAGGAATCTCCTCCAAAACTATCCTAGATGCAGGAGGAAGTCTATAGTGACCTCCCCTGAGAGTTGAAGAATTGATGGTTACAGGCTCAAACATTGTAATCTCTATTTATTTATCTATATACTGGCTACAGTCCAAGGATTTTTCAGGAAGTTAGCCGTAAATATCAGAATCGTCTGTCTTTAATACTATTCTTTGTTTAGAAATTTAAACGGGGCTCTGGATCTTGAGCTATACTTTCAACAATCTCACGCTCTAGCCTGTCACCGCTAAGGGGTTTAAGCTTGCCATTAGAGGCTAAAATAAACTTAGGTCTAGGGATGTACCCTTGAGCGGTAATAGAGAAAGATTTCTGAACGATTCTATCCTGTCTGTCAGCTACGCTAAAAGCAGACTGATCTGTAGAACTGTCTATGAAGGCGTGTGTTGAGTTACCGTTTTTGGTCTCTAGCCTAAGGAACGGTTGAAACTTATCTTCAATCTGTTCGGTAAGCTGGTTTAGGTCTTCCAAGTATTTTGAATATAGGTTTATACGGAAAACTAGATCTACTGGTTTAGGAGAAAAACTTACCAAGCGATAGGCTCTTCTCTCAGATCTAACGAAGATTCTTTCTGTTATCAGGTTGAAGTCTGGTCTTTTTCGTTCAAAAGTAGGAACATTGCCAGCTATGGTAACAGAGACTAGAGGGAGCTTTAGGGTTCTGTCTTCATTCATCTTTGCTACAGCCCTTTCCTGATTACCAAAAATAACCTCTATCTCGTCATTAACCTTTTCGTCTTGATCGATAACGTAGAGATCTTTTAGATTACCTATCATGGCTTTAGTGAGATCTCTGAAGAAGTCCGCAGTATACCTGTTGTTTTTCTCAAACTGGAGAAGCTCCTCCTTTACGTCCATGTAAGTTTTTGAGTAAAGATTGTGGAACTTAGACATTAGAAGATTGAGAATGTTGGAGGCTCTTCTATTTCTGTCAATAGCTGTTCTATTAGTATTTGCTGCTCATTGGCAGATTCTTGGATAAGAGCCTGACCGTTTAGGACTGCTCCTCCTGTAGGCGAAGGGAGTTGGGCGTATTTGCCTCTGATCTCTCCCAGAATGCCTTTACACACCGCTAGTGAGAATCTCTGAATCCAGCTAATGTAGTAGTGGTGTAAAGTGTCTGAGTTCAGTGACTTAAACATGACCACTACATCCTCAGAGTCGGTGTCCCCTAAAGGAGTAGGAGTGATGAACAGGAACTGCCCGTCTACTACACGGAACATACCGTCCTTGCCGAGAACCTTTCTAATTTCCTTTAGGTAGGATTGCATGATATACAAATCCCCTACATAGAAATTATCGTATACAAAAAAGTCTTGGAAATACTTTAGCCAGAAGTCGAACTCAAGTGTTCCGTTCTGCTGGTTGATTGCCAACAAGGTCTTCTTATAGGTGGCAAGTTGTAGATTGTTCATCACAAACTTTGGCAGCTTGTAGTAAGCTATTCCAGCTTGTGTGGTAAAGGTACAGTAGTTTAGACACCAATCAGGAGCATGGTAGTCTAGCTTGCTGATAGCCTCATCAATGGCTGTCGCAATCTGAAAGTCTGCAAGCTCTACCCTTACAACAGGATGTCCTAGCCTAGCCTTTACAAAGTCAGCAATTGACTGGTAGAAGTCCTGAAAAGCAACTGTGTCGGAGAATCTTCTTCTGTTTAGACTATCGTAGTCTATTTCGCCAGGAGTTTCAATTGCGGATGACTGCAAGCTGTTTGCAGTGCCTTTCAGCTTACCAAATGTAATGCCGAACCTCGTAGATGGAGTGATATAATCAGCATCCAAAAATGTATCGAAACTTGCCATCCTAAGTTATATAGAGAAATTATTTGGGCATAAACAGATAATAGCCTGTTCCCCTTTTGAGGAACAGGCTATTTTAGATCATTCACCTATTAGCGGGTAGGCTTGGCGAATGGTGCGAGTAGGAAGTTAGCAGAGCTACCGACTACACGGATGATTCTGTAGAATCGTGACTCAGGTGAAACAGCGACCTTACCGTAGCGGGTAAGCAAACCCTTTCTGGGCTGGAAGGTCTCTGGATCGGTTACGTTTGGTAGCATCTGGATTGGGATGTACGGAGCGTAAACATAACCTGCGTCCATGGGTGAATTACCCTTGTAACCCATTAGAATCTCGTCATCGGGGTAGAGTGGATCGACGTAAACGTCGTACTGACCCTGGAACTTACCCTTGTACTGGATTGAAGCACCTAGAGTGCCGATCTCAGCCGCTGGTGCACCACCTTCTAGCTTGGAAGCTGAGAAGAGAGCAGCAGCGAGGAAAGGTGAAGTAACGATGAAGTTAGCACCACCACGGAGAGTAGTCTTGTAGATATCCTGTGAAGCAAAGTTAATTGCTGCGAGCAGGTTAGCGTAGACTTCGCCAACGTGACGAGGAGCTAGACCGAGTGCAGTTGAAGCAAAGTCAACAAGGAAGACGTTGCGATCAGTGCCAGCAGGATCGGAAGTACCGTCTACGGTATCGCCTGAACCACCGTTTACTTCGTATAGGAAGTTGCCGGGGGTGAAGTCAACACCATCAGTACCAAAGTCGTTAGCGTTTGGCTGCTTGAGGGTTTCGCGGTTGAAGCCGCCACCAGTAGCGTAGTCGTAGGCAAGATAACGAATATCTTCGATTAGCTCTCGGTCAATCTCAAGCTGAACTTCCTTTGAGAGAAGGTCAGTTAGCTCACGCTCTAGATCGAGGTTGTGATAAGCACGAAGGTCCTGTGAAGCCTCTAGGGTCCAGAGAGCGCGGAACTTTCTGGTTCTAGCGGTTACAGCTTGCTGCTCGATGTGGAGGTTTAGCTCAGGAATTGCAGTACCTGCCAAACGCTCACCAGCACTTACGTTGAACTTAGCACCGATGTAGTCAGCGTTTACTGAACTCGGCCAGTTTGCGATTTGACCACCGACAGTGCCTGAAGCTGCGGTCATATCGTTTGAACCCTGGGCGGAGAAACCTAGCTGGTCATAGCTTGATACACCAGCGTCGATATCGATGCCACCATCTGAGTTAGCAACTGGAGTACGACCACCGTAAGTTAGGTTGAAACGGCTGTAAGCAGTATCCTTATCTGGAGTTGCACCATACTGACGAGTAAAGCCAAGGTAGAATACTTGGCTGACTGGACCTTGCATGGGCTGAACACCACAGATCTTGTTAGCAATTAGTTCAGGGAAGACCCTGCGAACGATTGGGAATGCGAACTTTTGGAAAGTACCTAGGTTACCTACGAAAGTTTGCTCCTCAAGAACCTGACCATGCTCTTTCTCATACTCGTTAAGTATTGAACGGGCTTGGTTCTCAAGAAGGGTTGCCGTAGTTTCTCTAATTGCGGCATCATCGATGCCCTCCAAAATTGGCTCCCACTTTTGAACTAGCGGATTAGTTGTTTCTGTAAGCATTAGATTATACCTCGATTGATACGAGAAAGACCGATAACGTCTTCGGTTAGGAAGCGATTGTGTAATGCAGCCTCACTCACTGAGGGACGGTCAGGATCGTTAGTCACGACCTCGGCTGCATCGGAACCGTGGAATTCGGAACCGAGTTTGGCCTCTAAAAGATTCTTTGCGTGTTCTGCGTCAATTACTGACTCGTTTAGAACTTCGTTTTGCTCTTCTAGAAGCGTGTTTCTCTGTAGTTGTTCGTCTAGCTTGGTGTTGAGAGATTGAACAGATTCCTGCAAACCTTCGATCTCTTTCTCGTAGGTTGCAGCCATGTTCTCGATATCCTCGCCAGCGATCTCTGAAGCTACGAGAGTCTTGATAGCACGGAACAATTCTAGTTCTCTTGCAGTACCGCTCTCAGCGAGGACTTCTTCTCTGGCAACGTCCTTCAGACTCTCGACCTTGTTGCGAACGAACGCAGCGACACGGGCTTCCATGAGTTTGTTAGCCTCTTCAACGCGCTCTTCAACAATCTGGTCAACCAAACGAACGACCTTATTGATACTCTCCTCAGTAACACCTTCACTGAGGACTGAAACGATTTGGTCTATTTTGTTTGCCATAGCTAATTTATCTATTTATATGCGTTTATAACGCCTGAAAAATTCCTAGCGATTTCGTAATCTTCTCTCCAATTCAAACAGTAATACCTTTTCGGCATTGAGTTTGTCCAGGTTGGATACGATGCTATCTCTAGTCTCTAGTAGTTGCTGATTTTCTTGGAGTGTTGGATGCGCTCCATAGCATGATGGATCGCTAACCATGTCCCAAGTAATCATCTTCAAGTTATCGCCTACTTGATAGTAGGTTTCATTTTCTTTCATGACAGGCGATACAGATCCTGTGGCTCTTGAGGAAGTACCTATTTTGACACCCGCTTTAATAAGCTCTTGAAGAACCCGACCACTGGGAGTACCCAGGATTTCAGCTTCTCCAATAATTTGGTTGCCAACCATGTCCAGCTTCGTGATAAGATGTGACGCGTTTGATAAATGTACTACTTCGTTTGAAGGGTGATCTAGTTCTCCTAGCAGTCTTCTTTCTTTGATTTGTTCTTGTAATTTTTCTACTTCTCTACGCAGAGTGTCTCGACTATACATTCTCTTGTTGCCGTTAACTTTCTCTGCCTCTCCGAAGAGACCACGAACCTTCATAACGCCAGTTGATCGAGACTCGCTTAGAATCTCGACCTGACCAAAACCATAGTAGTCTCTTATTAGTTCCATTTTATTATCTTCCTCTTCTTCCTCTAGCGTTTGTTTCACGTCCTACATTTGGGAACCTTGGAGTACTCGGCAAGCCTTGCTTCTCCCGTCTTTCAGCAGTCGCAGCCGGTTCATGGGCTCTTGCCTCCGCTCTGTCTTGGGCTCTTCGTGCTGCTTTCTGGGACTCCTTACTATTCTTTGCTCTAGCTTCACCTTCCTTTGTCTTGGCTACTACCGCATTTGCGAGTCTAGCAAGTTTAGGAGTTACTGGACCTCCTCCATCTCTTCTATGAGCTTTTACTGCGGCTCCAAGCTTTCTTTGAAGCCTCCGAAGACCGCGAGAACTTTCTACAATTAAGTCGTATAGATTTTCCATTACTTTACCTTCTTTAATACTCCTTTGGTTAGACGAGAAACAGGTGTAGGCTTAACATATATAGAGTTTTTGCTTGGCTTCCAAGCGTTCTTGTCTGTGGTAAAAGCAAACTCTTTCAAGGGAGCTAAGTCCATGCAGACCTTCTTTTTCTTAACCTTCTTTTTCTTTTGAGGATTTTGTTGAAAGGTGGAGGCTCCAGCCATGTTGACTCCTAAGCCTCCGGCAAAAGTTGTCTCGCCAAGAATCTTCGCAGCTTGAAGAACAATCTTCATTTCCTCAATTGTCATTTGACGCTTTTCGGGTTCAGGCTGCTCTTCAACAGGCTCTTCTGTTTTAATCCCCATATTCTCTAATAAAGAAGAACGAAATCCGTCTGACATTTCAGGCAGATCTCTTGGAGGTTGGACAGGGGATGAGTAGTTTACTGACTTCATGGGAGTAGGATCAGAGATCCCCTCTTCCTGAGAAAGAGGGGCTCCAATTCCAAACTGACTCATAATCTCGTCAGCTTTCTCCATGATGGTCTTTTCAGCCATTACTAGCAGTCCTTCTTGCCCTTCTTCATTTGCTTGGGCTTCTTCTTTGGCTTTTCTTCTTCGTCTTCTTCTTCGTCTTCTTCTTTCATCTCGTTGACAAAAGCATAGAAATCAGCTTCGTCTTCGTTCTCGACTAGCTCATATTCGCCGTCTTCGTTCTCCCTGAGGTAAGCAACGAATGAGGCTTCTTCTTCGCTATCAACCAAGGTGAATTCACGACCTTCGACGGTTAGAACTTCAAGTTCCTCTTGTGCGGTTGGATGAAGTGCAGCGTAGTATTCGCCATCGACTTCAATCATGGTCTCATCAAGCTGGAACTCCTCATCACCAATCATGGCGATGTTGTCGATTTCTAGTTCGCTTTCTTGAAGCTGACCGTACAGACCGACATCAAGCTGATCAATCTTAGCATAGAGTTGACCATCTTCGCTCTCAAAGATTTCTTCGGTAGCGCGGTAAACATCCTCACCTGACTTGTAGAAAATAACGTCTTCAACATTTTCGTCCTGGGTGTAAGAAAAGCCGTTGCCTTCTACCAGGGTTCTGACAAAGTTGGTGGGAACTGGCTTTACGCCCATTTCGGATTTGTTTTCTAGATAACGCATTTAAGTCTCCGTAAAATATCTACTTATCTTCTGCCTATTTAGTCAGTTTTTTCTGTGTCCGCTTACTGAAATTAGGGATGAGCTTTGACAAGATTCCGACACAAATAAACAGAAAAGCCAAATAGTATTTCATATACTATTTAGTTAGTCTAGTCCTGCATAACCGTGTACAACAAAATAGCTGAATGTAATGCCGTTTGGTTGATTTTTGTCAGCTGAGATTGTCACATTAACGCGACCATCGTCTGGATTATCAAAAGCTACTACGGCTGTTCCAAAACCATCATCATCTCCATTGCCACCAGCCCTCTGGATCATTCTCACTCTACCAAGTTCTAGGTTACTTTCTGAATTAACCGTAATTGTATAGTCGGTGTCATCTTTATTGGGATCTACTTGGAAATGAACATAAGCTAAATATTTACCTGCCTTGAGTTCAGGAGAATTTGGCGATGTGACTGGAAAAGCAGTATTATATACCGAGACCGTTTCTGCCATTGGCTTGAAAAGGGCAGCCGGATTCTCTAAAGCAGTAACCCTAGCTATCAGATCATCGATATTTATGTCTTGGGTTGTGTTAATAGAATCGATATCGGTGATCTTCGGATCAGTTAGCGTTAAAAATCTATTTCTAAGTCCTGGTCTGTATGAACCTAAGATAGCCTGTCTTTCGTACAGTGTTAACTCTGGTGTGGAGAAGAAAGGACGGATATCTAGAATGTTCTCAGCAGGGATTGCTGTACCCTCAACGTATGTGAAAGGTACGAATACATATGCTATTGGAAGTGCGAAATAGTTTCTGCCTCTCAAGGCAAAATCAGCAAACTCTGATAGATCGTCTAGAGATATGCCGCTTGGAACTAAAAACTCACTTATGGAGTTTTGAAGGTTTACTACATCTGGGCAAGGAATGGAGGTGTATAGAACATTTCCCGTCTCAGGGTCTATCTTATCTCTTACGAACCCTGTATCTCTTAGAGTCTGTACATCCTCAACTCTTTGGGAGAGTATTCTTGCGATGGTTAGATCTACTTCGTCATCAGTGACCTCTCCGTCTCCTGCAAATCGTGGAAGAAGGATGCCATCTCTGTCAGATGTCCCACCGCCGTTTAAAAAGAACGCCCCCTTAACAACGCCTAGTTCAGCGTTACCGAAGTCGGTATCCATGCCTGGATTACCCTTTGCGTACACTAGGTCAACGCGAAACTTGGGAGGGGTAGCATCAGAGTAGAAATCGTCTAAACTTCCTTGCTCAATAGAGATAGATTGATCCGCCCCCTCTGAATTTTTCTTTAATCGGACAGGAGACATTCTGCCTATGCCAGCGGCTCTGTTTAAAGAGTTTTTAGCATCCTGTCTAGTGTTTACATTAAATGTCGCAGCCTCTGATTTTAGCTGCTCTGACAAACCACCTTCTCTCGTAGCTGGGAGAGTTTGTCTAGCCATAAAGGTTCCAGGAGTTACGAATACTTTTCCTGGCTCTACAGCATTAACATAAGGTCTAAGTTCATTGAACTTATCTCTTCCTTCGGTAGTTCCTAGCTTTGCTGCAAGCTCATCGATCTGATCTTGCATTCTAACATCATTGTCCAAAAGATCTCTGATAGGAAGGTTGTCTACCTCCGCAAAATACGGATCATTTGGGAGGTAGAAACGAATGTTCTCTTTTATTCTTTTAGCCATTACAGTAAGTTATCTAGATCGAATAGGTTGAGGGATCTTACTCCGAGTCCGTATGTTACGCCTTCTGCGTCATCTCCTCTTCCCTCACCTCCAAGGCTGTTGGTTGAGTGGAAGATAGAAACTCCGTTTACCTGTTTCATTGCAAGGTGTCTTGAGTTCGCAAACAAGTTAGATGCACTATCATCTAACCAGTTCCTCAAGTATCCCTGCCAGTCCATGTGTACAGGAGGTATGGCAAACCCTGGGGTTGCTTGCATCAAGCTCACTAGATCATCAGTTGGTGCAGCACTTACGTTGTTCGATGAATCAAAGTTGTAAGTGTCGAAGTATTTTCTAGCTTGGTAAGCAGCTATTGGAGGTTGGATAAAGGATGCAACTCCTGAGTAAGGAGAAGGCATACCCATGCCGAAGATTGAGTCAGCACCAGAAACCTGCAAGTAACCTTGAATAGAACCTTCTGAAAGTTGGGAAGGTCTTATCCAATAAAGTTGCTGACCGTCTCCACTATCAAAAGGCTTCGCCTGTGCAGTAAAGAACTGATATCCTTGAGAGTTTACTTGATCTATAAACGCTCCAGCACCAGTTTGACCAAATACAGTAGTCTGGTTTTCAGAACCCTGTCTGTTCATACCGCTAACGCCGTAGTAACTCTTGATATCTCCTCTGTGGGAAAGGTGTAGTCTGTATGGTCCGTAGTTTCTAAACTTGTTGTTAGCAGCCGCGTGATATGTTGTGGCTGTTCCCCAAAGACCGTAATAATCTAGAGCAACTCCGTTTCTCCATTTGCCGGAAGGTCCGTGATAATTGTTTGAGCTACACTCTAGGAAAGAGTTGTTGGTATTGATGAGGATGTTCTTAGCTACTATTCTTGAAGTATCGGCAATGTTCCACATATGGGTTTTCGTGCCATAAGCACTAAGTTCATAAGCAGAACCATCCAGAGGCGGGAAGAAGCAATCATCAAACCCGCTGTAAGAGAACTGCCAGGAGGAGGCATCTCCCAAGGTATCTCCTAAGTTAGGCGGATAAGTTACACCAGAAAGAACACCACCGTCTGACGCTGCTCCAACTAGCTCACATCCAGGCTCTATACCGTTAAATTCGTTTGCAGATCCAGTATAGTTATATGCAACTCCAGACAAGCTAGATGCTGGTACTGCAAAAAGGAAGTTAACACTATCAACATCGACATAACTTCCGTTGGTTGCTCGGATGACCATGCCTCCTGTTGTGGCATCATCGTGACTTCCAGAGGCAATAAACACGCCTCCCGTCGCAACAGTTCTGTTTAGCGCAGCATTGTTATTGTAAACAGCCTTTGTATCGCCAGTTGCAATTGCTTTTGCGAATCCGTTAGGGAAGAACTGAATATAAGCCGCAGAAGTTGCGGCATCCCATAAAGTTCCGTTAGCTGCGGCAGATCCAGTAGCCGAGGTGTTATACCTAATATCAGAGCTTTGACCATCACTATTTGAGTAACTGTCAGGACTACCTCCGATGTTGTCGAGAATTATGCCTGAGTTCTTTGAGGCAACCATGCAAGATCTCGTTGAGTGGATCTGCACTTGAGTTTGGTTAGCTGCTGTTGTCAGACCAAACTTTGTAGTATCAGGAGAATCAGCACCATAACGAGAAGGAGTTGTAATCTGAACTCTCGACCCGTTAAGAGCTAATGTTCCTACGCCGAATCTTGTAATCTTAGTTCTGCCTGTAAGGGTAACGTTTGAGTTGTAATCCGCAGTTACAGCCGCTGAGTTCCAAGTTGGGAAAAGTTCTGCATTCGTCCAAGTTGCACCAGCAGCAGTCATACTGAAGACCGTTGGTGACACGGATGTACCGTGTATATAAACGTTTGAGTCTCTTTCGGCAAGAACACATCTACCGGGACCAACTCCGTCAGCACCCCTTACAACAGCAAGGTTTAGGAATCTTGCTATAGAAGCGTCTGAAATATAAATTGACGGAAGGTTTCTGAATGCGCTGGACTGGGAAGTGGAACCGTGACTGACCATAGCGTTTGATCCCGTAACTCCAGTATCCGCTTCCCGTCCGCCCCATTTGCCGATGTAGTCAGGGTAGGCTACATCTTCAGCATCGTAAGGCTCTAGGGCGGAGTTTCTAACAACTCTTAGGTTTATACCGTTGTTTGAAACGTTGAATGTAGTTCTCTTCTTTCCGGTAGAGGAGTCTGGAAGATTGCTGTTGGTTGATTCGTCCTCTCTATAACCGTAAATAATTCTTGAGGCGTCTGCAAATACTCCCTCGTTTTCACAGTCTTCAAAAGTGAATTGGTTTACAGTTAAAGTAGAGTTGAGACATCTTAGACCACGCTTGTTGTTGAAGCTGTTCAGTCTGCCAAAGTAGGTAGATTCAGATCCGTCTAAGAATATACCTGACTTCTTGTTCTGGAATGTTGCGATTATTGAAGTCTGTGTATCAGTATCACCAGCGTTAGGGACCACAGAACCGCTCTGTAGCTTAGTGCCTCCTTCTAGGACTGACTTCTTCAGCCTGATTCCGTAATCAGACTTAGCGAACATGACATGGAATCTGTTGAAGTCCGCATCTCCAGTTATTCCAAGAGCAGAGTCTGCAAAGATTACGTTACTGTTTTCCGCATATAGTCCAGCAGACTCGTAACTTGTAGTCCTACTCTTTGAGGTCTCCCTCTGGTAAGATCTGTAGCCGTACATATTACCAGCCACAAATATATCGCTGTTTCTTACGCGATAAGAGTTTATTCTGTTTCTGGCAGAAGCGCAGTTTTGCAGGATGACTTCTGAGTTAGTAATATCGAATCCGTGAGATGTATTGTGGCTCAGAGCATCCGCTGTATTATCCAGTCCACTAGCACCGTCCACACAGACATTGGTGAGCTTAATACTACCGTTACAGTTGTTTAGCGTAACTCCTCTAAAGAAGTTTCCGTACACTGATATACCGACACTAGCGTCCAAGGATATTTGAGTTCTATCGAACTCAAGGTTATCCCCTCCTCCACTGTCCTTTCTTGGAGCTATGTCATCCGTAGGAATAGTGTTATCATAAACGCCTTGGTATGGAGTCAAATCCAACGCATATGTGCTATTTTGGACAGCACCTTTTGAGAAATACAGCTTATCGATATCCAGGTCTGTAGAGTTAGTTACGGTTGCGAATACGGTAGAGTTAGCCACCTGATTAGCGTCTGTGGCTGATAGCTGAGATGCGTCAAAGACATTAGTAGACCCTCTTGAAGTGGAGGCAGCTATTAGCTGACTCATGAAACCGTTAGTAAGGTCTAAAGAGCTTACAGTAACAAGAGCATTTCCTGTGCTAGTAGCTCCTGTAGGGTTGGTGATCTGCTCGTTATCGGTAAGACCGTTTACACTTGAAACTGATGTTGCGGACGCATTGTATTCAAAGCCGTGCAACAGGTTCTTAATCTCTAGTTGACCGTTACCAAAGGTGGTGATGTCTCTGAGGTTAAGGCTTCCTAGATCTCCGTAGTCAGCCAGTTCGATAAGAAGAGGGAATGTAAGTCTCTGAGGAATTCTCTTGACGATATCCGTCATGTTATCGAAAATTCCATTCGCCTCATCAGCCGTGGAAGATAGGACTAGTGTAGTTGCCCTTGAATCCTCATCTCCCGGATAACCAGCAAACTGATGTAAAAGATCGGTTCTGCTGATCAGTCTTCTAAGAGGGATGTTGTCCTGCTCATAGTTGTAGTACCCACTTGCGTCGTGGAGGTACTGAGCGGAGAAAGTAATATCTAAATTATTGCTTCCTCCTGTTACGTCAAAGTTATCGAAGTTTGCCATACTTAGAAGTTAATTGTCCACCTGAAATCTAGCAGGAAGTCCGAGGTTTTTTGTATTCCCGTGAATGTTCTATACGCAGCCAAGTAGGACGCTGGTGTACCTGCCTGTGTTGGGTTATAGCCAAATATACCTATCTCGTTAATTCTAGGATCTGAGTCACCTCTGTTCGCGGCGTTCTCATCCAGGATGATTCTCCACCTACAGCTTGTATCGCCTATCTTATCGATGTATGCAGTATCAATTACACCAAATGCTTCGTTGTTGTAAGTAGTTCCCGAAGCCACAAGATCATGACTAACGACTTCAAGGTCTCCTCCACCGTAATCTGCGGTGGCTAAGGCTGACCCTAACCTACCGTTGGAAGACACTTGTAGACCTGTTGAACCACTCACACCTACTTGGAAAAGAGTGATTTGAAAGTCTGCGATATCAGACGTTCCAGAGGCTCCGAACAAGCCAGCTAGAACTACGCCCATACCGCTACAAACAACGTTATCTTCCTTGTAGAAAAGCTCTTGCTTCCCTGAGTCTTTGTATATTTTCCAGATCTCAAGGTGTCCTTTACAGTTGTAAAAATCTCTGAATTTCATTAGATGAAGTTAATTGTCCAAGATACGATAACGCCCTTTTGTGATACTGCTCTCTTTTGAAGTCCTCCAACATAGAAAGTTTTCTTCGCAAAGAGTCTAAAGATAGGCTCGTCCTCTGTTAGCAGGTTCTCATTATATAGGCTGGTAGTATATTTTTGCCCATCGAAGACTCTGCTCAAAGATAGAGGCTTTGTTTGATTAGAGTAATCTATTACTTTAAAATCAAGTAGATCAGAATCACTCTCAAATAATGTATTAAATATTTCAGTTCCCCCAGAACTCAAAGAAATATCTGTGAGATAAAGCTTATTCTCTCCTGATCTAATTGTTCCTGAGGGGTCGAAAAGCCACCTGATAGCATCGTGACCTTTATTATCTCCGTCCACATCAAACTGGACATCGAATTGATTCCAGTTTCCATCTGCGGTCAAATCGGTAGCAGAGAAATAATGTGAGTGAACAGAGACGGTGGGCTGATATGCTGTAGCTGGGTTATCACTTACCTTATACTTGAAAGATAGATTATAAGTCGTGGTGGAAGTTACGTCCGACCAGCCTCCGTCATTGAAGTCTGTTATACCAGACCCAAAGGTTGTATATATGCCTCGCACTGTTCCAGGATCATCAGAGGTTTCCTCTTGAGCTTTTAGACAGAAAGCGTTAATAAACTCAGTTCCTGTGGCAGCCATAGATTCCCTTGTGGGTGCTGCTGTAGGTAATGCGTTGGCATCTTGTCCGTTTAGGGAGGACGATATGAATGGAAGAGTTGCGAGGTTTCTATCTGACCCCCTCTTCTTAGCGGTAGCTTCTCTGTCCACTGTGAAACAACCTATCGCCCCAAATCCTCCGTAATGAGTGTTAATGAAGTCCCACTCATCTGGAGACAGGTGAGCAATGACCGTTATTGCTTGTGTGGTTGGATCTGTCGCTGAAACAATAAATCCAGAACTTGCGTCAAAATATTCAGTAGTCCCTTCAACATAAAATGGGTTAGCAAGAATATATCCGTTCTCAGTCAAAAGAGAGAATCGGTTCATGTTGCCGTAGTAAGTAGATGACGTTTCGCCATCTGAAGATAGAGCTAAAGTTCCTTCAGCGGCAGGGTAAGCTCCTACTGAAAATGCATCTGTCTTATCAACACCCGAGAACTGGATCTTGTTTCTGAATTGTCCGAATAGACCCGGCTCTTCATAGACGGGCTGAATGGTTTCATCGTCGGGTCTTGGTCTCTCTGACAAAAGAGAACTTACATCTGCATAAGGCTCTATAGCAAAAATTCTAGGCTTTCTGAGATGCAGTATGTCGTAATCGGTGAATGTTACACTTAAGGTAAACACCGCATCATCAGTAATATCCTCAGGTACGATGAAACGATCTGTCGCTAGTGTTGCTTCTGGATCTTTTGTTGTGCTGCTTAAATTAAACAGTGATGTATCTAACCTATCAAAAGTTTTCTTAGGTAAATAAGAACCAGATACAGGAGAATACAAATATCTGTAAGACTTGTCGGTGTCGAAGTATACCCCTAAAGCGTATTGAGGGGTCGTTGTTCCTGCTGGATCTTGGAAACCTTCAATGTTAATCAGGTGTTCCTTCCCTTTCCTGAGACCTAAGTCCTTCAGGGTCCCTGTGTAGTTTAAGGTAAAGTCCTTTGTGGACGCTGGGTTTGATGCGCTAAATGTAAGGTACTTCTTATCGGTTCCTTCGTAAATTGTTTCTTTGAGTATTGGGTACTCTGTCCCTGATCCTCTGTATCTAATATACCAACCATTTCGGATGGATTTTTGCATTACGTCATCACTGTAGACCGTTGAGTCCTCAGAGGTTATGTTTGATCTGTTATCAAGCCTAGTGTCTCCTTGGTAAGAAGGCAGTGAAGCATCTACGAGCTTTACAGATTTTATCACAGCATCAGGACCTCCTTTACTAATCAAAGTAAGCGCGTAAGTGCTTTCTCTTGAGGTCGATCCTAGCACAGCAGTATTATTGGATATATCCGCGTTGTCCAGACCGTAAATAGGTATTGCGATCTTTTCTCCTAATGTAACATCTTTTATGAACGTGGACTCTAAACCGCTTCTTGCTCTTTCACCGATACCGTATCTTTCCGACCCATCTAAAGGTATGCCGCTGAAAGCTCCTGAGAAGTTATACTCAAGACCTTTTTGAACGAAATCAAAATCCCTTCCAATTGGTCCAGTTAGATGCCATGCGTTTGCATATCTGCCTAAGATCTCAAAGTTTTTTAGTCTTAAGTTTTTATTTACCAAAGAGTCTCTGGAACGGCTTAAGTCCGACTCTGTTACGGTATCTGGCTGCTCAATAATATTGAAGAATAAAAGAGAAGTATTATCAGGAAGGATATAATCACTGCCCAAATCAGATCTGGGAGGAATGTTAAAAGAAAATTCTACTTCTTCTGATTCCGTTAGAGAGGACGTTATAGTTGCAAACTTCTTGGTGAACCTATCATCTAGGTTCTGAGCCTCTTGTAAGTCTAATCCTGCCAGAGTTCCGGGATAGGATACCAACCCATCAGAACTTTCTAGTTCTGTTGCGAAGGTATTTGTTTTGAAGTCTAAGAATCTTTTCTTTTTGGAGTTTACGTTATACAGACCTAAGTTTATTCTATAGACTCCAGATGTTGTAAGACCTTTAATTCTTTCGGAATCTAGCTTTACTGTAACTTTTGTGTTAGGTCTTACTGGAACAAAGGACGGCTCTGTTAAATTATAACCGCTAATGTCTAGACCCATTAAAGAGTATGCATCTTTATCTTCAAACCCATTCTGGCTTTCAGAGTCTAGTCTAAATCTATTATTGTATCTGCCAAATTCTGGATATCTGGAAAGTATTACGTCTGTGTTAGCCCTAATCGGGGAACCATAGTTTCTATTTCTGACAAACCCTACTTGATTTAGAAGGTTAACATCTCCTTGAGACAAGATATCGCAGTAGTCCAGATGCGAGAGCTTTACGCCTATTTGGTGCTGTCCTGTATAAGTTGCGTCCGATGAACTTGTTGACTCAGAGTCTATTACCAACAAATACTTTTTCTTTGGCTCCATTCCAGTAAAAGGGATGGTAACGTAAGTTGTTATATCCGTGTTGGTATAAGGAGCCTCTCCTAACGCGACTGGGGCTTTTAGAGTTTTGGTAGGATCGTATAGGACGATTCCAGACGCACCTAGAAGCTCATCTCCAGTCTTTAGTGTGTTCTCTATGGACTCTGCTTTTGAGAATCTAAATGTATCGGATGCAAAAGGAACATCCGTCAAGTATCCGATTCTTATGTTCTTAATATCCGTGTCGGCAAATCCAGAGTCTGATCCTCCTATGAACGTGACTTTATAAACATCGTTTACTTTTGACCCGAGGATATTTGCGAACAAACTAATGTTGTTACTTATTAGTGGCTCTGCATTTCCTTTGGAGTAGGATATTTGATGTCTTGTAGAAGCTGATCCCCATCCAGCGGAACCATTGTCTTTGTCAGAAAAACTGTAGTATGTTCCGTCAGTGAGATTCTGCAACTCTACGAACAGACCTTCAGCACTGGAAGTGGAGAGTCTGCAATCAAAAGAAATCTCAACATACCTATTGAAAGGTCCAGAGTTTGAATTGTTGGTCCCTCCAGCAGGACTAGGCTGAGTAAGCAAGCTGTCTGTAGGAGAGGGAATTGTAAACTTAGTTTCTAGGGCTGCTGCTCCATTGTTGAAGTTTACTAAATCCGTTGATGATGCATGAAGCCTTACATAGTTATCGCCTATCCAATCTTTGAAAAGAGATACTCGTCCCAAACCACTGACTTCATCTTCCGGGTTTGTAGACTTAGATAGGGGATTATATTGATCCCATCCCGGAATCGTGGCTAGACCGTACTCCTCCGGGTTTATGGTTTCAGTTCCTGATAAAGTCTCATAAACTGAAAAATCTCCGTTATAAACAATATTGGATATTTTAGAGCGACCTACGGGAGGAAAGATAGTGAGAGAAACATTTGAAGCTTTTACGCCGTCGATAACCACCTTACCCTTTTCATACAGATTATCTGTAGGTAGTTCTAGCTGCAAGGTGTATTCGTATCTTTCTATACTTACTTTAGAAGCTTGACTGTTTAAAGTTTGAAGGTCTAAAGGAAACTGTACGACTCCGTTTTCAAAGGGAAAGGATTTTTTCGTGGGAAGGTCTTGAAACCTTTTAGTAGAAAAGTTGTAGTAATCCTTGTCTGTCCCTTTTGTTCTTATGACTCTGGCGTTTATCCGTGCCTCAGACTCTCCAAAGATTTGAACATTGTTAATATTAAAATCTTCTAGAGGATAATCTACGACTGCGTAATCCTGACCTACTAGAGACTCTACTGTTAAAGGATTGAAAGTTACTCTAGGGTTTCCTTCGACATACAGAAGACTAGGTTCAATAAAGTTATCTTCCCCGTCAGAATACCTTGGCTGTGGAACACCGTCTAAATCGAGATCAAAATTTCTAGGATAAGGAAGCTGGTAAATGTACCCAGATACATTTACTAGGGACGATGGATCAAGAATTCTGTGAGATGAAAATTTGCTGAACGCCTCAAAGGGAGGGGAAAAAGCGACTGCTGCTATCTGGTAGTTCTGAACAGCGTCTATGGTGCTTGCATCCGTGAATCCGCTAGGAGCGGGATCATAAGCAAACACCTCTGCGATGGTTTTTCTAGCACCATCTACGACAACCGTATTAGTAGAACTTGCAACCATTATATCTGAAATATTGTGAACCCTTCGAAGTTAGGACCTTGGTTAGATCCTCCGTAATAATCTATATAGTCAAGTCTAGAACCGCCAGAAACCCCAAGACCTAATGTTTCAGCGGTATCTGGGTCTCTAGTCAATGATGAATCTTTGAGACCGTTGAAGAACTCAAACAGTTCTTTGGTCTCGTTGCGGGTGTAATTTTCTCTGGCTTTCTCATATTTTTCGTTTATGAATGAGAAATCAAAGATTTTTATAAAAGGTTTCTCCGCATCTGATTCTAAAGTTCTTTTTTGAAGAATCGGAATAAACTCTACATAGTATTCAGTTTTATCGCTGTGTACGTTCCTGTACTTTGATCCGCCATTAACATATAGGGGCTGTCGTATGGACCTATCAAGCGGACCTCTTTCATTGAGGGTCTGGAACCTAAACTGTATGTCGTTTTCTTCTCCATCAGGAGTTACGGGATGCACGAATACATGATCCTCTCTGTACGCTTCTCCTGGCAGGATCTTTTCCCATCTCCCATTCTTAGAGTATGCGAAAAGATCTCCATCTTCTAGTTTAGAGTAAGCCAATATCCGTATTGCCACAGAGTTGCTAAGACTCTTGGGATCTTCGCATGAGGCTTTAACATTTATTCTGTAGTACTCATCCTTAAAGAGTCTGTTTTGACCGTCCTCTCTCAAGAAGATGTCTTTTAGGTACTCGACTGAGCTTGCGACATTGGTAAATCCAACTTGATAAGCATCATTGACTCCAAACTGTTTCACCTCTGTCTCCCCTTGAGCGGAAACAGGAATACTAAACTGCTTAGTAACTTGGTAAAAATCAGTAATGTTATCGGGAGCCGAGCTTAGGTAAGCAAACGAAGATGTCCATGACCCATCAGAGGAAAGATATAGGTCTTGTGATTGGTTTCGTACAAAGACTTCCAAACCTCCAGAGGCTACTTGCGAGGAAACATCATAAGTTAGTGTATAGTCACTTCCTGGGATGAGACGCTTCATCTCCTGAGTTCTTGCCACGGAAGTGTTAATGTTTCCAGCATTCGTTAGAGATCCTCCCCACCCGGAAGCACCTTGAATCCTAATAGAAGATACGGGAGTCTCAGTTGTAGAGCTTAGATACTCTACGGAAATATTTCCGTGTCCAGTCAGACCAGTCCCAGAGAAATAGGTGGACCTGTTTTGATCCAGCAATTCCCAGTTGTATATCGAAGAAGTAGAGGGGTCTACAAACGAGTCTGGCAGACGAACCAGATCGCCATTTACAACATGGTTTCTGTTGTTCGTCAGAGGATATCTAACTCTCAATAAAGAAGCCAGATCTCCTGCGTTCTCTCTTCCTCCGAATACTGTTACGGATGTCTGTGCAGTTCCTGAAGTATATTTATCGCAAGCTTCTCTAAGCTCGTCTATGGACCTTACGGCTATCTCCGTATTTCTTTCCGGGGCTACTATTTGAACGCCTGAGAAGAACGTCTCGTTGCAATATGCTTCGTCTTGCAAGTAACTTTCTATCTCATGTCTATAGGTTCCGTAACCTGCTTGCTGTATCAATCCTTCATAAATCATGGGGATGAGTTCCCCGTAGTTTGTTCTGAAAGCCTGACCTTTGTAATCTCTTGCCCCTATCGTTCTTTGAAGCTGACCCTCAGATATTGCGATATCCTCAGAGTTTAAGTCTGAGTAAGCTCTGAATGAGCTTGCTGCGGAATCAGCAATAACTCCTGGAGTTTGGATTTTATTGTTATAGAATCCCGGTCCATATGCGTGGTTAAGGATTGACAAAGAGCTTGAATCTAGAGAGAGATTGAATTTTCTTCGGTAATCAGCCCACATCTGGTGGAACTCTGGGCTGAACTGAATTGAAATATAGTCCTTCTCCGAGAAGATTAGTTTAGTAGAATCTTCTAATCCTTGTCTTAGCGTTATGTCGTAGAAGGTTTGCGCTGATCCTACCGACTTAATTCTATACTCAGGAGAAATAGAGCAGGTGTCTAATTCTTTGTATGCCCTTACTGGGAACATTGCGGAGTAATCCACTCCGAGGGCTGACCCTTCAGGGGCTTGCTGAGTTATAACGTTATCTTTTATGATAGGCGAGTTAGAAGTATCATAAATGGAGCTAAGTCCTCCATCCACATCGACAAAACTTTGAGAGTTAAAATCGAAACCTTTGGGAGCAAAATAATCTACCGTTTTAGGTGCTATTATGGCGGAGGTAGAATAAAATGCCATAGACATAGGCATTGATTTACCTTGTCTATCTGGAAGCAGCCTGTCAATAACGTATCTGAAGTTCTTTCTTCGACCAGTGGTTCTTTCTAAGGCAGGTGCGCTACTCCACGTCCAAGAGGAAGGATCTCCGCTTGTCCCAATCCAACCTGAGGTGTTGTAGTTTTGGTTCTGGTTTGTAGACTTGTCATCGAAGAATAGTCTACCTGTAAACTTTAAGCTGTCTCCTTGATCGTCGTAATCATCTGTAAAAACTTCTGGAACGTATAGTCTTGCTACAACGTGTAAAGGAGTATACTCATAAACTACGTTTGCGATGTCCCGTACATCGGAAATCTTAATCCTGTTTGGTCCAGTGAACGTATTTTCTGGGAACTTGACAAAGATGTTTGAAGATCTAGTGTTCCAGTAATCTAGAACGGATAACTCATCGCTGGCTCCGTCTGAAATGACAGAGCTATAGTTTGGAGGTACGTTTGCACTGAAGGTGTAGAATCTGAGGAAGTTATTGTTACCTAGGGTAAGAGACTCAGTTCCCTCTACACCGATAGTTGTTTTATCTATGATATAGTTGATGAGTTCGTCTATGAACTCATCTCGGATATCGAATGCGAAAGAACTGTCTGTGTTACAGTTTCCTTCCAATATTTTTCTAAGTGCATCAAGAACTTGTCTTGTGATCTTAGTTGTTTTATAGAACGTGTGCTTCTCCCAAGGAGGAACGACAACATTAGTGCCTCTATGCTCAAATCCTTTTCCTTGGTTGAGAGCGTAAATGTCAGTCTGCCCATTAACGTCGATGAAGCCAACATCCTTATGGATCTTCTCCATAATCGCATCAACACAGAACCTGATGTTAGTGTCCTGGTCTGGGCTTACGTTTATCCTCAATCCGTCTTTATTTGTCGCCCGTTGTTCTACCAAAAACTCCCTGAGTCTAACAGGGTCTTTACATATTGCTGACTCTGTTTTTAGGGCGTAGTAAATTAGGAACGGCAAATAAGACTCAAATGTATAGTAAACATTTGAAGATGGATCAAACGATGAGACTGATTTAGGGAAGACGTAGGAGAGAGCGTCGGTGAGTGCTTTTCTTGTTCCTTTCGCCTTATAAGTATAGATCGCTTGTCTTAGCTGACCTCTCCAAAGAGTAATGTCCTCGCCTAAGAATCTCCACCCGACTGTACGGGCGAGATAATCAAGGAACTCAATAGGACACTCCTCTACATCGAACAAGTCCTGAAGATCGTCTATTAGTTTGTCTACGTCGTAGAACGCATATCCGATGGCTCGTAAAAACTTGCCCAAAGATCCCGCTTCTGTGAATACGGAAGAAAGGGTTCCGTCATCGTTATACAGAGTGAGGGATTTGCCTACTATGTTGGCATCTTCTTCTCCCGGCTCTAGCCATACTCCAGCGTAAGTCTTTATTCTGTCTAAATCCTGTATGCCTGAGGAATAGGACAGTGCGCTGATATCTGAATCGTCCCGACTCAGCTTCGGAGGAAGGTATCTTTTTAGTGTTGATACGTCCTCTCTGTTTCTCCAGCAGTACTCCAGAAGGACTGAAATACCTTGCTCCTCTGCGAACTCCTCACCGAAGTAAAGGGAGTTAGTGAGAGAGCTAAGAAGCACCGAGGAAAGCTCTGTAGACGCTCCTGCGGCACTAGAAGTGTTGAGTATGTAAGCTAGACCTAGATTGTCTAGAAGCTGCTCATGGGCTTCAGAAGCTGAACTGGCGGGATAGCTAGGGTCTGCTGAAGCTGCTGCTACGAATGAGGTAGAAGGATTGTTTAGGACAATCTGAGGAAATACTGAGTCACGAAGGAACTCAAACGCTGCTCCTGAAGTCTTAAAATCAGAGAAGTTCTTATCGAATCTGCTCAGGACGTATCTCTTGTAATCGTTAGCGGATACTCTAGTCTTTGCGTTAATCGGAACGAAGAACGCCTCTGTTGCTGACGAATCTCTAGCACTTACGTTGAAGAAAACTTCGTGTTCTACGGCAGCCAGAATAATCTTGCCTAAAACCTCGTATGCGATATCACTTTCCGTTCCTGAGACAGAGCGGTCTTCATCCAAATACAAATCAGGTACGAGACGTTTTATTGTCTCGACATAGTTGTACTTAAGAATCTTATCGTCACCTCGGTATGGCATTATACGAACTCAACGTTTAGTGTTAGGTTATTAAGTTGAATGATCTCGTTGTGACTTACAAAGATATCATCCTTATAGTTGTCGATGCGGAAGAATCGGATATTGTTGCTCTGTAGAACGTAGTTTGCTAACTCGTCAATTCTGAGAGTTTGTCCAAAGTCCATGTTATCTATTGACATGAAATCTGTAACTCTTCCGGCAACCTCAGACTTGATGGTATCTTGCAGCGATCTCTTGGACTTGTCCACAAAGACGGTTGCCTTCATGTCAAGGGTTCTTACCAAACCGTCTACAATAGTGATTTCGTCTGTCATCATCTTGAAATCATTCATATAGCCCAACATCTTAGATTTGAAATCAAGGTTTGCGCGTTCAAACTGATTCTCAGAAGACTTCAGCAAAGTATAAATGTCTATCATGTTACCCGCTGCACCATTCTGTCTGTTAACAGCGATAGCCTTGCCTACAGACCCAACAGAGGTGATGTAACTGTTTGCGATGGTAGTGTAATCCTCTCCTGTTACTGCTCTGTACTGAGTTTTGAAGAAGTACGGAGCATATTTCTTGGCGTGTTCTACAGTCTCAACATTTTGTCCGCCTGTTGCCTTAGAAGTACTCTGTATGGTGACTGACACAGAAGATCCCGTAAGATCTGCTGATATGGCTTGAGATATTGTACCGTCTATGATATCTCCCCTGTCTCCACCGCCTGTTCTATAAAATATTGAGTATGCCGTGGAAGCGGTTGGATTCTTTCCTCTTACCCCATCACCAAAAAGAATGTTGACAGAAAAGTCTGAGTTGTATCTCTTCTCAAAGACCAGATCGTTTCCGTCTTTGGCTAGAGCCATACTTTGGATCTCACTGAAAACGCCATCCTCTGCTGAAACGACAATGCTTCCTTCGATGACAGAAGGATCGTTAATTAACACTGTCTTGGGGTCTTGGGTGGCAGGGAATCTACCAGAGATGGATTTATATTCTCCTTCGACTAGAACTAGTCCACTGAACTGATTTGTCGAATCGCTGTAGTATGTTGAAGCGTCAAGAATAAGGTCTCCAGTGATAGTGTCAAGTAGCTGTGAGATTCCGCCATTGGTTGGCTCTGTCTTAAATAAAGTAAAGGATACGTTGGTGGAATCTCTACCTGAGGTTACTGCAACCTTTCTATTAGCATTAGTAATTGTTAGCTGATCGCTGCTTGAGACAGCAACCCCAGCATCGTTCTTAACAACGGCTGTACACTTGCTTGCGACTGGACCCCGTATCTTTACCCCTAAGATACCCAAAATCTTTGTTAGGTTTTCTCTGGTTTGTACTGTATCGATATAGCTCTCGTTTGCTAGGAAGTCTGCCTTGAGTGAGAGGGTGGCAGCGAGATACGAGAAAAGTTCGGTCATGAAAATACCGAAATCAGACTGGTAGAAGTTATTGTAATCGTCTGGGTAGACAGCCTTCACATAACTCAGCAACGCCTCTTTGTATTCTCCGAAGTCTGCGACAGAGTAGTCAATTAACCCTTTCTTTTCGGACTCCTGAACAGTTCCAAGCTTTTGAAGGTCCGTTTGAACGGTTCCATCAAAAGCAGACGCATTATACCTTACGTTTGCGGCGTTAAAGGGGTTGGTGAAATCTACCATTACGTTGTTAGTACTACTTCAATTTGCTCTTGAGAAGCCGCGTCATCCACAAAAGATAAGTTGATCAGTATGTAAATACCGTTGAACTCCTCATTCCCTCCAGGGGCGTTTGTTATACTGACGTCTCTAATAACCACTCTTGGCTCGTAAAGCCTAGCTGCCTCTCTTATTTCAGCATCCATGCTGTCCTTGAGGGATTGGGTGACGGGTTCAAATAAGTATCTTCTGAGGTTCGTTCCGAAGTTAGGGAACATGACTCGCTCGCCTTTTTGGGTTAGCAAAAGCTGTTTAAACCCAGCATAGATCAAGTCACGGTCAAACTGCTTTGACCAGTCGCCACCTTCAGTTCGGGACAAAGGGAATCGTACACCTACAGTCCGTTGTCTTCTGGATGTAGTTACGAAGTCTAGCTCTGGTGCAAACAGTGAATTAGCCATTATACTTGAATATTCTCAAAGAAGCTTTGGTGGGCTTCGTAGTTTTGAGTAATCTCTGTAGTAGTTAGAGGTCTTGAGTACAACTTGAAGTTTCCAATAAAGCCGTCTAGACCACTTCTAGGGATAACTCTGTTCACTCCTGAGTACTGACTTCCGCCTAGTCCAGGAGAGTGCTGCCCTTGGAAACCTCCCGTGGTTCCATCGACAGTAGTTGTGTAGTAAGTGTCGTTTGTGTTTGATCCCAGGAAACCCAGAGGAGTAGTATTGAACCCAGCATCAGACTCCATCTTTCTTGATCTTGGGACTATATCGGTAAACCCTCCTCCGATAACCCAAGGAGTTAGAAGAGAAAATGCCGGAGCTTCATATGCTCCCTCATGTAGGCTCTCAGTATTTCTTAGGTTATTGTTTACTCCCATACTTCTGGAGTATCTCTCAGAATCCACGGAGGCGGGGCTAGGAACATTTAGAGGCTGACCTGGATTTAGCTTGAAGCAGGTTGATACAGCAGAGGTTGCCAGTTGCTCACCGTTTATATAAGCGGTTATTTTGTCCTTTTTGTAATCAACAGACAAAGCAAGGTGATGGAACCCAGAACTCACATCTCCGATTGTTTTTCCTTTCGATGTTGTGGCATCCATCCCAATGATGAAGCCAAGCTCTGTGTGTGAGGACTTGGGATCGTATGGATTGGAGGGGATCTCGGCTAGTGCAACAGAGTCTCCGAAAGTTCCGTCTTCCTTGTTTTGGGATACGGTAGGCAAAACACAAAGCTGGAGAGTGTCATCATCGCTCTTGTCCCTGTAACCGAAAATCAATCCGTGGACTTTAGAGAAGTCTCTTTCGGTGGTAACGTTTCCGTTGCCGTCAAACTTGTTGGGGCAAGCGGTGATTGGAGCATCCGAATCCTTTGCTCTGCCAGCCCCCGTGTTCTCACATCCCATGAACAACCTGTATCTGTGTGAGGTTGTCATATCTGATAAGACATTCGGAACGTAAGTGAAGAAGTCTACCGTAAAGCCGTCTGGGTTATAAGTAAGGTTGTCGATGGCTTGTGTTCTAGGATCTAGCTCACCGTCAGTCACATTGTTCTTGAGTCTGGCGTACCCTCCGTTCGTGAGGGCATCGTACCAAGGCTCAGGTGAGTATAGATCGGAAGCCTTCACCAGAGTTCCTCCTAGCTTCGCAATGCTCACACCGCTTGGGAATATGTCCGTGGCACTTGCTGCCACTAGCTTCGCGTCTAAGAAGCTGTAAGAGGTTGATCTATTATCCAGCTTGTACGAAGTGGAAGAAGCGTCTTCTACGTCTGCTTTCAGGAAATTTAGACAGGCTACCAAACCATCTGTTATAACCGTATCGTCAAGGTTCTTAATGCTGGCAGTTGTAGAGGAGGCATTTGAGTCGGAGGACTTTACAAACTCTGTTCCAGGCTCGTCAACGACTGAGAACTGATCGACATAGACAGTCCCTCCTTCTAGGGAAGTGATGATCTTGGGAGGCAAAGGCTTGATTATACCTTCGACGTCGGCAGCGTGAACTAAGTTATCAGTTTGGTAGTCCAGGTTTGGCACAAGACCAGATCCTCTCAAGAAGCTGAAGTCGTTTACTGGAACATACTCAAGGATATCGTATAGCTTTGCTTCAGCACCGTTACTGAATGTAGCAGTGTTATCAGTGAGGGTTGTCCAACCAACAGGGACTCCTTCCGCATCAATCACCTCACCTCTATTGATGATGTACCCTTGACCTAAAGGAAAAGATGTATCGGTCAAAGTATACCCGCCGAACAATCCGGCTAGTTGTAGCTGCTTCTTTCTCTTCTTTATTTTCTTGTCGTAGGTGGCAGCTATTGCGTTTGCGTTCTGTCTGTAGTTTAAGACTAAGGCACTAGAAGCATCGTAACCTTGATCTAAAAGATCGGTGACATTTGCAGACACATCGCTTATCTGCTTCTCCTTATCCCCGATGAATGATTGGACGATCTTGTCATTATCATAAAGGTACTCTACAACATCGTTAGTCTCAGTGTAGTTATCAGAGAACACCGTGTTTGAAAACTCATTGATATCCTTTGTTACAACGATACCTTTACCGCCTTTATTGGGGTCGTACTCAAGTTTCCAATTAGAAGCCAATGCTTCCTGAACTGCTACATCTGGGATGCCTCCATTTATGGAATCATAATACAGACCATCTTTGGAGAGGATGAACTTTCCGTCTGTAGAGATGGGAGGACCGAAGACGAGATCGAATAGTTTCTCATCCTCTGGATCTACTTGAAGTCTTAGCTGCGCTCTTCTAGCGTCTTGTGCAGCCTGACCAGCGAAGAACGGCTCTACGATCTGAGTTTCTACAAACTGCTTATAATCCTCAATCTCTCTTGAGGTGTCTGGGTCTAATTCTGCTATTCCGTCGAGGGCTTCCTTAACATCTTCCCGCGTGTAATCTATCGTTGGTTCCGGGGCGGTTCCGTTGGCTCTATCCGCGAGTGCTTTGTTAATGTTTCTTTGGTCTCTGGTAAGTCTTGCTACGACAGCGAGGATTCTATTTTTTGCCGCACTAAGCACGATTATGGTCGCAGCCGCCCTTACTGCTTTGGCTACTGCATCTAGATCCAGATTAAAGTTAGGAATGTTTAATACGATATCAAGCAGATTCGGGATTGTACCCAAACAGGGGATATCGATAGTCCCTGCTTCGAAGGGATTGCCTATACCAGCATTTTGTAGCGACTGTAAGGCGTCTATATTTCCGGCGAGGAAATCGTTTGTTTTATCGAAGAACGAGTTTCTTTCAGCTTCAAGAAGATCTATTTGAGCATCTAAAGAGATAAGCTCCCCTTCCAAAGGATCTATAGCCTTAGCTAATAAATTATTAACTACGGTTAGAGAAGCGGAAGACAAAAGCTTGATAAAGCATATAGATAGTTGTGCTTGTTGCTCTTCTCCAAAGCTAAGGTCTACAATTTCATCGAAGTCTGCCATTTTTAATTATTTATAGTACAATTACGGGTCTGCCATTTACGGTTAGTCCATTCGCTACTTGAACAGTCGCTACACCCGTACCAGTTATTGGATTGACTTGGACAGGTATTGTATTGGGAGTGACAGCACCTGGAGAAATGATGTCTAAAGGAATAGTGCTAGTTATGGGAACCGTCGTAGTGATGCCAGCGCAAGCTATAGCCCCAGTAAAGGTTGCTAAGGGGGTAGTGAAAGTCATGAGAGGAGATAGGAAATCTATCCCCGTAAGAGAAAAGCTTTGATATGATGTGGATGGGAAAAGAGGGATGTCGAAATCTGTCGGGTTAGGTAGACCTATCCCCAAGCTCAAACTTGGGTTTAAGTCGGGAATAACTGGAAAAAGTTTAGACGGTCTGAACCCTGTGGAAGCGACCATTCCCGGCATTGGAGAGTTTCCAGGAGTTATAGCAGACCCAAAAGTTGCTTTGGTCTTCCCCAGTATTTGGGTGTCTCCTCCCAAAGCATACAATTTTGTGTTACCCGTAGAATGGTTTCCTACTTCTACTTCCCCTAACGCTCTTGGGTTTTCTGCCTTAAGTGAGACAAGACCTCCTTCTGAGTGAACTTGCACGCCGTTCTTGGCGAAAAGTTCCGCTGCCCTCTTGGAAGAATCTATCACCAACCTATTTCCGAGAGAGTCTACGATAATGATTTTGTTTCCGGCATACTCGATGTTCGGACCAGCGTTAGGGTTTCTAGGGTTTGTGAATGAGAACGGTTGTGCTGGGCTCTGAGTATTCGATAACCCGTCATCTAGAATAATCTTCTTACCAGTAGAAGACTCCAGCTTTGCATAGTTATGGTTTGTCTTTTTAGTGATCTTCTCCGCAAACTCCAGAAGGTGTCCCTTTGGGCTTTTGAACAGATACCTCTCTGGGTAATCATTCTCCTGATAGGTTGCCTCTGGATCTGGATTACCGTGATTTACCTTGGTGGTTGTTTCGCTAACGGTTCCGTAAGTTTCTCCTGGGACTGGCTTCCTGGGCTTATCTGAGTTGTTGTTTCTGTGAGGAGTTGTGATGGTTGTTCTTTCCGTTACCGTTCCGGGCATATATGGAGCGGCGAACCAGAAATACTTTTTACTTCCGTCGTGAACATCAGCTTGCATGACAAGGACGTTCGTTCCTTTTCCGGGGATTGCGAAGAAGCCATAGTCAGATCCACCGAAAGGGGATGCGTAACCAACAGTCATGGGTTGATTACCGTTCAGATCGGGATGCTGAACTGATATACTTCCAGACTTCATAGAGTCTGATGTTTCCACTACTTTACAGCAATACAGATGCATTATTTAAACGCGGTAAATTCTACCGATGCTAGAACGTCCCTTTGAAGCTCAAAAGAGGTCGTGTATCCATCTGTTGAGTTTGCTTGGTGAGTATATCCTAAGATCCTGTAAACCCCGGAAGACCAGTGATACTTTCTTTCTACTCCGTCATCATCAATGCTTCCTCTCGGATTTGATACAAAAAGAAGAACTCTTCTGAATCTTACGTCCTTAAAAGAAGATGAGATCTCAGGTATTCCTAAAGTTTTTATAGAAACATTTAAAATATAGTTTAAATATACTTCGTCCAAGAGTGACCTCTTTTTCAAGAAGTAGCCAATGCCTCCCTTTTCCTGGTTAAAAATTGAAGGCTTAAA
>Ga0070751_1000127_pt1 | contig 59780 bp, 76 predicted proteins | sample VirMetDEL_Aug_28_FD_78514 | JGI IMG/M metagenome (GOLD analysis project Ga0070751, IMG submission 78514) | Aqueous microbial communities from the Delaware River and Bay under freshwater to marine salinity gradient to study organic matter... | ecosystem: Environmental > Aquatic > Marine > Coastal...
GCCAAGCAGACAGGAGAGAAGGCCTACCCGTTCAAGGAGGGCGACATCTACTACGTCTTCAACGGCCTCGACGGCACATGGATTGAGTCGGTGTGGGATGACGAGTCAGAACGCATCCACGACAGCCCGAACATCCCAAGCCGCCCACACAGGGTGTACTTTACGGTCGATCAGAAGCACGTACTCGACCAATTCAAACCCGAAGATGTCAATGAATGACCTGACATTTCAAACAAACTCGTAAGGCAATAACCTTACAAAACACAACGTAAACTACTTAAAATCAATACAATGGAACTTAATTCAGCACAAAGAGAGCTCGCACGCCTCAAGGACAGCCTCATCAAAAGCCACGAACGCGGAATGCGCATTCTCGAAAAGACGATGGGCCGCGTAGGACACCACAACATGGTTCACACAAAGCACCTTGATAGAGCCATCATCAATCTTGAGAAAGAGAACGAACAACTTCGCGAAACCATTGACAAGCTCACTGATGAAATGCAACTCATCAAGAATCTCAACACGCCCAAAATCAAAAGTCGGTACAGGTACACTAGGGAAGAAATCGTAGAGGCACTTATTCAGGCAGAGGGTGTACGAGAGAGAGCTGCAGAAAACCTTGGGATCAACAAGTTCTCCCTGTATCGCTACATCCGAGTGATGGATATCAACGTCCCCACAAAGCGCCGCAAGAAAATCATCAACGGAGTGACCACATACGTCAAGGTAAAATCATGAGACGCAGAACAAAAAGAATCAAGAAGCGGTTCCGAGTGCGCTTTCACTTGGGCAAGGGTGCAAACTACATGCACTGGCAGGTAACCGACCGAGGCATCATGTCAGACTCTGGCGATGCTCGTGAGTACTACAGCCCCGACAAGGTTGAGATTGTGATGCATGGTGCCAAGCTCGGTAACCAAGTGTCCACCGCTCTCAAAATCTTCGAGGGCGAGAACAAGACTGTGTGTGCTTGGGTTGAGTGCGACGCTGTTGACATCAACTACAAGGCCTCCAAGGTGTTCGAAGAGGCTGACGTCACGAACCTTGAGCGCATCATGTACAACCCACGTAAGAACCCGCATTGGTTCACCGAAGATGACCACAACATCGACGACAAAGAATTCAGAAAACTCACAACGAAACAAAACAAAATCTATGGCTAATTCACTCTTCTCCCTCCACGCTTACCTCAAGGAAGGCATCTGGATGTTCGACGACGAATCACGCAACATCAAGGAAGAGCCATTCGTGGCAGGTGCAGACATCATGTTCGACATCATGAGCGGACGTGAGGCCGATCCCACGATCGAGTCCTGCAGCATTGTGTTCGGTGCCACACCAATCCCAGATCATGACATTCACGTGACACTCTTCGACGAGGATGGTCACGATGGACACTTCTACTTGGTCGAGAAATTTAAGCAGTTCCCCGACATGAAGGGGTTCACCTTCTGGCTGTGCCCCGCACTGCTTCAGTTCTTTGAGATTGCACCTACAGACATCTTCGTATCCCTCAAGTAATGCCCAAGCCTCCCAAGAAGCTCGGACTACCTCAGGGTAGGGCCGACCTCAACCACCCCAAGAACCAGCACTCTCCACGAGCCCGTCGCCGCAAGATGCAACGGTTCCTTGACAAGAACTTCCCAATCAAAGATTCAGAAAACAATGAGTGATTACACAGGCCTCCTCCTGTCTGCCATGGAGTTCCCGCTAGACGAGGACCACCACGCAGACGTAGCCAAGAAGATGGTCATCAGCGACATAGAAAATATGGGCGACGAGGACTTTCTAACTCAGAAGTCTTCGGATATTTGCGCCTCTTTTATGAAGGTGTGCGTGGACTCATCCTACGAACAGCTCAACGAGATCAAGTCCATCATGGAGGCTGAGACAGAGCTAGACGATATGGGAGTCGGTGATGATCAGACACGTGTGGATCTCTGGGCTGTTACCCGAGCCGTGCACAACAACTACTCTATGGGCATGTCCGTCCTTTCCCACTACATGCAAATCTTCGAACATCTAAAATCCAAGTACTATGAATGAATTTCTTGAAGAGGTACGAGCCGAGTACGAAAAGCGGCAGGAGTACAAGATCAACCCATCCCGCCTTCGGGAGAACGTAGAGCACAAGGCTGCCATCTCCAATGCGGTGCGACCCTTCTCCACGTTCAAGGAGATTGGCAAGCTGTTCGACATGAACCACTCATCGATCGTGCACTACAGCCGTGAGCACCTTGGCCTCATGCAGTGGTCACCAGCATACCGATTCAACTACGGTATTGCAATGGCCTGTGTGAAGAAAGTGTCAACGGACATGGACGTCATCCCCCTCGACAACAGGTACATGGATGGCCACAAGCAGCTGAAACAGCTGGACAGTATTCTGGAATGGGTGACAGACATGCGGGAACAAGTGATCGAAAAACTTGACGGAAAGTACAATGATCACTACATTTGCAATGTCGAAGACGAATCACCTCAAAACGTTGAGGGCAAACAAGACAACTAATTCAATTCAATATGAACAACTACAAGTTCAAGACCACGAACATCCGTGGCAAGCAGTACGTTGAAGTCAACGAACGCATCAAGTTCTTCCGTCAGGAGGAGCAGTACAAGAACTGGGGCATCCTCACAGACTTCCCCCTCATCGACTCTGATCAGTGCATGTGTGTGTGCTCTATCGTAACCCCCGAGGGTAACGTCGTATCCCAAGGCACAGCACACGAGGTGCGTAGTGCATCCAACATCAACAAGACCAGCTATGTCGAAAACTGTGAGACCTCCGCAATCGGACGAGCTCTTGCCATGCTCGGAATCGGTATCGACACTTCAATTGCGTCAGCTAATGAGGTTGAAGATGCAATCGCGCAGCAGCAGGCCATGGTCGACAACCCTCACGTCCAGAAGCTTAGCAAAGCTCTCGATGCGCCAGTCGAGAACATCATGGACAAAGCGGTGAACTACATCAAGGGTCAGGCTGACAAGCAGAAGGCCTTCGATTCTATCATGAAGAAGTACAGCTCTCAGCTTACTGAGAAGCAGGTTACGGGACTCAAGAAGTTCGTGCGATGAGCAGCTGTTCTGTGAACAAGAACGGCATCTTCATAAGTATGGAAAATCGTGGTAAGGACAAGAAGCTTGTCCCTTGGGCTCTCATAAAGCGCGACGTGATCTATCCATCTGTGAGGCACTGCGTGTGCGAGGAGCACGGAATTGACACCTACCTCGTAGATAAGTCGATAGCAGGCAACCGAATCCGTCGGTTGTTTGCTAGCGAACGTGAAGCACTCAAGGCTCTGGACATGTTCCTCATCTCGAATGGGAAGGAACCCCGACACGTACTTAAGAGAGCATAATTAGACATGACTGAGTTAGTTCAGTGCAGCAGATGTTTAGCCATGCAGCAGGCAGACATCAGCGAAACGATAGCGATCACTTGTCATTTCTGCGGAGAAACTGACGCTGCATTTACAGAAGATTTTATTTAACATGAGAGAACAACTAAAAGCAGCCGTAGGCAAGCCACACCTGTCTTACTCGTCCCTGAAGTACGCACTCGGAGACATGAAGCTTTGGGAGATGTACATGCGGGGTCAGCTCAAGAAAGAGTCTGAAGCCCTGTTCTTCGGCAGCGTCTACGACATGTTGTTATTCGAACCAGAAAAAGCATATGAACAGTTCTACACCCTCGATGATACTAGCATTTGTGACACTATTGGCGGGCGTAGTCCTCGGAGTACGAAGCGGTACAAAGAGTGGAAGGCAGAGGAAGCTGAGAAGGCAGGAGGTAAAGACTTGGTATCTCAAGAGGAATGGAAAAAGGCGCATGAGATGATCCAACGCCTGAAGGATTGCGGTCTGTACGACAAGCGTTTTGCAGGTGGCAAGTATCAGGTAGAGTTCAACGTGGATCTCGATGGTGTTCCACTCAAGGGGTTCCTCGACTGCCTTCAAGAAGGTGACTTCATCGTGGACTCCAAGTCATCTCGTTCAGTAAGCAAGTTCCGCTACGACGTGCGTGGCTTCAGCTACGACATTCAAGCGTACATCTACACCAAGGTCTTTGGCATCAAGGATTTCTGGTGGGTCGTGCAAGAGAAGAACTATCCGTTCTATCCTGCCGACGTCAAGTGTTCAGAAGAAACCCTCTTCAATGGAGAGATGAAGTTTCATCAAGCGGTCGAGAACATCAACAACTGGCTCAATGGAAACAAAGAAACAGTGGCCCACTACGCCGAGTTCGTTGTCTGACCGAGACAAGATCATAGCCACGGTCTTGTATCTACTATGGCTCTTTTTTTAACCCTATAATTTTTTAAGTATGAGCGACAAGCAATACGACAGCGTACTCGTTGGGTACGCAGAGGAACCACGCTTCAACGAAGACGGTTCATTGAGAGACTGGTCAGTCCGTTTCAAGGACGCAGAACTCAAGGAGATGGTGGAGAAGTACGCCACCACACGCAACGAACAAGGCCAAGGGGGTAACCTCTACGTGACCATGTTCATGTCTAAGGGCGGTAAGGCATGCTGCCGAGTGTTCGACCCTAACAGCGCTGCTGCCAAGGAACGTCGTGCACAGAAGGAGGCCAAGGCCCCTGCCCAAGAATCAGATGCCCTGCCATTCTGATAAGGCACCCATCTATCACATGACCGCTCGTGTCGCCTTCAAGAAACGGAAGGTTGTACACGAGCGTGTTGTGTGGGTGGTATCCGTCTTTGAATCACCTCATGACATCCGCAAGTACGACTACAAGACGATGTCCCGACTGGAACAGGAGCTCTACGGGAAGAACGCCAAGTCGGAGAAGCACATCATGATCAGGGAGATTCTCACGAAGAAGTTTATCTCAAACTCAACACTTACTCTAGATGAACACAAGCAGCAAAATCAAGCAAAAGTGTAAGGAACTTGAGGACCTACTCCTCATGAAGAACTCAAAGTATGGAAACTCAGCGCTCGAACCGCTGAACGTTTTCTCAGAGGCGGGGGCGGTCGCAGGCATCAAGATGCGCATCGACGACAAGCTCAAGCGAATCAAGAATGCAGGTCTCGTTGACGCGACGGAGGATACGTTGCAAGACCTCGCTGGTTATCTCATCCTCCTCATGATTGCGAAGGACAATGAAAGTAACGATTTTCAAAAACGTATTCGACAAAACCAACCCCCACGTGATCCATCTAAGCAAGGCGCTGGAGAGGATCAAGAGTGGGCGGTCGAGTACACTAGTATCTGAGGTACGCGGCGGTAATAAAGACAAGAAGAAGGAGCTCCCTGTTGTATGTTTCAGCGGGGAGTTTTCGTCTCGTTCCGACGACGCTCTATTCGAGCACTCGGGTTTCATCGTATTGGACTTTGACCACGTAGATGTAGAAGCAACAAAGCAGTCTCTTGCTCACGACGACTTCATCCAATCGTGCTGGACCTCACCAAGCGGCGGGGGGGTCAAGGCTCTGGTGCGCATCACCAACCCAGAAAGACACAGGGATCACTTCCGATCTCTGGTCAAATACTTCGAACGCACCCACGGTCTAGAGCTGGATGAGTCTGGCATCAACGAGTCACGTGCCTGCTTCGAATCGTACGACCCCGACATCATCATCAAGGATGATTACAAAAGATTCGGTCACTTCACCACTGAGTTTGCTGAAGCACAGACACCGACTAACGAGGCGTACGACTTTACTGACTACATGAAGCTAAACTTGGCTTGCCGTATGATTCGGCAGGCTGAGGATGGAGAGAAACACCGCATGCTTGTGCGAGCCTCCCGTCTGTGTGGTGGATTCATCGCTGCAGGAAGGATGGAGGAGGAGGAAGTAGTCAGGGTTCTTCACCGAGAAATATGCAAGAGGGATGTAGAGTCTGAGTCTCACGCCCTCAACACGATCCTTGACGGGATCAACTTGGGTAAGAACATGCCCATCAGGGAACTCGTTGACGAAGAGAAGTCAGCCAAGCGCGAGCTTCTCATCAACGACGGGGACATGTCCTTCATCTCCTCAGACGACTCCGACTTCCGATGGATTGACGACTACTCACAGGGTAAGATTCAGTTGGGGCTCGGCACAGGTGATCCTAAGTTCGATGAGTTCTTTCGCTACAAGAAGGAGTTCCTCATTATCAACGGACACTCCAACGTAGGTAAGACCACTACAGCCCTGTACCTTATCGCAAACTCTGCCGTCCAGCATGGTTGGAAGTGGGTGATTTACTCCTCGGAGAACAGGACCGCATCCGTAAAGATGTCTCTGATGCAGTTCGCCATGGACAAGAAGGTGGCAGACATGACCTACTCCGAGAGGAAGGAGGCATACAGCTGGGTGCAGGAACACTTCACCGTGATCAACAACGAGCAGGTGTACAGCTACGCAGACATCATCCTGTTCATGGAGAAGGTGATGCGGCAGCAGGATATCGACGCAATCTTCATTGATCCGTACAACAGCCTCAAGCTGGACATGAAGGGAACCAACATCGGCGTCCACGACTACCACTACGAGGCAGCCTCAGAATTCCTGACGTTCAGCAAGGCCAACGACATTGCCGTGTGGCTCAACTGCCACTCAGGTACAGAGGCTCAGCGCCGCAAGGGACCCGACGGTTTGCCCGTTGCTCCATATGCGGAGGACACAGAGGGCGGTGGAAAGTTCGTAAACAGAGCAGATTGCTTCGTTACTATTCACCGAAAGGTTCAATCAGCCGACCCTAACATACGGAAAATGAGTGAGATACACGTCAGAAAGGTTCGTGAGGTAGAAACAGGCGGTGCGCCCACTCCATTGGAGGATCCGTACTGCTTAATCATGAATCTTTCCCACACTGGTTTCACAACGAGAATCGGTCAAAGGGCTCTCTTCCAACCGATTAACTTTTTGGAGCAGGCCCAAATGCCCATGAACATCAACTTCCTAGGTTGATTTTCAAAATTTCTCTTGGTAACTTCGTTCATATGAAGAAGAGGACGAAGACTCCTAAGAGGCGTACAGCCAAAAAAAAACATTTAGGAAGGTACGCTAGCTCCTTAGAGAAGTATTGTGCTGATCAGCTGAAAGAATACGGGTTAGCTTTCGATTACGAGGAGCATACCTTCGAGCTGATGGAGAAGTTCCGCTTCCCCAACAAGTACTTTAAGATGACTGCAAAAGGTAAGGAGATGGCAGACCGATCTGGGTCTGTCGTTCTCCCTATCACATACAAGCCCGACTTTGTTGGAAGGGATCATGACTGGATCATCGAGACCAAGGGGTATCTACCGTCTCACCATGACTTCCCCATGAGGTGGAAGCTTTTTATGAGACACCTAGTGGGCAATAACGCGAAAACCATTATATTCCTCGCCAAGAATAGTTCTCAGGTGGATCGAGCCATTCAAGAGATACTAGAATCGATCAAGAATGGAGACATCTAGACTCAGCGCCTACTACCTGATTGCTTGCGACAGAGTCCACCAAGTGGTGGATGAATTGTACGAGACCCTTCATAACGAGAAAGGAGAACCGATTCAGATTTCTGAGGCGGTCATCGATATCGTGGCCAAAAGTCGGAAGGAGATTTATGAAGAATTGGATATGATCAAATCAATCGTCGCAGAATATGAAGCTTTACAAAGTAGAGGTAACAACGGAGATGATCCGAAAGGCTGAGGAGAAGTCCAAGCTGCACGGAGACATCAAGAACAGCATACGCCGAGGCGATGGAAACATGGCCGCTTACATAGGCGAAGAGATGGCACTGAAGTTTCTCAGTGACGTCAAGGAGAAGAACACCTACGATTACGACATGATTCGGTTCCCCAATACACCATGGGAGCACACGATCGATGTCAAGACCAAAGAGAGAGGGGTGAGTAAAGCAGGCAAGGCCTACGTCCCTAGGGGTCACTACTCCGTCCACGTAACAGAGGCATCACTGCACCAGAGGGTAGACACATACGTGTTCGCACAAGTGAACCGAGTCAAAGAAGGATATGAGGGGTGGATCCTAGGCTGGATGGATCGAGACGAATACCTCAAGAAAGCAGAGGTTGTGAAGGAGGGTCAGCCAGATGAGTATGGTAAGCCAGAAACAGCCGATGCTAGAAAAATGAAGATCTCAGAGATCATTCACTATTGATCTAGTTTTATTATCTTTATATCGTTACACGGGTTAGTTGTCTGTGGAACTTCGCAATCGTCGAGAGGGGACTTCGGTCCCCTTTCTTTTTATCCTCGAAGGCGATCGTTCTCCTTCTCAAGGAACTCCAGACGCACCTTGTATTCAGCGAGCTCTGTCATCACAGCTGCGAGCCTATCAGACACTTCGTTCTTCTCTTTATATGCTTGCTCAAGCTTTTCCTCAAGCACGGCAACACGCTCTCTCAAATCGTCTCTAAATAGCGTTTGCTCGCCCTTATCCTCTTTGCGCTCTTGGTGTTTGAGCTTGAGTCTGCTCTGGTAAAACTGCCAAGCCCCAGCAGAGCCGAGGACAGTTACGATTGTGATGATTGTTTGAGGATCCATTATCTCCTGTAAAACTCTTCGTTAGAAACACGATACAAATTCCAGATGCTCATCCCACAGATCAGGATCCATCCCAAGTGTGAGCCTTGCATCATCCCTGCCGTCGTGTAGTTGGCGACAGTGGCGATTGAAATAATAGATGCGATTTGAACTGCGATCTTGCGCATAAAAAGCCTGCCGTCCCACAGGGCACAGTAGACTTGGAAACCACCAGCCAGATGCGCTGCGATCTGCAACAACACCCAAGGGTTACCTAGTTCGAACATAGCGAACGGGAGAATAGACATGTGCAGCACACCGATCATGAGTTCGTTGGACTCAGAGTCAGTGTATTTCATGATGGCTTTGGCTCTTGCAAGTCCTTTCTTGTCTCGTAGTGGCATTAGATCTCAGTTTTTTTGTATCCAGCTCTGTTGAACAACCAGAGCGATGGGCAGAACCGAATCCACACCGCAACCTGCAGCATGACGACCACAAACAGAACACCTCCCCAAGACTGGTATGCAGCTGAGAGCAACAGTACCACGGACATGAGGAGGTAGACCATGCGAATAGAACTCCACTCTTTCATCAGATCATCTTGTTAAATTCCATGAAAGCCCACACGAGCTTCTTCCAGAATAGTTTGAGTCGGTTCTTCATCTCTTGCTTCTAAATCCTTTTAGTGCCTTCTTGACGGCCTTGAGGGAGCCACCGAACTTGTACTCACCCTTACCCACCTGCTTGATCATATCGAAGTGAGGCATGAGGATCTCGTTGAAATCACTGAGCTTGCTTTCAGGGAGTCCGATTGAAGTGAGCTTCGCGTCGATCTTAGACTTGACCTCGCTCAACATCTCTGGGGTTGGAGCAAAGCTTGCTGTTCCGTCAATCAGTCCAACCTCGTACTCCTCGATTCCAAACAGGTCTGCAAATGGCTTGGGTGTGCCACCGAAGTCATTCAGGGGGAGAAACTCCACCGATTCAGTAGACACCTTAGCCTTGCCGTTCTCAATGTATTTTATTGGGAACACGTAAGAGTCTGTGCTCAAGTCGTTTGCGCTACCGAACTTAACCTTAGCTCCCTTCGGCACTTCCTTGATGATCTGAACCATCGCTCTACCCCTAGATGCGGGAGAGGTGTTGTCCATCAATCCAACAATGGTATAGCCATCACCTTCCTTTGCGAGAGAGATGAAGTCGTTGGTGTCGTAGTCTCTGTAGCTGATATCAGAACCCTCCTTGTGTAGCTTGAAGTTACCAATTGAGTTAGGCGGTCCAGATACAGCTTTCTTAGATGGGTTCTTGATGAATTCTGCAGCGTCCTTGAGTCTTGAGTACTCAGATGGTTGCAGCTGTTTGGCGTTACCCTGAGCCAGATCCTCAAGGCTCTCTGATAGTCTTGCCCGTGCAGATGGAGACATCTTAACGATACCCTCTGCGTTGCTCAAGATTGCGTCACCAACATCGCCAGCCTCGTCGATTGCACCAATGATTTTGGAGATCGGTTTGATGTCTGATACTCTGACGAAGTCGGGCAGCGCGTTCTTCAGCATGGAAGCGTTTCCGGGAAGGAACGCGAGGCCTGCAGCCATGGCAAACTCAAGAGCACTATCCGACTCACCCATAGCCTTGATGTCACCCACGGGAGATAAGAACTCTGCAATGGGGTAGGAGGTCTCAATGGCTCCGCTAGGAAGCTCTTGCGTCTCTCTCAAGTACTTGGCGTCTTCACTGCTAAGCGGTTCTCCAAAGATCTTAGAGAATCCAACGTAGTCTCCAGCCGCTTGATCAAGAAGGGCAGCCTCTGGTGACGTGTATACGGGTGGCTGAATGGCCACTCGTGTGGTTGAGGCAGGGGCAGCAGAAGTAGGATCGCCCAAAGCCCTAAGCTCCCGACGCTGCTTGAGCTGCTTCAGCAACTCTACAGTTTCGGGGGGCAACTGACCCCCATCCTGATACCTCTTTACTCTCATTTTCTTGCTTTCTCGATGGTTCTACCAGCGAAATATGCACCGAATGCTGTTAGCATTAGGATCTCTAACAAAGATACGTAAGAATCCTTGACGTTAAATGGAAGCTGATCCAAGCTGTCGAGGACCATGGTCACCATGAACATGGCCATCAAACAGATAAGTGTCACAGGACGAATCAGTTTCGCCAACTTAACATCGCTACCCATGTCTGCCTTCCATCTCTCAGTCACGTTAGATTGGTAAGCCACCTCGGCATCAACGCGAGCTTGAATCTCTGCGGGATCAATGTCAGTAGTAGTATCCAAAAGACTCTTGACCACACCGAGGGCTCCTCGATCGGGCAACAAGTCTCCAGCTACATCAAGTACAGACGGTGCCTTATCCTTCAGCCACGCACCCAAGCCTGTGTCTTTAATTTTCTTTTCTTCTTTCATCGTGTAGGTCTTTCTGGTTTGGGAGGAGTAATCGGTTTGTATCGACCAATGAAGATCCCCTCTGCTTGCTTCTTGCTGACGCGAGTGTACTTCTGGATGGTTTCGATGATGGCTTTCTTGCTCACACCCAGTCTGTTAGCTGACATTGCGAACTCGTGCATCTCCTCCTGAGCTGCTCTGTAAGCATCACGAGCTTGATCAAAGTTCTTGTACTTCAATGAGTTAGCGTCATACAACTTCTCCTTGAACTCCACCATCTTGAATCCAAGTTGCTGATTTACATCAACTTCGTATGGCTTGAAGCCTGTGAGCTGGCCTCCGACCTCTTCAGGGCTACCGCCTGAGTTGTAGATCTTCCGAACAGATGTGAATGTACCCGGCTCGATAACCTCATACATGTAGGCCATGACGTCCTGCATCTGCTGAGTCTGAGGAGACTCTGGGTTGTAGATGGGCTTTCCGTAGTCGTTCACGTTTCTGCTCAAATTGATGAACCGCCTAGTCAAGATCTCCTCACCGAGGAAGGGCTCAATAACTGTGAACAAACCCTTTCCAAATGACTCGATGCTGTCCTCTCCTCTCATGAATGAGTTGGCGATCTTATCGAAGTGGCCATATGGATCTGAGGCAGAGATGTCGATGTAAGAGAACTTGCCATCCTCCATTGCGTAAGGGATGACACGTGAGTTCTGACTCCACGGGGCCATGAACTTCCTGAGATCCTCTTGTCTCTGGTCTTCACCCTCGTCATCCATAGCCCTTCCGACCACCCCCATGACGCCTGCGCCGACCGCTTTACCAAACATGCCCGTGACCGCAGCTTTACTAGCAGCGTAGCTTGATGCACCAGCAAGTCTCTGAGCACCAATCTTTCTTATCTCTGGGTTGTCTGACTTGATCTCTGAGATGCCCTGAGCCATGGTGTTCCATGCAACTCTGTATGACTCAGCTTGGAAGGACACGAAGTTCCCCATGAATGGGAATCGACGAATCATCTGGATGGCCTCTGGCACCCTGCTGTATGTGGGGTAGGTGTTCTTCACCAGCTCTGCCACATAGTTGTCCAGCTCAGCTGATTGCTCGGGAGTCAGTTGATCTGCCTCTACTCCAAACTGAGCCTTGGCGTAGCGGTTTCTCTCATTCTCGAATGCCACGATCTTAAAGAAGTCATCCTCTGCCTGATACAGATTCTCAGCTTTCTTCATACCCACACGGGCCTTACGCAAGAGGTTCTGACTTCTGCTCAGGTTCTCGTTGTTCATTCTGTTGGCCAAGGCATCATCCATGTTGGCGTCCTTGAACATGTCTCTGATTTCACCGAGTGCAGCACTTTGCTTGACGATACCGAGCTCGATGTATCTGTTCATCCTGTCCTGCAGGGCTTGAGACCCACCCTTCATGTCCGCCTTGAGGGTTTGGTATGCGGTCTCCAGTTGCGTCAGGTCGTAGTGGCCGTTAGCCCACATGAATCCGAGGTTACCGATTACGTTCTTGGAGTGAGTTCCAATAGACCCGATAGTCTTAGCCCACTTCACGGTGCCGATGGCAGCCATGTACTTCTTCATGAAGCTACCCATCTGCTCTGGAACCTTATTGAACTCGGCAGCGATCTCAGGGGTGGTATACATACCGTTGAGCGGAGCCATAGCCTCGCTACCCTCTGATGCAATCTGCACTGAGTTAGGTCCTGTGGGCTTGTCGAACAACCACACACCCTTGCCGCTCTCTTTAACGGTGTTTAAGAACCGCGCCCCCTCAGCTGTCTGAGCCATCTTCAAAATCGAAGAGGCATAGTTCTGTGCAGGGTCAGTATACTCACCCATCAAAGCGAGGATCTCTTTGGGGATATCCTTTCTCTGCTTGAGGATGTTTGTGTTCTTGGTATCGCTAGCCGCAGAGGCAAACGCAGCAGCCTCGTTGGGGTCGAGGTACTTATTCATCAGCCCCTCCACTCTCTTCTCCAAGAATGCCTCGGCATCCAGACCCTCAGGGTTGAGCTCAGGGTTGAGGTAGTCGGTCATGGCCATAGCCCTGTTCTGCTCTCTCAAGAAGTTGCGAGCCTCGTTCTTGACCTCTTCACTAACCTTGTTCTTCCAGTCCTTGTTGGTGAACACCTCAAAGGATCTGGTCAGGTACTGACCGAGGTTTCCGATAACCTTATCTACTTGAGAATCAGGCACAACGCCTAAGTTGATTAAATCAATACTCAACCTGTCGATCTGGTTTCTCATCTCAAGAGCCAACCCAGCGAATTCGTCAGGCAACCGATTCAATCCCTCGCCACCACGCAGAGCGTCGTCGAAGTCAGCGAGCAACTGATTCTGATCTCCCTTATATCCCCTGAGGAGTCGGTTGAATTCACGGATGTTTTGCTGAGCAATGTTGGTTTGCTTAGAGATGTTGGCCTCTCTCTTCTCACGGGCAGCAAACATACTCTTGGGCATGAAGCTACGTGCTGAGAAGAAACGGCGACGAAGTCCGTCAAGCTTTGATCGGATGCCCTTACCCTTGACGTACACCCCTTCTTCCTCCAGCTTTCTTGCGTACTCCTCAGGGTTTACTTGGGGGCCCTGTGCTGGAGCTGGTTCACTTACAGGTTCTGCCGAAGGTGCTTCTTCAGATACTTCAGCTGCTGGCTCCTCGGCAACTGGCGCAGCTTCCGCAGGCTCCCCAGAGAGTTCGGCTTCTTTTCTTCTGACGTATTCGTCGTGTTCTCGTTGGAATTCTTCATCCTGTTCAAGTAAGTCGTTTATCTTTTGTTCTTGTTCTGGAGTCTGTGCTTCGTCAAGCAAGATCTGGTAGGCAGCATCCTGAGCGTCCTGACCTTCAAGCATGATGGTCTTGCCCTCGGCGTCTTTCAATGACACTCTTGTGACATTTCCTTCCTCGTCGTACTCAATGCCACGTTCAGGCAGATCCCTTTGAATACCGAATTCGTTGCCCTCGTACAGGATGGTGCCGTCAGGGGTCACCTCAATGTTGGACTTGTCTTCGCTGATATTTAGCTCTGAGATAGGCTTGTCCATCACCTCCTCTGCATTACCGAGATCAATGATTCGGTCCTCTGTCTCGACCACCACTCTATCCCCGTACTCCGTGTCTCTTCTGAGCTCACCACGAGTACCGTCTTCCAACACAACAATCCTTCCGAGCTGGTCTGCAACAGCTGGAGCCTCCGTTTCAGCCACATCTACGTCACCGTCATATCGTGCGTTGATGTTCTCAATCTGCTCGTCGATCTTGGCCAGTCTTCTCTTTGCAGTCTGCGTTCCCTTACCCTCAAGTTCTTGACGCTCAAGCTCCAAGTCCACCAGCATAGCTCTGTCTTGCTCGCTATACTCGTCAGGTATATCCTTGGAAATCACAGACTTACGCTTCTTCTTTTCAATCTCTGCTTGAAGCTCTGGGTCGTTGTCAACTTCAATATTTACCTGACTGATTTCATCATCTGACAAGTCTTCTACAAGTTCAGACGCTTGCTTCTTGCTGACCGCCCCACCGTTAACCTTGTAGGAGCCACGATCCTGAATGGCCGCTGAGGCCAAGGTGACTGGCGTACCAACGACACCAACGGATCCCTCCATCAAGGCCTCACCAATATCCACTGTCTGACCTGATGCTGTCTGAGCCAACAGTTCACCAGTAACACCAGTGGTCGCCTCACCTGCTGCGGTCTGAGTCACAACACGAGTCTGTGCCTTACCTGCAGCCTTAGCTGCCTTGGCGCTCCTAGAGAGAACAGCTCCACCGAAGCTGTCGACAAAGCCAATGGTTCCTGCACGAAGAGCTGATCTCTTGCGGATCTGACGAAGCTTAGACTCATCCATAAGGATGGGGGCTACGTTCTCGTAGGTGAATTCCTTGTCCCCCAACTCCTCTTTAAGGAAGTCAACGAATGACATGCCCATCTCTACGGTGGCACCAGCCATACCAAGTGCAGGCGTCAAGCTCAAACCAAATCCAGCAACAGCCCCAGCCCCAGAGGTGACTGGCGCAAGCGGTCCACCAGCCAAGCCCGCCGTAGCACCAGCTGCTGTTCCTGCAGACACCATGGCGAGCGCATTCTCAGCAGACTCCCTGTTCATCATGCCAGATGTTGAGCTAACCAACGTCTCCAGAAGTCCTTGAGGGTGTTCTGCCGAAGCAACGAGGAATCCCCAGACCCCTCCGCCGTTCAACTCTTGTGTAGCAGCAAAGGACTCGGCCTCGTCAGAGACACCGACTTCCCTCATACGGGCGTCATAGTCGTTTACTTGATTGACGAGAGACTGAATGGTCTCTTCTGTAGGGGTGATGTCCCCAATGGCCATAGAGAAAGAGAATGGGACGATATCCCCTGTAGCTTGCCCCTGACCCCACGCTCTAGCCGCGTCATCAAATACGTCTCCCAGAATTGGGATAGAGTTAACCATGTCCCCAAACGCCCCGTCAAGATACTGAGTCTCAGCACCTTCGATGGTTACGTCAAAGGCTGGTGTGGGGGATGCCCCTGCGTAGGTTAAGTAACTAGGCTCTACTGTAGCTGAACCCGAATCTCCACTCGGTTCTTGTTGACCCTGACTCGTATCTGAGGTAGACCCCGTAGAAGCCCCTTCCGAATCGGGTGCCAAGATAGGCTGTGCGGTTCTTGCCCCAAATTGAACGGGCGGAATGTCCGCTTTGTCTTTTTTTTTTACGTTGAAGAACTGAGAGTAGAACTCATCAGGTGACTTCGTGTACAACCCCTGACCAGAGACCGCATCAAACAATGCCTTCTGAGATTCAGGTGTGGAGAACTGCATAGAGAACTCCTCGTAAGACTTGGTGTACAGCCCCTGCTCATTCAGGCCCTCGTAAAGACCCTTATGAGCTTGGCTGAATCCTTCTTTTTTATTTGGATCCGTCATTATTGTCCGATGTTATCAAACAGCCCTCCCTTAGGAGCGGGCGCTGCAGCAGCCTCTTGGATGATGTTCTGAGCCTCACCCTTGTCTCCGTAGACCAAGCCCTTCTGGAGCTTCTCGAAGGTGATTGTTTCGTCGTTGTACACCCGTCTGATGGCCTGAATGATCTGGTCAACCTTAGCCTTGTCGTTAGTTTGATCAAGCATGATGCTCTTGACCTTTGATCCATCGTAGTTGAGGTTCATCAGGGCGAGCTTTCCGTTGGGGAGGAAGACCAAGTCGCTGAGATTCAAGTCGAATTGCTCTGGCTCAAGCTTGGCGTCTCCAAGTTCGTACTCGATGTTGTCGATCTCGTAACGCAAGTCCTTAGCAGCCATGCTGTTCTTGTTGTCGACCTCTTCATAACGGGCCTTGAGTTCGTTGAGGAGTCGGTGCTCTTGTCCGAAGTTCGGGTTGTTGAGCTTGATGGCTTCAGTCTCTTTTGTGTTCTTGGCAAGGCTGCCCAACGTGTATCTAGTGCCAACAAGTGATCCCTCCCTCATGTCGGCCACATTCATGACTCGTCCCATCTCGTCAAACGCGAGAAGCTGACCCTCTTTAAACAGTTCGCTTACGTTGAACTTGAAATCAGACTTGCTGTCGAACTCGTTTCGGAACACACGTGGACCCTTACCGCTTCCTCCGTTAGGTTCTTCTTTCTCGACAACAAACTTCGAGGCCTCAACCATTTCGCTGATGAGGTCTTTGTTCTTGTTTTTGATGTAGTCCTTGTGAAGCTGGTATTCTGAGTTGTTTACATCTCCAGTGATGTAGGCAGAGATGAGAGATTCATTGTCTCTGTATCCGTCCCCCCACAAGTTTTGGACAGCCCAAGCTCTGGCTGCAGCCCCATCCTCGTTACTTGCGCCTGAGTTAACAATACCAGCAGCAGACTTAGTGGCTTCAGATCTATTCCAAGCATCCTTGTTGTAGGCCTTTGCTGATTCACGGATGGTGGTTTCACCAATCTGAATAGCACTCTTTCCGTACCGACTAGTAGTTGGCGCGGTGAAAGTCGATGGGTTGGCCCAGCGGTCCCATGATTGAATCGGTTCCCAGTCTCCAGTCTCTTGACCCGTTTCTGAGTCGAGTTGCTTGTAGAATACAGTTCCGTCAGAGCCCATCTGAGTGACAATGTCGTTACCCTCAAAGGCTTGCTGAGCCATGATGCTTCCCTCGGGGGTTGCAGCTGACTGCATGTAGACTGGGAGCTGTTCGTTAAACTTAGCAGCAGAGGCTGGGTCGTTAGCTACGTCGTTGAGCAGCTCTCTTGACGCCTTAACCTCATCACTATTGTGAGCCGCGTGGGTATTAAACCAGTTGGCAATGTTCTGAACAGCCTGACGAGCAGCCACAGGATCATCGATAGAGAAGTCGTAGATCTTCTGCATCTCCTCATTCATGTACTTCTTGAAGTGGGGCCTCAGTGGTGGGATGAGCTTAGAGATGTCATATCCCTCTACGTCAGAGAGGTACTTGTCTGCAGCATCCTTTCTCGCCTTCATCTGCTTGATGATGGCTTTCTGTTCTGCTGCTTTCTGCCAGCCAGTGAAGTCAGGTAGCGGAGCTGCCTCCGTTGCTACCTTTTGTGTATACGCTACCGCCATTACTGAATATCGATTTCCTGCTGACCCACCTGAAACTGTGGTTCGTTCAAGAATTCAAGAAGATTCGCAACCTTCTGAATCTCTTCGGGTGCTTCAGGATTGCTCTCCAAGAACTTGAACAGGAGTTCTGCGGCCTGCATGGTGTTGCCAGTCTGCTCGGGGTTGAGCACCACCTCGTCACCAGTCAGTTCTGCTTCCTTCTCTCCAGTCTCTTCGTCGATGAGAGCCTTTTTATTTGTGTCGTGATTAAACTCTCCTCCAGTCTTGTAGATCTGTGAATCTAGAGAGCCGCCTTCCTCTGCGCTCAAAACGCCATCCTTTCCTGCGTAGGGGGCTCCAGAGAGATATGCCTGAGTGTATGCTGCAGGGGCACTAGCCATTGTGCTCAGGCCTTCAACCTGACCTGCAAATCCAAGGCTCGCCGCTTGCTGACCCTCCGCTCTAAGCTGAGCCTCCAAACCTCTCTGTGCTTGGATGTTCATATCTGAGATCTGCTGAGCTCTTTGAACATTTGATTGTCCGTAACTCTCTGCGAGTCTTGCCAGTCCAGCATCGGCGGCAGTCATCTGCTGAGCGGCAGAAAGTTCCGCCTGACCAAGCTGCTGTGACAGCTGTGGAGCAATGGCAGAGATGGCTTGACCAGAACGTGTTGGGTCCTGAACGCCAGAGGCAATGGCCTGTTGAGCCAAGGCAAGATTCTGTTCTCTCAGTTGCTGTACAGCCTCCGCCGCCTGCTTCTTCTGAAGCTCTGCGAGATCTCTAGACTCCTGAGTAACAGCGTATTGAGGTCCAGCATCATACTCCAATCCTCTCAGCTTTCTAAGGGCATCTTCAGCAATCTGTTCTCCTCCTCTTCTTTGGATACCAGATGAAATACCCTTGATAGCCCCCTGAGCTAACTTGGTTCCACCGTAGAGCGCTGCAAGTGTTGCTAGTGTAATGGCCATGTTGCAAATATAGTTATTCTCACTTAGAGTGGTCTAAGTCAGTTTGTTCGTAGTTAAGGTTTAATGCATAGAGCTCAAAGTCCTGAGCGCCAAGAGTAAAGTGGGCTTCAGCGAACTGCCCTCTCATCATGTCACCCGCATGGCGAGGATCAATCAAAGCAAATACAGTCAGTCCAGATTCTGCAGTCTGAGAGATAAGACCCGCCAAAGCTGGAATGGCACCGACAGCAGTGGCCTTGACCACAATGCCGTCGTTCTGATACGCAGACTTCAATCCGACCGACTCAAGATCTTCGGTGCTAGCAATGTTGATGCTGCATCTTACGTCGTTGTACATCATCCCCTGCTGGATGGCCTCTTGCTGGCCACCATAGATGGATACAATGTTGGCTGCACGAGGGCTCTTAAAGACAAGTTTTGTTCTGTTGACTGCCCCCTGACCAACGCCCACGGCAAGCCCAGAGATAGGGAGCTTGTACAAGTTGTTGCCCAAAGAGTTTTCCATCAAATCAAAGCCCTTTCTGAAGAACATGTGACCCATGTACTTGAGGTCTGCAGTGGGTCTAATCCTAGGGTCCTTACCGAGGTGAGCGTACTTGTTTCCTCCGTAGTTGCTAATCAGTCCTGCACTCACATACTCCCTGCGACCAGATGGGCTGATGAAGTCACTGGTAGTAAACAAGTTAACTCCATTCTTGTACTCGCCAGCTCCCTCGATAGACATCGACTTGTAGAGTTTATTCTGGGATGGGTTGGCAGAGAAAGCTACAGCTACTGTTGATGGGTATGTGTTTCCATAGAAGCTGTTGTTGGTCCCGACGTTGTGCCTCCAAGCCACATTACCATCATTGACCAACTTATTTGATGAGAAGAACTTCTTGTCGATGTTGGAGTAGTTAGAAGCAATGTAATCGTACTTCGACGTCCACACATTGTTCTTGTTGCTAAAGCCTATGGTCTTCTTCATGATGATGGAGTTACTGTGAATGTTCCGCCGAGGGAGCTGTTAAGCGTTCCCGTCAAGTCGTTGGCTGCAGCAAAGGCCGCTTCAACATCTTCCACAGCGATAGAGTAGATGTCTGCTCCCACGTAGTCCTCAAGGGTGTTGGTTAGCTGAAAGTTTTCGAAGTTCCAGATAGTTCCGCTTGGATTTTCCTCGGGGCCAAATCCAGATCCAGAAAAGCTATCTAGGGGCTGCTGCACGATCGCTCTCATGTCAGAGATAGCATTGTGCAATCCAACAAGAAGGGACATACCAGTTTGTCTAAAGCCTTGAGGGAAGTTTGGCTCACCTTGGTAATAGGTCGTGTTGTATGATGAGAAGAAGTCAGCTGGTGTTAGAGCGTCTGGACCAAGTCCCTCGAATTCAATTTCCCCCAAGTAGGTTCCAGTTGAAGATGTCTCACCACCTTCATATCTACCCAAGAATCTCTGAAACTGAACAACTCTAGCTACCGCGTTTTCTGAACTATCCACGATACTCAGTAGACCAGCAATGTTTGCTCCAAATGGATATTCATTAGACGCTTCAAATACTAACCCTTTTGCGAAGTCATTTGCCTCGTTAAAACCCTCAAAGTCGTCTGCATAGAGTCCACTGAAGTCCAAGAACTTCTGCTTGGCGTCTGAGAGAACTGACTGAAGGTTTCTAATGCCTTCTGCCACGCTAACCCCAGTACCGCTTTCATTCAAAACGTTTGAGAAAGCATTGATCACATCAATAACGTCCTGATCTGTTCCTGACTCAAGCTTAGTCATCCACCCTTGAAGAATGTCTGTATTGCTGCCCTCCGATGTGTCGAATCCTTGGAACTCACCCACTGTATTGGCAGTGGCGTTGAGGAATGTAGTAATCGGTCCTCTGAGTGCATCGGCAACTGGCTCGACTGCTCCAAATACAGACTCAAGATCTGCGGTAAACTCAGCTACAATTTCTGATGCAAATACGATTTCGCTAAGGTCAATCTGACCATCTTCGTTTTCGTCAAAAGCATTAAGGATAGTGGCAGCAGAAGGAACTGAATCCACTCCAATCTCATTCAGGAGCCCTGCAATAGGAGCTGGGATTTGAGTCACGGCATCAGGCTTCCCCGCCAAGTTGTAAGTAGCGTTGAGTCCGTTGAAGGCCTGAGTAAGAAGAGCGTCTCTAGTTACCTCAAGCGAAGCGATGTTCGCGCTCTGAGATGTGATGAGTGACTCAAACTGAGTGTCTTTGTAGTTCTGGATTCCATCCTCCAAGTTCGCTGAAACCAGAGACTCAAGGTCAGTTGTGTAACTGTTCAGAGTATCTTCAAGCTGAGTGAGCCCTTCGTTTGAAGCGTTGTAGAGTGATTCAATAACGCTTTCAGACACGCCGTTGTAGTTGATTCCAAACAACCTTGTAACAGAACCCCCACCCTGATTAGCAGCTTGAGTGTTGTAGATGGCGCTAACAACCTGAGAGATCTGAGTCAAGATGTCGTTTTTATCAGCACTAACTGCACTAATCGTGCTGGAAAGCGATGTTGTCACTTGGGCACCAGAAGTACTAAGGATAAGATCCATGGCGTTAAGGAACGCCGACATATCTGAAATGAAGCTCGGGTTTTCGTAAATGGCAGACCCAATCGGAATATCAGAAGACGGATCATCGTCATTCAGAGAGTTGGTCGTAGGAATACCAAACCCAATCTTATAGTCGGTAAATGCACCACCGCTTCTCAGGGAGTAGGATCCCTGATCTTCGTTAAAAAGGCCAGCGTTAGCCTGAGCTTGTCCATGGTAAGCAAGCATGAGCTCAAGGAAATCCTCTTTGCTCACGTTCGCTCCAGCTGGGGCAATGTTGGGGAAATGATTCGCCTGAAGTGGGACAGCTATAGAGGCGTCTTCTGAAATATTTGTCGTAGCCTGACCAATTGCGACGGTCATCTGCAGGGCACTGGTGTTAAGGCTGTCTCTGATCTGCTCATGAGACGCACTGGCTGAGCTAAGCTGCCCAGTAATTGTAGCCTCGTTGTCGTTTAGAGATCCTTCAAGCAAACCAACAAACTCATTAAGAGCATTTACGGTTACTTCACCTCCAGTAAGAGATGAGATGGCATCCTCAAAACCTGTGATTTCAGAATCAAGGTTATCGACAAAAGTGGTCAGCTCTACAGTAAGCTCATCGACACTTGGTGCACCCTCTTCGTTGATCACATTGACGATTGCATCGTAGAGAGATCCGACCTGCCCAAGCAAAATTTCATTTTGCTCTTCGAGCGCATCCAATACATCCTGATCAATAACAGGACCAACCACGCCATCTCCACCTTCCTCTTCTTCGCCTTCACCATTTGTCGGGTTGACTGGATCGTCTTGAACAGTAGATCCTGACTCCTGAAGAACCTCGACATCTCCAGAGAAACTCAAGGTCACGGCATTGTACACACTGAGTACGTACTCGTCGAGGATGGGGTCGTATCCACCAACAACTCTGACCTGACCAGAGTTAAGTGACGAGTCAATGGCCGACTGGAAGAGCTCCCTGAAGTACGACTTCATGCCCTTCTCAGAGATGATCTGAACACCGTTGGCTGGGTTGAACTTGTATACCTCTTGCTTCTCCTTGTTTGCGAAGTACAAGCTCTCCCCCACCTTGGCCACCGATTCAGGGTTGGTGCTACAACCATTGTCTCCCGCATAGAAAGACTGAGTTCCGATAACTTTCTCTGATGCTACGATCAACTCCTGACCAGTGAGGTCCGAGATGACACTGCGAGCGATTGGGAGGGCGCTGACCTTCTCCTCGTTCAGAACGAAAATAGAGTCTCCAAAATCAACGATCTTGGAAATCTGACCATGCTTATTGGGAAGATCCTTAAAGTTGCTTGTAGTGGCGTCAAACGTCGTGTATCGCAAGACAGGTGAAGACAGGCTGTTGAAGTCCGAGAAGGTCACAGAGGAATCTCTGCGAATCTCCTTTTGGAATCGGTTCATTACCTTGGGGCGCCCGTAATCATATTGGTCCGCACCAGAGATAACGTCTGTAAACGTCTTGCTTTCAACATAGTAGTCCAAAAACTTGGGGCTGCTAGTGCCTACATCCCTAATAAGGTTTAGGAATCTCTCCTGCTGTACGTTGTACGAAGGCATGGCTAGTGCAGTTCGTCTAAACCACACGTCACCGTTCTGAAGAACAATCTGGTTGTTCTCCCAGCTGGGCACCCCACCATCTCTAATCACGTTGTACTTGCGAGAGATCTCGTAGTAGACCCTGTTCTCAATATCCTGATTGTTGATAGGGCTGTAGATCTCAAAGACGCATCTGTTGTTCCACAGGTGAGCGTTAGAGGCAGAAGGGGAGGTGCCGTTACCGCTTTGAGCTGACTTCACATAGTCAAACGAGAATCCAGTTGCGCTGGGGTTGTCTCTCAAAACCAAGAACTGACCAACCTTCGAGGGGATGGCTGGAGGGTTGTCTTGGTTGATAAGCGGGTTGTCCTCGTCATCAGCAAGGTTGACCAGACCGACTACATCAAACTCATATGCAGTGGGGTACACCCTGTTAGACTGGTTCGAGTAATAAGAGATGATCCGCAGCTTGTCACCCTCCTTGTAGTTGTACAGGTCCTTGGTTCCAATTGTAGATACAGCCCCGAAAGACTCAGCGTAAGACACGTCTCTGTTCTCCTGAAGGTAGTTGAGGGAAACGTAGATGTTTCCGTTCGTTCCTTCGTTGGCGTGCTCAATGAACGCCCCACCAGCAGTGTACTGAATGAAGTCATCAACAGTGCTGTTGCCTCCGTAAACGATTTGATAGTGCCATGCCCACGACGGGGGAGAGCTGTTCAAGTTGACTTGAATGCTTACTGGCCCCTGAGCAACTCCGTTATCGTACCCGTCAACATACGTACTCCCCAGAGGCACCACGTCGGTGGATCTACCTCTCTGGTCGTAGAACACGATGCCGAAGTCGTGAGTGGCCTTTGTCTTAAAGGACCTGCTAGCAGTGCTGCCCGTGTTGGGAGGAACAGTTATAGCATCAAATGAGGTTACCTCAACGATTGCAGACTCTCTTTCGAGGATGGGGTCGTCAGCATCAGCAGCAGCTGAGTCCGACCACATGTCAATCGACGTAACAGCATTCTGATCATTTGGGACGAAGAGCAACGGCATGTTCCAGCTAGACTGACCCATAGCGTCCTTGAAAACTGAAGACTCAAAAGACCCGATGAATGGTGCGTATCCCATAACGATACACTTGTGGGTAACACTTCCAAAGTCAAGGCCTTTGTAGTTAACTCCTGCAAGTTCGCCAGAGTCCTTCCCGCTTGCTCCAGCCTCTCCGTCAAGTGTAGAGAATGCAAACTGGAAGAAAGCGTCTTCACGTTGGATGATCTCAATATCATCAAACTCTTGAGCATCAGCAGCGAACCTGCTGAATGTATGAATCAGTGCTTGTTCTCCACTGTATGCAAATGAGAACACCCCATCAAGTCTCTCAACTTGAGTCCGTGTTGTTCCTGCGGGGATGAGACCACCAAACCACCTTTTGATTTGAGTGACGTCAATCTCATCCTCAAGAGTCCCATAGATGCCGTTAAGTTCAACTGAATCAATCAATGGGTCCAATCCACTAACGATGAATGCGGCTTGAGAGCCGAGGTGAGTGAACATACCCCCAGCACCTGTTGCACCTAGCTCTGGGGCGCTAAGATCCCCAAGCTCAAACTGAATGAAATCAGGAGTCAAGCATACCCATCCGTCAAAGATGTTTCCAAACTGGAGATCAAGTTCACCGCCTTGGGCATTAGTCAAAAAGACGTCAGCCCAGTTGGAAATTCTATCGCCCACCCCTTCGCTCATATCCACATCGGGGATGCAAGTGAAGATCTCTGGGTTCTGGATGTCGACCAAGTCAAGAGCAAAGAATGAATTGTCCTGATTGCCATACTCGGACAAGGCGTACTGATCAGAGATATCTCTAAGTGTAAAGCTTGGTGTGGCCTTGTTCACAATAAAGAAACCGCATGGCTGCACGCCCCTTGAATCAGCAGCCTCGATTGCACTGTAGTCACCAACAGCATTGATCAGCTTAGTCCTGTAGTCGGGAGACCCGAAGACATTCAGCTTATCCTTGTTGGAGATGTTCAAGTCGATGTCGTACTGAGCAACGTTGTTTACAGAGATGGTGTCGATCAGAGGGATAGAAACGGGGTTTCCGTTAACTACTTGAGAATCAAACAAAGACGAGTCTCCTCTGAGATAGTTGCCAGTGAGGAGGTCTCTGATAATCAGAGATAGTCTCTCACGTGAGATGTCGAGCAATGTGCTGAATGAAGCGCCGAACTCAAGTGGTCTCCCCTGAATGATGAATGGGTTGTGTGCCGAAGTACCGTAAGTAACATCGATCTCACCTTCATTCGTGAACGCAGGAACCCAACGAGGCATAGCTTCGTCGATAGAGTTTGCCGTTCTGTATGGAATCTCTGCAATAGACCGTCTTTTAAGACCAGACGTTTGCTCTGCTACAGAAGGAAGGTCGATACCACCTCCCTGAAGACTAGGGAAGAACGAAGCTCCTCCAGCAGCCATGCCAACAGTCTCATTTCCCATGTCAATGAAGAGACCCTGATGCTCAACCGATTGAGCGATGTGGCCCTCGGTACCATCACCGAGCTTGGTGAGCTGAGCACTTCCGTGGTAGCTGTTGCGTGACTCGTAGAAGTGGAAGTTATTGTCTGGGCTTACGTTCAGGTTGAAGATAACCTGAGTGCCAGCGGCAATGCTGTCAGGCAGTCCAGATGTATCCAGCTTGTATGCAGAAACCCTGTTGTGGGGAGAGGTGTCATCCGTAGAGTCGTTGACCTGTCTGATCTCTGGAATAACTTCCAGCTGAAGGGAGATAAAGTCGGTAGGTCTCTCAGCAAATCCGTGATTGATAGTAGCGTCAACATCGGGTACGTCGAACCCCTCAACGTAGTTTGCGTAGAAGAGTCGGTTATTGGTGATGTCTTGGGTGCGTGCCTTCTTGGGGACCGCATCAAAGTGGCGACGAGTCTCCCCAACAGGAAGAGCCGTGTAGATCTCATCGTTGTAGAACTTAGAAGAGACACTGCCTCCGCTGTAGTCTACCTCGTCTGCAATCAGCCACGCACCTGTGTTGCCGCTTCTTACCAAGATTCTAACGCGAGACACCTCTGAGGTGAATGCGTTATCTGGGATGTTGAGCTGGATGTAGTTCTCAGAGAAGAAGTTAGGGTTGGGCTGAGCACCCTGATTCAAGTAGGCAGATGGAACCGCCAGAGTAGAGTAAGTGCTGAGCGCACTCACGTCTCCAGACTTATATACGTTCTGGTATGCAAACTGAAATCCCCTCTCCCCCTTGAAGTTGCTGACCTTGTAGGTCGGATCGTTCTGGAAGCTCCACTGAGGTGGGTCAACAGGAGTTCTAGGGCAGACAGAAACAAAGTCCAAGAACTGCAAACCAGATCCAGCTTCGGAAGCTCTCTGGACATCAATCTTCTTCGGCTCCGTATGGTTGTCAGTGAAGAACAGGATGGGCTTCAAGTCGGTCCCCCCAACCACTGAGTTAGGGATATACACCACGTTGCCGTCAACGTAAGAGTTGCCCCTAAAGTTGAACAGCTCAGATGAGAGCAACTTCTGCAGGTTGTTGCCCGAAGTGTCGTAGAAGTAAACACCTGACTGTGAGCCATTTGGGCTGTACACAAAGTAGTAGATGCGGCCAGCACGCTCGTCGTTGCAGCTTCCGATAACCTTAGACCCAGTGGCAAGGCCGTGATCGGTAAGGTTTGTCACAGCCGAGTTGCCCTTGACTGGCTTCAAGACGCCGAAGTTTCCAGTGGCTGTTTCTACGCCTGAGGAGAACTCTCCATTGTTGTCGTCAATAGTTACGTTGACCGCATCCAGCATCTCATCCTGCTGGTGTAAACGTGTATCCTTGCTCGAATTGAGTCTTCTGGGAAATACTTTATCTATTGCCATTAGTACTTAGGTGCCTGCTTGAAGTTCTTTCTAATCGTTCTCAATGCCTCTTCTCTGGTGAAGTTGCTTAGACGTGCCTTAGCCTTGCGGCGCTCGTTGTAGTACTCTGAGCGGGCACGCATCTTCTCGTTTGCAGGTACCGTTGACTTTCTTTCACACAACTTGTAGTAGATGTAAGCACGAAGAGCCTCCTCTGCGTACACGTGGATCAATGGGTTGGAGCTGCGAGCTTCGTCTGCAACGTACTCAATGACCACCTTGGTGATGTCGCTGCTTGTATCGATCTCCAGTCTGTTCTGGTCAAGGTTGATCCTGTACTCACCCATACCGTGACCACCACCGATTCCATACAACCCACCGAGATTGTTCTCGTAGATGTAGTTTCTGAACACGTAAGACTCAAACGGATCTCCGTTGTCTACGTCGCCGTTGGTTGACGTCTTGTCGTCGAGTCGGTTCTCTACTTCATTCTGCTCAAGGTACATGGGGCCTTCCTTGTCATCAACAGGGGTGGTGGTTCCGCTAACCTTGCGAGAGTAGTTGATGTTCTTGTTTTGGTTCAGGACATACACAACACCATCAGCACCAACGACACCAACCTTCACGAGGTCAACGTAGTCTGACGGGAGCTGTACCGTATTGTTCGAGTCAATGTCTCTCTTCAGGGACTTGATGCGAGCAGTCACATCAAACCCAAACTCTCGGATACCTCGGAGAGCTACGTTGCGAAGCATTGCGTCATTGATGTTTGAGATGTGATCATCCACATCCATGGTCAAGACAAAGTCATCCATCACCTGTCGTAAGGTGACGTAGTTCATTCCCTCGGTAGATATATCCTTAAATGCCATGTGTTATTGTTGTGAAGCGCCGTAGCTCATCAGAACGTTGTCCCTGAGGGATACTCCGATCATCATACAGATCTCTTTAACAACCTCGTCTCTGAACTCAGCAGGCAGGTCAAAGGCCCTGCAGTCAAATGGGTTGGGGATCACAAGAGACCCTGAGGTCTGAGCTGAGTAAGAAGGCTGTCTCCTGTAGTCAATTTCGCCTGCCGCAAAGCGTGCACCTGCAGTCTCGTAGCGAGAGGTGGGGTTGCGGTAGTAGTTGATGTATACGTCTGAGCCGGGGCGTGGGAAGATCTCAATCTCAGACGAAACCAATCCAACGGGGAAGTCATCCGTAGGAGCAGACAGGTTGCTATTGAGGATACGGGAAATCTTTTCACTGTTATAAATCAAGTCCACGTTCACGCTGTCGTCGTTGAACACAGAGATGATTCGGTTCAGGTTCTCGGGCTTTTTGTAGACGCCTGAGTCATCGTAGATGGACGGGATGTTTACCTGCTGAAGAATCCCAGAAGAGATGTACTCAGAGATAAAGTTCTTGGCCTTTAGGTACAGAGAGTCCTCCCCGCCTAGGTCCGCACCGCTTCTTCTCAAGGCCTTGCCCTGAAGTGCGGCATCGTAGATCTTGCCAAAAATCTTAGACTGGACAGCAGGCAGGAGAGAGTTAAACATCTCTGGGCTCACAAATCCCTTCTGGTCCTTGTTGGCTAAATCGCGTACTGCATTGTATACTTCAATGACGCTAATCATGCAACAAATATACAAACAAAAAAAGAGGCCCCGAAGGGCCTCTCTGTTAACCGAGCTTCTCTAGCCTATCCTCTAGAGTAGCTAAAACAGCTGCCCCCTTTTCTGTAAGACAGAATCGAGTCATGACATCCGTCGCGTCCATACCCGCTGGAACAGACACGATCAGCTGGTTGCTGTCAAACCAGTATACTCCACTAGACTTCAGATTAATGATCTGATAGTCAGCAGCTTGAGACACAGTTGCGCGAACTGTTACTTCAGGTGAATCGAAGGCTTGAATGAAACCAGATGGATTCTTCTTCGCAGTCTGCAAAAGATCGTAACGAATCTCTGAAGTGGCTCTGTTGATGTTGATGCCGTAGTAGAGGGCCACAGGAAGCAGTTCCTGAATGTCCTTCTCGCGAACCATCATGATGGCTTCTGACTGAGAGAACTCACGAGCAAGCTCCTTTTCGGCGTCTTGTTTGTCGTCCACGAGGCGGAAGAGGCTACCTCCGTTCTCCACGTTGTCGGGGTGAGCATCGAGGAAACGTGCAAGGTTTGGCTTCTCCTTGGGGACGAGGAGGCGTCCGTTGCGGAAGATCACGGGCTCACGCACTGCGTTGTCACTCTGGTCCTCAACGAAGATTGAGTTCTCGCGGGGGCAGTAACGAATGTTGCGGATTCGGTTCTCTGATTCGTCAAAGATCTGCACGGACTTCTGCTTGAGCATCAGCACGATACCGCCTCCCTTTTGAATCTCGTAGATTCGGTTGGTGGGTTTTACCTCCTTCTGACGAATGGTGGGTTTCTTGGCGGGTGCCGCCTTAACCTTTGGTTCTGCCACAGCAGTGGGCGCTGATTTTTTAGGACGTCCAGCACGTCGCGTAGCTTGTTCAGCCATAACAAATGTATTTAATTAGAGTGAATAAAGGTCGTAAAGTTCTTTCGCAATTCGCTGAGCCTCAACAGATCCGATATCTCTACTGATAACTCCGAAGCGTCCAAGCCTTCCACTGAAGGAGTGAGTGGTGTTCTCGTTGGCAGACCCAATGTGAGTCAAGTCCAAGGTACCCGTAGTTGACCCGTTCTTGACGTTTTGAGTGCCCTCAGCGGGCTCATCGGTTACTGCAGGTATGATCGCCAACAGATTTCCGTCAGCGTTGTATACAGACACGTTAAAATCCTCATCTCTTCTGATGACGAGTACACATGGTGTGATCTCATCTAAGCTCACAAGAGTTTCGGTGATAGCCGCCTCCCCATATCTATCCTGATATGAGATGCCGATCTTGTTCTCGATATTAGACTTGATGTTGTCTACCCTACTGGCAATACCGACTCCTCCACTAGAGTCACCAGCATCAACACCGTAGATAATCGGTGCTTCCTTGGTCGTTGCCGAATTGCCATTCGAGTACACCATGTACATTGTGTAATCACCATAAATGGTTAGGCTGTTAGCCAGAGAGATGTACGAGTCTACAGAAAAGAAGGCTGTATTGATTCCTGTAGAAAAACCTGATTTTACGGTTCCAGTGAGCTGAGTCACACTTCCCGTGACGCTGCTGAAGTTATAGTCAGACCCCCCAGTTCCTGCATTTACCCAAGCAGAGATGTTACCACCGCCTCCTCCAAATACCGCATCCCTTGAATCCAAATCAAGAATCGGTTTGTTTTCGGCAGCCCCAAAGTTGATGTCATTGATCGTATTCGAGGATGCCGCAGTAAAGCCATTGTCTGTAATCACACTGGTCTTACCAGTGACTCTGTTTACAGGGTGGGCATGCAACACCGCGTTTATAAGTCCTTGATCCTCAGCATCAAAGACTAATGCTTTGCTTCCTTCTCGCAGTCCAGCGAAGTTGGAGATGCTTTCGATGGTGGTGAACTCTTCACCTACTTCACAGCTAATGGTGACGTACGACTTCTGAATAGACTCACCTGTACTTAGGTTGCTTTCGTCGTATCTAGAAACATCGTTGTAGAAGATGCTAACCCTACCTGAAGAGGCGGTCATATGAGAAATAGACTTCACTGGGAGTGAAATAATCTCAATGCCAGTACCATCATCTGAGACGCTAGCTCCCGCAGCAGTAACGTCTTTCAATTTAAATATGATGAACTTATCCATTGACGCAAATATACAAACAAAAAAGAGGCCACAAAGGGCCTCTTTCTTTCGTAATAGATCAAGTATTAGGCAACAGTAACGTTCAAGCTACCAACCAATCTCCATCCAGAATCACCAACCCACATGAACTCAGCGTAGTTTCCAATAGCTGCAGCAATGGCAGCAGTGGATCCGTCCGCGAAAGTTGAAGGAGTGATGGTTGCGATACCAGCAGCATCATCCAAGATGACCTTTTTGAGCTGACCGACTTTAGAGCCATCAGCGAGAGTGATCGCAACAGCACCGCCAGCAGTCAACTCAGTGACGTAAGCGTCCACAGAAACGGCACCAGCGCCAGACTTGGTCTCTCTGATTTTATCGGGAATCAAAGGAAAAATCATGTTTCAAAAGTTTAGGACTAAGAGAAGGGGCCGAAGCCCCCTCTCCTTCGTCTAGTTAGAATCAGTACTTGAGCAACACGTGTTGGTTAGCAGCGCGAGTCACCAACGCGATCTCAGAGCGGTAGTGGAACGTAGCCACGTCCTTACCGTCTCCGCCGTTGTTGTTGTGACCCAGCACACCGCCACCAGTCACCCAGTGCTCCATCTCACGAGAGTAACCGTTAGCCTCCTTGTAGCAGAGCTCCAAAGCAGGTGCCTTCACACCAGTACGAGCATCAGCAATGTTGGCCAATGGCACCATAGCACCAGTGTAACCGCCAGTAGTAACGCCACCCAACAAGGTAGGATCGTTCAACAGCTTCCAGTCGTGCTTGTGGAAAGTGTAACCACCGCGAGTGAAGCTCTTGAATCCGAGCTGGACAGCCATGTCAGCATCGTTGTTGAACGCACCGAACTGACCGGGCAAACCAGCAGTGAGTTGCGTTCCGATACCTGCAGCCAACATGTCATCGATAGCCAAAGACTGAGTTCTGTTCAAGTACATAGCGTACTCGGCAGGAGCACCCTGCTTGTCGAGCTCAACCAAGATGGTGTCGAATTCAGTGAAGCTGTTCAAAGGATCAGCGCCAGTACCAGTCACCTGCATACCGCGAGCCTCCAAAGCAGAGAAGTAACCCTCAGAGCCAGCAACGTCAGACAAAGCACCGCCTCCGTCGTTGATCTCACCGAAGAGCAACATCATTTCACGACGATCCATGAAGCGCTTACGAGCTTCCTGCTCACCGTGCATGAACCAACGGTAGTCACCGTTTCCAATGTTCACGTAGCCGATGTTGGTAGCTTGTGATCCGTTCACTTCGTAACGGTCCTTCACGATCATGTATGGGTTCTTGCGACGCTCGGGCTCAGTCTCCAAGAAGGTCTCAGGCTGGTTGCTGCCCTGTGGGTGCATGTTGCCCAAGATGATGAACTCATCGTTAGCAGAGATAGTCACAGTGATGCTTTCACCGTCGAGGGTAGAGATGTTGAAGGTGCTTCTGTCAGAAGCAACGGTGTCAACGATGAACTTGTTGCCAGACTCTGCGTGCATCAACACGTCGTACTTGTTAGGGGTCTGCTCAACGGTGCTCACAGGATCCACAGACAAGCTGTCAGCAGAAGAAGCAGAAGAGAAAGATGCACCAGTCTCGACCACCAACTTCACGTGGCGACGACCTTCTTCGAACCACTCGACTTGGTCGGCAGAACCACCGCTGTTCACAGCGCCAGTCAACTGAAGGAAGCCAGTGATACCCTGATCGCCGTAGGTCTTGACCAAGAGGTCACGGACGTCAGGCTTGTTGAAGTCACCGTTTTGAGTGAGGAAATCGCCCAGAGCTTGATATTTTCTGGGGTCTGTTGCGAAGGCGCTAGGAGAGCCGTCGATTACGGGAGCATCAGTCCCGCGAGTTGAACCAAGAGTAGCCATGGTATAGCTTAGATTTTAAATCTCATCCCTGAGCCGCCGAGCATGATTTGTTTTAGTTGATCGACGACGGGATCAGAAGTGTTGTTAATGTTTTGCTGTTGTGGGGCGCTAGCCTGAACGTTGGCAGCTTTTTCTACCAAACCCCGCTGACCATCACTCAGGCCCTGTCTGTAGATAGACTGAGCAATCTGATCAATGTTGTCAACCAAGGCTCTGTGAGAAGAGAGCGTGTCAATGTCCCAACTACCGTCATCCCGAATGTAAGGGTCGAAGTACTCGTCGAGACGAGCGTTCTTATCCTTGAGTTGAGACTTGTAGTCGTCTTGCAAGCCAAACGTGAAAGTCTTGTCCTGACCCAGATCGAATTCCAATCCAGTCAGTGAGTCGACCTCACGAGACATGTTCGCGATCCACTCGTCATCAACGATGGACTGAGGCTGTTGATCTTGTTGCTGGGGCTCTGGGGCGCGGTAGGTCTCTCTCAGATCCGTAATGCGCTTACGAGACTCAGCAGCGTCAATCTTCAGCTGCAGTTGTGAAAGCTTGATCTCATCCTCCGTGTGAACGTCGGGATCGAGCTTGTATTTGCTGTTCAAGAGAATGTCGATCTCCTGTCCGCTAAGGTCCTTGTACTCCGTAGCCATGCTCACGCGAACCGCCATAACGTCATCCATCTCAGATGGGTTAAGGGATTGGTATGTGAACCAGTCTTGAGGAGAACGTCCAGTCTCTTGAACGAACTTAGAGATAGCTTCGACTCTCTCGTCGAGCGGGGTGGAGGGCTCAGTGACAGGCGTCAAGTCGTCGAAAGAAGTGATTTCGCGTCCAAGCCTCTCGCTCAGAAAGCTCATCACAGCACCCTCGATGTCTTGGTCGCTGTAGTCTTGAGTCTCCGTTGGTCGCTCCTGCGATTCAGGAGCGTTATCAACTATAGTTTCTTGAATCGGTTCGGCGGATGGCGCCTCAGTATCAACGACCGACTCCTGAACTGGAGCCTCTGGTGTTTCTACTGGTGCTTCCTGTGCGGGAGCTTCTGCGACCTGAGGTTCAGACTGAGCCATGCTAGCCTGAAATTCCGACGCATCATTGAAGATCTCGAACGTACCGCCTTCTGTTGGATTGTTATCCTCCATTGTATTTAATTAAGGGTGTTTGTTCGTTACGCTGGGCCGTAGTAGGCGATGATAGAGCCTGAGGCAATATCAACGGTATCCCACTTGCCGTAGATGGTGATGCCTTTTGGGAAGACGTCAGCAGAAGTGACGAGGTCGCCAGTAGCGTCGAAGTCATTGTCTACTCCATCAGACCCAAAGATCTGCTTGTTGTTCACCGCCTGAAGGTCACGGAATGTAGTGTCCTCCAAGCAAGTGATAGCAACGAAAGCATATCCGCTAGGACACGTCAGGTCCTGCGCGGTGGTGGTGTTACAAAAGCAAGAACCAAGCTGCCCGAAAGCAGCCTGATTCGCTTCACCTGTGTTAGAAAGGTTTGCCATTTTATGTGAGTTTAACTGCTGAGCTATCCAAACCGAAGACCGCACACTCAACCATCTGGTCGACGTCAGTGGAGTAAGCCTTCATGGTCTGATCGTTCTGAGCAGGGATAAACGCGAATTCTCCGCCACCAATCTTCATGACTACTGGATCGTCAGTGGCTGTTTCGGCATACAAGTACACATACTTCTCCTTGTCCTTGGACAGGTTCTTGATGTACAGGTAGGCGTTTTCGAGCTTATCGCTTGCCTTGTAGACAGTGATAGCATCTGAGCCAGCAGCAGTGCCAAGAATCTTGACGCGCTGGACATTGCCAGAGTCAGCATTGATGATCATGTTCACCCCGATGTTAATCGGTGATGTCATGACCGTGGTGGTAGAGAGACTAAGTGTAGCTCTTACCGTACCCATTATGCTTCGTAGATAACGAGGTATTCAACAGTCATGTTGACTGCAGATGTGTCGATGTCGATGTCTGCGTTGTCGCCAGTGGTGTCTGCACTCCAAGGCATGAACAAGAAGTCACCTGCATACAAGCGTCCGACCTCAGTAGCACCGACCTTGACGGTGATGTACTCAGAAGCGGTTGATGAGATGTTCTTGATGTAGACCTTGTGAGCCTTGTCATCGGAGTAGTCCGCTGCGAGGATCAGAGCTGTGTCAGTCTGAGCAGACGCATAGAACTTTCGTGCAACGCCCGTAGTCTGATCGAGACCAGTAGCGTTACCAGCCTTGGTGAGCTGAGTGGTGGTGCTCAGAGAGAGAGCATCGCCAGTCAAGTCTCCACTCGAAAGCGTGAGGGTTGCTGTTGTAGTAGCCATGTTAGTAGTAAGTGGTTTTTAGTATTGCAAATATATCACTTTTTCTTTTTGTCTGCTCTGATCTTCGCGGCCTCCTTTTTACCGAACGGGGAATTCACTCTAGCGGCAGCCCACTCGTGTTGAGTGACGTTAGGCCTGTTACCAGAACTCATGTATGCGGCAAGACCTCTCTTGTATACTTCCTTCTCGGCGGCATCAAGACCAGCCATGCCTCCCTTATTCAGTTTCTTAACTGCTCTCATAATTTATCTCTTTCTTTCATTAGAGCCTGCAAGTTCTTTGGGTATGGCTTACCCTTCTTGTAGATCTCTGCGATCTTGCGAATGAGCTCTGCTCTACGAGTAGGGTTCTTGCTGCCCCTAAGGTATTTCTTGTTGATATTCATGAGTGGTTGACGAGCTTGAACTTAGCCTTGGCAACTGCCTTATCGTGAGGCTTGTAGTCTCCCTTCATCAAGAAGTATCTACCACCCTCCTGCATCCAATGGTACCCAGATGGAGGCGGTACCTCGACCGACTTCTGAGAGATCTTGAGCTTGCCCCCCTTGTTGTACTTAACGGTGTTCATCACCACTTAACCTTATTGGCCCAGTAGGCTGCGCTCATCTTACCCTTGGCAATGTTCTTTGCGTGACGGGCCTTGAATGAAGCGCGTTTCTTTTTCATCTTGGAGCCCTCACCAGCCTTAGGCTTGCCCGCTGTCTTAGCACCCTGCTCCCCAAAGCGAATCAGCTTGACCTTGTCACCAACCTTAGCCAACACGATGTGTGACTTCTTCGGGTGCTTGGGTGTACGCTTTGCTTTGTTGACACCAGCCAATCCATACTTCTTGAGCATGTTCTTGACTCTCTTCCCTACTGCGCTTGGAGATCCCATGATGCAAATATATCAAATATCAGAAGAGTACTCCATTAGGTTCCCGTGGCGTAAGTCATCAAGCTTATCAGCGTCTGAGATAGAGTCATCTGTGTAGAACGATACCGACGGAATGTTGCCTGCTTTGGCCCACGTCACCGCTCCTGACTCGGTCTCGAAGTATTCTTCAATACCAGACATCCTGATCACATACCCAGCCGTGATCTTGTTGCCAGTATCTGTTGCAGTCTTTGCCATTAGAATACAGAGTAGTGATTGTTTATATCTGTCATTACGTTCGCTCTAGTTGGCATCGTGTCAGACCAAATAATTAACTCGGATACGTAGCCTTGAAGTTGTGCGTTTCCGTTATCTGACCTCCTGCCAATAGCAGCCTTTAAGCTACCGTTATTGATAGTACCAGAGCTAGGGTAGCCTGTGTCTGTATCTGCTTTGTCACCGTTGAAATCAATATCACCTTCATAAGGTGAGGCAGAGACATAGGCGTTTATGATGTATTCATCATTGACAGATATTGTCGTGTTGCTGTCGCTCCTTCCAAGCTCTCCACCACTATATCTTGCAGAGATTCTAAGCTTGGATGACGCACCCAATACGCTAAGCTGAGTGACCTGAGTCGATGTTGAAGAAGACCACTGGCTAAATACTTGTTGTGCAGTGGTCACAGACTTAAACTCAGTAACTGCTGAGATAAGCAACTCATCACCGTTGTTAGAGACAAACGTATTCTCCAACCATCTTGCAGTAGAGCCAAAGTAAAAATCAAGCGCTGGGATTGAGTTGTCTGTGGTGGTAATTAGGTTTCCAGAACCGTCAACAATGTAGGGCCTTGACCCTGCCGTAGACTGAGTCATGTTGTTCCCGTTTCCAGATTGATCCAGCCAAGTCGAAATCCTGCCGTAGTTGCTGCCGCAGTGGGATGCAAGGGCTGCTGTGTCTAGGTTCCCACTCGAATCAAACCCAATAGTAGCGAAACCTCCTGATGAGTTTTCTACAACGATAGCCCCAGTAGCCGAAGAAGACAGCTTTCGAAGGCTGTAAGCAGCTACTGATCCACTATAAGTGTCCAAGAAGTAATCAACTGGAACACTAGAACCAGACACCTTCGATATGCTGTCTTTAAGCACACCATCTACTTTGCTAAGACTAGTCCAAGAAACTCCAGAAAGCTTGTCTATGCTCATGACAACTCAACCCAGTCTTTAGACGGATCAAAGTAAATCTCTCTGGTGCCTGCGTTTGTGCAGTACCCTACAATCCTGACGACATCACCACTGCCTGAAGGTGCTGTGTTGGTAATCTCACCAGAAGTGCCTGAGACATACAGCACGTCTCCAGTTGTGAATCCAGCCCAGTCTCCATGACGAGCAAGACCCTTGATGAGGTACTTGGGTGAGTCGTCTACAATCGCAATACCTAGCATACCTGTAGATGACGAAACAGCATCTGCATCAGTCTCCTCCCATTGCTGGGATGAGTCAAGATAGTAGAGCTTTCCCTGCTCTATGTCTCCGTCAACCCCAGCAGGTCCGCTACCGAAAGACACAATGTCTCCGTAGTACTGATCACTACTTGTGGGGGATGGTATTTCTCTCTGACCTTTGATAGTCAAGGTACTGCCATCAAACACAAGGGAGTTTTCAGCAGTCAAGGCAGAGGTGCCGTTGCCAGTAATGACGCTGTTTGATGTGAAGGAGGTTGCACCCGTACCCCCTCTAGTGACGGGAAGCGTTCCTGCAGAGAGATCTGAAGCGCTGCCGCTAGTAGCTACATCTGCTAGAGTAGTAGGCGTGGCTACGCCAGATGCATTGCCGATCCAAGCTTGACCGTCGGGAATGTTGGGTACATCGTTAGCCCTTCCAGCACCCATAATGATGCCAGAGATCTTGTTGCCACTCGTGTTTACCTTGATGATAATCCCAAGGTTTTGAATAGCATTTGTGCCAGTCGGCTTGGTTGTGGTCCAGCCACCAGAAGCACCTAAGTAAACAGTCTGACCCTCTGAGTAGATAGAGGCGTCAGGAACGTCTACGTTGTTGATAAAACCAATAGCAATACCCAACCCCTCACCATCGTCAGCGAGGTCTTGATCTAAGACAAAATGAGCTGGATAGTTCGTGGCTGCATCTGCAGCAATAACCTCGGCTTGATTCCCGACAGAGCCCGTAACGTGGACAGGAGTTCCCTTTGCAAGCGGGCCTCCGCTTACGTTCTTTACGTTTTCAGAAATAGTCTTCGGGTAACCAAAAGAAACTGTACCTGCACCGTCTGTGGTGAGGACCTGTCCATCATCACCGTCATCAGAAGGCAAAGTGTACGCACTCCACTTTAAGTTGTAGTCAGTGGCCCCGTCTTTTTGAAGGAACTCATTGTTGGATCCGCCAGAGATAACGCCTACGCCAGCAACACCCTGAGAGCCCTGAGGTCCAGCAGCACCAGTATCACCCTTCGCACCCTTGGAGGTTACAGCAACAGGGCTAGAAGCAACACTGTTTACAGTAACCGCCGTCGAAGCAGATACATTGACGTCTACAGAAGTAGAGTCTTGAACCGTTACTGTAATGTCACTCATTACGCATCGATGGCTTCAGAGATGTCCTCGTTCACCACAAACGAACCAAACAGGATTGTCTTGTGGATATCCAATCCGCCAGTAGTGCTTGGCTTGATGTACTGGATGTCGTAAGAGTACTTACCCGAAGCAATGGACCGCATCGTCAAAGCCGAAGCCTGAATGGTTGCGTTACCGCTGTCATCCACAGAAACTGGTTCAAAGTTGTTGGCAGCCTTGACACCCACGTCCGATGTGCCGAGTATGAGTCCACCCTTACCCGTTTCGTTAGGCAAGAGGTTCTCTCTCACCTGAACAATGAATCGGTAGTTGTCGGTAGCCAAAGGGAGTGCCGTACCCGCAGAGTCCTTGAGAGTGACTGTGAGCGTGAAGGTGTCACCACGCTTGCACGTGATGTCCAGTCTAGTAGATTCGTCGAGGTTTACTTTACTCGCCATTATTCAAACATATTTGTAAATGGTTGGGGCTCTCCTTGGATTTCTCCACGGTTGCCCTTGCGCTGTGAGATAAGCTGAGACTGCTTAACTGCTTGCTTATCAACACGTTCGTCCTTGCGATCCTCCTTGAGGACCTCCAGCTTTTCTTTAAACTCCTGCTCCTCTGTGCGGAATCCGAGAGTAGCCTGTGCTCTGATCATTTCGATCTGCTTGCGCATCTCGTGCTCCATCTGCATGCGCTGCAACTCCAACTGACTCTTCATCTGCTCCATCTGCATATCGATCTCTGCTTTCATCTGCATCTCCTGCTGCTTGGCCTGAGATGCTGCTTGAGCTGACTGCTGAGCCACCTGAGCCTGCATAGCTGAGTTCTGCTGAGAGATCTCTTGCATGCGCTTCATGCGCTTGTTGCGACGAACCACGAGGAGTCTTTCCGCTTGATTGATGTCACGCATGTTTCGGATAGCAATGGCATCCTCGATATCCAACTCCTTCTGACCCAAGGCCATCTGGATGTTCTGCTCAAGGTACATGCGGTCCTTATCCTCCATGTCCTTAACTACCTGAACACCAAAGTTGTACATAGGTAGATCACCGAAGCTGCTGAGGACCTTCATGTTGGTCTCACCGATAGCGTTGGTGTAGGCTTTGTAGATAGGAGTTTCTTGAGGAAGGATCTGCAGACACTTGACGATGTCTTCGCAAACCTTCTTGTAGATGACCATGGCTGCATTGGTGATGTCGTAGATGGCGTTGTTGCCAGCCGCGATGGCGTTCTGCTGAACACCCACCAACGTATCTCCCTTAGGAGTAGATGCATCCATCATCTCATTGATTCCCGTCACGTCGCGGATCATGCGGAGGTAGTGGTTGTACAAACTCACCAACTCGTTGATGTTGCGAATGTGGTTGTCAATGGTTCTGACAGGTGGGTTCTGAAATCCTCCCTCTGGGTTCTTGCTTCTGTAGTAGAAGACACCAGTCTGCTCGTAGATGTCGTGCAGCTCCAATGGCTGAAGCTCACCACCCTTACCGAGCTGGACATTCTCCAGTCCCTCGATGTCAATAATCAGTCCATCAGGCTTCGCCTTGGCAAGTGCCTGCTGAAGCTTGAGGTGGGTGATCTGCAACATGTCCGCAAAGCCAACGCATCCGTCAATCAATGACTTAGGAATCATACGTCTGATGTTCGTGGCGATGCACGAGTAAGACATACGAGCCTTAGAGATGTCGTGGATGTTCTTTGGGACGTTGCTCTTCATTCCGTAGTCGAAGAGCTTGTCGCAACCCATGATGTAGGAACCACCGTAGATGGTTTGAATCTCAAGCTTGTGAGGCTTGCGTGAGAACACGGAGTTCTTCTTCTCCTTGTAGTTAAATCCTTCGTAGAAGAAACCGCTGTTACCGTACTGATTCTCTTTCTCTTCGAAGTAGATGCAGTCGGTGGACACAAACTCAAAGTCCAAGATGTCAACCATGAACTCATCGTAACCATACATGGTTCTGTTCAGGCTACGGTCGTACTGGGTGTCGTTGAGCTTTGACTTGTCGTACCCGTTCTGGTTTGCCACGGTGGTGGCGATTTTCTTGAAGTCCTCTTCTGTGAGCTGACCCCCAGCCAATCGCTTCAACTCGCTGATGCTCACGCGCTTAACGTGGCCAGCGTAGTTCAAGTCATTCATACCGGGATCTTCGGTGTAGCTGTGGACGAAGTTGATTGGATCCACATACTCCTCCTTGATCCCGTAGCTTGGGTCGTTGCTTCTCTTGACGACGCCCATCCCCAGAGCGACGAGGTCATTAACGACCCTCCTGAAGATGCCGTCGTTGAAGTTGCTCCAAGACAAAGTCAGGTTCGTTCCAATCTGTGCAGCAATCTCTGCATCAGTCTTCACGTTGGTTTCCAAGAAGATTTCAGCCTCCTCAAGAGTCTCTGGCAAAGTCTCTGGGTCATCACCCAGCACGAGCCCTCCAGTCATCTCCTTAAGCTTCAAAAGCTCTTCACGGAGCATGACCTGATTCTTTACCCTGTTCTTCTCCTTTTGCTTCTCTGATGAAGAGATAGGATCAATCGCCTCAAGGTTAGGATACGGATCTCTTGACAGAATCTTGTTTGAGACAATCTTGGCGAACTTAGGGAGGATTGGGACAGGGGTGTAATCGAGGTTGACCAAACTGCCATCAGCATTGTTTGGATCGAGGTTGGTCAGGATCTGCTTGTAGATAGTTGTATCCTGAGTACCGTTGGCGTACTCCCTGTTACGCTCAAATGTTTTGTTTCGCTGTCTGATCAGAGAGTTCTGATTGGTCAGGCTTCCCCACTGGCTCTCGATAGCCTTGGCGTAGTTCGCGCCGTAAGCCTCTGAAGATTTTTCTTGTTGAGAAGCTAGCGGATCGGGGAAGTTGCTAGACTTCTTGTTACCATATGACTGCATTACTGTGGGCGCATTTTGTGCAAATATAAGAAATTACCCGATGGGCTTATATCGCCTAAAGAACTTGGCCTCAGTCAGGTTAGACTCCTTCTTTTTTTGTTTAATTTTCTGGGCAGCAAGGAGGCATAGACCAGAACTAATAGAAAGGTCAAACTTGGTTCTGTTGTCGATCTTAAAACCAATCCAGTCCTCCAGCGTTGCATTGAAGTACATCTTCCCGTACTCCCCAGTATCCCTGTTGATGCCTACGTAGTCGTGGATGTAGGCTTCGATTGCATGAGCATGAGCCTGAATAACCTCCTGAGAGTTAGAAGGTATACCCTTGGTCTTCACGTTCACTTTAGCGTTGGGGGCGGAAAGATGTCTTGGGCGATTCATTAAGTAACCGTCGTAACCTCTTGACTCAAAGTATCTTGCGATACCGTACTTGTTGTTCTCGATCAAGAGAGGGTACCCATAGAAGACCGCTGCCATGAGGCAGTCCTCGTAGAAGATCTTAGCTAAAGGTGGACGGGACGCATACTCCACTACAAACATGTTCGATGGATGCTCCATGTGAAACTTGTTGTAGAGATGTAGCGCACCCTTAGACCCCCGTCCGTCGACGGTGGCATCGAGGTCATAAGAGTCAACCCCGCCTACCCCCAGCTCTGCATTGGGTGGAATACGTTTGTTTCTTTCGAACTTTTTCTGGTTCCTCAGCTCTTCGGGTGGCATCCATGCAACTCGAAACCTGCCTTGGGGGTCAGGCTTGAAGACCACTTGGGTGTCCTGAACGCCGTTCTTCCATACGAAGTTACCCCTGACTACAGGGTTGGGGAACAGGTCGTCGTTGTACTGAACCTGCTCATAGATCTTGCCGATGTTGAAGAGACTACCTTCGATACTGTCACGGAAAGCCTCGTCAGTGGTGAAGGGGAACTGCCTCGTTATCTCATTGAGTTCCGAAGGATCATCCTTAAGACTCTCTCTTTCATTCTTGAGAAAGGTCTTCGCACCCATAAAAACAGAATCGCCGTCAAGCCCATCCACCACAACAGGAGGGTCGTCAACAATGGGTCTACCGTAAACATCGAAAAATCCTTCTAATGATTCGTACGAAGGTATAAAAAGTCGGTACAGTCCAGATCGGGTTCTACCATTTGCGTTTCTCTGGGTAGGGTCGGAGTCAGCCCACAAGTCCTTGTACTCCTTGCCACCCTTATCCATAGGATTCACGGTGCTACCAACCAGAGCCTTGCCTACAATCTTGCGTCCAACGATGAGACACGTACGCTGGATCCTCCAAGCGTCACGGATGTCTGTTGGCTTCTCCCACTTGCCCGCCTCATCGAGATACAAGATGTGAAGCTTCTCACCGTCGTATGCGTTGTTAGTGGTATTCTTCCAGTTGATGACCGTGTTCAGGGCTTCTCCCGAGAGAGAAGTTTTATTGTTCTTCGTAATACGTTTTGAAGGCTCTCTAAAAGCGAGCTCCATCCTTGGGTTGGTTGTACCATCTTGAATTGGTTTAAAGAAGAACGGGTAGTGACGGAACATTTGAACCACCTTCTTCATGAAGATGTTCTCCTGAGCATCCTTACCCGTCTTGGATTGAATACCTAACAGCTTGTCCTTGACCTGTGTGGCCTCATCTAGAAGCACAGACGAGCAGATATTCGTATACCCGCTACGCCTGCACTTCGTGTAGAGCTGCCCGATACATCGGGAGTCCGCCTCACACGCTGCCATATGTATGAAAATATCTCTCTGAAAGGACAGGAAGCTAGGATAACCAATATCCAGCTTCGTCCATTGAAGCATCATGTAGTGACGCCCCGTAATGTATGTAGGCTCACCGTCATTAAAAAACCAAAAGCCCTCACGCCGACGGCGAAACTCCTCCTCGATATACGGAGAAAACCTTTGTCTGAACTCCCTAGGCATCTCGCTCCACTCATCCATAGAACGAACCCTAGACAACTCCTCGGGCATAGACCGCCTCTTCCACATTTGCATGTCGACTGACTCTCCATATCCCGCAATCTCCTCTTCGGGAGGCTGAGCGGGAAGAACAATGACCAGCCCACCGAGCTCGATAACGTCACCCTGTGTGCCCTTGGGACAAATTGAGATAGCAAGGTCCTCATACTCTTCTATGTTGACGAGAGACCCCATCAGAATACCTGACCGTACCGATTGCTTCGGAAACTTGGTGCACCAGACTTAGGGTCTTTGAGGTCCATGTATTTGCCGCATGGGCATTGGATGTCATGCTTAGCAGATCCGTCGATGATCTTGATGGATACGCCGCTCCTACTCTCTTCGTGGTCGCAGCATTTGCAGATGTAATCAGCCATGATTGTTTATTTAATTTGTACGCGAGGAGGGAATCGAACCCCCAGCCTACACTTTAGAAGAGTGTTGCTCTATCCAGTTGAGCTACTCGCGCATGCGTTTATTTGTTTCGTCTCTCGTGTGTCTTTAATCTGTGGCAGTTGGCGCACCTAACTTCGCATTTTCTGATCTCTTCTTTTATTGTAGTCAGTCCATAAGACTGATTCACCATGTCAGCTATGTTGTTGATCTTGTCTCCCCTTACGTGATCAAACTCAAGGATAATTGGATTGTTTACTCCGCAGTCAACACAACCGTACATTCTCTTTACTCTGCTGACAAACTCCCTAGACCATTTGCGCTGGTTCCTATTGAATGCCTTAGCCTTATCCTTGTAAGCTTTCTTATGCTTTTGATAATGCTTCTTTTGGTACTCTCTGTTGTAGCGCCTACGAGCTTCGGGGTCTTTCAGTGGCATCAGTCCTCGAATTCATCGTTCCAAGACTCTTCCCAGAATTTGAAATCGGTCTTGTTTTTTTGAAAGACGATTGCCCTCCAATCATTTAGAGAATCTCTCAGCGAAACCTCCGCTGTAGTCTTTTGCTTCTCCGATCTCTCCATTGCTCTGTAGGTCTTTAATCATTTGCTCCAACCGCTGACGCTCAACGATTAGCTCCTTACAATCAGTAGCGGTCTGCTTGATAGACTGAAGCTCAGCCTTGCGTGCGCTTCCGTTGACCTCTGGGTCTACTGGCTTCTTGATCTCATCAATCATGTTGTTAATGGCGACCTCCATGCTCTCCATAAGCCTGCCAGCAGCCTCAATCGTTGTGAACTTCTTGCGTGGCAAAGCGTACGTATTGTGGTGTTTTCTCTCCCATGTATGCTCCTACGACGTTGTAGTTTAAGTACTCCACCGCATCCTCATACTCCAGCCCCTCGCAAATAAGAATCTCAATCATCTTGTCGATGTCGTAGATGGCCACGACGTTAGCACCGTAGGTGCAACCAACAAGCGCATCGTCAAAGCCGTCAGCTGTGAGGCATTCTTCCTCAGCAAGGATCTCCATAAGTTCCTCCCTGTCCATCACTTCTCTACGTATAAGAGGTCCTCAGTACGGGTACGGTAGTGCTCCTTTCCGTCGATCTTGATTCGGTAGTCTGCGTTCTTCACAAACCCAACGATATCCCCCTTTTTGACTCCGAGCTCTTCAAGCCATGGAGCATCGAAAGAGACGCGGCCCTTACGAGGGAGCTTATCGTTCAGCTCAATAACCTCGATGACGTCAGACACAAACTCATCTTCCTGATCCACCGACTCTAGAAGAGCCCAGCCTCCGATAGGCTTTACCTCCCCAGTGTCCTTGCACTTGAACGCAATGGCTTGATTACCAATGGTGTGCTTCGGATCAAACCGTACAATGTAGTTGTTGTCGTTGCCAGTAAGTGGCTGACCGTCGTTGATTACAACGTGGTGGTGGAAGTAGAGGGTATCTCCTTCCTTGACGCCTGTGTTGTGCTTGACGGGGGCGCATACCACGGGCCCCTCTGTGATTCGGTTATTGAACTCACCCATTTCAAATCGGGTATCGATGTAGAGTTCCAACCCACTGTCCGTAGTGATGGTGTCATTGACCCTTTTTTCTAGCTCAACGACGAATAGATCGAGTGTTTTCATTTAGAAGTTGCAATCGAATTCAATTAAACATGGCATGTCGTCTACGGCTTTCCATAGAACCTGCCCTTCATCGTTCTCCAAATATACAAGATATCTAGTCTTTCCGTGAAGGTGCAGATGCCTGTCATCTAATACGATTGCACAAACTTCTCCGCTGCCAGCTCTCATGCCTACATAATAGGCCATGGCGTTCTTCGGATCTCTCCCGATAATAATCTTCCTAATAAGTCCTTCCATTCAATTAAGGGAAATCCCAAGACCGCTGATCAGATCGTCTAGATCTGGTCCTTCGTCCTCAGGAGGTGAGTATGAGTCGGTCATGAAGTCCTTGACAATCTCAAGCTCTCCCTCAGTTTGAATGTTGTAGTGGAAGAAAGCCTTCATATTGCTGGTCTCTTCATCAAAAGGCTCCAGCAAACCTACGACAAAAGCTGAAATAACTTTATCTTCTAATCCGTATTTATGGACTAACTCGGAGAGGGCACCAGACAACTCCTGCATTTCGAACCAAAAACCCTCTTCCTCCATGTCGTTGTACCGATCCATATCCATATGCCAAAAAGTTTAGTTTCGAAAAAGAAGCTCTTCAGGGACTTCTCCTACCTTAATCAAAGGTACGTAAAAAAAAATCACCTTAAGTATCTGAGAACTAGGACACTAGGGTTCTGCAAGAGATACGACATCTTCGAGAAAGAGCTGAACTTCATGCTGTGGGCGTATGACCTAGAGTTCTGGACACTCGACTTTGCAGCAGAAGACTACGAGTACAACAAGACTAAGCTTGCGGATCGAATTGTATATCAGTTAGTTAACGAGGGTTACGTGTACAAACACTTTGATAAACTCACCCCCTCAGACTCCAGAGAAGATCACCTGTTCCGTGAGGAGACGAAGATGAACTACCGAGTTAGATATGCCCTAACGCAGAAAGCCCGCTTGTTAGTGCAGGCTTTCTACAGAGAACTAGAAGGCTGATTAGATCAGCTCTTTGAGCGCAGAGAGCAAGCAGGCGTCGTTCTCCAACGTACCGCCGTCTTCGGTCACCCTCTTGTCGAAAGCAGATCTGAGTAGCTCCTCCAGAGGAGATACGGGAGCCCCATGGATCAGAGATGTTCCAAGTCCTAACATCAGTCTTCGTCTTCAGGTTCGGGGAACAAATCAGGACGCTGCACTTTGCACTCTTCGATCCACTCAGCGATGGCACTAGAGGACCCGAACATGTGAACACCCATAGGAGCGCACCACACCATCTGGTTGTCCCAGTCGGCATCAGGGTCTCCGTTCCACAACACGTCTACGTGGTAGTTGTCTGACAGTACAGCTGCTGTAAGCTCGTTACCGTCGTCATCGTAAGTGGCTGGGGTAGTCACGATGTTGCCTAGGCGCACGATGGAGTGTGAGTGCGTAGGGTTGCCTTCGGAGTCAAGGCCGAGGGCGTTGATCTTCGTAGTTGCAGCTGACTTGCTGCCAAACTCGTATTTTCTAAATGTTCTCATGGTTTCTTACAGATTATTCTACTAGAGCGTTGCACTCAGAGTCGCTTAGTGCTGAATCAAAGATTTTGATGTTATTGATTCTAGGACCGTTGCTTTTAATCTTAAACGTCTTTAGGTCTACAGCTGAACTCAGGGCAGTGCCGCTTCTTTTGGTTGGTGTTCCTGAGTCGTTGTGGAACAAGTCAAAGGATGTTGTACCATCAATCCTAGCCACCCACTTTTTTGTTGAGCTGCTGTAGATAGTGCTTATAGGATAAGCATTATTTAGCTGATCGTAAATTCTAAATCCATCGACATCTCCATACCATCTACCTTCAATCCCATCTACGTCTGAAGAGTTCTCAGTTTGAAAGGTGACGGTGTTGACTACTGGGTTGTGAGTTTGATCGAAGTCAAACAAGATGGTGTATGAATTCCCTATATCGAGATCATCAATCGTTTCGCAAACTTCAGCAGCCCGCGTGTCTGATGCCCCGTAAGTAGGGATGTACGAGGTGGGGTAAGCGTCAACGTTGTTTTCCCCCTTTTCAATCTGCATCCCCCAGATGTAAATGCTGTCAGCTGTGTCAGAGTCGTTGGTGAAGTGAAACCCAACTTTTTCAGTGTCCGACAATGTTGTAAAGGTCTGGTCGAGTCGCTCCCACTCTCCGCTGAAGGTGTGACGAACCTTAGACGCACCTACGTAGTCACCTGTAATTCTCTTGAACTGGTAACTCATTGTCTCTCCAGACGTTCCCTTGACATACGCAGAGGCACAAAAAGATTGACCCCTGTTACCTGAAGCAATGTCAGCAAAAAACTGCTGCCTGTCGTTAGGAGCTCCCAGCAGGTTTGTAATCTCCACCACCCCTCCTTTGTATCCTGTTGGACTAACCACGTCTTGATCTAGAGTAGCCGTTGCAGCACCCTGCAATGAGTCAACGCCTTCTGAGTTCAAGCAGATGTTTGTTCTGCTGGGCTCTACCAAAAGCTGAGCACTACCGCTGGTGTAATCAATGCGTGGGAGGTTATCAAGGACACCTGTTTTTGCTGTGGTCGCTCCAGAATCCAAGTATTCATTCGCTACAAATCCCCTATCCCACTGAGCATCCTGAACATAGATACCGCCTCTGTTTGTACCGCCCTCATCTCTACTCGCGGCAAAGTTATAGCTGTTGTCACCATTAGAAATTCCGAATGCGACAGAGGTAACTGTAGCGCTGTTGTTTACAGCAACGGAGCATCTGTACCAGCCGTTGCCTGCAGGAACCATCTTTGCCTCAATGACAGCTGTACCCACCGTGCCTACTTCTCCATTTTCAAGGTCGAAGTATGCATCCATAGTCCCAGTGTTGGTTCTAATTACAAGCCACTTATATCCAAGAGCCTTGGCGTAAATGCTAAAGGTTTGAACTGCTGCAATGTTTGGTGCGGACGTGTTGAATTGATGGACAGAAGTAGTTGGTGGCGTGTTTGTGGTGCTCAAGATGAAGCTTGCACCTCCGCTCCCGTCATAGCCCTGCTCTCCGTCAGGCACATTTTGAGGATTGTTGTTTGGGCCGTAATACGCCGCCAAGCCCTGATGACCCCAGTCAAAAATGTTGTTCCTAAAGTCATTGCTGTGAGTGAACTGATTCTCTCTGAACTTCTCGACCAAACCGTCTTTGTTCACTCTCGTAGCAGCGATGTCTGCTGTGCGAGTAAACTTTAAATCACGTGGTATGTACTTACCAGAAGTATCTCCCACGGCAAAGCCAAGCAAGTTCCTGTTGTCAGTGCCGTCGTTCTTTGCCGCCCAGTTACCTCCACCGAGCTCTAGTCGTGCTTTACTCATATTCCGTGTAGCTTAATTCTGATGCCATCTGTCCAAAGGTACTGTAGCTTGTTCCAGTGATAATCTCTGAGTCGTTGGTAGACAGGGCAGAGTCGAACAAGATGGCTTGCTTTACTGCGTGCCCGCTTTGGTCGGTCGCTGGAGTTCTGTACAGAGATATCTTATCGTAGATATCTGTGGCGGTGATGGGCTTGGTGTCTGTAAGGCTTCCATTAACAAACACATCCATGGTCGTGCCATCTATCCTAGCCAAAACCTTAAAGGACTCGTTGATGTTGATTGTACCGCCCGTAGCGTTCACTGATGTTCCACCTTCTTTATGCTGAACAACCAAGGGGAATGTAGTGGCGCCAGCTGCACTTCCGTGAATGAGAAGCCTGTTGTTCGTGTCAGTACCGATTCTCAGCCTAAACATGCTGATTTGCCCAGCATCTGGTGCTACGTGCTTTCCTTCAAAGAACACAGAGCAAGAGGTACCCATCGTAATTCCGTGAGTAAGCTCGTTAGGGTCGTCGTAAGTCCTTGTGGCACTGGCACCATAAGTTGGGATGTAAGAAGTAGCGTAGCTGCCTTCTTCAACCTGAGCGCCCCAGAGCAAAATCTCGCCGCCTAAGTTCCCACTTGCAAAGTAAACAGAGTAGTTGGTGTCGGTGGAGTCAGTTGTGAAGCTTACTTCGATTCGCTTCCACTCCGTTGTACTTAGCTGAGAAACATAAGATGTAGAGGCAACGACATCAACACTAGAGTCAGTGTTGTACACCCTGTAATGAGCATTTGTTGCATCTACATTCTTGGCGTAAAAGCTAAACACATATTCTGTAGAGGTGTCAAGGGTTAAGGGTGCTGATCTCAAGATGTTATACTCAGACCCCACGCTTTCAAAACTGGTTGCGTTCAGAACACCTTCAGGGCTCGTGGCTGAATTGTTAGTTCTTGTGCCAGAAGAGTTTAGTTGCCAGTAGGTCTGGTTTGTGAAATACTCGCTATGGGGCAATTTGTTAACTCTCGTAGGCTCTATCAACAAGGCTGGGCATTCACCGCCTGTGTAGTCGAATCGAGGCTCGTCTTCGAGCAAACCAGCTTTGCCTGTGGTGGAGCCTGAGTCGATGTAGTCAGTAGCGACCAGCCCCACTTCTGCCTGAGCATCTTGGATAAGCAAAGTACCATCAGTAGAGTTCGATGCCCCACCAGTGGTGACATAGAAGTAAAACTTCGTCAGGGTCTTGTCAAACGTCATTGAACATCTGTACCATCCATCGTTACCAACCTTAGTGATGGTTTGTGTAATAGAATTGTCTGGTGTTCCAAGGACAGAGCCTTCTCCTGTAAGTGCAAAGAATACACTAACGTGATTACTTCCTCCGCTTTCATTGCCGTAAAGCCTAATGCCGCTACCAGAAACACTTTTCGCGTATACACTGACAGTCTTAACCCCCGTCGTCGTAAGGGATTGATTAACGTTCCCGCTCTCTCCAGAGACAGTCAGTTGCCAAGCGTCAGATGTTCCGTCATATCCAGCTAATCCGCTTGTAAGCGTCGTACCGCTACCTTGAGTCCCCCAGACAGCATTGTTGAAGGTGTTTGAGTGAAGAGCTAAGTTTTCTCTCCCCTTCTCAATGTACCCGTCCTTACCAACGCGAGTGGCAGTGAGGTTGGTGCCTCTCTCAAAGGTGAAATCGGCAGCCACTCCCTCTACTTCCTTTACAGAGACGTTGTCAACCGAAGCGTCTACAGCACTATCAGTGGAGTAGCGAGCGATGGTAAGTGTGGTTCCTTCAGCCGTGTAAAAGAACTCATAAGAACCAGATGTTGTGACCAGCCCTATGTTTGAATCAGTACCCCCGTCTTGAATCTTAATCGCGAAGGCTGCAGCATTGCTATTTACAGTAACGTCGAGCGCCACCCTATAGTGCTTACCCACGGTAAACACATTGGTTTGATTGAGGTTAGACCAAACGCCAGCCGTGCTGATGATATTACCCTTGCCACCAGATATAGTGGACTCACCCACTTTGGTCCAGTCGCTGTCAGTGTCGAAGGTGCCGTTGGTTATTAGTTCTTCACCGATGATCTTTTGTCTCGGCTTGATATTGTAAGCCTTCCCATCCTTGCCAGCAGCACCGCCAGCAAGAAACATGAATTTTGCGTCGTCGTAAAAGCTCATCCGCTGCAGCTTTCGCAGTCCTCAGGGTTGTCGAGGTTGCAGGTGATCTCTCCAGATTCAATCTTCTGTTCTTGCTTCTTCAGCTTGTCTTGATCCAAGAAGCTGATGTCGTCAAAGTCTTCTTCTTTCATTAGAGTCCTTTTCCAAAGATGGGTTCATAATAGACCTTACCCTTTTCGTCTCGGCAAGCCTTGAGGCACCTTCCACGATTAATACCATCGCGGACATAGCTAACGTGCACCCAATCAGGATTATCTGAATCACCAAACTCCCAAATGAGTTGATCAAACGTAAGGTTGTTGAGTATATAGCGGAAGATCTCACCGTTTGTACAGCGTCCAAATACGTCTGCGTCGAGATCGAGAGCTCTTCCCTGAATGTGCTGACTGCGAACTGAGCCACCGATCGCACGATTGAGCTCCTCTGAGCGATAGCCGCTCGACACGTATATAGGGCACCCGAAAGCGCTCCTAACAGGCTGAAATACTTCTCCTGCAACAGCTCGTAGGTTTTCGATCGTCCAGTCATCAGGTGTGTTATCAATGCCGAGGCGTTTCGCCGTGTTGCTTTTGGTCACTTCTGCGAGTGACAGATTTTTTGACAGATTCATTGTTCAGTCGTCTTCTTTCGTTCTCCACATTGGAGTCCTTGCGTTTCTTCTTAGCGTTGAAGTAGAACTTCTTCACTTAGGAAGCTACGAAGATCTCGGCGACGATAGTACCAGTTGATGCTACCGCTTTGATTTCGGAGATGTCAGCCAGACCGATGGCCTGTGAACCAGTGGCGTTGGCATCCATCTGAGCGTTGTTCAAGACGAAGCTGTCGCCACCACTGAGCTGAACGAAGTATTCCTCACCGCTTCCGAGGACACGGAGGTTGAGGTTGCCAGATGTTCCTGTATGTGTAATACGCAAGTACTTGACGGTAGACGCGACGAACGTTCCGCTTGCCACGGCGCTACCGAATTTCACCACATCTGATTCTGTTGTAGTAACGCTTACGATGCGGTTGTCTACTTGCGTTACGGAAGTAATGTCGTGAACACGAGAACTGCCTCTTTCGACGCCTTCGATCGTGAGCTCTTCACTGATTGTAACTTTGAGTGTAGCCATGGGTCAAAGATAATCAATTAAAGAGTATGCGGTTGAGGTACCCCCGAGTCTCTTTAGGGATGTACTCAAACCACTCCCTAGGATCACCGTAGATGTCTACACCGTCCTCCTTAGCTTTCTCAAGGGCTGCTTTCACCCTACCCTCACCAGCATTGTACGATGCGTAGATACGTGCGAGGCGGTTCACCTCGGGTATTTCTTGTGGTGGGTTCTTGATCCAGCTGAGCTTAGACAGGGCGTCGATCTTAGCATCGCGCATCTGCTTGCTGTGCTCAGGGTTGAAAGGATCCAGTCCTTTTGGAATCAGTCCTCTTTGCTCTAGGTCGGCCTGTGTGGCGGGCATGATCTGAAGCAGTCCTCTTGCACCTGCAGGGGATACAGCCTCTGGGTTACCCGAACTCTCAGCCATGATTTGCTTCTGAAGCCTCTCAGCTTGAGATGATGTATAGTTGGTGGTGTCCGACTGCTCTTGTTCAGCCATACGTGCCAACCGAGCATCTAGCCTTGCGTATCCAGTGCTCTCTTTCTTTGGGTCACCCTTCTTGGGATCACCCAACTCACCACCGAACTGATAGTACCGCTTCTTCTTTAACGACCTCATAGACGACCTCTAAGCCCCTGATCTCTTTGTGACTTCTTGGCGATCAGCTCACCGATGGCAGCCAGACCAGCCATAGAGGCAACACCTCTTTTGATCTGACCCCTCTCCTTCAATCCCTCATATTCCTCCAACCGCTTCTTGAGTTCCTCGACATCATCGGATCTACCAGCCACCATGGCGTTGTCCTTCTCGGCTTTTCTTTGGAATCGGTAGTTTCTCCGTGCTCTCTGGTTTTCGCTGAGTGTACCACCGTCTTCTTTCAAGAAGCTAGGCATGGCCTCCATGTGAGCTTTGTACTCGCGAATCAAGGCCCCAACCTCAGGTGTGCCCTTGGCAGTTTCAATGGCTTTCTCCAACTCGTCTTTCTTGGTGTTGAAGTCCGCTCTCACTCGATTTCTCTGGGCAAGGCTTGAGTCTGGTACTGACCCTCCACCTGAGTATTTTCTAACTGGTTTCATATGGTTGTTATTTGACGTTGACCTTTACAGGCATTGGGTTTCTTGATTCATTGATGATGGGGGCATAAGCATCCCTGAGCATCTTGTATGCAGATTGATCTACAGGAACTCCTCGCCTCTTCAGATCGAAGTTGAGCTTCACAGGATTGTACTTGTACTTCTCGATGTACTCCTCTCTGTCGAGACCTAAGATCTTTGCGTTGCGATCAATGCTCTGATCACTTCTGTTGAAGTCGTAGTTGTCACTCACGGTGTACCCAGACTCATCATCACCCTCAAAGCTGAATCTACCCAAGGCGGTCATTATTCTCCCCTCGGGGGACATCTTGTCTATCTCACTCGGATCCGATCCAGAAGGGTAGTCGTGATAGGTGACGTAGTTCCTCCCATCCTCAGAAGCCCTCTCAATCAAAGACTTCATCATCTCCTTATCCTCCTCTGTGAAGTCCCGATCACTCAAAGACTCCTGACCCAAAGCAAACTTCAAGAAAGCATTCGCATTGGAAGGTAAGATCGGACCCATAGCATCAAGATCCTCCTGACTAGAAAAAGGCCCGCTAAGCAGAGCAGCAAGAATCTTCTTGTAGTTGATTGGGGGCTCCTTGCTTACTCTCATGAAACAAAGATAATAAGAGACCGATTACCCCAAACCGTACACATACATGGTGAGAGGCTTCCCTTAGTCAGGCACCTACCTAAAGGATATAGGTACCCTCGCGCCATAAACATTAACCGATTCTATCGTGCATACACAAAAAACAGTCTGGAAGCTTAAGCACTTTCTCAATCAGCTTGATAGTGTAAAGGTATAAACAAAAATCTGAAAAGTCAACCCTAAACCATCAGTTTAAGTAAAGCCTCTAAGTTGCTGTATACGAACCGCTTAAATGCTTTTAGGTGAATATGCTCGATCATGTCAAGGTCCCAGATCACCGAAAAAAAGGATCAGAAATGCTTAGAGTGGGGATTATATGTATCTATACACGCTACGCATTTGAATCAGAAACGCACTGAGTGATGGCCCCCCTATAGTCCCCCCACAGAATCCGCCATACATTTCAGCTTTCTTAGTATCTAGATACTAACAGCATTAACTCCAACAGCATCCTTCATCTCTCCCCCGTTGAGACCAATGCATTATGCAACGAGTCTTAGCAGGAGGGAGAACAATCAACCCCCTAGATTCCAAGCCATTACGAATTCACCCTAAGAGGGTGGACACATCCAACCCCAAACAGAACCACTAATACAAATAGAATCTTATTCTATTAGTATTAGAATACTCAACAGAAACTTGCAAATCGGTCTTGGCGGAGCGGCGTACCTAGGCCGTACTGATGCGAGTCAACTGGTTGACTTTCACGTTGGTACCGAGGCCAGTTCAACCTCTACTACAAGGTAGTAGGCTGGGGGCCGAAAACTTATATAGCGTTATAAGAAAGAACGAAGTCAGAATGACTTCTTTCTTATAACTCTATATAATATCCAAATCATGGACAACTTCAATTTCAACCCCTGTCTCAAGGCCGTCAACAAGGTTCAGTTCCGTCCCACGGAGTACAGAAAAGCCCAAGCCCTTGAATTGCTTTGGGAAGCAATCGAGTATGTGGAGAGCCTCGAATCTCCAACCCCGAAGTCCAAGGAAGACACGCCTAAGCCTCAAAGAAAGGCTTCACCTAAGCGTTCCAAGGTGAAGGTGAAGAAAGCCACCCCATCCCAGAGGGTTGCTGACCGACAGGAACGTCAATTCCACGGCAAGGCTGACTCACCTGTGAAGCCTCAAAAGAAGGCTCGCAAGGCTTCGGTGGCTAAGGCTCGGAAGTCGGCTCTTCAGGTAAGCGAAGCAACGGGGGCTGCGGCCCGAGCAAAGGCGAAGCAATTGGCCTGTGCAAAGGCTGAAGCCAAGGAATTGCAGAAGCAGTTGGAGGCAACCATGGAGAAGCTTGCTTCTCTCCTCTGAACTCAAACGACCTTATTACTCACTCTTAGTACACACTCTCTTCAGTTATGAAGAGTGTGTACTTAGAGAGAGTTAAACCTTAAATCCCAAATCAATGAATTTCAAGCATTCCCTCATCATGCGGTTAATCGATGAAATCGAAGGCATACTCGAAGCCAATGGATTCAACTCAGGCCTACCTGAAAATGAAGACCTATACGAGATTCAAATGGACTTGATTGCTCAGTCCGTCCTAATGGAAATCCGCTAACCCCAAATCATGAATCGGTACAAGTACTCCGACGTGCTCGGAATCCAAACTCACCTATACGCTCCAGAATTGAACGTGTTGGTGTTCAAGAACTTCGATGAGTTCCCATGTCCTCAAATCGTGGAGCCAAGAAAGGCATACGATTACTACGTAAAGAAATCTCAAACCCGTCACAAATGAAGAATCTTTCAGACATCAAAGTTCGCAAGGCTATGCGTTCCAACCTCCGTACGTGGTGGAATGAGGCAACCGAATTGGAACGTGAAGCGGGAGTCATTTGGTACTCCGAGGCTCAGGCCTTCGCCAAAGAGTTGTCAGTGCGTTTCAACGTGTCCCGTGAAGTGGCGGCAGGAGTCATCTCAGCCCTTTCTCCGAACAACAAGTGGGAACGCAACAAAATCGATGCCGTTGCAGTGTTCGAGGCAGTTCAGGCAGGCGTTCCAATGGATCGTGTGAAGGTGTGTACCTACAATGCCAACAAGGAAAAAGCCTTCGAGATTGCCAAGGGCAACCAATCCATCCTGAAGCAGTCCCCCAAGACGTATGCCTTTGCAAGGAATGTGGGAGAGATGGACGAGGCCTTCGTCACCATCGACAAGTGGCACCTTCGGGCTTGCCAAACCATCTCCAAGAAGCCCAAGGCATGCAAGGAATCGTGCACCGCGAAGCAGTACCGCCTGCTGCAGGACGACTGCCTGAAGGTAGCCGCAGAGTACGGGGTCAGTGGCCACGTCTTCCAAGCCACCATTTGGACCACCATCCGAAACCGCTGGATGGCCTGACCATTAGTATCTCTTAGTACACACTCTCTTCATTTGTGAAGAGTGTGTACTTAGAGAAACTTAAAGACGAAATTCACCACCACAAAATTCAATCATCATGCAGAACAGCACACCACAATTCCGAGTGTTCAAGGTCAAGTTCCTTGGGCCTACCAATCACAAAGGTGCACGAATCGGTATCTCAGAACCGCGTGCCAAGAACCTCGAGGGAATCAAGTCCCGCAAGGTCGTCTCCTACGACTACGCCATTGGAAACATCGTGTCTCAGGGAGTGAAGGAACTTGAGGATATGGGCTTCAACGTCACGGGGTACGGAGCAATCGACGAAGATTCATACATCATCATGTGTGACAATTGGGGCGAAGATTTTGTTGAAATCAAATGAAACGCACCCTTAAATTCGTGACATGGGAAGGGAAGCTATGGTACGTAACCCGTGAGTTCTCCGACCAACGACACCTAGACAATTACGCCGCATACATGAAGCGGAACAAGCGAATGACACTTGACGAAGTGTACGAAACTCACTGAAAATCAACGAATTAAATCAAATCAAATGGCAACACGAGCAACCATCATTGTGGAGGGACAGCCCTCCGTGAAAGCATACAAGCACTGGGACGGGTACGAAGAAGCGACCCTGCCTTGGCTTGAGGAGTTCAACAAGACCTTCACAGATGCACGGGGCGACGACCCTGACTACAAACTTGCCCAACTCCTGCGGTCAAGCGCATTCGAAGCAGAGAAGTACAATCTCGACGCATCGAGAGCCACAGGTTGGGGTGTCGTCCCCATCGACGCAGATATGTGGGAGGAGTACGAGTATCACCTCCATGCAGACGGAAGCGTGTCCGTCAAGACAGGCAAAGACATCGAACGCAAAGCAAACTGACATGAAGTACGCAAGACAATGCTCCGTCACAGGAGAAGGCATGAACAATGGATGGGTCTTTGGAGATGGTGTGTTCTACGCCAAGTACGAGAAAGACGCCTTGGCTGAATGCCGCAAAGACAGGGACGCTATCCTACGAGACATTGACACACTGACGTCAGAGGACATACAAGACCCCACATCGTGGTGGGAGTTTGCGTATGCGAGAGGCAGGGCCATGCAGGGCGCGGAAGATGACCATGACCTGATGACCATCGCGTTCCAGACGGACTACGCATACTACACGTCGTGGGAGGACCAAGACGACTACCAATTTGAAACTCAAGAATTATGACTATCGAATCACATACAGACCTCGAAATCCGCGCTGACATCAGCGATTGCTTCAACAAGGGTAGCCTCGACGACTACCGACCAAGTGCGTACCAACTGCTCGTAAAGTATCTACGTCGGACTCACGGGTTCACAGACGATCATATTGACGAGGTAGTGGACCGACTCGAAGAGCAGGTAGCAGAACACATCATTGAAATCATCGAATCCAAGCAAGCATGACTAAATCAAACTTCCCCACCCTCGGCTCAGCCGTCCTGCACCTTAGCGGATATCACCACGGCGAGTTCCTCGACCGCTTGAACGTAGTCGCACGTCACGACCCAGAGTGGGTGCGCAACATCGCTGACATCATGATGGCGTTCGATTGGCAGAGCGAAGAGGAGAAAAAAATGATGCTCAAGTGGTCACTCAGGGAAAAATTCACACAAGCAGTAAACGCATGAACAAGTCCACACTACAAGATTGCCTCGCCATGTTCGAGCGGCTCGACATCCACGCTGAAATCGAAGACGGGGCCATCCTCGTCCAGACCATCAACCCAGACGTGTACGTGCAAATCTCCAAGCAGGAAGTCATTTGGCGAGCAGACCAGTACCTCGAACATCAAAAACAAGAATCATGACACAAGAACAATGCGAACGCGCCGTCAAGGCACTACATGACGAAGGCTTCACTGCATCTTACATCCAAGGAGCACCTGACGACCACGGAGTGTGGATTGACATGGTGTGGAACGACGACATGAAGGATGCCTTCAACTTCCGAATCCACCCTGAAGAAATCATCTTTTGGGAGTCCCATATCACCATCACACAACAGCAAAATGATTGAACAACACACATTGGACCGCCTCCGTGAACGTCAGAAGTTTTCGGGTGGCTTCGAGACAAGCCTCATCGAAACCTACCTCAAGGCAGACGGAAACAACAAGCGTATACTCGAAGAGGCCTTCAGGGGCACAATGTTTGACCTGACGGACTAACGTATGAAAAAGGGAGCGCAGTCGGTGCGTACATCTACGGATGGCAGTTGTGTTCGAATCCCAACCTCCCTTCCTTACCGCCCCGAATGATTTGAGTCTCTACCCTGTCTGGTGAGGTGGGGCAACCTGTCATGTAAGTGATTAAACTGGGTTTCGGCGGCGGCATGTTTGCATGAAAGTCCCCATTAAGGTTGTCAACGACTGACGGCTCGGAAAGACGAGCACTATGAGCGGGGAATCACTCTGGGAGTGCGGCGATGAAGGTTCGTCGTTAGAAATCCCCAACTGAGGTTCGAATCCTCCCCCGCTCACTTAATTCAATCACATGACATACGAAGAAATACTTGAAACCCCACCGCAACCCGTGGTGTACTCAATTGAATTCCCCAACGGAATGTTCTACGTGGGGAGGAGTGTGGACGTGTCAAGGCGTGCGAAGAAGCACTTCCAAACATCCATGCTTTACAAGCACGACAACCTCGCAATGAACAGATGCTTCGTGAAGTACAAGGATGGGGTCGTGTGGGACATTGTACGATCGTTTGATAGCGCAGAAGATGCCATTGACTTTGAGTCAGCTTACATTGAGGAATTCTGGGATGACCCCATGTTCCTGAACCAGAAACGTGGAGACAAGATTGACGCCTTGTACAATGAGCGTAGACACACCAAGCCTGTGTGGTACATGAACCCGTACACTGGTGGTATGTGGCGCGACGAAACAGCGTCGACCATGAGAAAGGTCATGGGTCATGCGGGTTACGGCAAGCCAAAGGGCTGGGGTCACATTGCAAAGGGCAATACTCCAGAAGAGTGCAGAACAGATGCAGAGCGCATCCTTAAACGTGACTTCAAAAAGCTGTGCATTCAGGTACACAGGAACTCCACTCCTACATGCAAGGCCATGTCTGAATCATACCTGAAGAAGCACAGGGAGAAGCTACGCATCAAGGCCATCAAACGCAAGATGATTGTGAAAGACCTAAAGACAGGCAGGGTGTGGCTATCCAAGAAGTCAGATCTAACTGGAGCTCAATCACGTGTGAGGACAGAAGGTGTCCGCCCATGGAGTGAGTACAGCGTGAGAGGATATGGTCAAGCATGGCCTGAATTCAAGCCCGCCAAGCGGGGGTGGTGTGCCGCCCGTGCCGTTGTAGCCATAGTTCCTGACGGAACAGCGATCACATACGAAAGTGTGGGCAAGGCGGTGCGTGACCTATTCGAGGTGGAGGACAAAGCAAAGAAAAAGCATTTGTCCAAAGCCATTCGCCTTGCGATTAAACGCAACGGCAGTGCATACGGATACAAATGGAAATACGAAAAATGAGATACGATTCAATCATGAGTGCCAACCCACTCGATCACGAGTACCGTGTCAAGGTTGAGCACATCTTCAGGGAAGCTCCAGAAGCCTCGAAGCAGTTGGAGAAGCACCTGAAGCACTCACCGCAACTCAAAAGCGTAGTAGTCGACTGCGTGAACTCAATCTTTAATGCATCCATCAATGGATAAAAACTACACACCCCAAACACAGGCGGAGCTATGCCTCGAATGGCTCTGCAATCAAATCAAGGGCTACGAATTCAAGGTAGAAGAACTTGGAGAGGACGTGGTCACAGTCATCAATCAAATCGTAAATCGTTACTCATCATGAACCCACTACAAAGCGCAAAGCAAGAGCTTGAAGCAAGCATCCGTTACTGCGAGAATGCTATGTGATCAGCGAAACAAACCATCGAATCAATGAAGAAGTATCAGCAACAGACAGGTCGTGAGGAGGCTCTCGAACGTGAGCTTGCAGACATGACGGGGGAACGCAACGCTAGAGCCAAGCGAATTGTCGAGCTGAAGCAAGAGGTCAAGGACCTCAAGGTCGAGAACACGAAGCTCAATGACCGACTCATGATTTCAATGAAAGAAGTTGGGCAACTTCAAAGTGAAGTCGATGAGCTTGAACACGCATACAACAACATGAAGCAATACGCTGACAGGCTTCTCGACGAGAACGTAGGGGTTGGCGAGGGCAACGAGGAACTCAAGACCAACATGGCCCTGATGACAGACGAGCTTGAAGAGTTGCGAGGCATTATTGACAGGATGGGCGACGACTCCACAGGAGATTCAGTCACCATCAAGCAGCTTCGTAGAGAACTCGACGAGTTGTCCAAGGCATACAAGGACTCCACCCACGAGGAGGTCACCATGAAGAAAGCATGGCGTGAGCAACGTGAGATTGTAGCCCTGCGTGACGACCAGATTGCCATGCTTGAGCGACGACTCGCCAAGCAGACAGGAGAGAAGGCCTACCCGTTCAAGGAGGGCGACATCTACTACGTCTTCAACGGCCTCGACGGCACATGGATTGAGTCGGTGTGGGATGACGAGTCAGAACGCATCCACGAC
>Ga0070751_1000135_pt1 | contig 57187 bp, 80 predicted proteins | sample VirMetDEL_Aug_28_FD_78514 | JGI IMG/M metagenome (GOLD analysis project Ga0070751, IMG submission 78514) | Aqueous microbial communities from the Delaware River and Bay under freshwater to marine salinity gradient to study organic matter... | ecosystem: Environmental > Aquatic > Marine > Coastal...
CTTCAGAGCTTAAGCCCGCAGATTTATTTTTAATCTTATCAATTGCAGCAAGAGTGTTAGTTGGTTCTATTGAAGCATTTTGAGGTAAATATTGTTCGCTACTTTTGTATAAACGATCAATTTCTTTTTCTACAGAAGGAGTGCTCTTTGGACCAATTTGATTGTAAATATTATCCAAAGCAGCAAAAGTCTGATCTTGTGTAGTGTCGTATTTTTTCTTTAGCTTTTTTGTACCTAAAAATGGAACTTTTCCAGCTAACTGATCAGCTAATCCAACAACTTTTGAATCTGTAAGAGCAGCAGCAGGTAGATCAATTCCTAAATCTCTTGCAGCAAGACCTGCTTCAAGATTAATTTTGTTTGGAGATAAGCCCATTAATGCCCTTGGTGCTTTTGCTAGTGTTTGCGGTGTGTTTTTTATAGCAGATAAACCATAAGGCGTAGCAATTGTAGCACCAATATCAGCAACTAATGGGTTCACTCCCATTTCTTGTGCTGCGCCACTAGTAGCTCCAATCCCAGCACCAACTCCCGCTTGCTTCATTAAAGGAAAAATACCTTGTGTTTTAGTCATTGGAATTAAAGAACTAGTTCCAAATTCAACAGCATTTCCTACTATTCTTTGTGCCGCATTGCTAGGGCGAGGAGTAAAATTATACCCAGTTTTATCAGTAAAATAATTTGTTATTTCTGGCGATGTTGGCATCCTACTATCAAGCAATTGTCTATCTTGGGTGCTTAAACGATCTTTATATTTATCAATAATTTTTTGAGTTTCAGGTGTGGCTTGAGGAGAGCTTTGAAAATTACCAAAAAAACCAGCCATGTCAGTTAAGCCTTTGGCAGCAGATTTACCAAGTAATGCTGGCCATGAATCACCTTCTGGTTCTATAACTTCTCTTTGTAATTTTCTAGCTCCGTGTTCAAATGGGTCAAATTTTTTAGTAGTGGACTGCAAGTCTCTAGCTCCGTGTTCATAAGGATTAAAACTAGTCATTTTATCTGTGCCACCCATTTGATTCAAAAAGCTTTACTTTATTAGAAGGTACTTCAAGTTCTTGTCCTGTTGTTCCTTCTGTCATAACAATGTAATCTGAAGCCTCACTATCATTTTTTTCTTCATCTTCCACTATATTATTCTGCATTTCATGTATATCGTAAGGATCAATACTTATACCACGATCAGAACTCATTTCCGCTGCTTTATGATAAAGATTAGCTTCTTTTGTAATAGATTTCATTTTGGCTTTAAAAGTTTCATAATCATCCTTTTCAATATCAGGAAAATTAGGTTTGAGTCGGTCATACATACCTTGTCCTAATTTACCACCTCCTGCTTTTACAGCTTCTAATACAGCAGTTAGATTGCCAAGTTTTGCAGCTAGATCTTTTCTAGTAGCTGTTTCTTTTTGTAATTCTTTATTATTAGCAAACTTACCAAAAAAATCTTTTGTTGGATTAGCAATTCCTGAATAACCACCAATTGGTTGAAAACTATTATTTTTACTTAGTTCTTCCAACTTATCCCAACTATCGTTAATTTCTTTAACAGCAAGTAAAGTGCTACCTGCTTTACGTTTTAATGTATTAGCCTGCCTTTGTTCAATTTTATCTAATTTACGAAAAGGTTTACCTTCAATATTTTCTATCTGACCTTGTTCCTGATTTTTGGATTTTGCTAATAAATCATGGTATCGTTTTACCTCTGCAAGTTTATCTTCTTCTAACTGATGTCTCCATGCTTGTTCTTCTGCCTTTGCTAATGCTTCTCTTTGTTTTCCCTGATAAGCTAGTATTTGATTAGCAAGAGCATTATTATCAGATTCATAATTTGCTTCTGCTGTATCATATTCAAGCATGGCAGGAATAGCAGCACGAGAGGCAGCACCAAAATTAGCAAAGAAGCCTTTTTGCTTTGGAGTCTGAGATATATTTGCTGCAAAATTAAGCAAGCCTCTACGAAGTGCTTTATCTTGCTGCTTCTCTGTCATGCCCAGTGAATCTCTAGCTGTCTCTACAGCACGCCTTATTCCTGAATCAAAAGGATTAGACTGAATATTTACTTGCTGATTAGGCATTACTTCTTGAGAATTATTATCTAATAACCCCATCTGATCTTGGTTCTGCTGATTTGCTTGCAAATAATTTAACAATGCTGGATTCATGTGTTTGCCTTTTCTTTAAATAATATCCCGAATATTAAGCAGTTGTAATTGCTACCCAAGCACCATTTTTTCTAACTTTTAACTCATTAGCAGTAACATCATAAACTAGACCACCATTTCTTACTATATTAGTAGATAAAGCATTGATTTGTGCAGTTGTTAATTGAGGAATATACAATCCAGTAATTTTTGTGTTATCAGCATCAGGGATAATATCTAAACCTGATAATTTTGTAATTTGATTATCTGACATAATAATATTTTATATTTAATTAGAATTGTTAAAATCTTTTAAGGATAAGAAGAAAACCGATAATGCGATTTATAGTTTCACAGAAACTTTTTATATTGGGACACCTAAAACCATTTTACTTTTTTAGGAGTTTTCTTTTAAGGGTATAGAAACAAACCGAAGGTACGATTATTATGGTTCGTAGAACCTCTGCATGAAGGAAGAGATACATAAGGTAAAAATATGTCTAAAACTTTTATTTGTACCTCTTCCTATACTTTATTATAACATATTAAAAGCATCTTTATAAAGCTTATATTGTATAAGGTGCTTCATTTAACTTTGAATAAAACACTTCGCAATCAAATACCTGCTTTAATCCATTAGAAAAACATACTAAACTATCACTAATTGCAGGGTTTTGTTGGTATTGCAAAAAAATATTAAACCCAAGTTCTTCTATAGCATCTATTGTCTGGTAAGGCTTTATTTCTACTTCATTTAATAGAAATATCTCTACAGGAGTGTTTTGCGTTCTTACTTTCTTTAGATTGAATCTAATACTTTGCCTAGTCCGATTACAGACAATAATGCTATTTACCACCAGTACATTACTAGTTGCTGATAATATGGTATGTTTATTGTTTGCTAAATTAGCAAATGGAGCACTTAAGTAATCAACAAAAATCATCTAGTACATATTTTTTCTATATGAGTTTGAAACTCCTGAAACTTTGCTGAAAATATTTCTACATCTTCCGCACTTAGCTCTATACCTTTGCTGTGTTTTATATAAAAGAACTTACCAGCTTGTTTTAGAAACTCTGATAAGATTTCATAGCGGTTAATATCATTTGATATTTCAAAACCAACTAAAAAATCACTTAACTTTTCTACTTTTTCCATAAATTATCCTCTTTATTATTTCTTTTTATTAGGTGGTATATATTCTGCTAAAAATGCTCTAAGTTTAACTACATCATCTTCAATTTCTGTTAAAGAATTTTCAGCAGCGGCTTTTATCTCTGCAGTTCTTGAGCTATTTAAATCTACGTCACTTGCAAATAATTGAGAAGACCAATTACGCAGGTTCTGTGCATCTGACATAAACCAGCCTAAATATTCTACTGCCTTATAGTTAATAGACTTTATTACTGGTTCTGGTCCTAGAGTAGTTTTAAAACTACTAACTACTTTTTCTTTATTATTCATTTTTTATTCTCCTTTTTTAATAATGTTTTTAACTGATCAATTTCCCTATTATTTTTATTAATATATTCCTGAAAAGCCATGATGAAATAACATAGCAATACATTATAATCTATACCACTATTTGATATGTCTTTGATTTCTTCTTTTAGATTTAAATTTTCCTTGGAGCTTTTATCTTTAAACAAAGAATTATAATAATCTGGGATACAATTAGGAAAGACTTCAAATAATTCTTCTAATATAAGACCTATCTGCATTTTATTAGTCTTTTTATTGATTCTACTTAAGGTTTTTGTAGAAACGTCTTCAGGAACTGAATATTTATAGCCGTAACTCTTAACGGATAGCTGCAAAAATCTATCTAATACGTTATTATTGGTTTTATCTTTGATAGAATGCTTACGGCTTCTAGAGCTAACTTGTATCCATGAGCCAGAAGTATTTACATAAGCTACCCTGGTATTAGAACCATCTTCGTCCTGAATATTTAAAAAACTACCAGAATCTCCTGCTGTCCATATAGTACAAGCATCACTGCTCCCACTAACACCGATACCAGCACTTTCAACGCTATTATTTTCTAATAAAAAAGATGATGTAGAAGAACTTAAACCATATATAGTAGTTCCAGTTCTTGTTACATTAGCACGCCTTAACCAGTTATTAGTACCGCCATCTGTGTTAACATTTATCTCATTACTCGACAGTGCATCTATAGTTGAAATTTGAGTATCTACATAATTCTTAGTTGCAGTATCTTGGGTGGATACTGGGTCTAATACATTACTAATCCTATTATTGTTCATGTCTAAATTAGCACGTATATAAGTAGTAATAGTAGAACCTGAAATACTAATTTCAAAAGGATATTGACTACCATTAATTGAATGATAAAAATCTATACTGTAACGTCCAGTAGGTTGAGAACCAAATCCTGGTTGATATACAGTCAGCCAGTTTCTATACGTACTACCACTTCCTGCTTCTACTTTATGTACAAAATGCGGAGGTACAGCGTCGTCTACTAAAATATGATATACACCTTTTTCAACACCAGAAGACCAATTATGTTTCAAATAGCTAAATGGTAATGATTGATTTTCACCAAGAGTTGTATCTATATTACCAATTCCATTTCCTGTTACAGCTCCTGTTAATGTCAAAGGTATATCTAGTGAACTAATTATTGGATTTCCATTTATACCATCGGAATTTATTATAGTTATTCCAGTGCCAGCTTCTAAACTTCTTGCTAAAAAATCACCATTTGAAGATCTAATCATAAAACCATCACTTGCAAACCCAGCTAAACTTTGAAGATTATTACTAAGATCTAAGTTAATAGTTCCACTACTAATAATTGGAGATCCAGTAACATTTAATCCTGTAGAACCACTTATTGCAACTGATGTTACGATTCCACCATTAGCAAAATCTACATCCTTATAAAATGTTAACTTGTCTGTTACCTCATCATATTTGAATATATCTTCACTTGTGCCAAATACAGAATAGGTTTGCAGTGATAAACTTCCATAAGTTTGATCTAGACTCTGTTCATGGAATAACCTAAAACCACTTAAGTCTTTATCAAGTAAATCTAGACTACTTTCTAACTTGGTAATAGCAGTTGGAGTAAAATGATTAACTAGCGAATAAAAACCTTTATTATCATCAGGCATTTCTTCATTGTTAAAATGAAAACTTTGACGATTGCCAAATATATCTATATCTGGGTCAAGTGCTTTTAAAAATAACGGCATATTCTATAGTACCTCACTATTTAATGTATTAAGCAGTGCGTAAATATCATCATCAACTATGCAGTCCCCTTCTAGTGCTAGACTGTACCAGTTGGTGCCATCACTAACTTCAGGTCTTCCTTGTGGGTGTAGAGAATTTTTATTATTATTTTTCATTTTAAAACTGTACCTCACAAAGAAGTGTTAAATCTAAACATACCAGCAGCAGGGGTTACTGGTCTTTGAGCCGTTGTTCCTGTTGGAATAGTAACTGAAGCATTACCAGGTAGTATAGGGTCTGTGCTAATCCCAATTGTTGCTACATTATTACTAATACTTACTACAATTTGATTAGGTGTACCAAGTATTGAATCAATACCACTTTTAGCAAGCCGAGCAAATGTAATAGCATCAGTACCAACTATGCTTATAACTGAGGTTAGCATCCAAGCAGTTACGGCGTTATCAGTTCCGTTAATAATATCAACTACATTTCCCCTAATCATTTGTGAGGCAGAGTCAAAATCTACAGCTCTAGTTAATATCCAATTTGTACTAGCAGAACCAGTATTAGTTACTGTATATATACCATTCTCTAATGCAGATGCTTGATTTTTTACTAAAACTCTATCACCGCTTGATAACGCTATTCCATCAATAGTAATAGCACTTTGCGTTCCTGAATTAGTTAAAGTAGCTCCAACTCCACTTGTTCCATTAGCATAAGTAGCTGTTAGATTATCAGTTGTTGCAACTAAACATGCAGGAATCTTACCAATAGAATTTAATACCCAGTTTTCAGTAGCAAGGGTAAACCAATTTGAACCATCAGTAATTTCAGGTTTTCCTGTAGGTTCAGGTAGCGGGGCTTTTATGGATTTTTTATTTAACATCATTTTTATATCTCTTTTTTTATTATTATAACATAAATTAAAGTGAAGTATTAAAACGCATCATACCAGCAGCAGGAGTTACTGGTCTTTGAGCCGTTGTTCCTGTTGGAATTTTTATTATCCCTGTACCAGAACAAATAATATCATCTTCAAAAATAACTTCTTTCTCAAACTTTGCCGTATCTTTAAATATCGTATGTTGCTTAAGCTCTACTTTTTGATAAAAATAAAAATAATTATAATCATATTCAAATATCGTGTTTTTTTGATCCCATCCCCAACTTTGAGTAGTAAGAGTACTAATAGTTCTGGTAACATCGTATAAACCGAAGTTTTTAGGAAATCGATAATAATTATCACTGCTATTTTCATTGTGAAAATCAGAGCTAAATATAAATCCTTTATATCTAGGAGTAGGATTTGGAATAGGTGAAATATTATATTTATTTTGATAGCCAAAAATTCCAATATGTACTGGTGAAATAGGAGCATCATACCCAAGATGGTCACCACCACTATCCCAAGAAAAAACTCTTAAACCTGGTTCTGATTTATGATTTTCATTTCTACCTTTTGAATCAAACCATAAAGTACCATGACCTCTATCACTTGAACTATATCCAGAAGGATATCTAAACTCAAAATCACCAACAGCATTATGACCTTCATCATTTTTATCAGATGCAGTCCAAGTATTTTTTATATTCAAAGTTTGTCCACGAATATACTCGGAATAATTTCGTGTATTAGCAGCTAAACCAATCCAACCTAAAATAGTTGCTAAAATATTTATTGTTTCAACTCCAGCTAAAACTGCTATTTGTGTTTCAAACTCAGCTTCTAATGCAGCAATTTCTGCTTCTAATACTGTATCTGCTGTAACTCTTTCTCCCTTCTCTATTTCTACAACTTCTATTAAATCTAGAGGTCTTACATAATCATTTATAACAGGTACTTTACCACCCGAAGCTATGCTAATTACTCCATTTGATAAGGGAGTAGTTTTTAATATTCCACCACCTAATGTATTTAAAGCTTGAGCATTATTAAGTCCAATAGTTGGTGTTTGTAATATATAGGTAGCATTATCAGGTGCTGCATTATATGTTATTTCTGTTGGCCTGTTATTAATGTCTCCTATCCAGATATGCTTATATTGTAAATTAGGTAATGGAGGAATATTAATAGTACTGATAATACCACTTGTATTATACATAAAACCATTAGCTAATTCATTTAAAGCTTGGGCTTTAGGTAACTTAAAATTGGCTTCTTTTAATATAAATGTACTATTCAATAATTCACTTACATCATGCTTTATTTTTATGATATCAAGTTTAGTATCTATTAGAGCAGGACTAGGATCTGCAATTCCCTCTCTATCGCCAACTAAAATATAATCTTCAGGACAAAGAATACGTCCTGTAACGGGCGATATAAAATTATGTAAAACATCATAATTCATGCATCTAACCTCGAGATAAAACTACTAATATTGGCTATATCATTATTAAAATAGTTAGTTGCTGATTCCTCATAATAGGCAAGTATAGAAGATGTAGAATTATCAAGCTCTGTATCTTTGGCAGGGTCTAAATAATATTGCATGCGGTAATAATATAAATTATCCAGTGTATATTTACTTTCTATCTCTAATTCTTTGGCAACTATTTCTTGAGCACCTCCACCCATAGCACCAATTAAATACATAATTAGATATGCCCCTTCTAATATTTTTAGATTATTGGCTACTTGTTCTAAGTTCTTTACTTCTCTACTAGATAACTGCCATTTCTCAGCAAATGCTTTTGGATTATCTCTTAGTTCGCTAGCTTCCTGCAAGGCTCTTTGCTTTACTACATTACTTTGGGTAGAGGCAAACCCAACATCACCAAGACCAGTCCCTATTGATAGAACGCAATAACGATTTGCTTTTGGCTTTAAAGATTTAGCTATAGCAAAACCTAAAGATGCTGGATTATTTTGTACTACTCCCCCATCAATATATTTATCTCCTCCAATCTGCCATGATGGAAAATATAGAGGCGCAGCACTTGTTGCCATTGCTACATCTACGGCTAAATTATTCTGACCAATTAATACTGGTACTATATTGCTATTAGAAAAATATATTGGTGTATTAGTATCTTGAGTAAAATCTGTTGTAGTATTATTTTTTTCAAAAGAAGTAATTAGAACGTTAGTCTTCATATCTTGCATTGTTTGAGTGCCGAAGACATTATCTAATTTACTTTTTAATCTTTTTGTTCCTATCCCATTAGTGGTACTTGGATAAAAGGTTGGGCTACTTAATGGGCCGCCAACAATAGTATTAATTTTCGTTAAGGTTGACGGTCTAGATGATGGAGTGCTGGCACTTGTTGTAAATATCCATGGTCCATCTTCAGTAAAAAATGGCAATATATCAGTGGGAGATTTTCCGCTAGCATACGCTAAGGCGGTAATACCACCAATAGAGCTACCAGTAATTATGTCAAAATGTTTCCATATCTCATTAGCATTTATTCCCCATTGTTGCACAAAAAGCTTAAAGAAAATAGCCGAAAGATAGCCTCGCATACCTCCACCATCTAGCGATAATATCCGTAATGTATTTCTATCAGACATTTTTCTACTCGTTCCACTTTGTATTTTTTAGTTTTTGCTCAAGTTCCTTATTAGGTAATACTGGATTAGCTTCAGGACTTACATAATCTTTAGGTAATCTTGGGTTACTTACAGGCTTTGGGTCTCCTTTGACAATAGGCGGTCTATTTTGCTCACATGGCTTATCCAAATAAGGTTTGCCAACCATTAAGCCTGTCCAAACTAAGTTATTACCTCGCCATTCCATTTGCCGGGTTAAATCTTTATGATTAAAGACAAAACCACTCTCATCACACACTCCAAGTGCAGATGGATTATTTGGATTAATAGTTACATATTTTCCCTTCCAGCGTTTGATAAAGCTCATTAAATCCTCCTAATGCCATTCTGGTCTGATCGTAATATTGACATCTTCAGTATCTTCTATTGTAGCTAAGTTAAAGCTATTCTGATATTCTACGCTTAAAATATCTGCTACTTGAGAATTAAATTTTATAGCTAATTTATAGCTTAAAGCTGCAGTTAGTGCTGGATAAAATCTAGAGGGAATTTCTATAGTATTAGTGTATAGACCTACATCTTGCATCATCTTTTTATATGAATAAGAAATCGCATTATAAGGAGATGCTGGCGACGGCCATAGAGAAATAGAAGGTGTAATAGATTTATCAAAATAGTATATAGAAGGTCTTCCTTTAATATTCTTTTGTGGAAATTTTAAATACTCATCTCTACTGATACTACTTATTGTTGTATCTAGCACATTATTATTAAAGTAAATTTCTTGAATATTAAGAGTTTTTCCTCCAGTTTCACGAATTCTGTAATATCTTGAATTAGTAGGAGCAGCTATATCAAACCAATATAATTGACCTGCTGTAAAAACTTGAGTAGGAATAGCTAGAACATTCTGCCAATTAACATTGTCATTAGAAACTTCAATACTTAAACTATAGGTTAGTGTAACATGTGAAGTTATACCACAAAAAGTAATGTTTTGCTCCTTCCCTGCTCCGTAATCATATGAGATATTACCATTAGGAGCATCTTGAGTGCAAGCTGTAGCATTATTTTCATCAAATGCATTAGCAGCAACTCCGCCATTACTTGATGCTGGCGTGCCGTTTAACTGACGAGCAGAAGTGCGCAAATTAACTTCCGTTATATCACTAACATAGTTTTCAAGAGTATATTTATTCTTACCCTGCTCTAGTGCAATAAAGCCATTATGCAAAGTCCACAAATTAGTAGATTTATTCATCCATTCAATCAATATAAGATTCAGACTTCTTCTGGCCGATTCTAGTTTTTGCGGCGTAATAAATTCAGGAGCAATACCTATATTCTCATAAGCATCTCTGATTAGTAGCTCAATTTGTACTGATTGAAAATTATATGTATTTGAAGTAGGCATTCTCAAAATTATTGTATTTGTCTTAAAAACCTTAACGTTAGTATAGAATCTATAGGAGGATTATCTTTTAATTCAAAACTAATTATAATATAATGAGCTAAGTTGATATCTTTGTTTGACAGCGTTCCATAATCACGTTCTAACTCAAGAACTTCCTGTAAATCACTATTTCTTGTTTTGTCATTTATTGCTGTAATAGCCTCTTGAAAGCTAGATGGAACTTCTTCTAATGCAGAATATACTTTATATTTTTTATCTATAACATCATCCTGATTATGATTACTAACAATAGTAATGTTGAACATTGTTGAATCTATATAAAGAGGAGCAAAATATCCAATTTTATCTAAACTACCACTAATAGTTCCTATATCGGTGGTTTGTGGTGTAATAGAATATATTTTATCGTATATTTTGGCAGATGATTCTTCAGCGTCACTACCTACTACTAAAGTTTCAACAACTTCTTTGCCATTTTGCAGACCTATTATAACAAAATCTACATTTCCAACTCCACCAACTCTTTTTAATTGTATATTTCTGCTATATCCTTCTTTTATAATATTTATCTCAGTATTTGTAAGATTTGAAAGTTCTCCATTTAATTCTAATGGAGTTGTTTCATTTATAGATTGTGCCGACAATATATTAACAAAACGAGGTACATCATATTTAGATAATCTAGTTCTCATATAAAAAACTCTTAAATTTAAATAATATACATAGGTCAGATTTCCGACCTATGTATTGAAAAAACTTACCTTAAGCACTAGGTGAGCCAAATATTCCTCTTGGATTTGATACACCAAACGAATAACGTTCTGTAGCTTTTGCCATAACATTATCAGTTTGATAATCCACATAAGTATCAGTCTCAACTCCTGTTCTTTGATAATGTTTTAATCCATCAGGAGCGTCAGTTAGAATAAACCAAGCATCTTGTGATGTTAGGTACTGATTTACTCTATAGCCTTCAGGAATATAATCATTATGATAAACAGCATTGATATCGTTATTTGCTGTACTAATACGGAACTGACTATTAAGAAGTCTTGATGCTGCAAACTGTAAATCTCTTGGAACAATAATCTTCTTAGCCATCGTTTGCGCCAGTATTCCACTTTGCATCGGGAATTTCTGAATTGCAATAATAGCTTGTTCGACACCAGCTTCACTAAAGTCAACATGTGCATTAAATGTATTAGAAAATACTCCACCATCTATTGGATGATTTTCAGAACATACTGGCTGTCCATCTCCAATAGGATATGCCGCATTAAATGCATTATTAAGTACATTTGCACCTAGTATATTCTTAGTAACTCTCAGTGAGTTTCTAAGTGATACCGCTTGCTGTGGAAATTGATTTTGATATAAATTATCTTCAATTGCTTCCTTAGTAATAGTAAAAGACAATCCTACTCTCTTATGTACATAGTTAGTAATAATTCTTTGTCCCATACTATCTGTTGCAATAGGCTGACCTTCTGGTTTAATGTCAGCAGCTCCTAGATATTTCATTTCAACTTCGATTTCCTGATACTTATCAGACTTATATGTCTTAAAGATTTCAGTCCATTGTTCAGGATATGTTGGATATTGACCAAATACTGCTTTTAATCCTGGACGCAGCAATTCGGCAATTTGACCTGTATTAATCATTTTTATTTACCTCTTATATTAATTTACGCTGCTACTATTCCAAGTGTACCTGCTTTAAAAGCATGATTATTAATCACCACTCTAACATTTAAAAAAGGCGAAGTAGTTGCATCTTGTGCATAACTAATCGGCTTATTTAAGTTATCTGGCTCTAATGTATAACCTATTACTTTTAAAGGAAGAGTAGCTGTTGTATGAGCTGGATTATTAGCTGTAAATGTAGTTGCTAAGAATGCGCCAGATTCACCTGTACGTGTATTACCATCAACTGGATTGTTAGGCACAAGATTTCCACCGCCTCCTCCAAGTCCAAGTCCAAAATTCTGACCAACCATATTATAGGCAAATCGTGCATCGTTTAATACATTCGTCCAAGTAGAAACCTGAATATCATACACAACACTCGGGTCATCAATAACAGATGCAATAATTTTAGTATCAGCCTGTACTCTAGTTGATGCAGGCCAATAAGCTGATTGTACCAACTTACCATTTATATCTGTATATCTACATCCAGCAAATACCCCAACTACTGATACATCATTAGTTCCAGCATTACCATCTGTATTAAATCCATACCTTGCAATAGTACCTCCGCCCTGATTGGCAGCTACTGTATTAAAGATAACAGGGTCACCAGTAAAAATATTACTTGCATAAGTAGTAGCACCATCTGCACTTGCAGAGATAAAATATTCATTTACCTTCTCAGTCCAAGAACCTCCGTTTATAGACGAAATAGGTCTTAAACCAAAAGGAGCATTAACGCCATACGCCATAATGTTTCCTCGTATTTATATTATTTTTAAAATTAAAATTACTTTTAGAATCTTTAAGGCAAGATACCAACAACCAAAGATACGATTTTAGAAGGTTCGTAGAACCGGAAAATAGCGAAGAAATCTTTAATGGTGAGATTTAAAAACCAAATTCAACGTTTTTATGTCTCGTCTGACGTATGCTTTTTAAGGGAAAAAGCTAAAACCAAGAGTACGATTTATAGTTTCGTAGAAACTAACCTGATGTTATTTCAGATTTAATAATTCTATTATAACATATTTTTACTAAGAAAAAATTATATTTTATAATCACAATTTTCTCCTAATATCTCAATCTCTTCGTTAGAATTTTTTATCTGAAGTAATTTTTCATTAATGTGGATATCAATTAATTTTTCCTCTTCATTCATTTTACTCTTAGTGGTATCAAAAACTTGCTCTAAAAAACTATCCTTTGTTTTTTCAAACTTATTTTTTTCGTTTTTTATACTTTCTGTACTAGACATTTCTTTATGCGAAAAAAAATTTTTTATATCCTCGTTTTTTGAATATTTACGACATAAATTTAGCATAGTATTAAATACATCTTTATATTGAAGACTACATTTACTAATTATTTTATAATATTTTTTAAATATATCTTGGGTGATATTAGGTTCTAACATTAACGTATAAACCAATTCAACAAGTAATATTTGGAAAGTTGTTATTATATTCTTTTCCATATCTTTTGGAATGTCATTTTGTGCAAACATATGGACTTTTTCCATTATAAGATCAGGATTAAAAATAGAATTTACTCCTTGTTTTTTTTTAAAACAAAAACAAGTGTAGCTATCTGCCCATTGATTCTCCATAACATATTTTTTCAAATCGTCTTCATAAAAACCAAAAACACTCTTTATATCGTTAGTAAGTACTTCCTTCTCCCATTTAATTTTAGACAACAGTTTATTATTATTTTGATATTCTATTAACTGGAATAAATCCAACTTATCATTATTGAGTATATTCACATTCTTAGCTGAAACATCAAAAATACTATTTTTTTGATTAGACTCAGAAGAGCGTATTATGGAATTATTATGCGACAATAAAGATTCATATTGTTTTTTTATAACGACTTTTTCTTCTACTTTACCAGTAGTGATATACCCATTTATTAAATTATCATTATTAATCTTCATTCTGCTTTCCACTTATCTTTTAATTAGACATAACCACCACAGTAACCCCATCAGGAAAACTTTGTACAAATTCCCCGCTTGCATCGAGTATTGCTATAGTTGCTGATGTAGTTTCTCTAACTGTAAAAAAAGCATGATATACTGGCGGAGGCAATGCGCTACCATTACTACCTAACGTAATAATTACACCATAGTTAATTGAAGACATAGCATTAGTAAAAGTCAGAACATATCTGCCATTGCCCCCTGTAATACTTGCAATATTCTCAGATGCTTGATTTACAATATTATTGCTGCTGCCAGTTACAGTATCTGTAAATACGCACCACGCAGATGGCATTAATGGATTACTGAATTTGCCATTGACAGTTAAATCATTAACATTAGCAATATTGTTATTAATATCTACAGTTACACCATTAAAGTTTAGTTTGCCAGTGCCATTTGTTACCATATCAATATTACCATTTGCAATATTAGAGGTAATAATAGACCCACTCATAGTAACATCACCAACCTCAAGGGAATTAAGTCCTGTTACTGTATTATTTAAGTTTATTACTGGCTCTCCTGATATACCACTTGCATTAGTAATGACAATATTCTCACCTGCAACTAATTCTACAGTACCAAAAGTAAGAGGTGCTGTTGTCTTTATTACTGGGAAAGCTGTACTATTGATATTATTAAAATTGGTAAGCGATGTAGGAAGAGTAAAATCTATAACTCCGCCAGGTGGAACAAGACTGCCGTTAGTAATATTTATTGAATTATTACCACTTGTAGCAGTAATTGCAGTAATAGCAGCCTGCCCTGCTCCAAAAGGTATAACCGACCATATACCATTACTTGTTGCATTATCAGTTAAGTTTATAAATTTAACCTCACCACCAGCAATAGTTGCAAGTTCAGTGATTCCATCATGTTTAAATAATTTAAAAGAATGTATACTGATATTATTGACTAGAAAATTAGTGCCATTACCAGCTAAACTAGCATCAGGTAATGTAATAGACCAACCATCTTGATCAGGCTCTATATCCATTATATCAGTCATAGTATTTTCTCCTGCTGGAGTATAAAACGGCCAATATAAAGTAATATTACTTGTTAATGATATTTTTTGATAACTTGAATCTGAAGGTAATATTGCCATAGTTAAAAACTGTCTATTGAAGTTGTACTGGTATGGGACATGTTGCCAACATCATTACTAACACCACGTAACGATTTAATTTTATTTCTATTAATAGCATCTAACCTTGCTCTTTCTCTATCTGAGTAAACAGTAGGTCTTTCCATTAAAACCACATCTTTATAACAAATATATTGCTTAGATAATGGATTACGTCCCAGAGGGTCAAAGGCAATATTTGGACTTCTATCTACTGGCACTAAAGTCCAGCCTTTAGCTGCCATTTCATCGATACGATAATTTTCTTCACCTTTTATAGAGGTATTAACCCATCTATAAGAATAACCATCTTTTTTTATACTATCAGGTACATCAAGTGGACTAATATAATCCATATCATAATCATTGCGCATTGTATGTGATCTAAGGTCTGCTTCTCTAGTTGAAGATGTTCTTGTTTCTGAATCCCTAGTGTTATGAGACCTTTGTTCTGATTCTCTACTAGATATAACTTTATTTTTTGTCATAATTTATGCTCTCTTTTTTTGTTTATTTAAATCTTCAATTTTATATTTAAGCCAATCTTCTTCAGAAATACCTGCATTAGAAGCCATACGTTTCTCATCGGCAGTTAATATTATTTTCTGGGTATTTCTTCCCGCCACTCCTCCATGTGATTGATAAGACTTCTTAACCCCTGCAACATTATCAGCAGAAGCTGGTGGGGTATTTGTTTTAACTATTGGCTTTCTTATACTATCAATATGATTATCAATTGCTTCAAAATAAGCGTCTGAGAAATAATGTTCTGACTGACCGCTATCTGCAATATTGCGATCTAATGCATTTATATAGTTTCCTACTTTTTGTGCAAAAGTAGCATCGTAATTGCCCGAAGCTGGATTAAGTTCTGGATGCGATTCAAGCCAATCTTTAGCCATTTCCTGCTGGGCAAGAGAAATATTATGCGTATTCTGGCTATTTTGAACATTATCTTCAGTTTTACTTTGAGTATTAGACTGTGAATTCCATCTCTCAACTTCATCAACAGCATTAGCAGCTCTTACAAGAGCAATATCAGCTTCTGTTAAAGCATCAATATCACCTTCTTCAATAGCTTTCTTTTTTAGAAGTTTAGCTTTTTCCAAGTCAGAATAAGCATTCTGACCATAATGATAATTACCAACTTCTAAAGCTTTATCACGTTGAGCCCTTAATTCCTCTAATTCAGCAGCAAGCTTATCTCTTTCTGCAAGAACTTTGTATTTTTCCCTGCGCTCTTTCCAGAATTTCTTTTCTTTTTGCTTTTTAGTATCAGGTTTAGACTCAACTTCTGACTCTTCATCAGGAGCCTCTTCAATTTCTGCAGGCTCTGTCTGGTCTATATCAGTAATATCTTCAGAATTGTCTTCATTACCATCAACAACTTTTTCCTGTTCTAATTCCTCTTTTTCTTCTACAGTAGTATCAGGCTCTGGATTAGATTCATTACTTAATTTATTTATTTCATCCATTGCTTTTTTCAATTCCTCTAAACCGCTTGTATCTTCAGTATGAGCGGCAGAGGTGTCTTGTGATAAATGTTCATTCATAATTTCCTCTTGCTATTTTGACATATTTGGAATGTCGTTAATTGGGTCCTCTAAAACACCACTTATTACATCATCATTTAAAATATAAACTGGTATTCCTCTAAAACTGATTTGATATCCTGCATGACGGGGAAAATATACCCAGTCCCCAACCTTACACCAAGGACCTGTATTTTTATATCTGACTTCATCTTTATAAGCTCCATCAGCCATGGCAACTACTAAACCAACAAAGTTTCTATATTTCTGCTCATCATTATAACTATCTGGCATATATAGACTTCCAACCTTTTGCGGTTGCGTATATAGCCTAACAGCTATACTCCAACCAGTTGGCCTGATATTCTTGAACTTGGCTATTTCTGCATCCTTATCAAAAGTTTTTAAGTCAATACCAATATCTTCTTTAACTTGATTCTTCATTGTCGTACCTTTTAAATGTATATTTACAAATATCTATTGCATCTGTAAGTCCTCTGACCCTACCTGCAAGAAACTTATAATCAGCAAAGTCTTCTACTTGACCCTGAGAAATCATTTTCTCTAGATTGCTTTTTTCTTCCCGCATTTCCTGCATTAATCTTTCAAACAACATCTATTTATTCTTACAACCTCTTTTTTGCTTTGAAGCAGGAAGTGGTGCGCCGCTTTTAGTAGCTTGTTTATGCCTTATTTTAGCAACTCCACCAGCAGCAAACTTTTTAACTGGACCACCTTTTTTGTATAATCTCATTTGCTCCTTATCAGCACTAGATGCAGATGGGTATACATCTTTTGCAGTTCCTGGATGATTCATTAGTTTATCTGCTAATTCTCTCATAGCATCTTTCTTTCCTTGAAAACCAGCTCTCATATTTTTATCCATATTATTTTCCTCTAAAGTTTATTGATTGGATGATTTTTTAAGTTCAGTTTCAGCCTTTAATTCGGCTATATCTTCATTGGACTCAATCTTGGCTTTTTCTTTTTCAAAATCTAATTGAGTCTTGAATGTATCAAATTCCAGCTTCTTATCTGCCATACGCTCTTTTGCCTTTACCTCTTCTTCTTTCTGTCTGATATCAGCTAAAATAAGCTCATTAGGGTCAATAGGACCTTGAGTGCTATTAGAGGCCTCTCCTGAAGCATCTACTCCACCAGCAGCAGCTAAAGCTATAGCATTCTGAATGTCTGGATTTTGTATTTCCTCAAGTGATGGTAATTCACTACCTATCATTTGCTGCATCTTAATCAAATACTCATATGCTTCATGTTCGGTAATATGAGCCATAATTTGCGCTTGTAACTCTGGATGCTGCTCTGCAAATGTTCCATGTACCATCTTATGTGCAGCATGGTCTTGCCACATAGCAGCAGAAACACCTTTACCCATTAGAATATTGATATTCTCAGTTATAGGGTCGAGTGGCGGCATTTCTTGCTCCTCATCTGCTGGTAGTATCTTATCTATTTCCTCAGATGATAAACCTTGAGCCTCATAATTAATACGCAGCACTTCTTTCATATTATGCAAATCTGGAGATGCTTCAGCGGTACGTAGCACCTCCTGTGCTTTAATGATTTTTTGTATTTTAGAGTTAGTTGATGGGTCAGAGACAGGAATTATCTTTACTTCATCAATAAAATCTTCCGATGAAATAACAGAATTACTATTACCAAAGCTAAATTCTTCATACTCTAAAGTATCTCTAAACAGCTTTTCTATTAGCTGTAATTCATAACTTAAAGAATGATGGATAGACCGAAGTACCGCTGATTGAATGCGATTATTATTCTCAAGAGCCGCAAGCATAGTCCCTGTTGGTATATCCTCTTTAGAATCCAGCATGCCAAGCTCTGATGTAGAACCTAATTCCCTACACTGGTCTACTATCTCTAACCTTAATTCCCGCAGAGTTTGCGATGGCTCTGAATATGGTAGAGGCATAAAGGCTTCTGATAGAGGTACCCCACCTGTATCGATCTCAACGAATTCACCTGGACCTACTATTAAATCATTATTTTGCTGCTTAAAGCCTTTTGTTCTAAGTCCACCAGGTAAGTTCTTAAATGAACCTGCATCTACAAGCTGGCGCAATAATTTAGTAAGAGTAATAGCATTTGAACCAAGCAAATGAGCAAGGCCAATACCATATACGCCAAAGCCTGGTAGGTAATTATACTGCACAAAATAATTAGTGCGTTTTCTTTCTTCGTCCTGCTCATCCCAATTACGCCTAATAGCTAGTATTTCTTTTGATATCTTATCAATAGTTACAACATAAGGAAGAGGTACTTCCGTGCTGTTTTTACTATCACTACTATCAGTAAAATCCTCTAAATTAAGATAAGTGTGCACCTCATAGATAGCAAATAATGACTGCTTAGTATAAGCACTTAAATCTATTCCATCTTTTTTCTTATTATCCGTATCATCATCTTCATCACTTGCATCAATACCCTTTAAATAAGGAAGCTCACATTCACGATAAATACCACTTTGCTGCTTTAAGATAATTTCTCTTTTTGATAGGTGAAGAATATGAGTAAGGCGTTCTGACTCTAGAACAGAAGTGCAATCGCCATCAATAACAAAATCTTCTGGCATTATAAATCTACTTATTGGCTTATTTGACAGCTTATCGTAATAGACCTTCTTAAAGCCACTACCATATAACCCTAGGTAAAGCAGAAAACGTTCAAAGTCAGAATAGTAAGCATAATCTTTTACTGTTAGAAAATAATTGAGCCAGTTACGAATCAACTCACCTTTTTTCTCTAACTCCTCGCTAACTTCTCCCCGTATCTTAAAACCAGCAGGTCCTGATTGCGGTAGTAGTTCGGCTCTAGTTGTTGCATAGAATCTAATAAGGGCAGTAGAGAGCGTTGTATCAAAGGTTCTAGTGCTCTGGGCAAATGGTATGTCTTTTAAGTCCTCCAAAGAAAAACCCAGATATTCTTTTACCTTCTGTACAGATGTAAGCCAATCTTTTCTAGCTTCTATGTCTTCATCTATCTGCTCTAAAAGATAGGTAGATAATTTATGTCTACTACTATCAGTCATATCTTCTGCTAGATTAGCATAAAAACTATTGTCACTATTTGGCTCTATTTCAGACGCGCCAACTTCATAAATAGTAGAGCCGTCTTCCAATTCTTCTACAGGTGTGATATTTTCTGTTGAAATTTTCATATTAAGCAAATATTCTTATTCACTATTATAACACAGGTAAAAAATGACGAAAAAAGCTAAGAAAATTAATAAATCCGACATAAAAGAAGTTAAATCTGATATAGACGAACTTGTTCAAAAAATAAATTCATCTGATGACTTCTTTGTTATTGGAAAGGAAGTTGGCTATCTTGTTGTTGGTACTGTTAATAGTTATAAAATACGCATAGAAAAATCAGGTAATATTTTCCAACCTTTTGGCAAAAATGTTGATAAAGATTTTCCTATTTATTTTCCAATAGTTACTGATGCAAAAAAAGCTAGTTCTTCTGAGGTTATTATTGCATTTAGAGATTTTGAAATACCCATATTACATATTAATAAACATCAGATGAAGCTGGATGAATATGAAATTAAGTGTATCATGCAAAAATATTTTGTTGATAATTTTCATTGTAACGAGTAATTTGCTATCTAATCTCTAATATACTTTCTTAGGTTTGTGATAATCAGGAGGTTCTGGCCTTTCATCTTTAGGATTAAGCAAGTATTTCCCATCCTTTAATTTAAGTAAACTTTGAGTCATGGTATCTACTAAATCTCTTGATGTACTATTTGGAAAAGTGGCTACCTCTTCTAGAAACTCTTCTGCATGAGGACGCAAAGAATTATATTTAGGATGCATAGCTGGAAGCCATACTCTGCCTCCTTCTATAAGCGGAGTAACTAATCTAACTCTTTGAATTTTATCGCCATATTTATTCGGATTAAATGCTACTGCTCTAATTCCACCTGCTGCTAAATCTTGTATTAATGGGTCGCCTGAAGCTTTTGCCTCTACTAAACATAAATCAGGTTGCCTACCTTTAAATTTAGGGTTATGTTCCTTGCCATTATCTCGGTAGTCAAAATACAAACGTTTAGCCATTTCTCTAAGTTCTGGGTATTCAACTCGCCCACGCCACATACCAAGTAAGATTAAATGCTCTATATAATTATGGTCTAAGAATACTCCCCAAGTAGTACAGGCTGAATATGCGGACATTTCATTAGCAGTAAGCGCAGTATCCCAACTTTGCACAATGAATTGTATCTCAGGGGGAGTTTCTTCTTTCCACCATCTAAACCATGATTTTTGAATAATCCCACCTTCTTCTGGTGCTGGTCTTTGTTGGTACTGGCCAGCATAGCCATAGGAGCCTAATCTATGTTTATATTGCCTTATTTCTTCAAGCGAAAATCTTTGCTCACATAGTAACTCGCCTTCTTCTTTTCTGGGGTCTTGCCAAACTTTGCCGTTAGTCGATGGTAGAACTACAGTTTGTGCTTTGCGAACATACTCATATTCCATGGGTAGAATTAGTTTGACCCATTCATTATCTATGTCATTATCTATAATATGACCAGTAATATCTTCTTCGTGCAATCTTTGCTGGATAATAATTTGCACATCATTTTTAGGATTATTAAGCCTAGTAGACCATACGCTATCTAACCACTCAATTGTAGCCTTACGTTTGACTTCGCTCTCTCCATCTTGTACATTATTGCCATCATCAACTATTAAGAAATTTCCACCTTTACCAGTTGCACTTGCTCCAACAGATGTAGCTATACGAGTACCTTTTTTATTGTTGTCAAAAAATCCCTTAGCTTTCTGGTCACGAGACAATTGGTATAAATCACCAAAACGTTCTTGATACCAGTTGCTCTCTATTAATCTTCTACATTTTAAGGAATGTTCTATTGAAAGTGAACCAGCATAAGAAGAGTAGAGAAACTTTTCCTCTGGATTATGCAGCCATACCCAAGCAGGAAACATCACAGATACTATTGTGCTTTTGCTTGTTCTTGGCGGGATATTGATTAGGAGTTTTTTTATGTCCCTGCGATAACAAGCTTCTAAATGTTCGGCTATTGCTTGTATATGCCAGCTATCGACAAAACTTACACCACCTTCAATTGCAGACCATGCTTGCTTGATGAATTCATGGAAAGAAGCTTGTACTCTATATTGTAATCCAATGTTCTTAATATGAGATAGTAAGTTTCCGTCATTTTTAAATTGTTTGAGTATTTGAGTAATCGACATCAAATCTCCTTAGTGAAACTTTTTTAAAGTTTTGGCTAGCCTTGCTCGTTTTGCGGTTAATTTATTTTTAGAATTAAGAGCTTTATCTAGTTTATTTTTTGGAATATCTTCTCCAGCTTTTACTTTTAAACTCTTACGTAATGCACCTGGTTTTTTTACTGCGGATTCAATCCAGTTCTTTTTAGCTCTACTCATATCTATTAGTGTCAGTTAGTTATTGATATTTTGTATTATAGCATAAAAAAGATTATAGCCTTTCTTTAGCTATATCGTATATTTTTAGTTTATCTCTAACACCTACCGCAATAACTTGAACTGATATTGTTTTGTCTATCACTTTGTATACAAGCCTATATCCGCTACTCCTTAACTTAATTTTATAACAGTTATTCATACGAATTAATTTATCTTTGGGAACAACTGGATTTTCCAATCTTTCTTTTAATTTCTTTTTAAACTGCCCTCGTATTTCATGAGATAGTTTATTCCATTCCTTTTTAGCAGATGGCAAAAATAATAACTTATAAGTCATCTATATTTACTGCTATAGCTTCTTCTTGTAAACGCTCTTCTACAATTTTAACAAGCTCCAAATCGTCTATTATATCAAGCATTGCTTCATATATTTTAGGAGGAACACAATATCCTACGGGCTTATTATGGTTTAATATTGCCAGTGCATCACCTTGTGCACTCTTAATAACTGCCATAGGATTTTTCTTTAGCTCAGATATACTTGTTGCCATGTTGGATAAAATTTCGTAACTCATAAACATTACCATATTATTTATGACTTATTTATAGGTCTTTTTTAGTTGTAAGTCAATATAATATATATGATACAAGAAAGAACCGAGGAGCTTGAGCAGACACTCAAGCTGACCTCTATTTTAACATTAACCATCATGACATGATAGGCTTACTCTACTTTATGTTTGGCTTCGTGTCTAGAAGTAAAACTATTAATTATAGCACCAGCCAGCTGTAGCTATAAATTTTTATTAGTGGCAAGTACTCGCCACTTTTTTAAATGCTGAAGTTAATCATCATATACAACATCACGCTTGGCAATTTGTAATACTAAGATTGTAAGCACTTCATCTTGAATACGACAAACAATACGATACTTGTTTACCCGATAACGCCATTGGCCTTTTCTATTACCAGTTAATGCCTTGCCTTTATCTCTTGGGTTACCACAAGATAGTATCCTGGTATTGATATAGTTCTGAATTAACTTACGTGTATCAAAATCAAGTTTCTTTAATTGTTTTTTAGCCTCTTCCTCTAATCTAATCGTCCAATAATCCACATTCCCTCTGTACTTCTTCCCATGAATATGTTTTACCACCAGCTTCTATTCTTGCTATAGCTTCATCTGCAGCTTTTATATCTTCTATATCCTCAAGAATATCTAAAATATAATTTTCTAACGCTCTTTTTATAACACGACTTTTAGGCTTATCTTGATATTTAGCCACTACATTTAAATCATTATGTAATGAATCTGGAATACGTATTGTAATTGCACTCATATTAACCTCTTGCTATTATTTAATAGCATTATATTACAAACTTAGTAACAAATCAAGATTTTAGAGAATCTTTGATTATTTTTGTGACTTCTTTATTTTCAGTAGATTTAAATTCATTTAGTGAAAATTCAATTAACTTCTCAATTTCTTTTTTTTCATTTTCTACAAAACGATTTATATCTTCTTCTAATATTTTTAATATCATTATCCTTAATATTAATATTGTCTAAATGGTGTAGTAGTTAAACAATAAATAATTTTATATCTTTCTTATGTCTAATAAAGTTATTTGCTTTTTAACTGGACATTTAATACTATATGTATTAAACTAATTAAACAACATTAGCAAGAAAAATTATTATGGCATTAATTGATACACATACATTAATAGAAGATTTAATAGCAGCAGGTTTTGAAAAGAAACAGGCCGAAACTATTATTAGAGTAACTAGCAAAGATCAAAACGATTTTGCTAATAAAACTGATATCAATCAACTTAGGTCGGATATAGAGCTTGCTATATATAAAGCTAAGTTTGATTTATTAAAATGGATTACTCCAATGTTTCTTACTAATTTATTATTGATAGTAGGTCTCTGGTTTAAATAAAATTCTCTTTCTTATGCTTAACAAACAGCGAATAAAAACATTTGTATTGTATATGGTGTTACCTGGTATTGTGGGTTGGAATATGGGTACCATTATAACCAATAGGGAAAAAGCTCTTACTGAAAGAGTACGGGTATTAGAAAATAAGATTAATTTTATAATAAATTCAAAACAAGAGTATAACAACTCATGACTGGCAAAAAAATAGGCTACGTAAGAGTTAGCACTAAATTGCAAAACACAGAAAGACAGCTTGATGGTATGGAGCTTGACCTAATCTTTACCGATCATGCATCGGGTAAAGATACTAAACGTCCTAAACTAGAAGAATTACTTAACTATGTTCGTGATGGCGATGTTGTTTATGTACATTGTATGGATAGATTAGCACGAAATCTAGACGACTTACGCCGTATTATTAAAACTATTACAGATAAACAAGCTCAAGTGAATTTTGTAAAAGAAGGCTTAGAATTTACTAGTAGCTCCTCTCCCATGTCACAACTTATGCTTTCTCTTATGGGGGCTTTTGCCGAATTTGAACATGGCCTAATACGAGAACGCCAACTTGAAGGCATTGCAAAGGCGAAAGAGCGTGGGGTTTATAAGCGTATGCGTAAATTAACTGACGAACAAGCGGAAGAAATTAAGTCTATCCTTGCTCAAGAAACAGATACTACAAAAGTACATAAAGGAGCTTTAGCTAAAAAATATGGCATTGGACGCTCAACCCTATATTACTACCTCAACAATCATTGCAAATCCGAAACTTAACTTCTATTTTACTATGTTTTTATATTGGACTAATCAGCATAAATATTACAAATTATTTGAACAAAAAACCTTGTTTAATACTATTGACGTTATATGTGTTTGGGGACGCATTGGCGGTAATCTTGGCAACTACAAGGTAATTCCCTGTAAAAACGAAGAAGAAGTTGCAAAAACTGTTGAGCAAATAACAAAGAAAAGGCTCAATAGAGGTTATAAATTTATAAAAATATAAAGCTATTGTAATTCCTCTATGTACAACTTTATGACCTTGTCTCAGTTCGTAGGTATGTATATTTCGTTTTTTAGGCATAATATTACCTCCTAAATTAAAACAACTCTCTTGACTACAGAAAATAAAGGAAATATAATGGTTCTGTAATTTAAAGGGTTACAAAGTTAGTGCTAGTCAGACCCATTCTGGCTAGCTCGCTTTTTTAAATAATGTCTATTTCTTTTAATTCTTTATGCTGATTTTCTTCTTTTTGTTTTCTTAGTTTTGCATTTAGCTTTTTAAGTTTTAAATCTATCTTATCTTGATCATAATCAGTTAAATTAACATCAGCTGCATATATTTCTTTTATCCAATTAGAAGAAAGTGGTAACTTTTTATATTCTTCAAACTGTCTCAAATATGCTTTTTGACTTTCTTGATAATCTATAAGATTTCTCAGGTATTTATCTTCTAAAATAATATTTGTTTTTGAAAAGTAAGGCTCGTACATCATGTTATAAACTAATACCATTAAAATAATCTAGGAAATACAGCATAGGCTCATATTTTTTAGGCTCTGACCTGCGTTTCAAATATCCTTGCCTCCATTCAGCAAGTTTATAACTAATATCTAGCTTATCTATAGCTACAATCTCTTTATTAGTAAGTTCAACCTTAGGAGGTATAATTATATTAGTTAACTTCTTACAACTCCTACATTCATATATATTTTTAGTGCTACCATCTATTAAACCAAAAGTTTGTATTTTTAAAGCCTCTTGTTTTTTACAATGACTGCATTCTATTGCTTTTTTTAAAAATTTTCTTGCTGAAGAAATATCAACCCAAGTACGATTACATTTTTTACATTTAAATACTGGTAAACCTCTTGAAGTACCATGTTTTACATAGTTTTTACTTTTACAGTGTTTACAGCATAATTTTTGATTATTTTTCTTTTTTGATACAATTTTTTTCTTCATAGTAAATACTCAAACGACTCACTACTGCGTTTCCTCTTAGATTCCTGAAAACTCTCACTCCACGCTTTAAGCCTAGCACTTTCCCAGTAATCATGGCTTTTCTTTAAGTCTTCAACTTCCTTAGGTTTAAAGACGCTTCTAGTTTTAGCTGTATCATGATTGCGATTTTTATTTTCATATATATGTTCAAAATAAAAGTCTGGATCGCTTTGTTTAATTTTGTTCATTAGATTTTCTTCCTAGTTTCTTTTCAAGTATATCAGCTGCACCAAGTAACTTCTCAGATATTTCCAAACACTCTTCAAGACTATAGCGTTTTTGCTCTTGCTCTTCTGAATCTGATTTTGCAAGTAATTGCTGCCTTACTTGAGCAAGCTCTATTAGTTGTTTGATTTCTGATAAAGTAATATTTCCATCACGTATTTCGTTTGTTATCTTGTCAAGTATATCTAATGGAGTTACCCCTTCAGGAATGTCAAATTTAATTTTTTTTTCTTCTTGTTTAGACCACTTACTCTTTGTATTTAAATAAAACTTAGTAGCATCTAGCTGCATTTGTAATCGTGCAATATTAGGCTTTTCTTCGCCCTCTTCTTGGTTATCATATTGCATGAATTTTCTTATATTATTTGATGCCATACCCTCGGCACGAGACACCCCCCTCCTGTATGCTGACAGTACCCTCTCATCTCTTTTTTTTAATCTATGAAATGTACGCTCATCAATGCCTAAATAATCAGCTATTTTATTTATTGTAAGATAGCCAGCTAAAGTCTCAATATCTCTAATCTGTAATTCATCTAGTTCAATTTTTTCACTCATCTAAAATAGCCTCCTGACCAGTTTCTTTTTTCCATCTGTTTATTATGATATCTACATATGCTGGTGAGAGTTCCATCATGTAGCAATTACGATCTGACTTTTGACAAGCAATTAGAGTTGTGCCACTACCACCGAATGGGTCATATACAGACTGACCTTTCTTACTGTTATTAATTATAGGACGTAGCATACATTCTAAAGGCTTCTGGGTGCCATGACCTGTTTGCTCTTCTTTTGCCTTTGCTCCGTAGTTATTATTATCTATATCCCAGACAGTTGATTGATCTCGCCGACCTTGCCAGTTATGCTTCTGGCCTTTTCTTACTGCATACCAACAAGGCTCAAACTTATGATGATAGTCACCTCTGCTGAGGACAAAATGCTGTTTATTCCAGATAATAAGGTTAACTAGTTCAAACCCGTTATTTTCTATACTTTCTGCAAACCTATGTGTATAGGATGCTGGGTGCCAAATATATGCAATATCTCCTGTAAATAATGCATATGCATCACTCCAATCATATCTATCATCATTTAATACTTTGCCTGTGTTTCTATCTCCTTTATCTACTTCCTCCCGCCACTCTGGATTATAGTTAACTCCATAAGGTGGGTCAGTTACCATTAATATTGGATTTGCACCATTTAAGAGTTTATCTACATGCTGTGGATTGGTACTATCTCCGCACATCAGGCGATGATTACCTAATATATAGACATCACCTAGTTTTGTTTTTGGATTTGCTGGTAAAGTTTCTAATTCTGGGCTATCCTCTGAATCAGCGAGTAGATTATCATCATCAAAACCAACTAGCATATCTCCAGGCAAACCGAAATCTACAAGAGTTTCAACATTAAATCTGTTAGCAAGTATATCAAAGTCATACTCACCAAATGATAAATTATCCCTGATATTTATTCGGTCTAATTCTTTTTGAGTGAGTATGCGGTCTGGAATAAGAACTTCTACTGTATCGCTTTGCTTCAATCCAGCTTCAAGTAGAGCTTTCTTACGCTGATGTCCACCTATAATAACATTGTCTTGATTGACTATGATACGCTGGTGATAACCATCTTCTTTTATAGAGCTTACTAATTTTTCAAACTCTTTTTGGCCTATCCTACGAGGATTATGCTCATATTCTTTTAATTCTGATATTTGAATAGTTTTAGATGTCCAATTTAGCATGTGGTTTTTTCTTTTTTATTATACCACAGCTAAAAAATAAGGAGATTGGCTTGAATTGAAGCCGTTACGGGAATTCCCATAACGATATTTCTATGGACTATTTTTTTAACAACAACACAAACCAACCAACAATTAATCCTATGCATGTTGTTGCCCAGAACGGAGCTATTACTGTAAACCATGACCAGTCCTTTATTACTGGTACATTAAACATCTTAAAGAATGGCAGGGCAAAGCTTAGTAAATATATTGTATAGATTATGTCTTTTAACATAGTAACTATTTTTATGAAATAACTGGCTTTATATTAAAAGCATCTTTTAAAGGAGTATAAGTTATTCCGTCCATTGTTAAATAAAATTCTTTAAAATGATCAGAATATTGCACAAATCCCTTGAAACTATTATGTCCCTGCTTTTTTGCCCATATCTTTAGCCCTTGGCATTGGTTCTCTGGATTAACTTCATATTCATATTCATCTGGAAAATCTTCATATACCTTTGGTAGTCTATATTGAATCTTTTTTTTAATTTTTTCTGCATGAGATGTTAATGGTATAAAGGCCTGTTCATTTATCATCTCTTGCTCTGATAATACAAGGAATTCTTCTTGTGAATATGCCTTACCTGTATTCATACCAATCATATAATATTTTGCCATATTTCCTCCTAAAATGGAATTTCATCGTCTAGGTCATCATCAGGTGTAGCGTTGCTATTTTGGTTACTTCCCTGCCCTTTTGATGATTCTTTACTATTTGAACTAAGCAATACTAAATTTGAATTATAACCTTGCAAAGCAACTTCTGTTGTATATTTTTCTTGATTACCTTTATCTGTCCATTTCCTAGTCTGTAGCTGACCTTCAAGATAAAGCTTTGTTCCTTTTTTAACGTAATTTTTAATTACGCGTACTAGACCTTCATTAAAGCATACTACTCTATGCCACTCGGTCTTATCTTTTTTCTCACCACTAGATTTGTCTTTCCAGCTTTCAGTTGTTGCAATGCTAAAATTAGCAATCTCTTTTCCCTCGTTGGTAGTTTTAATTTCTGGGTCTTTGCCTAGGTTTCCAATTAATATGACTTTATTCAAACTGCCTGACATGTTATTCCTCTTTAAATTTCGTTTCTCTATAAAAGTCTGTACAATCCATATTATTATACATCTCCTTCCTTCTCCCTGTTCTGGTAATAATCTTCAAATGCATTTACTTCTTCAAAGGTATCATCGGGTGTCAACATTTTATTCGATAAATGCCATAATGCTTCCATCTCCTCCGCCAACTTCAACAATTTATTTATAGTTGGTAAATATTCTTCTTCAATTTTGTCAGGTTCTATAAAAGCTCCTAATCTTATTAAATTACTTTTTACTCCACGAAAATTCTCGTCAATTTTACTTATAGCATACAGCAATTTGAACCTATCTTCTTGTTTGGCTTCTTTCATATACCCTCTTTTTTAATTAGTAATTTGTCTTTTTATAAGACATTAAGAACTCTAATTCTCTAATGTCATCTACTATACACTCAAGCAAGAAATCAAAATATGTATTATTTTCAGCTATATATCCATGCAACCTTAACCACTTATGCGCAGATGCTCCATTTAAACCATCTTGAGCATCAAAATCTTTATAAGCCTTAATAGACTCTCTCAATCTTTGAATTAACTCAGGATATGCTTTTATAATGTTTGTATAAGAACCTGTAAATTCACAGATCTTTTTAGCATCAGAAAAATCTAATACATTTTGAGCCTTTGATTCATTTTGTTCTGTGATTTGTATACTTTCCTGAGTTTGATTATCTACTTCTATAGAAGATTCATTTGAGACAATGCTATTTTTTACTGTTTGAACATTATTTTTTAAATGTTTGTTTATAAAATCCTCTACCGACTGTTTGTCATAATACAAACGACCTCTAGGAGTATGCTGCAAACCTTTTATATAACCTTGATGAAACAATTTATGAGCAGAATGTACACAAATACCCAATATTTTTGCTACCTGTTTTGAGTTCAGATAATTTTCGATGTCAATATTTTTAGAAACGTTATTTTTCTTTTCTGTTTTAGTATTTTTCTTTAGTTCTCTTTTTTGTTTTAATGCATGTATTTCATCAACATAAACAAGAACTGGCGATTGTTTTTTGTTGAATATTCTACGAGATTTTAAAATTCCTTGTCGGCACATTGTCTGTATCGATGTCATTGATAAATTAAGTACAGAAGCTGCTTCTCTTGTATTATAAAAACCTTCAGGAGATTTATATTCTTGTGTTTTTCTTTTCATAATTAATCCTTTTTAAATTTACATTACTAAGCCACCACGGCATCATCCTCTACCAACTCTGTAAACTTCGTTATATATCCAGTATATTTGAATTTCACAAAGCCTGTACTTCCTGACCTGTTTTTAGAAACATGTAAAGCCATAGGTTTTTCCCATTTACTAAAACTGATTCTTGGAGTTAATTTTTCAGGTAAATTACTCAAGAACATAACAATATTTGAATCCTGTTCTATTGAACCAGAATCTCTTAAATCCGATAAGATAGGAGTTTTATCCTCTCTTCTTTGATGTTCTCTAGATAATTGCGAAAGTATGATAATTACCAAACCTAGCTCGTTGGCAATATTCTTAAAACTGTTAGTAATATATTCAATCTCAGCTACTCTAGTTGCTTTTTTGTTTGAGCCTGATAAATGTATCAATTGTAAATAATCAATAATTACTACCTTTAAATTTTTCTTTTTCATTCCTTTTTGGCAATCAAGGTAAAATAAGCTTAAATCTTTTATTGGCTGGGTACGTATTATCAATTCTTGAGATAATTCTTCTAAAAACTTTCTAATCAAGTTATATCTTTCTTCTTGGTATCTTTCTGTCTTATAAGACTTACCAGTTTGCACTGAGAATAAACGTTGTACTACCTCATACTCATCCATTTCAAATGACCATATTGCTACTCCATATTCTTGCCTCAAAATATTCAGAGCTATATTAACAGCAAATGCACTCTTTCCCATGCCAGTACCTGCTCCAATAGTAATTAGCTGACCTCCTTTAAAACCACCTATGATTTTATCTAATTGCTTATATCCAGTGCTAATTGACTTTGCTTCTTTGGTATTTAATATTCGTAAAGCCTGCTGAAAAAAGGTTTCTTCTTGGTTATCAATAGCAAGTAACTCTAGATTTGATTTACTATCATCTACGACAGAATTTACTACATTGTGAACTCCTTCGGAGCTTTTGGTATCAAGTAGTTTCTCTAGTGCATCTATATATCTTGCATACATTGTACGCCTGATATACTGCTCCTGCATTTTCTTTAGCATGCTCTCAACACAAGCCTCTATTTTTGGAATGGTTATAGCTTTTGTCAAAGAAGTTGTTACATATTCCTGCCTAGTTAATCGCATACTTGAATCTATGCTTTTCCAATCAGTTTCAGTAATGGAATTTAGCTTTTGATTGCAATAGGCTTTATCTTCTCCTTTCTCATAAGCTGACTGTAATAAATGAAAAATATGCTTACTATGCTTAATGGCAAAATTATCTACTTTGAGAATCTTTGCTGCTTGTTCAAAAGCTACTTCATCAGATAGCATACAGCCTAGTAGCAATTGCTCATGCTCAACGTCATTGCTAATAATTTCTTCATATTTATGCTGTAAATCTTCTAGCATGTAGCCTCTTTCTTTTTGTAAGAATGGTACCACTCCTCATTTACTTTATTTGCTAATTTCTGAAATTCAGTTTGGTATGGTGTTTTTAATTCTGCAAATGTTTGTAGTGTGTGTAATTTTTTAAATGATTCAGGTGAACTATCATCATAAAAATTAAAAGGAGAATTCTTGGCTAAAAGCTGAGTAAAATTTTCTATTTGCTCTGGAGTATTTTCAGCAAACATTGGTGCCAAATTTACACCCATTATTTGCATGTATAAATCTATATCCAGATCGACATTAGTTTTTTTATTTATTATATATATTAATTTTTTTATATATATATGTAGTGGATGACCACAAGGCAGCATTTTTGCTGCGCTAGCACTGCATTTTTGCTGCGTTGAGGCAACATTTTTGCTGCCCTCTTTTATATCATTTGCTGCGTCAATGCGTTCTTTTTGCTGCTCTATTTTGCTGCGTTCTTTTGCTGGAATGTCATCTTCAAATTCTGCAAAATATGCTTCTGGATTGTCTAGGATTTCAGCAGCATTTTTTGTAAATTTTAGTTTATAGACGTTAGTGTACTTTTTCTTACCTTCTATTAAATTTCTTGAATATTGAATATTAAAAATATATTCCAACTGTTTTATCAATCGTCGGTTTTGATCGTATTCTTTGCCTGTAACTTCCTTCAACACTTTATGCGTCAAAATAGCTTGATTATACTTGTTCGCCTGATACATAGCCACAGACATTATGTCAATGGCTTTAGAAGAAAGCCTTTTAGTAGGCTGGTCATATCTTCTAATAAACTTCCAACTATTAGGAACTTTCTTATATTGTTGCTTCATACTCCTTCCGATAAAATGTTATTTTTCTCTTGCTCCAAATCATTTCGCACCTGCTTTAGAACTTTATTTTTAAAATAGGCATTACTTACATTATGATTCTCTGCTAACTTTAGAAGAGCTTGAGTAGGCTTAATACTGGCATTTATTATCTCTTGTACACCTTTTGGGCTTAAACCTTTATCACCAATGAGTTTCCACGCTCCAACTATGTTTTGTGCAAGTTGAGTTGCTATCAGTGAATATTCTTTTGACATATAAAACCTTTTAAAAGTTAGATTTTCTCTTTTTAATTATACTTACTTCAAACAAACCATTGCTTTTAGCTGCTAGGTACTTTGCTAATAACACAAGGTCTACTTCCTTACTCTGTATACAATCTATATAGCTTTGTAGTATATCCTTAGGTATTGTTTTATTTTTTAGCACTTAATCCCCTAATTTAAGCTGGATTTATATTATTTTCCTTCATGTAATTATTTAGATAATCAACAGCATTATTTTTATCTTCCTCTGTCAAAACTAACTCACCAATTACACGCTTTAACGCTAGTCTTAATTGCATAAAGTCATCTTCATCACATTTCCCATGTACTAAATTCATTATATAGTCTCTACAAGTTAGTAGATTTGCATATGGCTTGCAGTTAGATAAATAAGTGCGCATTTCCTCACCAGTTTCTACCTCTTGCTTAGAATAAAGAAGCAAATACGGAGTCTTGATTGTTTTACCCTTGAGTAGCTTTTCTATATCACACTCATTACTTTGGACATTTTCTTTAGGCTTTTCTTTTGCTTGAATTTCCTTATAGACAGTGCTGATCTTTTTCTGGCCACTGCGGAGAGCTTCTTTTTGCTCATCAGTACCTTTAGTTTTTATAGACTTGTATTTTTTAGCAGTGTTATAACTTATACCTGCTTTTTCAGCTGCCTTTTTTAATGATTTACCTTTTTTTTCTACCGAGGGGTCTGTTTTGGACCCTTCGGTAGACTGGCTTATTTCTGCGGTTTCTAGCTTATTGGCATTTTGCTTTAAATTAGCTAATTTACGTTTTTCAGCTAATTCATGTTCAACTACCGCAAGTGTACATGCAAGTTCTGCTCTAAGTTCAATCGATAAGTTGCGACGAGCTAATTGGTTATTAATCATCCAAATCTTTACTCGATCTTCATCTTCAAACTCTAGTTCTTCTACTTTAAATGGAATATTAAGCTTAGTACAAATCGCATATCTATTATGACCATCTACTATAATATTCTTACCTTTCCATATAGTAATAGGTTGACGACATCCTTCAGAACTTAGACTTGTAATTAATGCATCAGCTTCACGTTTTTCTAATGCTGGTATTAATTCATAAAATTCTTTATTTATTTCTAATTCCATAAAATCATACCCCTTTAAAAGTTATCTTATATTTAATGCCTTGAGCTAAAAAAGAAGACTCTTTTAATTTATTATAATCCATTTTTAAAAATGCAGCTTTTTGTCTGTTTTTGTTTTCTTGTTCTTGCCAATATTCCTCAGCAGTTTGCAATTTTGGTTTTTCACTTCTTGTTTTAAAGATTTTACTAAACATAATTACCTCAATTATTAATGTTCATAAGATTTCCTTCGACAGTAGATACGTCCTTAAACGTAGCTAAAATCATATCGCACAACAGCTCGCATTTAGTATTAATAGCCATTTGTTCTGCTCCCTTTGGTGTCTGGCGTTTGTTAACTTGATTAAATAGAATCTTAAGAGACGAGGAGACCATAATTAATTCTTGAATAGTAGAAACTCTAAATTCTCTGTCTTCTCTAATTTCTTCAGGCTGGCAGACGAACATATCTTTTGGAATCTTTAAAGATTTCTCCTTTCTTTTTATATGTGAGTATGCCTGATTAACCAACCTGTCATAAGCGGAAGTATCATTGCTGAGTTTATCTATAAGTAGTCTCAATCTATCTTGCAAATTATTGATTTCCTTATACAGTCTGCTTAACTCCACATCTTCATTAGAACGAAGAATGCTACGTATACCTCTAGTTTCTGAGTTATTTTCTAGCCAGTTAATAAATCTTGTTAAATGTGTTTGAAGTTTTTGGATCATTTTTATATATAAAGTTTTGTATACTCAAGATTAATAGAAATCAGATATTCATGTTTATGGTACTTACCTACTTTTTCAAATACACTTAAGGAATTATTTTGAAAAAGACGTTCTAGGATTTTTTTCACACCATTAGGACTTGTTAACTCAAATGGTTTTTGTAGCCTTTTTAAGCACACAACCCCTTCAAAAGATAAAAAATTATTGTTACCTAAAAAATCAGATATTAAGCGCTCTAAATAAACTCTATCTGTTAATTTAACTTCATTTTTTTTACATAAAGAATGAAATTTATTTGTTTTTAGCAGTAAATCGTCACAATTTTTTATATTTTGCATAAAAAAAAAAATCTTTTTTATTTATTTGTGAGAAATTTTAACAGTTTTTGATATAATAACAAAATGCAACGTTTTTTATTTTGTTAACTATTTGTTATGAATTTGAATACAGCCTATATTGACTATTTTTTAATAATGCTTTTTTTTGTTATAATTTCAATTAATAGCATCAGGATTTCTAATAAAATTACTAGTATTAATAGTTTCTCTTTGGGAATTAAATCATTTAATATATTTGCTTTAACTTGCACAATCATTGCTACATATGTAAGTGGCAGCGGATTTTTTTTAGATACCACTGAATTCTATAAAAACGGATTAGTTTATTTTTTCAGCACTCTAGGCGGCTGTTTGACATTAGTTGTTATAGCTATATTTATCATACCTAGAATGGAAGGCTTTTTGGGCAAAGTTTCTGTTGCTTCTATAGTGGGACAAGAATTTGGAAATGTAGCAAGATTTTCCGCGGGAATTCTAGGTATCTTTAAAGTATCTGGAATTATATTTATACAGTTCAAAATAATGGGCAGTATGCTACATTATTTATTCCCTTATGTTCCAGAATTTATATGTATACTTATTACCAGTTTTATAATAATATCTTACACTTGGCTGGGTGGTATAACATCTGTTATCCATACTGATAAAATACAAGCATTTTGTTTTAGCATTTCTCTTTTAATTGCTGTTTTTGTTCTGCAACAAGAAATAAACACCTCTTCAAAAGAAATAGATCCAGATTTATTACAAAAATTTACCTATTCTTCATTTTCTACTCTAGATAATTTTCAAAGATGGGAATGGATTAGTTTATTTTTATATTTCTTTCTTCCTAGTTTTTCCCCCCCACAAATACAAAGAATTTCACTAGGAATTACCATTGATCAAGTTCAGAAATCGTTTTTATATTCAGCTTTTGGTTTGTTTTTAACCTTATGTGTCTCTTCTTATATTGGTTATCTAGTTTTTCACTTAAACCCTAATCTTCAAAAAGAAGAAATTATACCTTTTTTATTAGATTTATATCAATTTCCAGGATTTAAGGCTTTGTTAATTATTGGGATAATATCAATGTGTATGTCAACTGCAGACTCTTCACTAAATATTGCAGGTATCCTTTTTGCAAACGATATATTCTTTATAAAAAGAACTACCACATACCAAAAATTGCTAATCGCAAGGTTAAGTATTATATTTATTGGTTTACTATGTATTACATACAATTTATTTGTAAATGACAAAGGGTTATTAAAAATACTATTGTTTCCTGCTGGTTTTTATATGCCACTTGTAACAGTACCTTTACTATGTTCAGCTTTTGGACTCAAACTAACAAAAAGATGCTTGTTTATATCTTCAATAATTACTTTAAGCTTTATTATCTTGTTTAAAATAATATTAAAAGTTCCTTTTGACATATTGCCTATTTCAATGTTATTAAATTTTATTTTATTAATAATAACTCACTGCATTATAGAAAAATGGGAATGGCTCAAGCCTTTTGGTGTTACTAGCCAGTTGAAAAAATAATATTTGATTGTTTATATAGTGTTTTTGGGTAGTGCTAACACTACCCATTATTCTTTGAAGTAATACAGATAAGCAATTATTGGATATATAAAAACTAACGCTACATGAAAAACAAGCATAACTGTCAAAAATAGATCAAACTCTTGCATTTTTATAACCAATAATCTTTCAAAAATTGCAATTCATCTTTATCTATGTCTAAATTTTTGCCAACCAAATCATTTTTAAGACACTCATTATGATTTATTGCGTATTCAATTAACTTTAATATCGCATTTCTATCAAAGATGATATATTGATGGTCGGTTTTACACTTTAACCATAGGCTCAAGTCATTTAGAGAAATTTCGCTTTTAGTTGTAGTAGCGATTAAAGAATGTATATCCTGTATTTTTATTTTCATTACAAAAACTAGTTAGTTGGAAGCTAGGAGTTTCAACAGTTTGCAAAAGAGAAAACCCGTATAAACTTCCTGCTATTCTATTACTAGGAGCAGTTATATTATACGACTCCTAGCCATAAACTAGGGTTTCTTTTGCGGAGTGTTGAGCTCCCTTAAATTTAAGGTATAAAATCAGATAAGTATGTTCAAGTATTTCTAACTTTTATTACTAAAAACAATGTTAATAAATACAAAAAAGTATTAGGTATGTGCAGCTTAACAACAATAATAATGTCGTTACTATTGCAAACGCTCCTAAAAACCCTCCATATTCCTTGTATAGTTTCTTTAGTCTGTTCATAGATTATTCCTCATCAGAAATAATAGTCTTAGCACAAGGTTCATCACTATATTCTGATATATCATCTCCCGACGGACATTTATATTCACATAAGTAACTCCCATCTGACATTTCTTCTTGCTCCTTTAAAGTGCAGTTCTAAGATGCTATTACTGTTGTTGTATTTAATGCAACTAATAACATTGCTAGTTTTGTAAAATTCTTCATCATTATTTGTTTCCTCTAAAATTTTCCACTAATTTTTAAAATCCAATCATATCATCAAAATCACCAGACCGCATTCTTTTAACAAACTCTTTCTTCTTGTTTTCCTCCATACGTTTCTTAAACTTTAACAGAACAGTTTCAGTTTGGTCTTCAATTCCATTCATAGTTTTATTGATAATTTCTTTTGGTGGTTTTCTTGTTTTATCTTTTGTTTTATATGGTTTGCTTATTTTACGTTCTTTTTTCTCATTTTTGCTTTCAGCAATTTTAGCTTTAATACTAGGGATAGCTGCCCCAGTTGGTCTTGTTTTTATTCCAGCCTTTATTGCTTTATCTAATTCTGGTAATTCTCTTCGACAATGATTGATTGTATATATAGTAAAATGATATTTCTTTCTTAACTCTGTAATCCCACCATTAGCTATAATTTTTGTTATTTCCTGAAACTGCTCTTTATCAAAAGTAATAAATAAATCCATTGCTTGATTAATTACAGTATTCTTTTTGCGTAATTCTTGACCTTTTTCTATGGCTTCATTAAGAGCTTTATCAATTTTACGCAAATCAAAAAATACATAAGGTCTATTACAGAATTTTCTAGAGGCAGCTTCGACGCTTCGTGTCCTAACTATTTCCGTTATTTCAGCCAAGTCTTCTTTGCTAAATGTGTATTTTTCAGACATACTAAATCTTCTTAAAAAAACAAAATAGGGAGCAATATATTTTATAAACTAAAATTTTTCAATTAATTTGTATTACGTAAATACAGTTATACGTAAATACTGCTTGACTAATATACGTAAATACAGCTATATTACTTTACGTATTTATATATAACTGGCTTTATGACAAAAATAATAGCATTACTTAATCAAAAAGGAGGATGTGGTAAAACTACTATTGCTGTTAACCTTGCACATTCATTTAAAAATAAGGGGTTTAATGTCTTATTAGTAGATAGCGACCCACAAGGTTCAGCTAGAGACTGGAACGCTTTAAACGATGGAACAATTATCCCAGTAGTTGGATTAGATAGAGAATCACTAGCTACAGATATTAAAGCTGTCCAAAATGGCTATGATTTTGTTTTTATTGATGGCGCACCTTCAATTGCAAAATTATTGGTTGCAGCAGTAAAAATTGCTGATTTTATATTAATACCAGTGCAACCTTCCCCATATGATGTTTGGGCTACTTCTGATTTAGTAGAACTTATCGAATCTAGGCAAGAGGTTACTAATAAAAAACCACTCGCAAGTTTTGTAATTAGTCGAGCTATAAAAAATACTAAACTTAGTGCAGAGATAAAAGAAGCTCTAAAGCAATATGATATTCCGCTGTTAAATTCATATACTACGCAAAAAGTCATTTACCCAACAGCAGCTAATGAAGGAGTCACTGTTTTTAATATGAGCTTAAATGACGCTACTATAGAAATTGACTCAATAAGAGATGAAATATTGAAGGTATTACATGGCGATACAATCTAAACCACTATCAACACGTAACAACAATTTACAAGAAGCTTTGTCTGAAGTGCAAAAAACTGATGAACTAGTAAAACTCACTATACAAGTTCCAAAACAAATACGTTCTGAATTTAAAATTAAAGCAGAGCGTGAAGGAACAAATATGAGTAAAGTTATACAGCAATACGTAAAACAGTATTTACGTAAATGAGTATTGCTGTATCAGTATCTCACTAACCCCAGCATAGCCTCCTATTCCCTTTGCATGCTTCAGCAACAACTGAACGTAGTTCTCGCTCAAAGGAATCAGCTTATGCATTGTTATCTTCAAAACGTGTTCCTCCCTTTTGACCTTTACCATGTTTGTTAGCAAGTCATAGGCTAGGTTAATCGGAAATTGCCCAGCTATACGAGCCCTATACTGCGTATAATCACACCTTGTATAGATTGCGGAGTTCTCAGTCTCATTTAAGTATTTTTCACGTTGGGCTAGAGTAATTATTTCAGTTACCTCAGCTTTAGGACGTCTTTTCATTATCCTGAAAGTTGGACTATTCGCCTTGTCTACGTCCCGACCTTCGTTTTTGTAAGCCTTAGTCATATACGACATAAACATAGCCTTTGATTCAAACATATGTTTGCTTTCCTTAGGTTTTCGGGACATATCCAGTAAAATTTCGTTCATAGCATTTAGGTTATACGCCGTCCCTGAACGCTTCTGTAGCTCATAGGCGTCTTCTGCGCTTAGTGGATAATGATCGGCTAAGCTTTTAAGCTCTTCGTATTGGTTGAATTTATAAACCTTAGCTTTGCTAGCCTTACGCTCTGCCGTTGTAGGCTTTTTCCGTAAGTTAGACTTAAACTTCTTCTTGCTAACCGCTTTTACTGTGGTGTCTACATTCCAACAAGTTGTAGTGTTAGCGTCTATCGTTTCAACAAACTCGGATAAACTACTATCAGAATTAGAATTATTTAAAAATTTAGATTCATGCGCTTGCGCATTAGATCTATATTCTAATTTATTAGAATACTCCCTTAGTTCTTTAGTATCCTCGGGCGTGTGGATACCCCCTTGCGCTTCTAGGCCTTTTGTTACCTGGCTTTGAAGGCCAAAAATGACATTATGAGTTTCTTCCACATATTTTGCATTAGTTTGTGGCTTTAGCAAGCCAACTTCAGAGAATTCTATTCCACAAGGATTAAAGAAATGTGGAGTGTGCTTCCAGACAAATATTTGTCGATGATTATATGATTTGGTAGTAACAGTTTCTTTATGCTCAAAACTTCTCTGAATAAGTCCTAGCGTTTCTAATTTGGCTAATTTTCTACGTATGGTTTCTTTTGACACACCATGTACTTTAGCTAATTTTTCAGCACTTCTATATATACCTTTGGTTTTAAGTTTCCTATGTTTAGTCACTTTACCATTTGCATGGTGTACTTGTAGTGGTGCATACCACGATCGAAGACTATCCCAGAATATATTGATAGCTAAAAAGTCAGGTTGACCATTTTTATCTACAATAATGGTATTAAGTTGTTCTTTGCGTTTTAGAACTGGTAACTTTTTTGTTTGTTGAGCTTCTTTTTGCTCTAGCCCACCCCTTTGTAAGGCAGGGTCTTGTTGTAATGGTAGGGCCATAAAGGCAATACTCCTTACTAAAATCAATAAAATAGTAAGAAAACTGCTTAAAAATGCTTGACTATAGATAATACTATCATGTAGACTGCTCATATCAATTAAGCAGCTTCTTTAGCTGTCATTAGTTTATTTGTTAATCAGTCCTGCAAGATAGAGCGCAAATAAACTTGGAATACATTATTATAAATCTCAAAGTTGCATTGGCGACTACTCCATAAATTTAAATTAATAGGTACCACAATAAAAGTGGCAACACGTTAGCAGACGTTAACGTGTTTTTCTCGCATTGTCAATTTTTTATTAAAGAACTATTGACTTTTTTATGGTAAACTAATACGTAGCTTAGGATTTAATTTAATTTAAATATATTAATATAATGAGTAAGAATAAAAATATGTTATATAAGGCTATACAAGACGCGGATATTTTATCTTCAGGGCAAAAAAAAGTGTTAAATATTATATGTGATTCAGATTATCCTGTTTCAGCTGCGTCTATATTGGATTTAATGGGAACTTCTAAGCAAGCTGTGCATTTTAGTATTAAAAAGCTATTAGAAAGGCATTTTATAACACGTGAGAAAGATAGGGTTTTTGTGTACAGCCCGAATAAAGAAAGAATAATAGAGCTATTAGATCGTTACAACAAAAAAGTTTCCTTGAAAGAATTTTGACTTTTTTATCAAATTACTATTGACTATATAAGTTTTGTATAATATACTACCTGTAAGCAAGGCATAAAAAAACGTCTGAAGCTGACACTTCAAACGTTTTAACCTTGTATAATTAACAATAAAATGGAGTATAATATGAAACATTTACCACAAGGCTTTATAAGCACATTAATATCACAAAATAAACTATCAGGCAATAGAAATTCTAACAACGGTAGTCTTAGCATAGAAGATTTGCAGGATGGAGACTATCTTTCTTTTACTGGTAAATTTGAAGGCTATACTGTATTTGATGAAGACCAATACTATGTATTCACTGGAACAGACGAAATTATTGGCAAATGGATATGGGAAAAAGAAACGCCTGAATCTGAATGTAAAAGTTATGTTGAACTAGCTAAAAAAGCACTTGTAGGTAATACAAAAAAATATTTAGTACGTTGTGGTCAGTATCAAGAAATAGGAGATTTGGCAAAAGGTGATATAGTACAATTTGAAGCCAATTTCCACAATTTTCATGGTATGAATGACGACGTTATCAACTTAGTTGCAGTAACGTTTGAAAAGCCAGCTAATAATAGCAATAATGCAACAGCTGCTGATGGCTACAATTTCAATCCTAGATTAAGAGACAAACCTAGTTTTCATACTCCAAATATTAGAGGCGATCAAGATTTTGGAATGCCAATAGCTTATGTTGTTGCAACGCTCGCCCGAAAAGCAAAAAGCGTATATGAGCGTTATCTGGTATCAGAAGAAGGTAAGCAATTGTTACTAAAAGCTCACGAATATGAAATACCTTACGATATGGCAAACATAGATATTCTAACACTTAGAGATAAAGTTGAAGAATTTGAAGAAGTTATACAAAGAGCTAATGAATATGGCATAAACTGGAAAAGATTTGGTTATAACATTCTTGCTATTGAACAGGAAATGTTTGATCTAGACCAAGAAGAAAATAATTACTTAGACTATGAAAGAAGTCAATTTGCATTTACAAGAGGAGTGGAGGCTTAATATGGAAGAGAAAGAATATGGAGTTATGATTCCACGCTCAGAAGTGTTAAAATTATATGAAAGTTGTTTAAATGAAGTTTCGCCGCATAGCATAGGGCAATGGTTAAAAGCTATAACTAATAATGAATACGTTGTTGTTCCAAGAATCAGTGTAAAGCGTATTTACGATTGGACAGGGGATATTGAGCTGGCTGTGATTGAGAATTCTCACATAACAAAAGAATTATTTGAAAAATGGATGTGATAAAATGAATAACACACAAGAATTTATCTACAAAGGTTATTTTGAAGGTTTAAACAAACATGATAGAGGTATGCATATTCTCAAGAAACAAAAGAGCAACGAGCCTTACTATTTGTTTAAGCTAGACAAAGAGGTAAAAACTGGTGATAGAATTTTTATAAACTACCATGATATAATGCCATATAAAAAAGGTCAGTTAATTTTAGGAGGATGTGAGGAGTTATGAATAGCATAGAAGCAGTCAAACTAGCTTTTGAAGGCAAGAAAGTACGAAGAAAAACATGGTATTTTGCAGATAATAATAGGTGTGTTTATATATTTGCTGCATATAAACCAACAACAGAAAGCGATATACCGAACATTCCTTTGAAAACATTTTTTCCTAGTAGTGAGACTGAACCTAAATACTCTAATTTTTTACCTGCAGATATCTTAGCTGAAGATTGGGAGGTTGTTAATGACTAATAAACAAGCATGGCTAGAAGAGCGCAAAACCTACATAGGAGGCTCTGATTTGGGAGCTATCCTCGGAATTAATAACTTTCGTACAGAACTTGACGTATATTTTGAAAAAACTGCTGAAGGAATCGTGGAAGATAACGTTGGTGACGCTGCTTACTGGGGAACAATTTTAGAAGATGTAGTAGCTGCCGAATACGCAAAACGTACAGGATTTAAGATAGAAAAGCCAGCAGGACTTATCCGCCACAATGAATATCCATTTATAGCATGTAATCTAGACTACTGGGTAATTGATGATCAAGGCAACTCTCATATTCTGGAATGCAAGACTGCTAATCAACAAAAATCAACTTGCTGGGGCGAAGAGGGAACTAATCAGATACCAGAGAGCTATTTATACCAAGTTGCCTATTATGCAGCAATAACAGGTGCTAGCAGAGTAGATATTGCCGTTCTAATTGGAGGGCAGGATTTTCGTATATATCGCTATGATAAAGATGAAGTTATGGAAAGCAAGCTAATCAGAGTTGCTAGAAAATTCTGGAATAATCATGTATTAGCAGGAGCTCCGCCAAAACCTAGAACTCAGGAAGATGCGGCAAAGCTCTACCCAAAGGCCAATGGTCTTGAGGTAAGAGCTGACGATATTGTACTGACCAAGGTACAGGTGCTTCAAGATCTAAAAGCTCGTGAGAAAACTCTAGCTGAAGAAATCAAAGAACTTCAGCTATATATCAAGAACTATATGCAAGATGGTGAGCTTTTAGTAGGCGAAGAAGGCAAATGCTATGCTACATGGAAGAATAGCGCAGGAAGAACAAGTGTAAATACTAAAAAGCTCAAGGAAGAATATTCAGATATTTATCAAGAATGTTTAAAGGAAAGTAGTGGGCATAGAGTATTTACACTTAAATAAAACTATAAAATTTTAGAAAAAAATAAGGAGATAAGTGATATGACAAGTCAACATAATCGTATTACAGAGATAGATAAAATAATAGGCAATAAAATATACCAACTTAGATTGGGACATGGTATGTCTCGTAGAGAATTGGGAGATAAACTAGATGTTACTCATCAACAAGTTGCAAAATATGAAAAGGGGCATAACCGAGTATCTGCAGGAAAATTGTTCTTGATAGCTAATGTTTTACAAGTGGATATATTATATTTTTATGAGGATTTAGAAGCAGAGAAGCCAATGATAACTCAGCATCAACGTATGTGTTTAGAAATATCACGTAACTTTATGCAAATTACCGCACCTAGCCATCAAGCAGCAATAAATAGCTTGGTTAAATCATTGTCAGCAACGACATAAACAATAATATTTAAGGAGGATATTATGACTCAGTTAGTACAACAAATGAATGTAGAAAATAATGAAATAGATGCATCAGTATGGTCAACTTTAAAGAATAGTTTATACAAAGGAGCAAAAGATGACAGCATACAAATGGTAGTAGAATACTGCAAAGCTTGTAAGCTTGACCCGATGCAAAAACCAGTACACATAGTTCCAATGTGGGACAAGAATACTAAATCTATGAAAGATACAATTATGCCAGGTATTGGTCTATATCGTATTCAAGCTGCTCGTAGTAATAAATATGCTGGAGTTAGCGAGCCAGAATATGGTGATACAGTTAATACTACACTGGGAGGAGTAAGTATTTCATATCCTGAATGGTGTAAGGTTACAGTTAGAAAACTGGTTGGCAATAATATCGTTGAATTTACTGCAAAAGAATATTGGTTGGAGAATTATGCTACTGCAAGAAAAGATTCCGACGCTCCTAATGCAATGTGGTTAAAAAGACCATTTGGTCAGTTAGCAAAATGTGCTGAAGCTCAAGCTTTGCGTAAAGCCTTCCCTGAAATTATTACTCAGCAACCAACCGCTGAAGAAATGGAGGGAAAATCTTTTACAGAGAATACAAAAACAGTTTTAGAGCAAGGCAAGAGCCAAAATTCTGTAGATGATTATTTAGGAGATGATGAAGAGATGGCATTAGAGGCTATTGAAGTAAAAGAAAATAAGCCTGTTGTAGAAAGAACTGCCAAGAAAGTAAGTAATTTAGATAATTTGATAGAACTCCACCAAGTACCTCAAGAAATAGTAGATACATGGTTAAAAAAAGCACAAGTTGATACAATTGAGGATTTACCTGAAGAAAAAATAGAGGCTTGTATTGACTATATTAAGAAAAAAAATCAAGCTGGGGAGATGAATTATATTTAAAAAAAATAAAATTTAATAAAGTATGGTTATGCAAGATGATAATCTAAAATTACAACCTATTTCAATGGCTCTATATATTTTAGAGTTGACTAGGGGTGATTTAGATAGCTCAAAAGAGCAGCTTGAAAACATGCAAGAAATAAAGCACAAGCCTTACATATTAGATGATGAGATGATTAATCGTTCTATACGTTTATATGCAGCACAAAATGAGGATAACGCTCTTATTTTGCAGCAATGTGCTATTTGGAAAAAGGAAGAATTGACAGAAGTACAATTGTATCAAGTAGAAGAAATAGAAAAACTTACACATGAATTAAATAAAGTTAATAAAGAAATCTTTGAAATAGTAAATTATTGTAAAGATAAAACTATTAATAATATTTTAGAAAAAGATGATTTAGAATTAGCTTTAGAATTTTTAACTGGTGAAATAACATTACCTAAAGGTAAATAGGAAAACAAAGAAATGAGAATGCAAAAAGGTAAAATAAAGTTTTTCAACAGTGAAAAAGCCTATGGATTTATTGTACCTGAATTAGGTGGTGAAGATGTGTTTATTCACATGACTGAATTAGAAAAATCAGGATATAAAGGTATTAATATAGGCGCAAAAATTACTTACGAAGTTGATACTAGTAAAAAAGGCAAAAACCAAGCAACTAATATTAAAATTATAGGGTAGTGGAATGCTAAAAAGGAAAATCACAAGTTTAATAGGTATAGCTGCTGTGTTAACGAGCAGTGCAGTAGGAGCAGAAGTACAATCAGATAAATATCCAGTAGTATCTGATTTAAATGTAAAACTAGGTGCGTATGCTGCATTTGAAGCAGGTGGTAGTAGGCAGAGTAATTTAAAGTCTACAGAGAAAAACTTATCTGCTAATAGGGATGGATTCTTATTTTATAACGATACAGCTCTATTTGCTACAGTGTCGAATAAACATGAAGAAGTAGAATATGGTGGTAAGATTATTCTAGTTCCAACGTCGCAGAGAAAAAATATACCTAGTTATAATGGCTCACATGTTTTTATTAAAAGCGAATTCGGGCATATGGAACTCGGCTCACCCATTCCAGTTGCTCAAAAGATGATGATAAGTGATGGTAGTGTTCCTGGTAAATATATTAAGAAGGCAAGCTCTTACTTAAAACAAAATAAAGAGCATGGTCCATCTTTTTTAACTGGTGATGGGCACTTTCTTGGAGATAATATTGTTGCTGATTTTGATAAAGCAAAATATAGCAAAGAACCACCAAGAACTATAAATTATTATACGCCTAATTTTAAAATTAGTGATAGTACAAAAGTACAAGTAGGTGTTTCTTATACGCCAGATAGTTCTAACACTGGAGCTGGTGGCGCAAATGAAAAAACCACAAGTTCTGCTACGAAAAAGATAGGTCTTGATGATTTACATAAGTTTGAAATAGATAAGTCTGTGACAGATGCGGTAACAGCTGGAGTTAAGCTAGAGCAGAAAATTAGTGATGATATAAATTTCAAATTAGCTCTAACTGGTGAATATGGCAAAACCAAAGGTAAAGCTAAAAAATACATTTCAAAAGATGATAAGAACCCATCAGAACATAAACTTGCTAATTTAAGAAGCTATAATATTGGTGGTGAGTTAAAGTTGAATGATTTTACCTTTAATGCTTGCTATGGAAATTTAGGTAAGAGCTTTACAACACCTGAATTTCATAAATCGGGAACTAAATCACATTATTATAATGCAGGAGCTGCTTATAAATATGGACAAACAACCACAAAATTGTCATATTTTGGTTCAGAGCAGTATAAAAATAAAGTTAGTTCTGTGAAACTAAATATTAGTCACATACTCGCACCTGGATTAAAGCCTTATGTTGAAATATCTAGCTATACATTAAAAGGTAAGCCAGAGTTTCATAAAGAATTAAAAAGCAAGAGTACAAGAGGAACTGTAGCATTACTTGGTCTTAAATTAACATTGTAGTAAGAGGTTGTTTATGGATGAAGAAGATTATTATGTATTAGAGGATGAAGAATACGTAAGTGATTATGAGCCAGAAGATTTAAGCTGGATTGAGGATTAATCTTATGTATGCAATATCATTTGATATGGAAATAGCTAAACTCAAAGAGCATTATGGAGAGCCTTATAATAAAGCCTATGATGAAATAAGATTATTTATGGATGATTTAGGCTTTGCTTGGGCTCAAGGTAGTTTGTATATATGCAAAAGTGAAGAAAACAACTTAACTCATGTATATAAAGTAATTAACAAATTATCCAGCATTCGGTGGTTTAAAGACTCAGTTAGAGATATAAGAGCTTTTAAAGTTGAGGATTGGTCAGATTTTACTGATATTGTAAGAGGATAAGGTGCCAACAATAAACCGAGATTCATTCATTTTTTGTTTAAATAAAAGCGAGCCAGAAATAGAATTGTCCGATATTCTTGATTGGCTTGCTAGATATACAAACACCACAATAACTTACAAAGAAAATAATCCACAAAAATTGTAAATAAGTCTGTGGATTATCCATTTTAAGAGCAAATAACTCAATAGGATGAGTTACATTGCAAAAATATTATGCATGTGATATTCTAGTAAGCGAAGTAACCAGATTAATTACTTAAGTTAATTATTTACCTTTCCCAGAATATTGGTTACTTCGTATTTTAGTGGTTATTTGAATTCTACAGCTTTTTTGGTTCCATTTTAGTAAGCTGTAGAGTTCAAAAGCAATCCCGCATTAAGCTCAATAAAATTTAGATATGGTATAATTAGTAGTTAAGTAAACTACTAATTCAAATGAGTTCAATATATCAATATTTTTTAGCAATTATATTAATGCTGTATACAACAGCTAGTTTTGCTAAAAACACAGATCAGCTTATAGAAGAAGAGAAATTTATAGAAAAATATGAGGGTTTTTCTTCTGCTGCATATACCGACAGTAATGGTCAGAGAGTTATTGGCTATGGTCATGCAGTAAGTAGTGATGAACACTATAATCAAATCACAAAAAAATTATCAGAAACCATCTTAATCAAAGATATAAAAGCCTTAGAAATCTTTATTAAAAATACAGTAAATGTTCCTCTCTCTCAAGGGCAAACAGAGGCTTTAATTAGCCTGATATATAACTGGGGCAAGCATAATTTTTTAAAAAGCAAAGGTCTTGAGTATTTAAATCAAGATAATTACGACGCTGCAGCGCATGAGTTCTTTAGCAAAGAAAAAGGCATCGTTAATATCAACGGCAAATTCTCTAAAGGGCTATACCGAAGACGCCAAGCAGAATTGGAGTTGTGGAATGATTAGACACAAATTCAATGCCAAACGCTCTGAGTATTCAGGGATTAAGTTTGCATCTAAAAAGGAGCTTAAACGCTACCAAGAACTAGAATTACTTCAGAAATACGGCGAAGTATTATTTTTCTTAAGACAAATCCCTATTCATTTACCAGCTGGCACAAAATACGTACTAGATTATCAAGTCTTTTGGTCAAATGGTGAAGTAACCTTTGAAGATGTCAAAGGTATGCGCACGCCAATGTATAAATTAAAGAAAAAACAAGTTGAAGCACTATACCCAATAACAATTAAGGAGATTTAATAATGAACAAACTACTTATAACAGCTATTCTAATATTAACCAGTATAACCTCTATTCCATCAGCAAGAGCCGAAGAAGGCTTATATTTAAAATTAGCAGCAGGACTGAATCATATAAATAAAAGCTACCATAAGGATAACCTGTATAGCGGGGAGCTAAAGCTAAAAAGATTCTTTCCAGTAGTTGGACTTGGTGTTGGTTATGAGTTTGAGGATAATTTACGTATAGAAACTATGATTGACTATTACTTTTTATTCTCTCAGCGTGAACGTTCTAAGCATCATGTACATAATGCAGATTTTCATTTGAATCTAGATACTAAAATTAGTGATTTAGTAGTCAATGTTTATAAAGGCTATAGAACAAATGACAAATTATTACATTTTGTTGGAATAGGAGCTGGAATTTCTTCTATACAGGATGAAGGCACAGGTTTTATGCAGCAAGATGGTCTACATACTGTTCTTGCCCCAGCTTACGGCAAACATGTATACAGACCAACCTATAGATTTATGGTAGGAACTAGCTATGAGCTACATAAAGGCATAAAATGCGAGCTTAGTTATAATTATCTAATGCTAGGTAAAAATAAGCCTCAGAAAGTAGAGGGGGTGGACAATATCTTAAAAAGAAACTTTAATGTACATAATACAACACTTGGTATAAGGTTCTCATTATGAAATCCAGCGGAATACAAGCTTTAAACAGGCAAAAAGCACTAGATAATTATGTACAAGAAGAGTCAGTTGCTCTTAAAAATCAGATAGCTACATTACAAGCACAGCTTCTTGAGAAAGATAAAATTATTACTTCTCAAGGTAATACTATCAATCAGGTAAATAACCAGCTAAGTTCACTGCAAAATACTTTATCTGCTAAAAATAGCGAGATTAATTCTCTGCAAAAGGAACTTTCTACTTATAAAAACTCTCTGACTAGTCTAGAAAAATCCTTAAAACAAAAAGATAATATCATTGAAATGGCATCCAAAAATGTTGAAGAGCTGCGTTTAGAAAAGCAAGAATTAAGAGAAGATAAGAATGCATTAAAAAATCTACTCTCTTCAGCTGAAGAAAAGTTAATTGACCATGAAAGTAATCTGGTTGGAGAGAATTCCTTTGAAGTTATTAAAAATGACTAACTGTTACCTCCTAACGGCTAAGCCTTGATTTGGATATCCAAGAAAACTATCGATACTATTACGGAAAGCTGAATCAGTTCTTGCTCTTTCTGCAATAGATGGATCCTGCGAGCGATAAAACTCTCTTGCTAGATCATGGGCAGAGATTGTTACATTTTTATAATTACCTAGATTAAAGGCACTCCAGTTTGGTACAATGCTGGATAATCTTTGCTGTTCTTTTCTAGATTCTTCCAGTCTTTTTTGTGCAAGAAGCCTTTCCTGTTCAGCTATCTTTTGTTTTTCTGCTAATAATCTTTTTTGTTCATTAAGTTGTGATTGTAAGCTGCTAATCTGACCTTGATACTTATTAGCTTGATTATTTACTTGAGTACTATAATTATCTCGTTCTTTTACCATCTCTTGATAATTTTTATTGAGGTTAGCTAAATTCTCAATGCTGATATTATTATTCTTCATAGTATTAAACACGTCAGAAAAAGCTCCGCTTCTACCGCTTCTCATAGCTTGACCTCGCATATGCGGCCACATCCACATAGCTTCATTCATATAGTTTTTGTAAAGTTCTTCATTCTCAGCTTGGCTATTTTGCCATTTAGTAGAGCCAAGCCTATTTAAATCTCTAATATTCTTGATAGAATCACCAAACTCCTGCTGACCTAAATCACCAAGCATACCGAGCTTTTTTATATCACCGATATTAGACTGATGTTGCATTTGCAGTTGGTTCTTAAGATTTCCTTCAATAAGTTTATTACGTTGCTCTAAAGTAGACTGATTAAGCTCTCTTACCCTCTCTTCTGCTGCTGACATATGTTGCGGTGAGCCATACTGGCCAAGCCGAGTATATTTATTAGCAAGAGTACCAAGATCAGATTTAAGACGTTTTTTACCTGCATATTCAAGCTGCTCTATTTGACCTCTAATTGCCTCTGGTACTTTATCTAGTGCAGACTGACTAACGCTTTGTTCAGAGTTACTTAATCTGCCTGTAAGTTCTTTTCTTTCAGGATAAAAACTGTCTCTAAATTTAGAACTCAAACCCCCCATAAGTTGATGTGAGGTATCAAGCTCTGCATTACTATCTGCAATCATCTGCCCCTTATATTTTGATGTTGGAGCATTATAAGCAGTCATTGCCTGATTTATTTGATTTACCATAGAGTTTTCCAAGTCAGGATGGATATCACCTCTAACAGCATTGCTACCCCTATTTAGAACTTCTTCTAACATATTAGCTTTTTCGTAAGGTGCATTAACCTCCTGATTAAAAGCAGCTTTATCAGCTTGCAATTTTAAATTATTAAGAGCATGTTTTTGATTGCCAAACTGCTCTAAATTATCAATAAGCAAATTACGTCTTGCTTGCTTTTGACCAGATAGTCCTTGCAAAGCTTTAGCAGTAGATTGGTTAGCATTTTGGTCAAGATTACGACTTAAGGTGCTTATATCACCGAGTTTACCTCTAAATTCTCCAATACCACGATTAATGTCTTCTCCACTTTTTCTTTGGAAGCGATCTACCCTATCGTTGTAAGAAGACCTAAATTCTTTTTGTAAGTTTCCTAGTAATGAATTACCATAATCTCTTTGTCTTCCACCTGTATTTTCCAATAATCCAGAGGTACTAACCTCAGATAATCCAGTAGGACGAGATAAAACAGAAGATATTTTATCAGAATATGGCGTAGGTTTACTGCCATAATACTCCTGCAGACCTCTAGCTCTTTGAGTAAGGTCTGACATGGGACTGAGAGTTTTACCTTGATATGCTGGGTAATTTGAGCCACTAAGTCTTGCCCTATCCCCAGCAAGCTGTTTATAGCCTTTTTCCAGTAAGCCCTCTAGTGTATTTTCAAAGTTAGAGTCGTGCTTGCGGGGATTGAAATCATATATACCACTTCTTTGTAACCAATCTCTAGCATTATTAACATCATTAAACCTACTAGGATTTAGCATGCGCCGAGTTTGTATGTCAGGGTGATTTAGTACGTAGACTTCTTCTGCACTCGGATCAGATTGGTTAAGTAGCCCTGGATAAAATGTGCCTGCCATAATCTATACCCCCATATATGCAGTTAGTGATTTTGCCTTTGGTGGCAGAGTGTTCTTAAAGCCCTTACTACGCCTAACTTTACCAACCATAGCATCAAGTTTTTTAGCACCAGCATTATTATTTCCATCTCCTAAATGAGCTAGCACATCAGCAGGTATTACATATTCGCCATCGGAAAGCATAGCTGGTATTTTATCATCTTGCCCACTAGTATGCCCACTTATATAAAAACCAAGTCCTGATGGATAGTTAAATTCTTCCATTTCATAAGACATTCTAGGTTTTGCCATGCCACCTTCCTTCATCATTACAGGATTGCCAGTAAATTCAGGGTTATTATAATATTCAAGCCACCTTCCTTTTTTCTTATAATCTTCAGGGCTATTGGTTTTTACATATAAAGGCTCTATATTAAACCTCTCTTCTGGCAGAAACTTATTCCTAGCAACACGTCTTCTTGATTGCTCTGATGCTAAGTCTGCTGCTTCCTTAGCAGCTTGCTCCTGCGGAGTTAGCATTAAAGCCATTTCATAACGTTTTCGTTCAGCAGCTAATTCTTCTGGTGATTTTTCCTTAGGTGGCTTTGGTCTATTCATGAGAGAACCACCAACAACAGCAGCAGTAAGCAAATTAGAAGGTTTGCTAAAGAAGCTCTTACTATTATCCATCAACATATCAGTAAAGGACTTTTCTGCTGTAGATTTAGCTCCTTCTGTTGCTGCTGTTTGTGCAGCTTCTTTAGCTACTATTTCTGAAACTGGTACTTCACCAGCAGCAGAAGCTCCACCTATGCTATTTCCTAAACTTCCAAGGCCAATTGATGGTAATACCGCATTTTGTGCTCCGTAATTACTTAAAGTAGCTCCCAGTCCTTTGGCTCCAAGTGAACTTGCGCCACTTCCTGCTAAACTTGCAGCGGTAGGAAGCATTGCTCCTATTGTTCCCCCGCGTAGCATAGCTTGTCCCATATCATTACGTCCACGCACCATAGAACCAGCAGCACCACCAAAAGCCCCGCCGATTACTCCACCAATACCAGGGAGTAGCATATTACCTAAAACAGAGCCTATTATTCCTCCTGCAGAACCTTTTAAAGCTTTTTTTGGATTAGTAAAAATACTAAATTGTGGCAAGCCAGTTACTGGATTAGTAGAACCCCCACCAGATAATACACTTAGCATTTCTGCTTCTATTGGATTAATATGTGCAAGGACTACATCTTCCTCCCCTCCTTGCTGACGAATCATTTCTGCAAGCGAAGGATAAGGATTATTATTAGCCTTAGGTTTGCTTTCTTTTTGATTGCCTTCATTTTGCCCCATAAATGCAATTAGAGGTGATATTTGTTCGTTTTTGACCATTCCACCATCGACATAATAATTTGGCGTAATATTAGCTGTATTTGCCATATTTAAGATATTATCTTCCATATCTTCACCTTCTTGCATATTATCTATTTGACTAAACATCTTTATCTCCACTATTCATCATTAAATTATACACTGTTTTTGCCCATTCCTGCCAATCTTTAAATTCTTGTTGCTTTTCCCCTGATTCAACAGAGAAAGGAGTTGGTATCTCATTTCTGGCAAAAATACCAGTACCTGCAATTACAGACGCCCAGTCTTCCCATTTGTCCGCATCTTCAAGTATAGGCAAATACTCATCAGGATAATCAGCAATTAAATTAGCTGACCAATCTTTTATATCTATATACTCAGGCCATACTATCATCTAATTGCCATCCCCGCTTGCAAGCTGAAGCATAATATTACCCATTCTAAAATCATGTTCAGACGAAAAGGTCAAAGATATAGCTCTACCCTGTTCCCTAGTATCTATCCTTTCAGTCTCTCCTGTAAAAGTAATAGCATCAGAAGAGCTAAGTGCGCTCTGTGCATATCTTTTGGTATTTATCCTAACCTGTAATTCTTTTGTCTTATCATTCATAACAAAATCAGGCTCTATACGCCTAAGCTCTAAAAACCTGTCAATGCCATTCATTGGGTCTTTTGAATTAAATGCTGCTTGCGAAATGAATGGTGTAGTAACCGAAGAAACAATAGGAGCATTTATATCCTCTCCTGCAATTTCCTTCTCTCCTACTTCATGTTTCCATAAATATTTATTAAAATTCTCTGCTTGGAAACTAAATCCATAAGTAATCATAAAGCCAAAGTCATTAGAAAATATTCCGCAATCTCTACTTATAGCAGTATCGTACCAAGAGTTTTCACGCTTATTATATATTAAAGCTCTAGTATTTTTAACATTATGCTGATCTTGACCCTTTTCAGGATAGAACCACCATATTTCGCCAAAGCGTGGATTTATGACGCTAAAAACTAGCTGACGATTTTTATAATCAAGATTATCAAAGAAAAAATTGATGGAGCTATTATTAACCATCTCTTGCACAACGCCGTTATAAACAAAAAATCTGTCAGTTCCTATCCAGAAAAATAAGCCATCATATTCAGCAACGCATCTAGACGATAGAATAGAGGAGCTATTAGATACAACATCACGTTGTAGTTCAACTCGTTCTCCTTCTTCGGAGGTATTGGTAAGCCTTACTACTTTAGATAATGTCCAAAACAACAGTGATGGGGAATTAGAGCCTCCACGAATAGCAGCAGCATATATGACTTTGTCATTAGAGATAGTTTGACTTCCAGCCCTATCTTCTTGTCTAAAATTCAGAGGATTACCAGACTTGCTATATTGCACATAACCATTTTCACCATATAGGAATAAATGTGGTGCAGCATAACACATTCCACCGCTTACCTTATTATCAAAACTAGTTTGATTTACTTCGGTAATAGTGTTATTAGAGATATTTAGTTGATACAGCTTACATTTAGTATTGGCGGCTATATTTTGAGCGTTATAAGTTTCTAAAAACAGTATTTTCTTTACATTATCATCTATCACTACAACAGCTTGGAACATTCTTGTAGAACCTTGTGCAAAGCTTTTAATTTCAGTAATCTCAGATTTGTTAGTAAAATCCTGATTAACTGTAAATGTAAAGATTTTCTGTTCAGAAGCTAAATATACATTGATTTTATCTGCATCATTATTAGGTAGCAGCGTAATAGCTTTTACTTTTTCAAAATTATAAATCCCTAATCTACCAGGACTAATAACTCCACCTATCTTCTTGACTTTCCCTTCATTAAACCTAATCCACTGACCATCATTACAATATTCAGGCTGAAAAGCGGTGCCATCTCGATTAAGGCCAGCTTTGTAGGTAAGTGGAAATATATAATCTGCCATTATTTTTTGTTACCGATTAAAAATTATCTTCAAATACTTCTTCGTTTATTCCTTCTTTATTGCCGAGTAACTGAATTTCAGAAACTTTTTCAATTTCTAATATATTTTCAGTTTGTGTTCCAACATCAATACATTTAGATATTGCATGATGTAGAAAAAATTCATATTTTCCATTTATAATTTCTTCAGCGTTTTTATGTTGCGAAGAACCATATTGTCCAAGTTTAGTATATTTATTATCAAGATTGCCAAGATCGGATTTTTTAAAAGATAAAATTTCTAATAAATAATAATGCTCTGCTGATTTATTACCAGAAGACTGGGCTTTAAAAAACTCTTTTACTAAAAAGTCAAATTTTGTAATTTCATTAAACATATTTATTCCGTACCTCTATCTGAAGTTCTATCAACATAACGTTCAGTAGTATCTTGGTTAATATTAGCAAGACTACTAGAGTATAATTGCTCAAATTGCCCAAGACGTTCGTCATCTTTCAAGAATGGCATTGCTTCTAGCATGCAGGCGTAAAATAATAATCTTGGATATCTCCTAGTTAAAAAATTCTCACTATTTTCTTCGTTAAATAAAGGAATTCCCAAATATATTAATCTATACTTATAAGCTTTATCAGCTGTTGGGCTGATAAAGAAGCTATTATAGTCATTATAATCAGCATAAAAACTAGGTTCTGAAGTTAGAGTTTGATTAGGCCAATAAGACTTACAGAATTCATAGCTTCTAGGTAATAAAAACTTAGAAAATGTCTGATTTTCACTATATATTTCAAAGCTTATAGTTTCGCGCCAATTAGCTGGCTTATTGATAGTAGTATTATTTAGTGCAATATCGCCAGTTATAATAATTTCAAAACCGATATTTTTAGCTTCGCTGTAAATACGATTTATTCCCTGCTCAATAAAGTTTGGTATTTGAGTATTAAACAAAGCATCAGTGCGGTTAGCGTAAGCCTTTATTTGCTCGGTAAGTGTTGTATAATTCATTACTGACCTCCCATACTATCAATTGTTATTGCATCAGGATATTGCTCTTCAAAATCTTTAGTCTTTTGTCTAGCTAGCTCTCTATTTAAATCAACAACAGAATATCCGGTAATATCTTTTAAACGCTTATTAAAAGCCATAGATTTTATAGGATTTTTAGGGTTGTTAGCAGCATCAATCGCAGCATCAAGAAATTTTTTATTTGTCAATAACTCTGAGGCTACTTGCCCTCCAAGTAATGTTGATATAGTAGAAATTGGCTTAGTAAATAAGCCTCCTATTACAGCTAAAGACGAATGAGTAATAGCTGTTCCAGAAGGGTTAGGTATGTCTCTTGCTCTTTTACTCATAGCCTTAGCAACATTACCTAATTTTTCTATTTTGTCCATTATTTCAGGAGAGGTCTGTTTTTCTAAAATTTGAGCTTTATTAGGATCACGAATAGATTTAGCAAGTGCATTATATGACAAATCATCAGTGGTATAATTAGTAGCTTTCGTTCCCAGAGAGTTTTCTACTTTTTCACGCTTTGCTACCTTTCCAAACAATTCTTCAGCTTCTTTAAAAGCCTTGTAAAACTCTGGGTTTGTTTTGCCGTATTGCTGGATATCCTTATTAATACCATTTCGTACAGACTTTAATAACTCCTTAACTCCACCATCTTTCAAATCCCATTTTATTATCGAGTTTAAACTTCTTTTTGTGTCTGTTAATGTTTGTACATCAACAGGAGTAGTTGAGATATTTACTTTATCGGAATTTAAACCTTTGATCTTACTTAAATCAATTTTCTGTCCTCCTAAATAACCAAATTCAGGAATTGTATTAGGATTAGATGCTTGAGAAGATAATTCACTTTTTAAGTTTTTAATATAATCAAAAACTTGTTTTTCTTCAGAGCTTAAGCCCGCA
>Ga0070751_1000139_pt1 | contig 55795 bp, 47 predicted proteins | sample VirMetDEL_Aug_28_FD_78514 | JGI IMG/M metagenome (GOLD analysis project Ga0070751, IMG submission 78514) | Aqueous microbial communities from the Delaware River and Bay under freshwater to marine salinity gradient to study organic matter... | ecosystem: Environmental > Aquatic > Marine > Coastal...
AGTGTCCAGTATATATACTCTCTTCACTACGTTCAGAGAGAGTATATATACGGACTCTCTAATGGTTTAGCCGTTGACGAAGAAGTCGATGGCGTCCCAAATCACGTAGGCCGCACAAGGCACGACCGCCATCGCACACAGGAAGACGGGGACTGATTCGAAGTAGTCGTAGAAGTTCATCTTCGATGAATTTAGAATGGAACATTGATGTCTTCGATGCTAACTTCGTTAGCAGGGGAGGCGGGAGTCATTGACTCCATCGCAACCGCAAGGCAGGCCGTGAGAGCCTCAATCTTTGCTTCCAAGGAAGCAATGCGGGAGTCGTCTTCAACCGTTGGTTGAACACCGCGAGCCACTTTCTTGACGGCCACCTTCTTGGCTTTAGCCAAGGCCCGCTTCTCATCCATCTCTGCAAGAGATGCTTTAGCGGCTTCTGCCGAAGCCTTGCGTGGCTTCGCAGTAGGGGCCACAGGTGTGTCCGCCTTGCCGTGGAAGGCCTTCTCTTGCTTATCAGCAACTCGTTGCTGTGGAGTTGCCTTCTTGGTCGTCTTACGACGACGACGCACCGCCTTCGCCTTGGCTTTTGGCTTCGCCTCTTTGACCTCTTCGAGGTCATTGATGAAGAGGATGGCGTCCATCAGCAGTTTCACTGCTGCTTCCTTGCGAGCGGCGGTTGGACGGAAGGAAGCTTGGTTTACTGCCTTACGGCAGTCGTTGAAATTGAAGTTGTTCATCGGAGATGAATTTGAAGTTTGACCTATCGGCTGACTTCTCAAAACCGATTAGGAGATAGTAGTAAGGAAGAGAAGTCATAGACTTCCTTCTCTTTCTTACTACATCTCTACTTTTCCACCTCGATTACTTACCCTTGGTAAGTAAAGGTTGAGCCAAACCTCGGAACTCACAGGAAGCCAACAAGTTGGCTACGTGGTGTTCGGTGTGTGTACGCCGCTCCGCCAAGGCCGAGCAACAGCCGAAAACAATAGCAGTTTTAATTGTCAATACGTAGTATTGGATAGCTAACAGAAAGCTTGAAGCATCCCTTGAAGCGGCAAGGCTAAAGCCTTGAAAGAGAGCCTCGTGTGTCTCCCCGCCTGCGGCGGCGCATCCAATCCTCCGTACGTTGGGGTTGTGATTGCCTCGTCGGTTTGAGGTTCTGACCCTGCGATATGGCGCGGTCAGCAGCGGTTCCAGCGGGGAAACTTGAAAAGTTTCAGCAAAAAAGCCAAAAAAAGCTGAAAATCTTCGATTTTCTTCGGTTTCGTTTCGGTTTTCATCACGTACGTGTATATATGAATCCCCGATCTCCATATTACTCCCAAAAATTTTCACCAAATCCATTTTTTCTACCTCGTAAATCACTCATTTACAACAAATTGCTAGGCTTGCATTAAAGTAGAGCTCTAACTCGGTTTCTATATGGCGGATGCGTTGTAACTTTGCCCAACAAAGCTCGCGAGAACAGGACTAACGTACGAAACAAACCTCGCAAGGGAGGTGTAGGTACACGATTAAGTCGGTTATTAGCGTTGTTAGGGCACAAATACTGTAATGTCATGAGTAAGCGACAGGAATGGATAAGCAACAAGGTCAGGAAGTTGATCGGAGAGGGTAAGTCAAATAAGCAGGCTGTGGCTATAGCTTTGGCTATGTCTGCTACGAAGAGATTCAAGGATAAGGGGTAAGCGTGTGAGGCAAAACAGTTTACTTTAATTGATTATATTTGCATCACAACATCGATAATCATGAGACAGACTTACAGATACGAAGGCGGAGGCATGACTGGCCGCGAGCTTCAGTTCGGAGAACAAGAAATCGTAGACCAAGGCGACGGATACGTCGTGTATGAAGCCGAGGGTGGGGAACAATTCCAGATCCAGGTCCCTAAGGGGTGGTCACCAGAGTCAAACGCTATGTATAAGGCCGTCGAAAAGGACGGTGTCTTTGTTTTGGAGGCAGACGGAGCTAAAGCAGCCGTAGCTGGTGCTGCTGGGGGTGCTAGCGCTGGTCTTATGGAGATGTTGAAGAGAGCTCGCGGAGCTGCAGAGAGCGACCGCTTTGGAGAGCCTGATATGCCAGGTCAGCGTAGCGATAACTTCGAGCAGGGTGGCCGCACTTACGCTGGTCAGTACATGGGTGAGGTTAAAGAGGATGAAGGCGGATTGTATGGTGAGTACGAGACTGATAGTGGTGAAGTCATCAAAGCATACTTCCCTAGCGAGTACTATCCAGGGGATGTCGGCAGCAGTGACTACATTAAGGACAGGGACTTTGCGCTCGTAGAGCAGGACGGGAAAAAGATGTGGGTTCCAACGAGCTACGGAGCGGGAGAAGAGAACATCGGCAAAGCTGTAATGCGCGAATCAACGCAGGGTGCCTCTAAGGTTGAAAACCTCTTGGAGAGGCTTAGCGACGTCAAGAGAAGATCTATGGGCGGTAAGAGCTACAGATACCAATGAGTATTTACAAGTACGAAGACGGAGGACAGTCTGGCGGGCCTCGCCTCGTGCTGCCAGAGGGTAGTAAGGGGGAGATTCTGCGCACTGAAGACGGTAGAGAGTATGTAAACTACCAGAACGAGCAGGGCCAGATCGTAAAGGTCTTTGGATCTTGGAACGATGCTGTTGATGTCACTATGGGTGACGACCCCAAAAAGCAGTTTCTTAAAAACACCAGAGCGCAATACCCTATTTCTCAGAATGAGAAAGGGGAATTCATCCTTGATGAAGCCGCCCTTAATGAGGTGTCAGGTGAGGAGGGGGGACCGCGTAAGGTGTTTGACCCAGCCATGGGTCGTCAGATGCCCGTTGCTCCTGTCGGAAACCTTTTGAAGCAGATGGAGCAAATGGGGGAGCCAGTCTCTCCAACAGTAAAAAGAGGAATTAGACCAAACAACCTTGACCAAGGAGCGTCAGGACTTAAAACAAACAGAATGAGAGTTTATAACTATGGTGGAGACACCGATCCTAAGAAAGCAAACAAAACTGTATCTGTAGGCACTCCGACTAACGGTGAGGTGGAGTATTACGACGAACCAGACTACGCAGTTCCAACGTACGAAGAAATCGTGGATCGATACAGAATTAGAGGCGTTAATGAGCGTATAGATGGTTCCGACTGGAGGGCTTATGGTAACGTCCAGCCAGGTCAAAGGCACGCTATGCGTCTTCAGCTAAGCAAAGTGCAGCAAGACATCTCTAAGATGGATTCTCGCATGGACAAAGCTCGTGAATCTGGAAACAGAGATCTCTTGGCTAGACTTAATCAGGAGAGAAACATGCTTTTGCAACAGATGCAGGATCTAAATAAGGAGCACCAGAGGATTTGGAACGAGCCTCTCTTTACCAGCAGATCAGTTGAGTAAAAAGCCGTATACGAATCAAAAAATAAAGCCAAGTCGAGGCGTCGTAAACGAGCGCAGAAGATTACAAAATGATGCAGCAAAAAGATGGACCAGGATGGCTTCTAAAGAAAAGGCTGGGCCGCCAGCTCAAGAAGCACAACAAAAGAAACGATAAGTATACCAGCCTGTACGATCAGCATGAGAAGATCAAGATGGATACGGTAGAAAAAATCGATGCTGGTGAGGTCTCTCAAGCTGATGTAGATAAGGTTTCTAAGCAACTTGAGAAGATGCGCAAGAAGATGGCGTCTATCCTTCAGAAGGACGAGAAGAAAGAAAAGAAGGTTGCTAAACTTATGGGTAAGTCCTAATGAATCTTTCCAAGAACTTAACACTTGCTGAGGTCACTAAAAGCACTACTGCTAAGCGCCTTGGCATAGATAACACACCAGATGATTGGGTTACAGAAAATCTTCGCCAAGTTGCGATCAACATATTTCAACCTCTTAGGGACAGCTTCGGGTGTCCTATATACGTGTCGTCAGGCTATAGGTCGCCTGAGCTCAACACTGCTATCGGTGGGAGCAGCCGCAGTCAGCATGTGGAAGGCAGAGCATTTGATCTCGACGCAGACGTATACGGACGTTGTACAAACTCTCAAATCTTCAAGTGGATTAAAGAAAATCTGGAATTTGATCAGCTCATTTGGGAGTTTGGTGATTCAGATAATCCTGATTGGGTCCACGTCTCTTATGTTTATGATGGGCTTAATCGTAAAAGGTGCCTCAAAGCTTGCAGAGACGATAACGGAAAGACGTACTACGAAGTGATTCTTTGATCATCATATTGCAGTACAACTGGAAAAGACTCTATCTCTCTGTAAAATTTAGCAACAAGGTTCCTTCCTTTTTGTGTTAGCGCGTACCTAACTTCGTAGTTGAACTTCGTCTCCTCTCTAAAGAGGTAGTCTTCGTAGCTTCCTGAGCTTGTAAGCCTGTCGTAGAACTTATATATATACCCCTTATTTGCTAGTGGGTATACTACACGCTCAGCCATCTTCTCCTTATACATCCCAAGCTGTTTCGCGGCGAAGTTTAACGTCCAAAACTCGAAGTCGGTGCCCCACAGGAGAAATTCCATCTCACCAAAAGTCACTGGGTACTCCCTGTTCACCTTATGCTTCATGGTTTTAAGGTGCTGTAAGTAGTTAAACTCTGTGTCCTTTCGGATAGCGAAGTCTCGGAACATGTTTTTCTTAAGCTTATCCTTCTTTTTCATTTCGTATATTTGAGTAAAATATTCACGATGGAAGAGAACACAGAGTTTTTGATGCTTGTAAAAGAACACTTTGAGGCCATCGCTGAGCTCATACGCGAATTTGAGATGGAGGACAAGGTTATTGCTGCGTCTGTTATAGGCGTGCTAGATCCTATTGATGAAGATCATTCAGACATGACTGCAATATACGCCATGAACATCGAAGATAGAAAAGAGCTAGAGGTAATAATAGATTTTCTTAACGACGCCTGGGACGAAAATAATCCAGATATAGATGGTCTGATAAGAGGCTTAGGCATTTCACTAAACTAAAATGGACGGACTTATTAGAAAAATTGTGGTCGGAAGAGACCCTAAGGACGCTATGGCCTACTTTCTTGGCATGAAGGCTGGGGAAGGCACAGTGTCTGCGATACTTCTTGACGAAGAATTTCTTGTGAGACATGGTAGAATGAGATATCTGGTGTATATTCGCAACAGCGAAGGCAATAATCTGTGGAAGTCTGTCCACGATATGCCCTGCGTAATTGAATATGACTTAAATTTCTGATGCGTACTTATAATTTCTTTGTGGTTGAGATAGATAAGCCACTTAAGGATACTATTAAGACCGAAAGCGGCTTTGAGCTATACGTAGATTCTAGGTTTAACGAGTTTGAGCATAGAACTCAGAGCGGCAAGGTTGTGGCCGTACCATTTAAATACGATACGGGCGTAAAGGTTGGCGACGAACTATACTTTCACCACCGAGTCGTACTCCAAGAAGGTCAGGCCTTGACTGGGTTTGAAAACCACTATCTCGTTTCTTATCACAACAAGGACGTCATTGAGTGTCAGGCTATAGCCTATAAGTGCCAGGATACTGGGGAAGTACACCCACTATCTGCTTGGCACCTTATCGAGCAGATTCAAGAAGAGAGAGACGAGAAGTCTGATACTATCGAGCTTGTAGAACTAAAGAAGAAGCCCGTAACTAAGGGAAAGATTTGTTTCGAGACCGAGTTTACTAGGGAGCTTGGCTTGAACATCGGGGATGTCGTAGTCTTTAAGCAGAACCACGACTACGATGTAGTTGTAGACGGGAAGCCATATGGGAGGGTTGCAACTCAAAGCCTAATGTATGTCGAGGAAGAAGTTTACAACGATTGATGCGGCACAGCGCCTTATGAATAGCATGGAGGCCGCCATAAACAATATGATCGAGGAAGTGCGTAAGCCTGTTGATCCAGAGATCAACGGAAGTGCGCGCAAGGCTGAGCTTCAGTCTATAAAGCAGACAGCCACTGACTGCAAAGAACTTATCGTTGAGAGACAGCGATTAGAGCAAATGATAAAAGACCTAACTGACAATGGGGAAATCGAACAAGCCAAAGACTACAGCGGAGGTTTCGCTGAAAGATTCTCTAAATGATTGGAAAGAAATAGTTTATCAAATGAATAAATTGGATTATACCTTCTGGGAGGACTCTTGGAACGAAGAGTTCGAAGACTAAACTTCTTATTTCGTCAGGCGGCCCTCTACGCAAATAGGGCAATCACACTGGGGCGTAGTTCAGTTGGTTAGAGCGTCTGTCTTATACACAGGAAGTCGTGGGTTCAAGTCCCACCGCCCCGACAAATTAAATCAAAATGGCAAAGCAAGTAGTTACAACATACACCAAGAAGCGAGTTCGTCGCAAGGGTGTACACGCCAAGACGAAGTATTCTAAGACCAAGTCTTCAAAGCTCTACAAAAAAGCTTACAGGGCCCAGGGGAGGTAATCCTATGCGCCCGTAGCTCAGCTGGATAGAGCATTTGCCTTCTAAGCAAACGGTCACAGGTTCGAATCCTGTCGGGCGTACAAATTTAAAAAAATGGCTAAGTATAAGTGCGAATGCGGAGGCGAGAAAGACGCCTCTGGCGTAAAGATCAAGTTTGTTGACGGGAAGGCTCGTCACGAGATTACGTGCGAATGTGGCAAATACATGGAGCTGGCAAACCCTAAAACTGGAGCCCCTAGCTTCAAAAGCAATCGGTATGGTCAGGTATTCTAATGAACTCTCTAGTAAAAATAGAAGGGTATGAGGAGCTTGGCATCTCGATTTGCCCCAAGGGTACACAAGGTGAAGTTCTTGAACTCGGTGGGCTACTCATTGTACTTCCCGCTCAGCCTCCCGAAGAGGAAATTGAAGGATATGGACGTCCAAACAACCTGCAGTTGTGGGAGAGAAGGTCTATGCCTGAGGAGCTGTCTAGGGTTCGTTCTATGGATGAGTGGGGGGAGATGCCAAGGGAGTTTCGACAGAAGTTTTCTCCGTATATCGAAGAGGAGTTTCGCCGTAGGCGTGAGGGCTTTTGGTTTTATAACAACGGTGTCCCTACATATATTACGGGCAGGCACTACATGATGCTTCAATGGACGAAGCTTGATATAGGTTATCCAAATTTCTTATCTTTCCAGCGAGAGATATTTATTCACCTGGCTGCATGTGAGGCTGATCCCCGTTGTATAGGGCAGCTTTACACCAAATGCCGAAGATCAGGTTACACCAACATCTGTTCGTCTGTAATTGTAGACGAAGCCACCCAAGTCAAAGAGAAGCTGCTTGGGATACAGTCCAAGACTGGTAAAGATGCGCAGGAGAACATCTTCATGAAGAAGGTGGTCCAGATGTTTAAGTCGTACCCGTTCTTTTTTAAACCCATTCAAGATGGTACCACTAACCCACGCATGGAGCTGGCTTTTCGCGAGCCGAGTAAGAGAATCACGAAGAAGAATAAGACTTCGCAGAAGGGCGAGGCTCTTAATACGATAATAAACTGGAAGAACACCACCAACAACGCATATGATGGTGAGAAGCTACATTTGTTGTATTTAGATGAAGCTGGAAAATGGGAAAAACCTACAGACATAAGGGACGCATGGAGGATTCAGCGGACCTGTTTGATCGTCGGAAGAAGAATCGTGGGAAAAGCGATGGTCGGAAGCACCGTAAATCCGATGGACAAGGGAGGAAAGGAGTACAAGGAGCTATGGGAGGATTCGAGTCCTATGAACAGGAACGCGAATGGTAGGACAACCAGCGGACTTTACAGACTCTTTATCCCAGCATACGAGTCACTTGAAGGATTCTTTGACGTATACGGCAATCCAGTCGTGGAAGATCCTGACAATCCTTTGGATGGCCTTGATGGTGATAGCGTATATATTGGAGCTAAGACGTATCTCAAAAACGAGAGAGACGGATTAAAGCACGACCCAGCGGAGCTTAACGAAGTTACAAGGCAGTTCCCCTTTACTACAGACGAAGCCTTCAGGGATAGTATCGACGGCAGCATCTTTAATGTGGGTAAAATCTACCAGCAGATAGAGTTTAACGAGGATCTATTCCCAAATCCTATCGTGCAAGGAAACTTTATGTGGAGGGGTGGAGAAAAGGATACGGAGGTAATCTTTGCTCCTGATGTAAACGGTCGATTTTTAGTTGCGTGGATGCCGCCAGAAGATCAGCGTAACGTGAAGCGGTCGGACAAGGGTAAACGTGTTGCACCATTTCCAGAAAGAGGTGTCGGCGGCGTTGACTCTTATGACCTTGACGAAACAGTAGACGGGAGAGGATCTAAGGGTGCGCTACATCTTTACAATAAGTTCAGCATGGAGGGTGCGTCAAACATGTTTGTCGTAGAGTATGCGTCGAGACCAGATATGGCCAGAATATTCTATGAAGACTGTCTGATGGCTGCTGTGTTTTATGGGTATCCGCTGTTAATTGAAAACAATAAGTACGGTATCGCAAGATACTTTGAATCAAGAGGTTACGACGGATACTTAATGGAAAGGCCGAAGCACCTGTTTGCCTCTAGCTCTAAGACTGTGAAGACTAAGGGTCTCCCGTCAAACTCAGCAGATATTATCCAAGCCCACGCTCACGCGATTGAATCTTACATACACAATCACGTCGGCATAAATCAGGATAACGGTACAATGGGTAACATGTACTTTAACAGAACCCTTGAGGACTGGATAGGATTTAAAATTAATAATAGAACTAAGTTTGACCTTACGATTAGCTCAGGGTTAGCTCTGCTTGCCGCTCAGAAGGCTCCTCCGCAAAAAGTAACCGACTTATCTAATAAGCAGTTTTTTAGGAGATTTAAGTTCAACGCGTAAATCACTATATTTGCAGGAAAAGCAAATGGGTGATGCACGGAAGTAATTCAAATAATAAGTTCGGATTTCCAGATCAGCTCGCTACTATGGCAGAGAAAGAGACCAAGGAGTACGGTCTCAAGTATGCCAAGGCGATTGATGCTCAATGGGGTAAGGTTTCCGAACGAGGCAGCCTGTTCAGAAAGCGTTTTGAGCAATTCGAAAAGAACAGGGCTTATGCCAACGGTACACAAGATACCAGCATATACAAAAAGATTCTTACGTCTCTTGACCCTAATTCAAACGACGGTACCCTCCTTAACCTTGACTTCTCTCCAGTCCCAGTACTCCCTAAGTTTGCGAGAGTTGTAGCCAACAAAATTCTTTCCCTCAATCCATATCCAAATCTTGAGGCAATAGATCCAATTTCATCTACCGAAAAGGATAAGATGAGACAGGAGATCTTGTTTGACATGGAGAATAAAGAGGATCTTAAGAAGATTGAAGAAGACACTGGGGAGCAGATGACTTCTGTGCCAGTTGATCAGCTCCCAGAAACTTCTGAGGAGGCGGAGATCTTTATGGCTTCAAACCTTAAGACTGCTGCTGAGATATCGGCTCAGATGGCTACAAACCTCACTCTTGAGTGGAATAACTTTAACGACTCTACGTATAGAAGGGTTGTTGACGATCTGGTTATATGCGGAATTGGGGTTGTTAAAAGAGAAAACGACCCGTCTCACGGCATCATAACTAGATACGTAGACCCTGCGGCCTTTATTCACAGCTACACTGAAGATCCAGGTTTAAATGACCTTGTGTATGCTGGAGAATCCAGGAAGATCACTATTCAAGAGTTGCGAAAGCTTGCTGGGGACGAGCTTACAGAAGACGAAATCAAAGACATTGCTGAAAAGGCTAGAAGTAAGTATTCTTACGATAGCAAGCATATGCATCAGCACAACTACGATATTTACTCTGGAAAGAATTCGTATGGCTATGACGACTTCGTTGTTGACATCTTGGACTTTGAGTTTATTTCATCTGACAAGATTTATTTCGAAGAAAAGGAGAATAAATACGGGAATGTAAACTTTTTCATGAAGGGCTTTGATAAGGAGCCCAAGATTAAGAACAGCGTATTTGAAAGAAAGCCTCACTGCCTTGAGGTTGGTAGCGTGTATGGCGGAATCTACATAGTTGGGTGCAATAAGGTCATCAACTATGGAAGAAAGGCAAACGTGCCTAAAAATATGTACGACATTTCAAGAGCAACACTCTCTTATTCGTGCGTAGCCACGAACATGAGAAACATGATGCCTAAGTCAATGATCGACAGCACCATAAGCTTTGCCGATCAGATTCAGCTTACTCATCTTAAGATTCAGCAAGCTATCGCCAAGGCTAAGCCTGATGGGTTGATTATTGATATCGAGGCCCTTGAAAATGTTCAGCTCGGAAAGGGTGGTGAGCTTCAGCCCTTGGAGCTTCACGACATCTACGAGCAGACTGGCGTCTTCTACTACAGAAGCAAGAATGCAGACGGCTCTGCTGGAGCTCCTCCGATCAGAGAGATCGGAAATAGCATCCGAAACATCAATGAGATGATAGCTCTTTACAACCATTACATGCGTATGATTCGCGATGTGACTGGTGTTAACGAGCAGATGGACGGGACGACGCCTAAGGGTGACGCTCTTGTCGGCGTTCAGCAGATTGCAATACAGACTGGAAATAACGCTATTTACGACATCACCAATGCGTCTGCAATCCTCTACAAAAAGGTTTGTCAGGACATCGTAAAGTGCCTTCAGATCATACACCCAGAAAGCATTTTGTTTGCTGTCTACGAAAAAGCTCTTGGAAGGTTTAACATGCAGACTTTATCTGAGTTTAGAGAGCTTCCGATGTATAATTTTGGCGTAATCGTAGAGAAGGATATGGAGGAGAAGGACAGACAGTTCCTTGAGCAAAACATTCAAATTTCATTGTCTCAAAAAGAGATAGACCTTGAGGATGCTATGGCTGTAAGGCAGCTTAGAGACGTCAATCAGGCCGAAAAGGTTCTGATGATACGTCGTAAGAAGAAACAAGAAGCCGCTCAGAAAGCAGCTATGCAGCAGCAGCAAGCCGCTGCTCAGGCTCAGATGCAGCAAATTCAAGCGCAGATGCAGGCTAAGCAGCAAGAATATCAGATGATGATGCAGGCCAAAGTATCTGAGATCGGAGTTAAGATGAAAGCTGAAATGCAGCTTGAACAAATGCGGTTCCAACATGAGCGAGAGCTCGCTATGATTAAGGCTCAGGTTGGCCAGTTTGACAAGCAATCTGACGTCGAGACGCGCAAAGAAATTGAGCGCATGAAAGACGACAGAAAAGATGAAAGAGTTAAGAAACAAGCTGTCGAGCAAAGCAAGCTTATATCTCAAAGACAAGGTCAGAGAGGAGAGCTTAAAAACGAAGCAGAAGAATTTGATCTGGGCCAAGCCCTCGCAAACCAAGCAATGAATAGATAATGGCTACTATAAATCTAGATACATCGTCCAGACTTGACATTATTGCTCGTCGCAGCGATACGTTTGACCTAACCATAGACTTTAATACGTCTTTGGCTGAATACGCTTACGGAGACTGGAAGCTTCAGGTCAGAGACGCTGACACTAATGACAGCACAACAGCTGGAGACATCACGATAAATGTGTCTGCGACCGAAGGCGTGCTTCCAGGAACTAGTGGATTTATTGTTTCTGGGGAAGAGCTTAGAATTATAATAACTTCTTCAGATATGAATATAGCGTCTGGGGTGTACGTATACGACCTTCAGACTACAGATGCTGGGACTGGTGTAAAAACTTGGTTGAACGGATACTTTAAAGTAGTAGAGGATATAACGATATAATATGTCAGCAGTAACAGTAAATCTGACCGAACAAAGCAAGGTGGAGATCAATCATGTTACTTCACCTGTCGTTAGTATTACCCATCCTGAGGTTCGGGCAATAACCGTTACTGGCTTTGTTGGAGGTTCTGGCGGTGGTTTCACCCTACCAGACGGACTTGAATACCAAGTTCTTACTTCTGACGGTGCTGGCGGTGCAACTTTTGAGTTCCCAAAGACTATCTCTGAGACTGTAAAAAACGTTAGCGGTGGAGAACTCGCTAAGGGGACTCCAGTACACGTCACTGGATCTACAGGTCAAGATACCGCTGAGGTAGTTGCTGCAGACGCTACCACATACTATCCAGCTCACTTTGTTCTTGGGGAGACTCTTGGAATTGGTGAAGTCGGCCAGGCTATTGCTTATGGTTTTATCAACAATGTATCTGTTCCAGACGGTGATGCTTATGTGGGGTTCGAGGGGGAAGATGTGTATCTCGGCGCTTCTGGCGGATGGGTTACAACCAAGCCTACGGGCGCTAACGTAAAGGTTCAGAAGATAGGCGTTATACTCAAGGTTAATGCTAGTTCTGATCATATTTCTGGTATTGTTCAGGGTGCTGGTAGGGTTAATGACCTGCCGAATATCACCGAGGGTAAGCTCTGGGTTGGAGACGCTGACGGCGTGCCACAGGAGTGGGGCTATTCAAACGCTACGGCTATGCCAGAAGAGGTAGGGGCATTTCCTGTCGGAACTACTTTTTCAGACGCGACTCTCGATCAGTTGTTTACAGGTCTTCTATACCCATATCAAGATCCTGTACTTACTGTAAATGATAATTTTGCCCAGGAATACGAGTTTGGTGATGACGTCAATAGCGTAACTATAACATTGAGCGCCGACAACCCATCAAACATTGAGACGGGCTCGTTGTCTATTCTTAAGTACACTGGGATTTCAACTTATACAACTATAGCCACTGGACTAAGCTTGAGTGACTTTTCTGGTGGGTATATTTACTCTCCAGCAACTCCTATAACGTCACCAGCTAATGGATATGTTTCTTTTAGAGTCATGGGGCTGGACACAAATGGAAGTACTATAAGTGATTATGGCCCTAATACATACTGGAGATATAGAGTCTTTTGGGGGAATAGCAGTTCTTCGTCTCTGTCTGTTGTTTCGACACTTTCTGACAGTATTCTAGATGCAAATAGGGGCGGAACTAGAGCCTTTGATTCTGGTACTAGCGTGTATAAGTTTTTCGCATGGCCTACGGGTCTTGGGGCGCCATCAGCGTCTCCAAATGGTTTTAAGTTTGACAACGGCACAAACGTTCCTATGGCCACTTCTAACGACGATGCAAACTTTTCAACCACCGACTCTAGTGGGTATTACTATCAATCAATTACAGAGACGGTAAATGGCGAGAGTATAACATATAGGGTTTATAGGAGTAAGAATCAGATTAACGGGGCGTTAAACATTACAGTGTATTGATATGGCAGCTATTGAGGGTTCAGTAACAATAGGCGGGTTTATAGCCCCATCAGATACTACGGATACGTATCCTTCCCACGTAGACATCTACGGTAGGGGCGGTATGCGTTCTGTAGCAGATAATACAGAAAGAGACGCTATTACTTCCGACAGAAGATCGGAAGGCATGTTTGTGTACGTCCTTGACCCAGCTGGAGACGGTACTGTCGATGCTACGCTATACACTCTCAGCGGCGGTATAACTAATAGCAACTGGATAGAGGTAGAACTTGGTGGCGGCGGTTATTGGCAGCAAGTAAACGCAAGCACAAGCATTTACTTTGTTCCAGGGAGTGGTGATGGTAGAGTCGGTATCGGTACCAACTCACCGAGCTATGACCTTCATGTGTCTAAAGATTCACCTGCAGGGACAGTTTACATAGGGGTTGAGAATACAAGCAACATTGGTACTGTTGGTGCTGGGACGTATTATATAGCTGATACTCAGACATGGTCTAATGTAGCTAGAGTTGGATCATATAAAATAGTAAATGATACTGACAACGTAACTCCTTTTGAAATAGAAAAACTAGCGCCAAACGCTTCGATTGTAGTGGGTCAGAATGGTGTCGGTATTGGAAAGACTGCTGCGACTAACGTAAAGCTTGATGTAGATGGAAATATAAGGTTTGCAAGTGACGGGGCTGGAGCAAACTATCTTGAGTTTGTTCGTAATAGTAGCAACAACTGGAAGCTTGGTTCATCGGGGGTTGGAGAAATATTTAGTCAAGTTGGAAATGCCAGCAACTGGAAACAAGACTTTACTGCAACAAGAAGATATATAAAGTCAGCCCCAACAACTGAGCAATTTTCTAATGGCGTTGGATACCCAGCTATTTGGGGTCAGCAAACGTGGACAGATGCCGCTTATAGGCATAGACACCTTTTCTTGGACGTAACTGACAGTAGTGGTGGTACTACTGGCAGCACTATTATTGAGGTTCAAAAAAACGGAACTGTAGGGTTTGTTGTAGATAAGGATTTCAACGTCGGTATCGGGACTTCTTCACCAGAGGAAAAACTTCATGTAACTCCAAGTGTTCTTGTAGGATCGAAGGGTTTCTCTACGCCAGCCGCTGGTCAACTCAGAGTTGCCTCTCCTAACGCTAGCTACGGCGAGCTTGGTTTTACGTCTCAATACGACAACTTCCCTTCTGGTATTAGATCTTACGGATTAAGCTCTAATTACGACAGAGACCTTCGTTTCTACACCAAAGACACAGCGTCTGCGACAGACGGACTGGAGCGAATGAGGATTACGGAGGGCGGTAACGTCGGTATCGGGACTGCTACGCCAGAAGAAAAACTTCATGTAGCAGGAAATATCAAGCTTGACGGAACTATAAATTCCGCCAACCTCACACCTACAGACAGGTATGATATAAGAAACTGGACGTACACTGGCAAAAGAACACTAGACAACAGTACGTTTAACCCTATACAGCTGCTTGGAACTCCTAGAGGTCTTTTCTTCAAGGATGACGGCACCAAGATGTATATATCTGACGATGGTAATGATGCAATCTATGAATACAATCTTTCTATCGCGTGGGATATAGAGACTGCAGTTCAGTCATACAAGCTATCCACAGTTACAAACCCTCCAAGCGCTAACGTACCATACAGCATCTTCTTTAGCTCTGATGGAACGGTTTTGTTTTTGGCTGACAATGATGAAAAAACTGTTCAGGTATGGGATTTGTCTATTGCATGGGATCTAAGCACCGCATCGTCTAACGATTCAAAAAAGCTTGTAGTGACATCGCTTGTTACTGAAGTGACAAACATGTCCTCTCTGTTCTTTAATCCAGACGGGAATATCATGCTTGTTTATGATTTCAATACTGAAAAAATCTACAGGTTTGATCTAAGTACGGCTTGGGATCCTTCTACTGCTACGCATACGTCGTCTACGCTAAATATGTCGTCAGCAGCTGACTACCCAGGCCTGCCAACCCTAAACTCTGCAAGCCCTCAAAACTACTTTGGTATCTGGGTATTGGATGACGGTCTCACTATGTATACCTCCGAGTATCAAACAGATACTTTTATACAGTGGAGCATGTCTACGGCATGGGACATAACGACGCTGTCTATTGTTAGATATACAAGTACTCCGCGAGGAAACGATATTCTTGTACCAACACAGTTTTATTTTGCAGACAGCATTAAAAAGCTTTTTGTCCTTGACGACTACTCCGACAGTGTCTTTGAGTTTGACACCTCTGCAGGTGTAAACATAAGGAGCCTTTCTAGTGACGGAAAGGTGTTTTCAGAAAAAGGTGAGTTTAATGGGCTTATTGTAAATGGGATTCTTGATGTCAGGGGCGGAACTGATACTCAGGGTCTCACGGCTCAAAGTTCTGGTATAAATACTACTGGCGGTATTACTGCTAATGGGAGTTTGCAAACTGGTAGAAGTACTGGCAGTAAATCTGCATATATAAACTATTATGGGTCAAAGGCAGATCCAAACGATACTCAGACATACAGAACACAGTCTTATGCTGGTATAAACATTAGACACCACAACGAAAGCTATGATCAGGTAGATATAGGGTCGTACAGCAATTCTTATATAAATATTGTCGGTGAGGTCGATAACATTGGAAGCACTGATATCACTGGTCAGATAAGAGTTCAAAACAAGAAGACCCTTAGAGAAAGCATTGCTCCTAGCGGAACGATAGTTCATAGAGATACCTTTACTGAGTCTTTTGATACAGATATAACGGTTCACACGCCAGATGTTGGTAGCGCGTACACTATTCAAAATACAGACGGGGCAGACGCAACAGCCGTTGTTTCTGGAGGAAACGGATATGCAACGACTTCTCCTTCTCCAAACGACAACGAGGGCATTACAGTTTTGTGCAACACGACACTACCCACCGACTATGTAGCAAAGTGGGAGTTTAGTTCGTCTTCTTCGTTGCCGCCTGGTGACTCTTATGTGTTTACTATTCTTTTAAATTATAAAGACAACGACAATTTTGACATCCTTAGACTTTCTAGAGATGCTGACGATACAATTCTTTATGTTCGGAGGGCTGGAGTAATTACTTACGGGCATATTCAGACAGAAATTAAGAATATTGGTGGCGAAAGAGGTGATTATACAACCACCTACAATACAGACACACTTAACATTGACCTTTGGGGTTGGGCGGGAAATAAAAATCCTGCATCCCTTACTCTTGAGGCTAGGAAAGTTGGCGACTACCTAGTTCTGATATATGACGGAATTATCGGGTATGTAGCTGAAGTTGACTGGTTTGCTAGCCATAAGATCGGTTTTGGGTGGGGAGCAAACAGCTTAACCAACAGCAATGATGAGGCTCACGACTCGTGGAAGCTTGACTCATTTACTGTTCAAGAGATTACTGATAGAGATCTTGACTCCGTAAGCTATATTGAAAACGGCAACTTCGGTATCGGGACTACTTCACCGACTGCCAATCTGCACTCTATGGCCCCAGATGGCAATACTTTCTCTTTAAAACTTGGGAGGGCAGACAATGGAAGTGAGTGGAGTTTCAATCACGCTGGAGATGACTTAAGAATCTACAATCAGGGTGGTTCTGGAAAAGACATCTTGTTTAGCGTTGATGCTGGCGGAACTGAAAAAGGCAACAAAGTCGGTATCGGGACCGCTACGCCGTCAGAGAAGTTGCACGTAAGTGGTAAGATTAAAGTTATTTATGGTACAGAAAATGTGCTTATTGGCGATGCTGGCAACAACATAACTGGCTACTCCAACACTGCTCTCGGTTCACTTACTCTTAGAGACGCTACAGCAGCTAATCAAAACGTAGCTATTGGTCAGCAAGCGCAGAGGTATACAACTGGAAACTACAACGTGACGGTTGGTACTCAAGCCAATATGTACACGACAGGTGGGAACAACGTAGCTCTTGGTGGTTTGGCAGCAAAAGGTGATGCCTCTTCTACCTTCACCAACACAACAGCAGTCGGTTATCGAGCACTCACAGCACTAACTACTGGCGAAGGCAATACTGCGGTGGGGGTTGAGTCTCTACGAGACACAACAACAGGAATTCGCAATACGGTAGTGGGGAATTCAGCAGGTGCCGCTGTCAACGCGGGTTATAATGCAATATATGGTTATCAAGCAGGGCAATTATTTGGTAACAATAATACTGCAATGGGTTATGTCGCAGGGAAGTATAATTCAGGTGAAAATAATGTTCTTATTGGCGCAGAGGCTGGCGAAGGCGCTAGTGGCTCCTCTAGCTTCTCCAACACAGTAGCAGTCGGTTATCAAGCTCTTACTGCGTTGACTACTGGCACTGGGAATACTGCGGTAGGGTATCTAGCATTGGCAAATGCTACGACTAACCTTAGAAACACAGCTGTGGGTTATGGTGCTTTTGATGAAATTGATGGAACTAATAATGTATCATATTCTACTGGTTTAGGATATGGTGTGAGTAGTGGTGGATACGATGAAGTTATAGTTATAGGCCATAATGTATCCGCTGGAGGACACAATAGTGTATCCATTGGTGGTACAGCAGGCTATCAAGGTGTTGCTATAGGAGACCTTGCTAAAAACGGAAGAGGAATTTCCATAGGATATGGTGCGGGTCGATTAATACAAGGTAGTAATGACCACAATATTTTTATTGGAAACCAATCTGGATACAACACTAATGGTGCTAGCCGTAATACATTCTTAGGACAGTTCACTGGACTTAATTTGAGTGGTGGGGATAATAACACATTAATAGGATACAATGCTGGGTATAATATAGCAAATGGCTCTAGCAACATATTCCTAGGCTACAACGCAGGCTACAACGAAACAGGAAGCAACAAGCTGTACATCGCAAATAGCGATACAACCACCCCGCTTATCTACGGTGAGTTTGATAACGAGATTGTTCGAGTCAACGGTAGTTTAAATTCTAGGCTAACAGGACAATCATATGACAGCCTCCAAGTTGGAGAAGTCTTTAGATTTAAGCCTCTAGACGGGGCAAGCACCGTTCCATCATCAAATGCAGCTTCTGTATACATAAGTAGAGATGGCTCAACGTCAACTGATGTTGTTGCGCTAAACGTGGGTGACAAAATAAAAATTAAAAGAAACGGCGGTGGTACACCTACGTTCAACGTTGGTAATGGTGCATTTATATACGAACAAAGTTATGACGGCAACGCTGTAACAAACACCAACCCGTTCAACAACGGAGCTGGTATGGGTATTAGAAATACTAGTCAAGGCTCTCCTGTTATTTTGGCCTTGTTGATTAATGGAACCTTTGGGGCCTTAAATAGTGCTGGTTCAACGCTCAACATTGGTAACCCCAATGGCATGAATAACAACTGGGCGCAGGACCAACAGGTATATTTTCAAAACACCAGTTTGTTTGGGGTTAGAAACGGTAACACCTCTAACTTTGGGAATGCAGACGGATGGGTGATTAGATCTCAATCTCTCAACACAGATAGCGTAAGTGATTACAGGCATGGGCTTCAGCTTTCTAACCCTCCAAACCTTGGGGTGAGCTCAAACGGAGGCAAGGTATACACAACAAACGGAAGCAATGTATTGGATGCAAATACCTTGGGCTATAGCATTCGAAGCTTTGTTGAGGTTGGAGATACCATATATGTCTGCGACGCCAGCACAAACACTCATTTTGTTACCACAAATACAATCTATAAGCATACTGTAACTGCTGTAGACCTTGTAAATAATACAATTACTATAGACTCAAACTATGCAGGAACAACAGGAACTTCTTCTGCGTACTTAGAGAAAAACATCGTAACAGTTAGAAACTATAACGGTGATGTTATGACTCGTGTAAAGGGCACGGGAGAGTTCCAGATTGGAAGTGATGCTGCGGGGTATTTATTGCCTTCCACTGACGGGACATCAGGACAAGTGCTTTCTACGAATGGTTCTGGTACGGTTACTTGGGCAACGGTTTCTGGTGGCGGAACTGATACAAACCTTGGTTCAAACGATCTAACTAGTACCGCTACAACAAGAAAATTCACCTTATACTCTGACAACTCAACGCTAGGGATTTTTAGAAGCGGTGGAACAAATCCAATAGCGTATTTCACGCAAGGAGGCGCCTCTGGAGCTAACGCTGTTTCTGTTTACGGAGAATTAAACGTTTACGAAGATACCTCTGGAAACGCAGAGCTTAGACTTAGAGATTCTTCTAATAACTACGCAGCTATTCAGGCTAGCGCCTCTACTACTTCGTATACTATAACCTTGCCGTCTTCTGGACCAGGAGCTGGCAGCAAGATTCTTGAGTCTGACGCAAGCGGAAATCTGTCTTGGATAAACACTCCTACTGGCGGAGGCGTAAACGTCTCTGGAACTCCAGTAAACAATCAGCTTGCTGTATGGACGAACTCAACTGATATAGAGGGTGATGGAAACCTTACTTGGAGCGGAACGGAGTTGCTTGTGCAGGGACAGCTTAGAGCCGATGTCATTGAAATAAACGGACGGGCCAACGCTAGCTCTCAGCCAGCAGGTACGATAGGTGCTGGAAGTAAGGTTATGACACAGGCCCATACCACTGGCACTGTTACGGCTGGCACAGTTTACGTTCTCGGTAGTTCCGCATGGACAGCTTCCGACGCTGACGCTGGTAGTACCTCTACTGGGCTTCTTGCGGTTGCAACAGACGCGGCTTCTCCGTCAGAAATGCTGTTGGAAGGTAGCGTTACGATGTCTTCGAACACAGGGTTTTCTGCTGCAGCCAAGGGAGACGTGCTTTACTTGAGCCTTACGACTGGAGAGCTTACGAGTGACATTAGCGGACACACTACTGGAGACTTCGTGCGAGTATGTGGGTACGTCATCGACGCATCTAAGAGTGAAGTGTTTTTCTCACCGTCAAGAGATTGGATTGAACTGTAATGTCTATAAACAAGATATCTGGTGTTAGTTTTGCTTCTATAGCCAAGCTATCTGGCATTTCTAAGTCTTCTATTGTAAACTTTTTAGGGATAGCGGCTGGAGGATCGTCTTCTAGCATGTCTCTATCTGATGTGACAACAACGGTTCAAACGGTTGACTTTTCAGGAACCCAAGTTCCACCAGCTACAATTACGCTTAATTTACCCTCTACTGCCGCTAGTGGAGACCTTGTTTTTTTGTTGGTTTCTTCCGACGGCTCTTCTGGACACTCTGCCCATGAAACACCCTCTGGTTGGACCCGTCTTACGAATTGGGCTAGCTTTGATTCTGATAATGACGGGTATGTTTTTTACAGAGTCTTTGATGGCACTGAAGGTTCGTCTGTTACAATATCAAACATAAGCGGATTAAAGGGAGGGGGGGACCACCTTGGCATTTCGTTTATAGCCGATGGCGCTGACACCTCATCTCCCGTGTCTGACTATACATCCGCAGTAATAGCAAACGGAGTTAACACTATCTCCATTACTGGCACTACGGCATCTGCAAATGGACTTGCTGTAGGGTTTTATTCCTTTGATGGCGCCGACGGCAACCCGTTTTCTGTAAGCTCTGGCTGGACTGAAGTTGTTGACGAAGATTCACCCTCCACTGGGAATTCTGCTACCGCGTTAGCTGTAGGAGTGTCTACAAAGCCAGTCACCGCTGGATCTGCAAGTGGGACGCTTGTAGTGGACGGGTCTGGAACTCTTGACGGATTTGCTGGGCTTCAGTTTATAATAAAGGAGGCGTAAACTAGAATCTTTTATATATTTGCATCACTAATCATTCAATACTTTAAAAATGGCTTACGCTTTTACTTCTAAGCAGTGGACTATCTCTGGAGAACACAACTTCGGTGACTTCACGTTGCTCAACCCTATCTTCTCTGCAAAGAGCTTGCAGGTGGTTGAGAATAACGTTTACTTGACGCTCGAAGTTATTGAGAATGGTGGTGTCTTTAAGCACCACGCTCATGTCAACTACGCGGCCCCGTCTGAAACCGACGTTAACCTGTTGGTTGACGCTGTCGTTGCGGCTGCCTTCCCAACGGCTACGGTCGTAGAGTAACTATAGTTCTCTGCAAGAGATAGGGGCCAAGCGCCCCTTTCTTTGTTTTACTATATTTGCTCTTATGAGCAAAGATTCAATAAGAGAGCGTATTAAGCGACTGCTCAAGAAGCACTCGCTTGCTGGCGTAAATAAGCCAAAGAAAACTCCCTCTCATCCAACGAAGTCTCATATCGTCCTTGCAAAAGAGGGTGATAGAGTGAAACTCATTCGGTTTGGACAGCAGGGAGTGAGAACCAATCAGACCGCTGGACAGAGAGAGGCATTTAAAAGCCGTCACCAGAAGAACATTAGCAAAGGAAAGATGAGCGCAGCATACTGGGCCAACAAAGTCAAGTGGAGTCCCAGCAAGACCGCCTCTCCTAGCAAGAAATGGAAGAAGGGGTCATGAAGGTGCTAAAGTCAAAAGTGTCGGTAGATCCGCCAAAGGGGTATCATTGGATGATGGAGGGCGGTAGGTACTACCTCATGAAAGGTGATTACAAGCCTCACACTGGGGCCGTAGCTAAGGCTCAGTTTAAACTTGTGACTCATGGCAAAGACGTCAGCAAGTAAGACAAAGCCATCTCTTTGGAAACGCATTGTTGCCAGAATAAAGGCAGGGACAAAAGGAGGAAAGGCTGGTCAGTGGTCGGCTCGCAAGGCCCAACTTGCAACACAGCAATATAAAAAGGCTGGCGGCGGATACAGAGGCAAAAAGTCCAGTAGCAATAGCTTGTCTAAGTGGACAAAGCAGAAGTGGCGCACGTCTGATGGAAAGCCATCTAAAGGCAAGAAACGCTACCTCCCAGAAAAAGCATGGAAAGCGCTGTCCAAGGCAGAAAAGGCCGCGACAAATAGAGCCAAAGCCAAGGGCAATAAGAAGGGGAAGCAGTTCGTGGCTCAGCCAAAGAAGATTGCCAAAAAGACCGCAACGTACAGAAAGTAAATTAGTTATATATTTGCATAAAATTTATTACAATGGAAAACGAATTCACACCTAAGTTTGTAGACTCTCCTGAGGAGTTGAGCATCAATCAAGTAGATCAGCAAGAGCAACAGTTCGACGCCTCTACAGAGCCAGCACCGCAGGAACTGACTCCAACTCAAAGCGAAGCGCCAGCTTCAAGCGAGCCTGAAGTTGTTTTTTCTGCAAACGAAAGTTCTTTGCAAGACGAAACTCAAGTTCTCGAAAGAGAAGTGCTCTCATACCTTAGCGAAAGGCTTGGACGAGAGCTTAACTCTTTTGATGACTTTAATACTCCATCTTATGAGCTCCACGACGGAGTTCGAGCTATCGCGGATTTTGTAAACGAAACTGGGAGGAATCCAGAGGATTGGTTTGCCTATCAGTCGCTTAATCCAGAGAATATGGACGATATGACGGCGGTCATGGTTAACATGTCTGCTAAGTATCCAAACCTTTCTCAAGATGAGATTCGAACGCTTGTTCAGAGCAAGTATAAGGTGGATTCAAATCGTTACGATGAGGAAGAAGTCAAACTCTCTCAGCTTCAGCTTAAGATCGACTCCGAAGAAGCGCGAAAGGCAATTCAAGAAGTCAGAGAAAAGTACAAGTACGAGCGAGCTCAGCAATCTGCTGATGACGACTCTCCGATTTTTGACGAAGAGTGGATTCGAGACATGACCAATGAAACTATGTCTCTTGAGGCTATCGAATTTAGCCTTGGTGACGGAAACAGTTTTAAGTTCGGTATCGACCCCTCATACAGTAAGTCTCTGGTAAATAAAAATTCAAGCCTAGAGAATTACTTCGACCAGTATATCAACGATGATGGTGGCTGGAACTTTGACAAATTCAACGCTGATAGAACGGTGTTGGACAACATCCAAAAAATAGTCTCTGCTGTTTACCGTAAAGGCCTTGGTGACGGACAGAGAGGGCTGTTGAACACAAGCGCAAATGTTAAAGCCTCATCTCCTGGTATCTCTAGTCGAAACAACAGTTCAGATCCAGTGGCCGATCAAATTAGAATGGCCATGGGAATGAACAACTCAATGACCTTTAAACTATAAAAACTAAGAAACTATGGCTATTACTTCGCCTCCCATTTATAATACAGATGGGACAACTACTGCGAGATCGCTTTTGCTGGCGACTCCAGAAAAATACTCTTCTATCTCTGACTTCATTGACCCATCAAAGCCAGATAACAGAGACCTCCTCGTCAAGACCTACGGTGATCAAGGTATCACTGGGTTCTTGCAGTTGACGGGCGCTGTCAAGGCTGCTGGTACCTCTGACGAAGTTCAGTACTGGGAAGAAGGCAGATTGCACAACTTCCAGGAGTTTAACTCTCTCACGGCTGGCACTGCCCCAGCGGGCACTTTGGCTTGTGTAAATGATTCTGCCGCTGTTCTGCCTATTTACGTTCAGAAGAACGACGTAATTATGACCGACGACAATCAGAGACTTATCGTCACTGCGGTTAACTCCTCTACGGGTGATGTGACTGTTGCTGCTTTGGACGGAACGGTCAATGCTATTGCTGCAGGCACTGGTAACCACAAGGCTATCATCTTGGGCAACATGTACGCTCAAGGTAGCGAGCAGCCACAAAGCTTCAATCAGCCACAAGCTATTAAGAGAACCAACCCATACATGATCGTGAAGGGTAACTTCGAGGTCAGCGGTTCTCAAGCTACGAACATCGGCTGGATTGATCTCGGTGGCGGTGAGTACAGATGGTACATCAAGGGTGAGCAGGATACGCGCAAGCGTTTCATGGACCACAGAGAAATGATGCTTTTGTTTGGCGAGAAGACTTCTTCAGCTATTGACGTTGATGGTGATATCAACGGTTCTGAAGGCTACTTCTCTGCTATTGAAGACAGAGGTATTGTTGCTCCTTCTGCAGTATTGACCGCTGGAATTGGCCTTGGGTCTAGCACTGATGGGCTTGATGCTCTTATTTTTGAGTTGGACAAGCAAGGCGCTCCTGCCGAGTACGCTATGTACTTGAACAGAGAAACTGAGCTTGGATTCGACGACATGTTGGCTGAGGGCTTGGTTGGATCCGCTCAAACTGTTGGTCTTACGGGTCAGTTTGGTGCGTTTAACAACGACAAGGACATGGCTGTTCAGTTGGGCTTTAAGACGGCCACTCGCGGTGGATACACTTTCCACAAGCACAGCTGGAAGCTTATGAACGATCCTACGTTGGCTGGAGCTGCTGGCACCTACAAGGGCGCTATGGTTCCTTTGACGACTGTGACTGATGCTGGCACTGGTACGAAGGCTGCTGCGTTGGAGTTGAACTACAAGGCTGTAAACGGCTACAACAGAGAGTTGGAGCACTGGGTAACTGGTGGTGGAGTCCTCGGATTCAACAACAACACCAAGGACACCGCAACGTTCAGCTACAGATCTGAAATTGCATTGGTGACTCGCGCTGCTAACCAGCACGTGTTGATCAAGGGCTAATTCGTAATGGGGAGGGGAGAATGGCTCCTCTCCCTTTTACTTTCTTTACGGTAATTAAATTCTATTCAAATGAGCACTACTACAAAGCGGACTCCAGGTCGTCCCAAAAAATCACCTGCAACACAAGCTGCTGAGTCGGTTCCTTTTTCAACTCCGACCCCAAAAGAGCCAGTACAGTCTGTAAAGTACAGAGAGCCTGCAGCTAAAAACTACGGAGCTGTTTTTGAGGCAATCAAGGGGGGCATTGTCTTTATGCTTCCTCAGTCTGGAATTACTGTTTTTGACGAACAAAGCAACAGAGTCAGAGAAATTCGCTACTGCGAAAACATGTCTTCAATTTTCGTTGACGAACAAGGTGACCACGCTAGACGAGGAAGCATTGTTTTTAGAGACAAAAACCTGCTTGTTCCGCCAGATAAACCACAGCTTATTGATTACTTGAGAGCACACCCAGGAAACAAAGACAACGGGGGATCTAGCTTCTTTGAGCACAGGCCGTCAGAGAAAAAAGAAAAGTCTCTTAATAACGAGTTTCAAGTCGTTGACGCTGTAGCTGCTGTAAGAGACAAGAGCATCTCTGAGCTTCTTCCTGTAGCTATGATGTACGGCATTAGCACCGATCAAAAGCCATCAGACATTCGTTACGACCTTTTGGCTCACGCTAAAAAGAATCCGTCGCAGTTTATGTCTTCTTTTGACAACCCAATGGTTAAGGCTAGAGCAATCATAAAGCAGGCTACTGATTTTCAGATACTGAACTCTAGACCTGAAGGATACTATTGGTTCGACACGAACGGACTTATCGTTGCTTGTCCAGTTGGGCAGGACCCACTAGATGTAATGACTAGGTTTTGCCTTACGGAAAGAGGGGCGCCTGTCCTTATGGAGGTGGAAGACCGATTAGCCAAGCTGGATTAATAGAGAGGCCCTTCGGGGCCTCTTTTCTTTTTGTATATTTGCTGTATGGCAGATGTAAAACACGTATACAAAACCGTAAGAGACCTCGTGAACAAGGAGGAGCGTGGGTTTATTACGCCTGCGATGTTCAACGATTTCGCTCATGCGGCTCAACTTGCTGTTTTTAATCGTATTATAAACGATATATCTGCAGCTACAAGGGCCTCTAAGGGTGGTATGGACCCAGGCAGAAACCTCTCTATGCGAAAGGCCTTGCTTGAGGATCTTAGCAACTTTTCAGAAAAGCAGACAGTAACGCTCTCTTCTGGTGTTGGGCAGCGTCCTTCGGACATGTACAAGCTTATTTCGATCACAACTAAGGGCTTGATGTCTGGTTTTAGACCTAGAAACAAGCAAGTAGAGGTTGTCTACGACGAAGAGAAGATCGACAGAATACTTCGCAGCACTCTTAGCGCACCTACCGACGACTTCCCAGTGGCACTTTTGTCCGACACGATAGAGGTTTTCCCAGAAAACATTAGATCTATAGTTGTGAGGTACTACAGACTACCGAAGGGAAAGACTACCGCTAACGGAGATGCTTCTAATGTGCCTTTCATTGAAGTGACGGATTACAGCGGAGTAGAGGTTTTTACTGCCAACTGCTCAGACTTTGAGCTTCCAGACCATTATGCAATGGATCTAATCATAGAAATTGCGAGGATGGTTGGGGTAAACCTTAAAGAGCAGGAGGTTATGGCCTACTCTCAGCCAATTCCGCCAAACGCAATCTCACCAAAGAAGTAATAGATGGCAAGGAACAGAGTAAGAATATCAGACGTCATAGACGACTTCATAATAACGCAGGGCGATGACGATTTTGTGAGTGGTGCATCTGACTCCGCTCTTCGTGCATTTGCCCTTCGTGGGCTTAGAGAGATGGGGTTTGACATGCTTAAAAGAGTGCGATCTGTTAAGAGGACGATAGACAAAACGAACAACACCGTCCCTCTTCCTGACGACTTTGTCGATGTAATTAAGATTGGGGTTGTTGGCACAGATGGTCTTGTGTATGTGTTCGCTGAGAACAAGAACATAAACATCTCTCAGAAATACGTCTCTGAGGCTAGCATCGTGGGACCAGATGACGCTGAATACCTGGGGCAAAGAACCGACTCAAAAACTAGCACTGGAGGAGCCTCTGAGTTCATTCAAGACCCAGTGGACGATGGGTTTGACTCTTACATCTTTAGAAACTTTCTTTACGGAAACTACGAAGGAGGATTGTACGGGATCGGAGGCGGTCACCACTCTGGGGAGTACAGGATAAATTACGACCAGAACAGAATTGAGGTGGATACTTCTATTGGCACTGACGAGGTTGTCATTGAGTACATCGCTGACGAGGCCAGATCTGAGAATCCTACCGTGCATGTATATGCAGAAGAGGCCTTGCGCCAATACATCTACTACAAGCTTGTAGAGAGAAAGGCTTCTGTCCCTGCTCAGGAAAAGGCTAGAGCAAGAGCCGAATATTTTAACGAGTTGAGAAGGGCTAATTCTAGACTCTCTAACTTCACTAAACAGGAGGCTCTGAACGTTATTAGAAGAAACTTCAGACAGACTCCTAAGTTATGATAGATAAGCTAGTACCAAGGGAATTTAAGTCTGATCAAGATGAAAGGCTGACTCCACCTACCGCGTTCATAGATGCACTAAACATTACCGTTGATACAGACAATGACGGGAATTCTGGTGTTGTAAAGAACGTAAAAGGAACTTCAGTAGTAACTGACGCAACAGGTATAGACTACAGCGGAGAAACAATCGAGGTTATTGGGACTTGTAGGGATAACGAGAGAGGGAGAACCTACATATTTGTTTATTGCGGGACTTCAAGTAAAAACGCAATACTTCAGTACGAAGATGAGCGCAACGAACTTACCACTGTTCTTTCTGATTCTACGCTGACCTTCTCTTCAAACTCATGGGTTTCTTCGTCAGTTGTAAATGGTAATTTTAGGTCAGACGGAACAAGAAGCATTCTTTATTTTACCGACGACATAAACGAGCCTAGAAAGATCGATATTGACGCAAAGGATGAGTTTGTTAACGATGGACTGAGTGCTTCGCAAAGAATAAGTAAGCTTTCGGTCATGAAGTCTTTGGGGGTTAGGCCTCCAACCGCAAAGTTTTATTACGATCCAGATATAGGGTATTCAAATTTTCGAAAGGGATCTTTTCAGTTTGCCCTACAATACATATACAAAGACGGTGAGGTCTCTTCTATTAGCCCGTACTCTAAATATGTATACCTCAAAGAAAGGCATGATTCATCTTTGCCGACTTCGAAGTACCCAAATGTGTGCTCTATAACTCTTCCTTACTTCACCATAGACAAGGACTTGCTTAAAATAAGACTTCTTTTTAGAGAGAACAATGGGGCCGAGGTTAGTCCATTTAGAATCATTGAAGAATTCAACCCAAGATCCTCTATATCTAGGAATGTAGGTGATGTAGCTAACTTTTCTGTATTTGAAGCCTACTCTAATGTATATCGCTTCATAAACGACGGATATGCTGGGATTGTTCCATCCACTCAGGAGGACAACCCTTTTTCCGCAGTGCCTAGGAGGGCAAAAAATCAATCTGTATCTGGGAGTCGCCTTATTTATGGAAACTACGTGGAGGGATTCCCAAACCTTGGAGACCCAGACGGTATTGATGGTTTTAGCGGAGAAAAACCAAATGTTGCTATTAGTGTAACATATTCTGACGAGCCAACTGGAAATGAGACCCTGTATTATGGTCCTTTGTATTACGATGGAACTAGCTCCTCGCAAGCAACAACCACAAGTGGATCTGGTCCGACCCTAATCACACCGTGGGTAACTATTACAAGCGGAACAAACACTGTCACACCAGACGTTAACGATGGCCCTAACATATACATTGCTGACGGTCTTACCTCGTCTTATGATGCTCCAAATACATTCTCGTTTAATTTCGAAATTCCAGTTACGTCTTCATTTCATTTGTTCGATGTAGGCACCTCTGGCAACAAGTTTGTGTCTGTGACTGCAAACGGTGATACGATAGATATAGACTCCCTTTCGGAAGTAATAATAGATCAGGCCAGCTTTTTCGCAGAGAAGACTATTGACGACACAGAAACCATTACACAAATTGTTTCAGATTTAAATTTTCAGCTTGAAAGCCAGAGCTTTCAGCGTGATTTTATAGATGTACCAGTTACCGTTGGGACGACTGATTACGAGATAACTGGAGTGTATACAGTTCTTCCAAAGCTTTTTGTTATAGACAGCGACGTCTTGTCGTTTAGATTCGTCATAAAAAGCGTATCAGTAACTACTGTAAAGGAAATTACAGGAAGCGGACCTCTCGATTTTGAGGTTCATCCAATTACAAGTCAAACCTCTGGTCTTGGTCTGGTTGGACTTTATCTGGGATCTTGGGGGGTTTCGACTACATCTGTAGGCAACTGGCCTCACGAAAACAGATCGTTTACTGTTGAATCTATTGCCGTTTCTTCGAGCTTTACTGGCGGATCTAATCACTCGTTTGCGTTTGCATACATAGATAAATATGGGAGGTACGGTTCTGCGCAAGAGGTTGGGTCTGTGTATGTACATCCAGTAGGATCACCAGAAAGAGTTGTTTCATCAAGCTTAAAAAACGGAAGAGCTTCAATAACCCTGTCTCCAAATCACAATCCTCCAGATTGGGCGAGTAGATACGCCGTCTTGTATGCGGGTCCAGATGACATTGACGATTTGCATGATATATACGTAGACGATGCTACAAAGGTTGTACAAGAGACAAAATTTTTTGGCGGGAAAAAACCAACCTCAGTCTTTCTTGACATATCATCTTACGTATCAAATCTAAGAGAAGACGGCATTGAGTTTAGTTCTGTATATTCTCGCCAAGATGGTGATGTGTTTAGAGTTATCTCTAGAAGGACCCACACCATAAACGGCTCCTATACTGCTGGACCTGGAACAGGCCCAACCAACCTTCATTCCCTCTCTACGACAACAGAATATTTTAAGGATTTCACAGGTGACTCTGCACTTGGAAACGACGGTGAGACTGTTGATCTTCCAATTATCTCTGTTTTAGAGATATCAGAGAACACTTCTAAAGAGGACTATCCATTTGCGCTACCTATTTCGGGTGTAGTTAAAGGTGGTGTTTTTTTAGAGTTAGACGTAGACCCTAGCAATACTGTTTGGGGGTCTAGTTCTATTACCACGATTAGGGAGCACATTCTTCAGGGTTCCGATCCATACCCAACGTTTGCGGACCAAATTACCGACAACAACGGATATGACGCAGACAATTCATACACTAACCCTCGCGTTGATCATAACACGGTTTGGAAGGAGTTTTTTACTGACGGTGACTACACCCAAAACCACAGAAAGCCGCTACATAGAGACTCTGATTGGGATAAGGGAATTAGAGGTCAGATTATAAGTCCCAAAAAAAGAACTGCTGCTCGTGTGTATCATGAGATAGGCGTGTTTGAAACGATGACCGACAGGAGCGGATCTGGAAGTCCTCATGGAACTCCTGTAACCCTGTTTGACGGTTACTCATGGATAAGAAGAATCCACTCTAATGACCCATTTGGCTCAAGAGAGCAAGTTGGCATTACTCCATATATGGCCGACCCAGGTTGGGCAGAAACCGATTATTATGACGCTGGAGTCGGTTATTTAGACCAGACAAGGGTTGATGAAATAAATCTTTATGAGGGAGGGAGAGTCAGGCCAGTGGCAGACGAAGACAATCCAATATGCGAAAGCTTTTACACTTTTGCTGGGTCTTCTGAAAAAATAAGAAACATAGGCAGGCTCAACGTCGTGTCCGCCGAGGGTGAAAGAAGGCGTCCGTCTTCATTAATACACTCTCAGCCATACGGTTCAGAAACCCTATATAATTCTTTGCAAGAGTTTTTCTCTGTAGACTTTAAGGATCTAGACATTAACAACGGAGCAATAAATGCTATCTCTCCAGCGGATCAATACCTAATGGTTTTTCAGAACTCCAAGGTGTCAAGAGTTCCTGTGAATCGTAACATATTTCAAACCGCTGCTGGCCAAACGTCGCTCTCCTTGACAAATCAAGTCCTGGGCGCAGAGCAATCATTTAGCGGTGACTATGGTGTATCTACAAACGGGTCTGCCGTCATAAATGTAGACGGGGTTGTATATTTTATAGATAAAAGCAGAAGATCCATTATAAAAATTTCGCAATCTGGGTTTGCTCCAATAAACACTATAGACATAAGCGAAAAAATAGAGAAAACGTTTAAGGACTCAGAAGCCAGCAACAAGAACTATGCTCTTGGATTCGACAGGGAGGCGAACTATGTGTATTTTACATTCCAAGCTGATTCCCCGTTTACTGGCGAGACCTATGGATATGATCACATAAAAAGTGCCTGGACGTCAAGATATAGCATGATACCTAACTCATATGCAAGATGTGAAAACGACTTGCTTTCATTTAAATACACGGATAGCGGAATATGTCACAGACATAACAACGATTCTCAAAGATGTAATTTCTACGGAACTAATGAAAAATCTCATGTTACGGTTGTTTCCACAGCAAAAAATCCGTCGTCAATAAAGGTTTATAACGCATTAGGGGTTGAGTGTAACGCTCATAAAACCGTAGACGCAAGACCAAATGTTACAATCAGCAACTCTGTGGACCAAAGCGTGACTCTTTCCTGGAATAAGTTTTCTGAAAAAGAAGGCAGGATTTACGCAGAAATACCATCTGATGGGAGTAACCTTCAGCAAGCTCAGAAGACGGCTGACCTTACTGTAACGACAACTACGTGGAATGGACACATTGTTCCGCTAGGAGTCGTAGACAGCCTTGATTCTAATAGATTTAATCTTAAATCTAAGGTTGATGCTCCAGTTCCTAAAAATCTAAACACATCCCTGGTTTGGTTTAATGGATCTGTGTGGGTTAGCATACTCAGTCCGCACATATTTGGAACGTCGGCAGACGTCACAGACGGATTTATAAACGGATCAAATATTACGGGATCTGGGGTGGCCAACGGCAAGACGTACATTGAATCTAGCGGATTCTTTGGTACGTACGACTCATATATCCCAGCTAACGGAACCCCAGTTGGGTCTATGCTTGGTTATATTGTGACGGACCCTGATGATGTGTCTGACACAACTTATTCTGGAACTGAAATAAACCAACCCTACGGAGGTAAAAAAGTAAGAGACTACTACGCAAACATTACTGTTGAGTCAAGAGCAAATGGTCAGCCCTTTGAATTGTATGCGGTCACTGTTGATGTGGACGAGTCTAAAATACATATGTAACAACGAATTAGTATATTTGCAATATGATAGATCCAGTATCAATAGGGCTTATGGGGGTAGATCTCGTTTCTAGCGGGATAAACTACTTTCGTGGCAAGCAGGATTTGCGAAGGCTTGAAGGCGACCTCGCCGCTATGGGCGACTCACCTAATTACACTCTTTCTGGAGATTATGACAGAATGGTGAATATGGCTCTCAATGCCCCTCAGACAGGTTTGTCTATGGCGGAGCGAGCCTATGGTGATCAGGCTGCCGCAGCTGGGGCTTACGGATCTAGAGGTCTCGGTTCTTTGAACGCAGCCAGCAGAAATCTTGCCGCAACTACAGCCGACCTTGAGGCCCAGAGACTTAATAAAATCCAAGGAGCTATAGGTACTAGGGCTGGGGCTGAGCAACAGGTTATGAACGCAAATGTGGGGCAAGACATAAGAGATTACAACGTAGAAAGAAACCGACTCCTTGAAGAAAAAGCGGCAGCGCAAGAAGCTGTAAACGCTGGAATTACTGGTGCGCTAAACCTTGGCGGCGGGGCTGTGTCTGGACTCGCTGGAGGACTTATGAACATTGGCGGTGATGGCGGCTTTCTAGGAGGCCTTGGTACTGGGCTTGAGGGGTATCTAAACCCAACTCAGATTCCAATTCCAGCTAGCGCAAAAGGAACAAAAACTGCTAAAAATGCATTTGTCAGTGATGGCCCTGAAAATCACGATAAAAACGAATACCTCATTGCGAGAATGGTGAAAACCGCGTCTGGCGGCATGAAGCTTGAGCCAGTAGCTACGTCTACGGGGGGGGAGCTGCATCAAGAAACTAATGACGGTGAGATCTCTGTGCTAAATTCAAATCAAGTATCTTCCGTTCAGGACGGGTATGAGGATTACAAAAGAACTGGAAAGGTTGCAAGACTTATAGAGGCCGCTAGGAATATCTTTGAACTTCCTCAATTCAAGAAATAATGGCTTACGGCACGTCACAAGCAAGGGGAATTATTGGAGATCCTTCAGCGCAAGCTAGAGGTAGAAGAGCATTCACAGAACAGCAGTCAAGGCAGGCTGAAGAAAATCTCGCAAAAAGAAGGGAAGAGCGTCAAAAGTCCAAAGAAGAAAAGCCAATGAAGGACGTTCCGCTTAGAAAGTGGAAAGACCATAAGAACGTTCTTAAAGACATGGCTAAAGAGCTGAAGCTTGCTAAGAAGCAATGGCTTGACATGCCAGAAGGTGATGCAAGAAACGCCGCTATTGATGCATGGAGAGACGGAATGGGGGCGTACCAGGAGACCTCTGCCACGTTGCAACAGCAGAGAAATGTAGCACAGCAAAACTGGGAAAATGCTGTCGAAGAGATGCAGGGTCTTGAGGGGTCTGATGTATACGGAGGCGAGGTTGGTGGTATGTTTAATAAGAAGTACAGCACTGCGGCTGAGGAGTACAGAAGACTTAGGAACGGCGGAAATATTGAGCTTGGAGAGTGGAACATTGGAGACCCGCCAGTGTTTAAAACGCGTGCGCAAAAGATTAATGCAGCCGACCAGCCAGTAGACGCGGAAGGCAACGTTCTTTTGGATGCAAACGGAAAGCCTGTCCAGCAGTATGAACTCGAAGGATTCGGTGATTTTACCGAGGGTACGCTAGATCAGTCTCCGTATTTGCTTGGGACAAGTCAATACAAGTTTGCTGGTAAGAGCTACGCAGACTCCGCTGGAGTAACCGCCTTTAACATGGGTGACGCAAGATCTAAAGGCGTTCTATCTCAGTCTGAAATACAGGCAGGAATTGGGGCAGACGGATACGAAGCTCTTGACAGAGGGCAGACAGAGGAGCTTTCTGGGCCCAACTTCAACGATGCTTTTTATGAGGCGAGAGATCAGATGATGGGGCCTTTTAATGGATTGGACCAGGCTGGCGGCAATCCTCCAGCAGGGGCCTTGCAAAATGCAATGAACGCAAGGGGCTATGCTCAGGGCGGCAATACTGGTCGGAAGAAGTACGACATCAACGGAAACCGAATTGCGTGACAATCCTTATATTTGCGTAAATAAGCGCAAATATGAACGATCAGTACATTCAGCTAATTGAGGATTACCTCGCAAAAGGTGTAGCTCATCCAGATATTATTGAAAATCTTGGAAACGACGTAAGCGATGATGCTGCGAAGTTTGCTGCTGATTATCTAAAAAAAAAAGATCAGCCAGAGCAGGGTGGAGGCTCGGAATCAACCTTGGACCCCTCTTTATCGGAATCTGCTGGCGCTGATCAGATGCTTGACCCGTTCGGCAGACCTATTACGGTTGGCCTAAAGGGTGTAGACATTGTAGCGGAAAAAGAGCTCTCTCAGGAGATGGTCGGCAAATACGGTCTTGAGGCCGCAGCCAACGACTATACAACTAGAGCAGATAGATTTAATGGGCTTGAGTCTCTTGAGCAGCAGTTGGCGTTTTTCAAAGACGAGAAGAACGTTAGGTATTTCCCCGAAGTCTACAAAGAGGTGGAAAAGCAGGGCCGAACGCTCGCCCTAAACAAAGACTTGGATGATGCGGAAACTCTTGCCGATGTGGAGCAGGCGTTTGAGGATGCTGGATTTAGCTCGGAAGAATACGCAGATTGGCTGGAAAAAACAAAAGCTGAAAATCCGTTTGTTATAAAATCGCTTCAAGCAGAAGAAGAGTACAGAGCTCGCTTTGGAGCCCCAGCTAAGGGAGAATACGACTTGTCAGAAATCTACAATCAGCTTTCTGAAAAAAGAAACAAACTTATAGCTGAAAAAGAAAAGGTTGTTCAGCTTTGGCAGCAAAAATTTAAAGAAGGGTATTTCGGTACCGACCTTAGGTTTTTGACGGCCCAAATAGAGACCCTCAAAGAATCTGCTTCAGAGGCGCTTGGTCAAATGGACTACGCTCTCGAAGAGATGAAGCGCGAACGGGATGAGGATGGTAAAAAACTAAAGGACAGCCTTCCAGAAGATTCCTACAGCATATACGAAACGTACAATAACGCATACTCTGTTGCAATATCTAAAGAGGTAGAGCAGCTTATTAAAAACGCAAAAGGAGATCAGTACGACCCAGCAGAAACCCAATATGTCCTTTCTCAAATGATGAGAGGGGATATGACCCTAAATCAAGCAATACAGGAATACTACCCAGACCTTGTTTATGGTGAATCTGGCGTCGAATTTACTGCTCAGCAGATAAGAAACAGAGTTCAGGAAGAAGCCTCCAACGCGGCTCGCGAGCAATTCAGCTCTATCGGAAAGCCTGAAGACGCCACGAGAATAGAAAGAGACCTTAAGGGGATTTTGTCAGTAGACTTCAACGATGACGGTTATGTGGCCCCCATGGACATTTTTGACTCGTATCTGGCTAAAATACCTCTTAACTCACGAGGTTTTACTGTTGGCGGGCTTCTTAGAAACTTTAGCCCAGGCACTGTTAATGCAGTGAGGGCCGTGTACGAACCAATAGAAAAGGCTGTTACTGCGACCGCAATGATGGTTGGGGACGCGGGCGGCGGAGCTTGGCAATTCGTAGAGCAACTCGGAAACAACCTCCTTATTGACATGGATGGCGCTGATGAGTTTACGGACTACATGGCGGAGTGGAAGCGCGAATTTGAAGAGAAGGGGACATACTTTGTCCCAAAGCCAGGTGGTCGCCTTGGATTTGAGTCCACGGTAAATCAAGCCGCCTATAGCTTGCCATTCTCTATTATTCAGTTCGCCCTAAAGAGAAACCCATACGTTGCTAGTGCAATGCTTATGACTGGATTGTCCCATGACTTGCACGCCAGAAATAAGGATAATGATTGGTACAAGGCCATGTCTGAGACCGAAAGACTTGTTTGGCTTGCGGGGCACACTGGGTCAGAATTTGGATTTGAGTACCTCGGAAACAGGCTTCTTTTTAAGAGCGGATCTAATCTTGTTGGGCCCTCAACTGGAAGGTCTTTTCTTGGAGAGTCTTTGTACAAGGGAGGGCAGTTCGCTAAAGGCACGGCTGGAGAGATAGGCACCGAACTTTTGACCTTGTTTTCGGGCAACGCGCTAGACAACATGATGCTGACCGACTACGGTGTAGCAGCAAAGCCGATATTTGACGCCACTGAAATCATGAACACGATTCAGGTCGCTGGAGTGACATCAGGCGTAATTCAGGGTCCAGTGGCTGGAATGGCATACGCTCAGAACCTGAGAGATGTAAAAGACCTTAGACTTGGTATCGACGAAGAAATCTCTAAGCTCAGAGATCCAAACCTCACGGAAGAGCAGTCCCTTGATATAATTAAGGGGATTATGGCAAAGCAATCAAAGCTTGCTGCCAAGTTCACAGATATGACGGAGTACGGGCAGTGGATGAAGGAAAACTTCTCTGATCAGTACGACGCTATGATGGCGCACTCTGGTCAGATTGAAGCTATACTAAAGGAGCTTAAGGATCCAAACACCACGCAGGCCAGAGTAAGCGTACTTAAGAGCAAGCTTGCCACAGCCATGAACAATGAATATCAGGCTAGCTTTGTTGGCTTAAACAAATACCTCGGAGAGCAGGCTAAGACCATGCCAGAGGACCGACTCAAAGCGAGAATTCAGTCTAAATCTGGGGAACTCGACGAGCTTAAGGCTGAAAAGGCTGAGCTTGAACAAAGAAAAAGAGATGGGGAAGATGTCAGTAATGCTATCGCCCTTGTGGACGATAAAATCACTCACGTCTCTGGTGCTTTAACGCAAATGCAAGAAGCCAAGTCAGCTCTTGAGGCGGCCCAAGAGGAAGGTGCGACAAAAGAAGAGGTTGCGGCTGGATTTAAGGCTGCTAACTACGTCACTAAATCCGAAGCTCAAGAGCAGATGTTGCGTCTTGCGAAGTTTGCTGGCAAGGAAATTTCTAGCGAAACACTTCAAGCAACAGAATCGTTGAACGTTACAGAAGACTCGGTCTACATGCTGGACAAAGACGGCAATGTGATCGACATGTTCGTGCACGCAGACAAAAAGTCTGAACTTGGAGTCCCTGTTGTGGCCAAGGCAAAGGACGCGTCTGAGCAGATGTGGGCAATGGTTCAGCACGGGTATGTTGTTGTAGGGAAAAATGAAGAAACTGGGGAAGTCGCCCTTGTGTACGACAAGAGCGGAGACCTTCTAAAGGCGTTCCCAGGAATAAAAGACAGCACGAAGGGGATTGACCATCAGCTTATTGTCGCCAAAAACGCGAGCGTAATACTCTCTAAGGCTACTGGAAATGCCCATAAACATATTAAAATAGACTCTCTTGCTGGAATGGTGGCAGAAGAGGTTGATATAAATGGTCTGAGCGAAGAAATGCAGCTTTTCTACAGACTTAACAAAAGCGCTATTGACACGAAAGCAGCTTTGATTGCCGCAAACAAAGCGGAGCGTAAGGAATCCGACTTGGCCAAGGCTGGGAATGCGGATGCTAAGGGAAAGGCGAAAGACAGAAAGGCTAATAAGATCGTTGAGCTTGCAAGAAGCAAGTTCGGCCTTAACGTAATGGTCGGGAATGACGCTCAGCTCTTTAACGCGAGTAAAAGAACCGACTACATGTCTGGCGCAATAATAGGTGGATTTTACGTTAGAGGTACAAACAACATATACATTAACGAAAACGCTAGCGCAAAAGACGTAATCGAAGAAATATTTCACGCAAAGATTGCAAACGAGATTTTTTCCGACAAGAGGAGAAGAGCCAGATTTCAAAACGAGCTCTCCAGCATACTTATGCGAGATCCGTTTATGAGAGCGCTACTTGACGTAAAAAGAAGCGAATACGAGGGCTTATATAGAGGAAGAAAGGATGCGGAACAAATGATCGAAGAAGAGCTTCTTGCGGAGGCTATCTCTGTTTACGTGGCAAACAGCGACAAGGTTGATGCTGGCACGGTGTCAGGTATGATAAACTACCTTAAGTCATTCCTTGGAGACACTGAGATTGATGTGACGAAAGACAACCTTGAAGTCATTATGTCGAAGCTTGAAACCACACTGTCTTCTGGAAGGTCTCTCAGGATAAAAAGGAACGAAGATCAAGAGCGCGAGGAGAACTCAGAAGGGACTGAAATGATGTCCGCATATAGCGGCAAGAACTCGTTCCTTCACAAGGTTCCTGTTTCAATTAAAGTGGTTCAGCACTCTGATTGGGGGGAGTCCAGAGTAAGAAACGAACAGACAAAGCAGTTTGAGGACTATAATCATTTTAGAGCTTGGTACAATAAGATGAGCGGTAACGGCTCTCTTAGCGGGTCTATTGAGGTAAAAATGTCTTACACTGACGCGGACGGAAACGTTAAGACGCTGAACCCTCCAAAGCCATACCCAGGAAGAGAGGCTACAAGACCTGTAAATGCATGGGCTAGCAGATACCAAAGAGAACTTAACGAGCAGGAAAAGGTAAACAAGATTATTGACGACAGAGTATCTGTCCTACAGGATCAGCTGGATATACTAATGTCATCTGGCATGGATCGTACAGCCGCACTCGACCTGCTTGGGTGGGATGGTAGAAACAGAAACTGGGGAGCAAGACCGACCCAAGCTATGGTAGATAAGGCTGTAGAGGCGACGTCTAACTATATGCTTGACATAGAAGGCGGTTCTCCCGAATCTGTCGTCATGTACTCGACATATAACGACATTGTCGATAGAATGAATGAGGTGCTTGCGAGTAACGACAAGGAGACGTTTGACATAGGGAAGTATAGATCAGACGATCCTAAATATCGAGAAAGCGTAAACAAGGCTCTCATGGATCTTACTGATGATCCAAAGACTGTGAAGGAATTCCAAGAGTCTATATTGGGATCGTCTGCTCCTATCTCAAACGCAGAAATACAGAACTTCCTTACTGCGGTGTCGGATAAACTTCATGGAGGCAAGCGAAGAGATGGTATGAGTGCAATACACCAAGATAGAGTTGTAGACGTACTTGAAGTTCCATTCAGAAGACTAATGGAGACAGAGCGTGGCGCTGATTTTGTAAACTTCTTCTCGGACTTCAGAGAAGGTTTGCCTAATCATTTTCAGTTTTTGGCTGACGAACACGGGCTAGATAGAGATGATTTGCTAAGCGCAAAAGACCTGTATTTGGGCATAGTCGCTGTTCTGTCAAACGGAAACGAGGCCAACATAAACATTCAGCTTGCTGACTACGTGTTTGCCTCATACATGTCTGGTGATAAAGCTTCATTCGAGCTGGCGATGCACCAGATACTTAACGTTGGGTCCTATAAGGGCATATCTGGTAGGCCAGAAATTCAGAGAACAAAGGCGCATCAAGACGGAATAAGAAGTCTTGTCGATATGTTTGAATCTGACGTAGATCTAGTGTCGCACTTTACCTCTAAGGGCTCTAAAAATCGGAAAAAACCACGTGGAAGATCTGTAGAAAAACAGAAAGAGGTTGTGGCGATGGATATGTTTGGAAACAAGATAGGGGCGTTTATGGCAAACCTTCTCGGGGACGAAAGCGTGCTTGCTCAAGACTCTCACTTCGTGGCTGAAATGAATCGCGCGAGAGGCATAAAGAGCACTTACGATATAAATGCACTAAAGGATGCGTTTGCCTCGTGTTATAATCTGAAAGAAGAGGTCGAGAAGTTCTACGGAATAAAACTTAGAAAGTCTTACATGAGGGATGACATGGAGGCGCTTGGTAGAGAAGTATTTAAAAGGGGCACGAAATTCACTAGAGCTGGAAAGGACAGGTTTAAGGGGTTTAAAGGGTGGGAAAAAGAAGTCTTTAAGTGGTACACAAAAGACGTCAAGAACCGACTCAGGAGGACGCCAAAAAACATGGACGAGCGCCACCTGAACTATACGATCGCAAAGAAGCTTGGAGACAGGCTGGGAATAAGTGTAGCTGCCGTACAACAACTTATGTTCTATGACAATCACTTGACTCAGCAGCTATTTGGCAGAGGTGTTGCTGCGGAGGATGTTACTTTTGCTGACGTTCTTGACATGCAGCTGCCTTCGTCCTTTGAGATGGCTATACCAAACGAGGCGGCACTAGAGGAGGTGAAGGCTAGGGATGCATATTTTAGGGACCAGGTTGTTGAAAAGGATTTGTCTGGTAGCGCACCAGTTGCAAGAGACTCTTTCTCCATGCAAGAACTTATTGACGCAGATGAGCTTGAAGTTGTTCAGATAAGCGACAGAGCAAAGGATCCTACGATAGGAGTAGAGGATGTCGTTACGCTTAAGCGAGCACGAGGCGGTGGTCGTTTTGCGTCTATTGGGTCTGGAATAGAACGCGCCAATGCTGTGGTTTTGTCTGATGTCGCCTTTCCTCAATCAAAAGAGATGTCGGCAGTGGGCACTATTGATAGCTTTGCAAACGGAAAGGATGTAGGGTCGATCGACATTACAAATGGCATTGAGCTCGAATTTCACAACGGAGGCTGGTATTCAGGCGGAAATAGAGTTATCGGAGCAGAAAAGGCGGTTATGACTGGCGATACTGTTTTTGCAATGGGTGAGATTACTTACTCAGACCCTGAACTTTTTGCATACCAACAAGCAGAGTTTACCGAAGAAGAGGCTGAAAGATTTGCAGACGATCCATTTACTGCAGATTCAATTATAGACTTAATGGAGACGGAGGGTCTGTCTTTTGATCAGGCCGAAGCACTATTCTATGACAGAGTAGACATGTCCATGTCTGACGACGAAGTCATGTTCTCGTCTCAAATCAGAGGTACAGCAGCAAGAGTTGTAGATTCTGCTAACTTCTCTGGAGACCTGAGAGAGATGGTTAAAAATAATCCAGAGAACTACTTTGATCGAGCGTCTTTCACGGACATTAAAGACGCAATGGATCATATGACCACTCCGCAGCTTCTTTCTTACATGAGAGCAGATAAGCTTGGGGAGCTTAAGGGCGATGAAAACTACGGGCCTCTTGCTACCATAACTCTTATAAACAGATACGCTGCAGCTGGAGATAATGAGTCTGCTGCAGCCCTCGTAGCTGACCTTGCGGCTACTGGAACTAGCGTCGGTAGATTGCTTCGTCAATTTGCGGAACTTAAGACGTCTACTCCAGAGTCCATGGCCAGTACCATTTTGCACATGGCAGAAAGAGGTGGCAAGACTGTTAACGATAGGACTAAAAAACAAGTTGAGGAGCAGTCTAGAATTGTATTCGAACTACACAGAAGAGCAGAAGAACTGTACGCTAGAGGGCAAAAGGGAGAGGACGTTTGGGATGAATACAAGAAAGCTATCGATCTTCTCGCCAAGGAAGAAAAGCAGCTGGACATCATTGCAAACAAGATCATTGAAAGATCTTGGGGGGAGCTTATAAGAACGACTATTCAGGGTAACCTGTTGACTCCGATGTCGCAGGCAACGAACGTTATTGCGAACCTTTCGAACTTTATTCCAAAGACGATGGTAGACGTTACCGCTTTCCCGATGGAGAAACTGCTCGAAAAGACGTTCCCAGACTGGTACAGAAAGAGCAAGGGCATAGACAGAAAGATGACGTTCTCATCCTACCTGTACGGTATGATGCGATTTGGGGGCGGCACAATGGAGGCGCTTGGAGAAATAGCTAGGGGTCAAAGAAATAGCGACCTTACAGAGTGGAGAATCAGCAGAAGCTTGATGCCAATCCACTCCCTCATGGCATTTTGGGGCTCTGACCTTCCAGAGGCCAAGTCAAAAGTTGCTGATGTAAACCAGCGGGCAAAGCTTCTATTTCAGGGCACCTTCGGCATGCCAGCTGAATCTATGTTTAGATTACTTGGACTTGGTGATACCCCGTTCAGAAGATACGCAGAGGGCCTTGAGCTTTCCCAGATAGCAGACGCCAGAGGGCTGACTGGAAAAGAAAGAACTCAGTTCTTGAGATTCCCTCCGTCAGACGTGGTGGAGCAGGCTCGCAAGCGCGGGCTGGAGTTTACCTTCCAGAACGACACTAGCATGTCGCAAGTTGCCGAGTACACAATCGGAGCTTTGTCTAGGGGGTTTGGCAAACCGTTCAAGAACGTTAGGGGTTTCGACGGAGAAGACTTCTTCAATACGATCATCCGAATGAATGTCCCATACGTTAGGACTCCAGCAAACCTGCTTGAGGAGACTCTTACGTACGCGTCTCCAGCTATTGCCATGGCTAGATTCGGAAAGCACCTTCTGGACGGTGACGCTAGAGGAGCATCAGAAAACCTAGCGAAGGGCATGATCGGTCAGTCGGTGACTATGGCTAGCATGTACCTGATTGCAAATGGCCTAATATCTGGGCCTCCAGATGACGATAAGGCGGTTCGCAACCTGCAGTACGACACGTTCCCACCTAACTGCATAAACGTGTCTGGCTTGAAGCGCCTCTTGGCTGGAGAGGATCCTGCTTATCAGGCTGGTGACGAGTTCAGAAACTACCAGAAGCTTGGAATTCTAGGTAGCGTTATGGGTGCTGCTGCTGTGGCGACAACGAAGCAAGGGGCAGAAGAGGTTATCAAGAACCCATTCGGACCAACAGAGCTATTTAAGAGAACGTTTGGCTTTGACAATGTTGCCACACTTAGCTACATGATGGACCAGAGCTTCTTGCAGGGTCTTAACAGCACGCTTGATGTTCTGTCAATTTCTAATCCAGATGAGGCAGAAAAAGCTTGGAGCCAGTGGCTTGAGGGCATGTTTAAGTCTATCTCTGCTGTGCCGCTTCCAAACACCCTTAGCGCGCTCAACAGAACTCAAAGAACCTACATGCCAGATATGAGAAGCGCTTCTATGGCAGAAAGGCTCGGCAACACGGTGAGAGACAGAACGTTCTCTACAGGTTCGCTTCCTATAAGATACAACTGGAAGGGGGAACCGATTAAGCAAACTCCAGATGGCTCTGGGCCAGCAGCCTACCAGCTTTTTGATGTCACAAAAGCGAGAGAAGGATCTGCAGATCCAGTTTCAATGGAGGCGCTTAGAATCTATCAGGAGACTGGAGAGGCTATTGAAGTACTCAACACTCCGTACTTTGCTTCTAGCGTGTTTAGACATATCGGAACACCTTCATTTAGCAGGGGAAAGGCCAAGAAAGCATACGAGTCTGGTAAGAAGTACCAGTTTGTCGAGGATGGGGTTGACTTCAAAATGAAGCTCAATGCAGAGCAGGTGAATGAAGCCCTTAGACTGGCTGGATCTCTCAGATATCAGGAGTGCCTTGCGCTTGTTGAGTCAGATAAATACAAGCAAATGACTGATGAAGAAAGAATGACCGAGTTCGAATCGATTAATTCTAAGTATAACGGACTTGTGGAGTTTGACCCTCAGGGCAATTTCCTCCCACACACGCAATACTTGATGGATTTGTTCGAAAAAGAATACATAGAAAGAAAACAGAATGGAGAGCTCTAAAAAGATAAAAGACACCGCCCTTGGCGGATGGCTGAAGCAGAAAGCGCCAGGCATCCTCGACACTGTCGGCGACCTGCTGCCAGATCAGGGCGCGCTCGGTATTGTCAAGAACCTACTTGACAAAGAGCCAGGCATAGATCCCATCGAAGCCAAGGCTAAGATCGACGCAGAGATTGCATTCCAGAACAACGTAACTGAGCGCTGGAAGGCAGACATGGGTAGCGACATCAAGCTCGCTAAATATATACGACCTGTAACTTTGATATCACTTGTAGTAATTTTTATTGCAACCATGATTGCGGATTCTATTGAAAATCTGGCATTTAACGTTAAAGATAGTTATGTATCTTTGCTTGAAATACTAATGTTGACATCATTCGGAGCATACTTTGCTGGAAGAACCATAGAAAAAACAAGACGATGATCGAAGAATACCTCTCTCATTTTGAATTCTTAGTGGTTGCGGGCACTCTCGTAGGCGGGTGGATAAAGTTCCAGGCAGATTACAACAAGCTCAGTTCGCGCGTATATACGCTTGAGGCTGATAATAGGGAGTTTAAGGATGATGTTAAGCAACTCCTAAAAGACATACAGGAGATAAAGCTACTGCTTGCTAAAAACAAAGTAGAGTAAAAAAGGGGCCGAAGCCCCTTTCTTATTGTACTACTTTTATTATATGTTTGATTCCTTCTACCTCTATTTCTGCGAGGTAAATACCGAATGGGTTAGGTCCAGGCCTCACTTCTTTTCCGTCTGAGCTATAATATTTCGGATTTAGCCCAAGCTCTTCGAGCTGTCTCACGGTAGGAGGAGGGAGCTCGCCTCCGCTACAGTCGGTTCCGTACACAGAGATAAACGTCAGGAAGTCGTCGAGGTCTACGTCGTTGTCTGAGTCTGTGTCGCACACGCAAACTGCACCATCCTTACCGAGCTCCATACAGATCTGCAAGAAGTCCTGCAGGTCTACGGCACCGTCTCCGTTAAAGTCTCCGACACAGTCAAGTGGTACAATTTCGGAATCGTAATCCGCTTCTGTACACAACACGTATTCGTGTTCAGACAATCCGCCGTGGACGTTCCCGAGGTTCCATGTAGTGGTGGTGCTACCAGTAGCAGGGTTCTCCGAATCACCATACACCTCGTACAAAGTTTCGGTAGCTCCGCCCTCTCCATACTCCATCCAGATATGAACGCCCGTCACGATGTCTGCGTACGTCGTATCAAACACCCACTGCCCCCAGTCGTATGCGTCGTGTCTAAAGAAGCCAGCGTAACAGCCTTCTGAGAGACAGATCTCGTCGTGAGTAAACAGAGGTTCGTTGGTGAGTCCGTTATCCCATGAGTCGTACGTCGTGAGGCTACCCCAGTGACCGCCTTTGGCATACACACCGCTTGGGTAGATGGGATCTCCGCAGCACAATCCCTCTTTGTAGAACTTCCATTGCTCAGACTCTGGCCAGATGTCGTGCTGGATGTCGATGTTCATTACCGCAAGGTTCTTGGGGGCGTGCTCGAAGAACGTCATATCGTTGAGGCTGTTCTCGTCCTCGCTCCAGTAGATCTCAACAACGCCGTCGTACTCCTGGTTGAACTCTCCGTAGATAGGATCACCAACCACAGTGATGATAGTATCAGATGGTACGTCTACGGTCGTGGTCCAGATTCCATTCATCATCGTAACCGTGACGTCCACACCGAAGGCGTCGTTAGCGGTCCAGTTGGCGAGTCTCACTTCTGGGTAGAAGTCTCTGTCGCAATCGAATGCGTTGTCGATAGACAAGATGGCTACGTCCTTGGAATTAGGGTCGATGCAACTGCCTGATTGCCAGACCATTGCCCTTCCTCCGTTCACCAAGGCTGAGTGCATACGCTCGATCTGACCCTGCGTAAAGTGGTCACGGCACTGACCCGTGTAATCCATGTAGTTCGTGACATCTGCGTCTTCACAAAATGGTTCTGCTGTACAAGACTCATTGGTGTATGTTGCTGGGGTGTCGCACACCAAGTCGCCTTCCGTGGCGCAGTCATCTTCGGAACAGCCTCCACCCTCAAACGTATGGTACAGGCCGCAGTAGTGACCGAGCTCGTGCGTCATCATCTTGCTTGCCGCATGCATGCCCTCGATGTACACGCCGTCGTATGGGGTGATGGCGTCGTTGTTGATCCAACTAAACCCTGCCGTAGGTCCTGGGATAGAGGGGAGGATAAAGATGTTACATGCGTCTCCACGCGTGTTCTGTGAGGCGTAGCTACCGTAGTCGTACGTCTCATTCGTTCCGAACCAGTACTCGTATGTGAGAGTATCTGGATTGATCATCCACTCTTGGTAGAAGAACTCAGAGTGCTTGCACGGCACGATATCCGTACCTTCGAATCCGTCTACGATCTGATCCCAGATCTCATCAACATCGTCGGGCGAAACAGCCTCGTTGATGTTGTGCAATGCAATAGGCAGGAACTTAGTAAAAACATCTTGATTACGATTTGCCTGCCGCAAACCCATGATGCGCTCGAAGTCGTGATCGACGATAGAGCATTCGTTTCCACAGACATGCTGAGCACTGACTGTCAACGAAATAAACGAAAGGAGTAGTATGGATAAGTGTCTCATACCGCAAAGGTATGTATAAAAAAAAGAGGGGAGATTATGTCTAACCTCCCCTCCAGTAGCGAAGTTCCACAGCAATTATCCCTGTGTAACGGTGCCAAGATAATAAATCTGAGACACCCAACATTGATCCATCCTCTTCATCGGACGGGGCATGCGCCTGTTTCACAATCTGAGATCTCGATGTCGTCCATGTTCAGGTGCTCCAACGAAGTAATCGGAGTAACCGACTCAGACATTTCAAGCCACTTCTCGTGCGTGATCTCCTCCATCGGAGCCTGATCGAACCCGTGCTCGTTATGCAGCAAAAAGCTGACACTCTTTACGTTATCGTAGTTTACATCAAGCCAAGCTTTAATTTCTTCAAGCTCATGCTTTCTGTAATAAATGGTTACAGACACAGAGTTGTCTGACCATTCTGCCTGCAGGCGCTTGATAACTTCGAGCTGATCGACAGCCGTCATGTCGTCAGCAAACGTGGTATTCTCTGGGAAACTGCAAGGGAAGCTCACAACAACTGTGGAGTGGTCTTCAGTCCCGTCGAAGTTACGTACGTACTCTACGTGATACCCATTGTCTCGGCACACCTTGACCAATTCGCTATCTGCAGCCATTCTAATTCTCCGAATGTAGTACTGGCTGTATCCTGGATGTGCTCCTGGTGTAACGCCAGCAAGTAGAGACAGCGTTCCACTGGGCTTAACTGTCGTAAGCTTGATAGATGTTGGAAATCCGCAAATTCGAGAGTATTCTTGGTCATATGCTCTAAGGTGATTATACACGGATGGAAGCCAATTTCGCTGCTCTTCTGTCGCCTGAAGGTATCCAGTCACGCCGATACCCATTCGCATGTTTTTGTGAACGATATCTTCAGTTTCGGGAACAGCGCATTTGATCGCGAGACTATGTTTATTGATGCGGTATAGCAACGTAGCAACATCCTTGAGCTCTCTCTCCGACTCAATGTTCGGAAGGTAGATCTCCGCCAAGCAGCAGGTCTCAAATGGAGCAAGACTCTGCTCCGCACAGGGGTTGTACCCCATGACGTTTGGGTCTGGGTAATTAGTTTCACCTGTCCTTCCCATGCGGCGGGAAGCTGTGAGGTTGATGAGTCCATAAGGCTCTCCGTTTCCATTGTATCCTTCCCAAAATTCTTCTGGGAGCGTGCTAACATCATCGCACGCCACGCTGTTGTTTGACATGGCTCTCCAGTTGGGGATACCTCCGAGGTCCCACCGCTTTGCCCGCAAGTATTCGATGTCGTCATGGTCTCCGATTGCGATTTGTGCAGACCGACGGACGTTCCCAGCCACTACGATCTTACCGATAATGTTCATGATGTCCAGACAGTCTACAGGCTTGAGTCTGTTTCCGCTGCGCTCGTTGAGGATGCGGTTTATTTCCTGCATTCCCCAGATCAAGTCGTTAGGGCCTGAGGCGGTTCCTCCAAAGCCTTTGATAGGTGATCCTGCGGGGCGCACGAGAGACGTGTCGTAGCTAAACCCTTGTCCAGTGAAGAAAGAGGCCTCCAGTACGCGCTTCAGGAGCTCTGTCCAGCCCTCACGAGAGTCTGGAACAATGAAGTCTGCGCCAGCATCCTTAACGTGCTTGATGGTCACTTTCTTTTTAACCTTCGGAAGTTGATAAACATGCTCTCTTTGGATGTTGTAGCCGACTCCGCTTCCTAGCATAAGCATTTCGAACGCCCACGTGAATGGTCGGATTGGCTCATCTACGACGACGAAAGCACAGTTCTGCAAAGATGGCAGGCCAAGCTTGTCCACCGTTTTGGTTCCAAGCTGCCACAGGAATCGCCCAGCAACGGTTCCCTTGAGTTGCATCATCATACGCTTGATGTCTTTCTGGTCGTGCTCGTTGAACTCGCACTTAAGTTGCTTATTGCACGCCTCGATGACGCGATCCACCGTCTCCTCCCATTCCTCCGTGCGGTCTTTAATGGGGCGCGCATAGGTACGCTTGTAAGTAGCGTAGCCGACCTCGCCCCAGGGTATAAACTCTGGGTTATAGTCCATGTTTTAGGTTTTGAAAATTAAAAAAAGCGGACGACTAAGATAGTCAATATCTCTGATCGTACTCCCACACTCTGTAAGAAAGTAAAGACTTGAGATCGTGCAACTTAAGTATGGTTATCACATCTTGTCTGTCCTTTCGAGTGTATTTTTTGAGGTAAGCATACCTCTTATCCGTCACAATTTCGTCAGCTACATGGGTCTCGCAAAAGAAAGCAAGCTCCTCGCGACTGACAATAGAAAACCCACCTTCCTCTGGCATGTCGAAGGCGATGATATCCGCGCCACCGTACATCCATCCTGGGTTTCCAGCTACGTTTTTAAACTCACACCATATCTCATCTGGCAAGTTGTTGCCCTTGACGTCTACTCCCCATCTCTTTGAGTTTTTGATGGCGAGCCAGTAATCAATGTGCTCGTGCCTGTCTTCGGTGTGAGTAGATTTTGTTACAAGCAGACCCTTGTTTCTGGCTGCTCTAACAAACCTAACCTCTGCGCACCTTCCAGTTGCGCTAGAGTAATTCTTTCGCTCAGTCGATAATTTCGAGGCCATTAGCTTCAGCGTATTCTGTCGCCGCTGTCGCCAAAAGGTCAAGCTCGATGGAGAGTCTTCTCCTAAATCCCTGTATTAGATTGTACACTGCCCCTGAATCTTCCTTCGCTACCCCCGCATTTGTGTGCAAACTTTCATACAGGATCGTAGCTTCCTCGTGGATGTTGCCGCAAGCAAGTTCGTAAACCCTTGAAAGTTGTTCGTTCGTCATTTTAACTTCTTTATTTCTTCGATAGCATGTTCGACTTGCTGTCGGTTCTTCACCAAAAATAAGGCGGGAGGGTTACCTGTGCAAGTTTCAAGTAGATGTTTCATAAATAATTTCCATCTCATGGGGAAATCGTGGTGAGACGGTAGGTATCCTTTCACTTCAATCACCCATGAAAGGTCTGGAGCGCAGAAGTCTGGTGTATACTTTATGGGCAAAACAACCGAATTGCTTCTGTCTCTCAGATCCTTTCCCTTGGGTGTCATTTTGAAATACGGTCCCTCGTATCGGAACGAGTCCATGACATAGAACTCCTCTTCCTCATAGGTAAACTTTACGCCCGCGTCAGATAGAAGATCAGCTGTCGTTTTCTCAAGACTCGATTTGTACCGACCTAGCGTTGATTTACGCTTACGCGTTGTCGTTTTCTTTCGCTTCCTCACGAGGCGAAGTTACAGCTTATTTTCCTAAAAAATCATTGTTTGGCGAAAAGTTGAACTTACCTGTCTTAGGTTCTTGTATTTCAATCGGTTGGAACAGCGGTTTGTGGTCGTGCCACTTGTTAAATCCAGTGTGCCCAAGATTCATTGTCAGCCGATATGGAGAGTCTAGAGGTGTAGGGGAGCCGCCTGTCTCTACTTCACGGACTTTCCTAATGTGAATCTCGCTCATCTTTTTGATGCTTGGGTCTGGCGCCTGGACTTTTCGGTGGATGGTAACAAAGCAGTCTGCTCTGTTTACGAACTTACCGCCGCCCTCTGTGTCTTCAGCGTATGGTGCGATAGGTAGGTCGTCATCACCCTTGCGCCGTTGGGCCTCGGTCACAGCGTGCATGTTAAGCCATACCGCTACGTTGTTTGCCTTGCTGAACGTCAAGAACTCGCTTGCAGCTTCGTAGTGGTAATCATGTACTCCGATGTTTGAGTTCCTCATGTCCAGCTTCAGGCTGTTGTACGGATCGACAAAGATTGCGTCTATCTTTTGCTGCCGCATCACTTTCTCCATGAAAAGAATTATATCTGCGTAGCTGTACACCTGATTGTTGCTGATGATTGTAAAGTGTTCTTGCACCCATTTGTAAGCTTGTTTGCGTTCTGAATAAGACATGTCGGCCACCTTGCGTCCCACAGCAAATTGCATGAGGGTCATCTTGACCGAGGCGGTTCTGTTCTCTGACGAGTACAACACCCACTTCCAGTCGTGTCGGATGGCTGAGTTTACGATAAGATACAACGCTGTGGTCGTCTTACCAACGTTAGAGTGTCCGTTTATGATTACAAACTCCTTCTTGTATCTGAAGTTCTCGTCAAACACGGGGTCCCCAGTGGAGAGACCGATTTCAATCTTGCCGTTTGCAAAGTCGTCGATCCACCGCCAGTCCTCGTCGTCGGAAGAGATGAAGGACATATCTCCGTCATTGAGCATAAGCTCCCTCTGAGCATCCTTTTCCTCCGACACAAGCTCCTTGATCGGCATCACGCGCCCCATCTCGATGCCGTCTCGGATGGTTTGCTTGGCCTGAGACTCGGAGTCGATGTCTCGCTTTGCGATTTCTCGGAACAGAATACGAGCAACCTCGTCTTCTTCCATGCGTCCCGCAGCGATAAACCCACCACAAAGCTTTGCCGCCCTGATAAGAGCGCTGTGCTTTTCCCCGTCTTGCGCATTCCGAATCATTCGGCACGCAAGATTGAGCTTCATATAGTCTGTGTAGTCGTAGGCCTCGTTCGTTGGGACCTGCGCTTCTGCGTGTTCTGTTGTAAAGGCACCGAATCTCTTGTACTCATCCTTTACGATGATGTCTGGGTCGTAGGACTCAAAGCACGCACGAGACTCGTTGATACCAGACTCGTCAAGCTCAAGGCCGTGAGTTCGCTCAAAGTACTTGACTAGCGCTCGGAAGTGGTCCCTGTGCCGCTCTGGATTCGTGATTCGTACAAGCGCCTTGACCCCCGCTCCACTAGGAGACGTCCAGCACGAGTGAATAAAATCATCCGTGGCAAGAGCCCTTTTGGTCGCATCAACATCCACGTGATCAAAATCGAGTACCATGAAGCCGCTATGTTCGAATAGCGCCTCGTCAGCTCTAGACGAAAACTCCCCGCTGAAACAAACAACAGGGAGCTCCTTTTTCTTTTCTTTATTTCCTGCTCGGACATCAGATACCAGAGTACTCGACTTCCCATTCTTGATCCGATCCAACGCTTGTTGTAGCGGTATGTGATGCGGGTTTGTTTTGTCGAATACGTTTTTGAATATCGTTACTCTCATTGTCTTTTGCAATCATAAGGAGGATTAGGTAACCTGCGAGGTCTTGCAACGTATCCTCCGTTGCGTCCACGAGACCCGCGTTCTTGATACGCTTGAGCTTATCGTCGATTCGAACCTTGATGCCAGTGACAGCGTTTGCTGGAGAAAAGACATTCATTGGTTCTAACGCCGCGTCGCCGTACTTCTCGTTTTTGTAGAGAAGAAGCTCTTCAAGCTGTTTACATTTTGATTTGATTTTGTCTCTTGTGTTCATCTCTTGAGAGTGTAGAATGTGAGATAAGCTTCTTGTCGATAATCTCCCGAATGATAATATGCTTCTCTGATTTGGCATTCTTTCCGTACAACTCTACTTCGAGTCTGTGCATCGTGTGCGCATCGTAGTTGCGTATGTCGTTCGGATTATCGAATACGGACACTATCCACACGACACGCTCGTGTACAACCTTCCGTTTCTTGAAGGCGACACGAGCGGTCATGTAGTAGATAGGAGCCTTAGAACGGGATGTCTTCAACTTCTTCTTGCTGCTTTTCTGCGCGACGCTCTTTCGTCTTTGCATTTGCAGGATCCCACACAGAACAGCAAGGCTTACCGCTCTTGGACATGAAGAGCTTCAGACGGACGTTCCCGCCTTGACCGTTTTCATCGACAGGCGTCGAATACTTCTGAATCATCTCCTCAAGTTCGGAGACTTTGAACTTAACTGACCAGCTAGAGAGTTGCTCCTCGTAGTAGCGTGGTTCTTCTACCCATCCACACAGGACGGAATCATACTGCTTATCGCTCATGGCAAATAATTAATTAAAAGGGTTGAAATTTTGAGAGTTGTAACAATGAGTAATAACCCCGCAAAGAACGGGATGGTTACCTGAATAGGAAAGTAGTTAGACAATAAATTCCGCATAGTGCGTATCTGTTTTTCGACCACCACTCAGCCAAGCTTGGATGTTCTCAAGGGCCTCGTGGAACTTCATCTCGCCCTTAAACAAAGTTTCTTCTGAGCACTTGACGTCTGCAGGAAAGAAAGGGTAGGCTTTCTCCTGAACAACCCAGTAGAAATCTGGGATGTCGAACACCTTAGTGTAGACATATGCTTGGATGTCGTAGCTAAAGCTATTTACGTCGTACCTAAACTTGCTGATTGAACGAGAAGACTTGGAATCGATGATGCAGTCGTCCTGCAGGCAGTCGAGGAATCCTTTGAGAGGGACTCCGTTGTAGTCTACATTGAACTCCACCTGATACTTGCCTCCTGCAAAACGCTTGTCGTACAGGCCACAATCTTTTAAGCGCTGAATCATCTTTTGAGCATTTTCCCAATCTTCACGAGATGCAATCTCTTTGTCTTGGTTTTTTTCTGCCCACTCAGCCTTCCACTCCCTGTATCGCTTGGTGCTACGAGGGTACTTGCCCCCAATTTCTGCAACGATAGCTGCATCGTCGAGTATGACATATGTGGAGTGTGCTTTTTCTGGCTCGAAAAGCATCATATCGTACATGGTTCCGAACGTAAGAGCATCGGATTCTTTCTTGAGTTGGCCACGCATGTACATCTCCCAGAGTTTCATGTCTCCGAGCGCGTACTTTAGAGAGGAGTAGGAGAGGTGGGGCTTGCCCACCATCTCCTGTAGCTGATCTCGCATGGTCATTTGCGTGTGTCTTTGCGTTCTATATAGTACGCCGCGCACAGAGCAAGGCCAATGATGCTAAGCGTAAACACGATTGCGAACTTCATCGCACGAACTTCTGGAGGCCTGCAACCTGCTTCTCAGTAAGCTGAGTGCCATACTTCTTGGTAATGGCCTCGAAAGCTTTCTTCTTGTCGGTTTGACCCTTGATGTAAGCAACGGCTTTGTCCATGATGTTCTCTACTGGAGCGTCGAGAGCCTTGGAAAGCTTCTGCACTTGAGGGTTGTCAATCATGGCCTGTTGCTTGGCGATAGCCTCCTCAACCTCGTTGGCAGACGCGATAGAGGTGTCGATGCCGATGCCGAGCATAGCGAGGGCACGACCTACGGCTGACGTCTCGCAGTTCTCTACATACGAGGTTTTGTTAATGTTGGAAGACGACTTTTCCTCGTGGGCATGGCCTTGAGCTACGATGTTGCCGTCAGGCGTAGTGATAGTACACAGGCACAGGCACTGCTCTGAGTCGATAATCGGGAACTCCGTGCGGATGCCCCAGTTTTTGTACTGCTCTTCTTGGCGGAAGAACTTGATGCGTTCGTTGACTTCAACGTACTGCTTGCCACGGATGTTCGTGGTCTTGAACTGATAGTTCGACATGAAAATGAATTAAAGTGTTATCAACTTATGTGCAAATTTACAACGGAGCTGCTTTGTATCCAAGCTTAAGCTCAAGTTTTTTCTCAAAAACCTGCAAGTTCCTGATTGTCTTTCGGATAACAAGCAGTTCGTGGTGTAGGTTTCTTGCGCTACCATACCGAATAATTGGTTCAATTTTTAGCTTTTCCGCCATCTCGTTGGTTACCTCTAGCGCCTCGTTGTATTTCTGGGTATAGCTTGGAAAAGAGTTAATGTAAACTTCGTGCTCTTTTACATAGTACACGACAGTGCTGTGGTCTTTCTTGAGTACCTCTCCGATGTTTGATCTGGTTGTATACGGGGCCCATGCATTTGCCAAGGCGACTCTGTCTTGGACGTAGTTGTTCAGACGAGAGTTGTCGTCAATTTCATACCCGATGCGCCGCTCGTATTCTTTGCGTGCGTCACGAAGCATTTGGTTTATGTGTGTAATCATTCTTCTAAATAGTATTGGTGTTCGGCTTCTGATTTCATTTCGAAGTACTTGAGCAACGAATTCCAGACGTCTATCATGCCTTTTTGAAAGCCGCGCATGGCTTCTTTTGGCTCGCATAGCTTGTCGTTTTTGCGAATTTCGAGATATTCTAAAAGGTCTTCTTGGTCTTGAAGAAAGCTAAATTCATCTACAAGGTCGTCGCTTACGGCACGCACGGTCTCGATGTACGATTTTATAACGCGCTCTGGTGTCATACGGAGCCATCCCTGAAAGCCGAACTCGTCAATATCGCACTTTATCATGCCAAGCGTTGATTTAGCGCAGTTGTTTTGTTCGTCAATTAGTGTTTGTTCAATCCAATCAACGATTGCTTGTTCCTGATTTGTCATTTTTTGCTTGTGCTTGTTTCCATTTTTTGATTTCTCGCTCCATTAGCCGTCGTCGAGCTCGTGCATTCATCGGCTCGGTGGCAAGATTTCTAAGAAACCGCTTAGTTGACTCGTCCATAGATGGCTCTGCTATTCGTAAACATCTTCTTCAGGTCTTTGTCGTCAACATTTGTTTGACGCTTTGTAAACCAATGCCTGTGTTTACGAGGGTTGTACTTGTATTTATCCATGTTTTTGATGTCTGGCGGCGTAAACTTTGGGTCTTTCTTGTAGTGTACGTCGATCATGTCGCAGTCTATCCACGCACAAACCGTTTTTGCTTGTCCAAGCATGATTTTCATCGCAGTATTTGGGTTGTTGCGAAGAGTGCAGTTTGTGAGCTCAAGAGAGCAAGTAGCAGGAGAGTAATATTCTACCGCACCTGCACTATGGAAGTCCTTTACCTGCCAGTGCATATAGTATGGGCCGCCGCCCAAGTGAAATCTAACTTTAAATCGTTTGCGCTTCATTACATAAGTTTTGTGAGTAAATACAGGCCAATCGCAATGGGTGACACATCAATAATCAGGATGCTTATTGCGAGATGCCAATTTTTGCTTTGCTTCATAATCTAAAATCATACACTCTACGATTGTCTTGTTGGTCCAAGACGGGTCACGCTCGTACTTGTCGAGCGCAACCTCAATCTTGTTCCACTGATTTTCAAACCACTCGTCGGTCACTTATTTGACTTTCGGAATTTGAATGCTCCCCAAAGGATGCTATATTCGGTGTATGCATTCGGCTTCATGGGGGTAACGGCAGGGGCCTCAACCTGTTTTGCCACGGGATTGGTTGGCTTGGCGTTTCGGTCAACGGCACGCTTGACCGTACTGAGAGACACGCCGACTCGATCGGAGATTGCGGCATAAGTAAGTCCCTGCTTGCGAAGACGCACAATGCTTTTGTCGTGAATACGGGCTGGAGTTTTTTTGTAGTTTTCCATTTTTTTGTTTTTTAGAATTAAATTGACCTTTGTTTGGCTAATCCCCCATATCGTGGAGATTTCTTTTACGGATTTGTTTTGGGCAAAGTGCAGTCTTCGTACTGCAGTTGTGATGTCTGTGTTTGTGTTCATGATTTTTCGATGTCGTCGATGCCGTGGATGCGGCACTCGAAGTTCAGTTTCTCGCACAACCCCTTGAGGTTGTAAGTAACCGATTCCTCATTGTAGCTACCCACCTTGTCGCGCATCCAGTCGAGGTCAAGCTCTTCTTCGAGGTCAACATCTCGTGAGAACGACACCTCGAAGTCACCGACGTATTCGTTCTCTTCGATGCGGATTGTCTGTCCTCGGAGTTCATTGCAAGCGTCGTTAACACCCTGCTTGATGCCTTCACGGAAGATGGCGATGGCTACGTCACGTGGGATGACGGGCATAGTGGCTCGCTCTTCGAGGTCGCGGTATGCTTGGCATCCGCACGGCCCGCTTGATGCTTCTTTCTCCTTGCGGAGCTTTTCGTTCTCACGCTCCAGTAGCACGATGTCGTCGTACTGACCTTGCACCTTGGATTCGAGCTCCTCGACAAGCTTGGTCAGTGCCTCTTCACGTCCTGTAGATTCTTGTTTGTTCATGGCTTGTTGTTTTGCAAGTTGTTGACGAAAGTCCATTGATTCGATTGTTGATTCCGCCGCAGAGATAGCGTTCTCGCAGTAGCGGATGGCGGCACGGAGTTCGGCC